>ERZ836877.33-NODE-33-length-192346-cov-20.728183_pt1 | contig 192346 bp, 164 predicted proteins | sample MGYA00519469_ERZ836877 | MGnify/ENA primary metagenome ERZ836877 (study PRJEB31850, sample SAMEA3708809) | human gut metagenome | biome: human gut; feature: human-associated habitat; material: faeces | place: China | collected 2014 ... | reverse complement strand
CATTTTTAGCTTTGGTACGTTTTTCGGGATTATTCGCGTTTACACAGTTGTTTTTTCAGACCCAGCGCAGGTTTCCCCTGTCACGGGTCATCTCGACCAGAATCGCTCACGACATGTGAGTAAAAGATGAACACCCCGGTTTCCGGGGTGTTTTTGTTATCTGATTATACTACGGAGGTAACAATGGCTGAACAGACAATGTCCCTTGAACGTGCAATGGAAAACGCCATCGTTTCTACGGAAATGGAAGGCTTTGTTGTTACAAGGGAACAGCGTGAACTTATGGTAAGGGTATTGAAAAAGGAAATCACCCTTGAAGAAGCCATCTCCATGCTCAGCAAGAAGTACAAGTGAATTGGTCTCCGGCGTTTCTTGTTGAATCAGATATGCAATTCATTTATAAAATAAACGTCCGGTCGCTCACACGACCGGACGCAATGATCATATAAGATTTTGAATATCCCTTCTGCTATAAAACATATGACGTACTTCCATGATGTTGCCAATAACAACATATAGAATAGTATAATTCTTTACATATATCCGATAGTAGGGATATTGTCTCTGTTTGCCTGAACGGACTTTTTCAAAGGCTTCCGGCATTTCAAGCCTGTCGTATATTGCTTTCTGCACCTCTGATATAAGGAGCTCCGCTGCTTGTGGATTTTGTAGCACATTCTGAATGTAGCTGGTACATTCGTAAAGGTTTTATTCAAACTCCGGCAGGAAACGCAATTCATACTTTGCCATTATTAAGCCTCTTCCTTACATTTGAAAACACTTCATCTCCTGTCAGCCGCACACTTGTTTCCTCGGCGGCTTTGTCGGCACGGTCAAGGTGCATTTCAAGATTTTCAGTAAGACTTTCATATGCCTCAAGACTTAACACAACCATGGTACCATAGCCGTTTTTGGTAAGGTACACAGGATTGCCGTTAGCAACTATATTTTCTATTTCCGGATATTTATTGCGTAAATCGGAAACCGGTCTGATCTGGATCATAATGAAACTCCTTTCACAAAGCTGCTGTTCCTTACTGAAATTTTATCATAATTTTATCAGAATGTCAATAGCAAAATTTAATTGCGGATTCACCGCTATGGTATCATAACAGTCTGCCGGAAGTCCAAAAAACCTCGAAATATACGAACAGCGCTGCCTGTACCATTCCGTTGACCTCAATGCATAAAAAAAAGCCCAGGACTTCCCCGGGCTTAAATTCATTCCGACGTATCATCGTCCCCACGCAGCCCGCGCAGTATATCAGCGCCGCTCGTGTCCTCAGGCTCTATGTCACGGCTGAGCCTGAAAGTCAGCATATCCGGAGCAGAAATGGCCTCCTCCCTGTTGGTTACACTGCCGGACTGCCGGTCGGTTATCTTTATGTGCGGAAACAGGTTGAATATCACAACTATGTGGTTTGGATAAATCACAACATCGTGAATGTAGGTATCCACGAGCTGCTTCGCATTGGCGAGCGTTCCGTCCGTCAGCGCCCTGCGTATTTCGGCAAAGGCGCATTTCAGTTCCCTTTCGGTGACACGATTCTCTGAAAGCAGCTTGGTTAGGGCAGTGATGTCCTTTTCCAGCGCCGCTTTCTGTTTTTCCAGGTCGGACAGTTTCTTTTTGAGAGAAACCGAGCCGACATCTATCAGCAGTTCAACTGTGCGGTTGATCCTCTGCTCCACCTCCCTCAGGCTGCTCTGACACTGCGACAGCCGCTGTGCTGAAGAGCCGACACGGTTGTTAAGATACTGATTGTAGCTTTCCGTTAATTTCGGAACCATGCCATCGGTAAAGACATACTCAGCCAGCTTCCCCAGCACAAAGCTCTCGATAACCGAGCGGTTGACCTGCGGATTGCTGCACCGCTCGTCCTTGGCATGATTGCGGCAGTTACAGAAGTACGAGTAGGACACGATACCCTTGCCGTTTGTCTTTCTCTCCCCGCAGTAGGCTCTGCCGCACAAACCGCAGTGAATCTTGCCGCTCAGCAGGTATACTTCCTTCGGGTGAGCCTGGTTGCTTATCCGGCGGCGCTTCATTCTTTCCTGGATACGGTTGAACTGTTCACGGTCTATCAGCGGCGGATATACGTCGTCACGCACTATCCACTCGGATTTGTCCTTGAACTTGCGGCTGTTGTTCGCAACGGACTGCGAAACTCGCCTGTTATACACGCATATCCCGATGTATTTCTCGTTCCTGAGTATATCGTGTACGCTGGTGCTGGTGAACGTCTTTCCCATCTTGGTGCGGAATCCACGGGATTTCAGCTCTGCGAGTATATCGGGATATTTCTTCCCTTCGTCTGCCATGCTGAAAATCAGCCGGACAGCGTTCGCCTCATTTTCGTCTATCTTTATCTTCATGGTTTCCGGGTCAACACGGTAGCCAAGCGGCGGCATTCCTCCAGTATGCTTGCCGTTGTAGGCATTTTCTTTCAGCCCTTTCATGGTCTCTCTGGCGAGGTTGCGGGAGTAATACTCGTTCATGCCTTCAATAACGGACTGGAGAATAACGCTCTCCGGTGAGTCGTCGAGATTTTCAATAACAGACCGCACCGTGACCCCGTGCTTTTTCAGATCGTGCCGATAATACGCTGAGTCGTAACGGTCACGGGAGAACCGGTCGAGCTTATGTACAAGAACGACCTGGAACCTTCCGGATTTTGCGTCAGATATCATCTGCTGGAACTCCGGGCGCTGGTCAGAACGAGCGGAGTACGCCCTGTCAACGTACTCCGCAACTATCTCAATACCGTTCCTGGCAGCGAAATCCGATATAGCCCGCTGCTGTGCGTCGATACTCTCCTCACGCTGGTTATCGGAAGAGAATCGGGCGTATGATGCAGCTTTAAGCGGTGTGCTTGGCTGGTTCGGCATCGATCTCCGTCTCCTCTTTTATATGATCAAGGCACTTGAAGATCATGCTTACAGCCTGGCTGGGGAAACAGTGGAGGGTCTCTAAAGAAAGTGTCGCAAAATATATCCGGCGAATGGAATAATATATCAAAAGCAAGGACAACGGCAAGAAATAAGTAACTTACGAAATTTGTGTATAAATACGCATTTTTATCGAAAGAAAATCATCAATGTATATTGACTTCTGACCACGGGTATGATATAATAGAATCGATAAAATTGTATCAATACGCATTTTTGCCGAAAGAGGAGCAAAGCTATGATAGAACGTAAGAAGTACCTTGACAAGCTTATCAACCGAAAAGATAATGGCATGGTAAAGGTAATAACTGGAATACGCCGCTGCGGTAAATCATACCTGCTGTTCAATATTTACAAGGATCATCTGAAATCGCAGGGCATAAGCGACGATCAGATCGTTGAACTGGCACTTGATGAAATCGAAAATATCCGGTACAGAAATCCGATTGAACTGGGCGAGTACCTCAGGCAAAAAACCTCCGACGACAGCAAGAATTATTATGTGTTCCTTGACGAAATTCAGAAAGTCGTACCGGTGCAAAATCCATATATCGAAAATGCCGAAGATAAAATCAGCTTTGTTGACGTAGTTCTCGGGCTGATGAAGCACGATAACATTGACGTTTATGTGACCGGCAGTAATTCAAGAATGCTGTCCTCCGATATACTGACAGAATTCCGTGGCAGAGGCGATGAAATACGGGTCTATCCTCTGTCGTTCAGCGAGTTCTATAACGCATACGACGGTGACAGGCATAACGCATGGCAGGAGTACTTCACATATGGCGGAATGCCGTTTATTATGCGGAAAAAGACCCATGAGGAAAAAGCGCAGTATCTCCAGAATCTGTTCGACAAAATCTACATCAGCGATATTGTCGAGCGGAACAAGATACTTCACGAGAAATCCGTACTTGACGAACTGCTGAATATAATCTCATCTTCGATAGGTTCGCTGACTAACCCGAGCAATATTGCAAAAACGTTCCACAGCGTCCGTCAGATCGATATTGATTCCGCAACGGTAGCGAGATACCTCGACTTCTTCATTGATTCTTTCATGATTTCAAAGGCGGAGCGCTATGATGTCAAGGGCAGAAAATACATTGGCTCGCCGCTCAAATACTATTTCAGCGATGTGGGACTTCGCAATGCACGGCTGAATTTCCGCCAGCAGGAGGAAAACCACATCATGGAGAACATCATTTACAACGAGCTGCAATATCGTGATTTCAACGTTGATGTGGGCGTTGTGGAATACAACCACCGGGACGAATCCGGAAAGAGCGTCCGCTCCAGGCTCGAAATAGACTTTGTTGCAAGCAAAGGCAGCAAGAAATATTATGTGCAGTCGGCGCTTTCCATTTCCGATGAAGAGAAGCGCCTGCAGGAAACTAACTCGCTGTACCGTGTGGCAGACTCGTTCAAAAAGATAGTTGTTGTTAAGGACAGGATCATTCCGTGGCATGATGAAAAGGGTGTGCTGTATATAGGTATCGAGCAGTTCTTGCTTGATGAAACATCGATGGATTTATAAAACGAATTGGGAATTTACTATGAATAAGATCAAAGAAACACTGCATGAAAAAAGAAAAGCAACAGAAAAAGCTGCGAAAAGCCGAAAATGGTCTGCTAATATAATTTTTGTCGAACACTTTTGCGATTTATAACCGCAAAAGTGTTGATTTTTTGTGGCAAAGTAGTATATAATCGCAATGGAGGTGTTACAAATGATTGAAAGACCAATGTATGCAGATAAAATCATGGCGTATGTGAACACGCCATTCGTAAAAATACTCACCGGCGTACGCCGCTGTAGGAAGTCCACGCTACTGAAAATGATAATGGAAAGGCTGAAAAGCGAGCATAATGTACCGGGAGAGCGGATTCTGTCCTACCGCTTTGACTCCATGGAGTACGACGGTGCGACCGTAAAGCAGATATATGATGAACTCAAATCCCGTCTGTACGCTGATGGAAAGACGTATCTGTTCCTTGATGAGATACAGGAGGTTCAGGGCTGGGAGAAGGTCGTAAATTCGCTGGCTTCTGACCTTGACGTTGACATATACGTGACAGGCTAAAACTCCCGCATGATGTCCTCGGAGATCTCCACATACCTTACGGGCATGTATATAGCTTTCAGAATATACACGCTTTCCTTTGCGGAATATCTGACATTCAAGCGGACGCTGTCGGAACCCCCGTGAGGAGCTTGGCAATTACATCAGGCTAGGAGGATTTCCCGCAACTCATTTACAGGAGTATTCGCAGGACGAGGTTTACACTATCGTCCGGGATATTTATAATTCAACTATTTTTTCGGATATTGTTAAAAGAAATCAGGTTCGTAAGATTGATCAGTTTGAACGTGTGGTGAAATATACTTTCAGCAATGTCGGAAATACACTCTCCGCAAAATCCATATCCGATTATCTGAAATCCGAAAGGCGCTCGCTGGATAACGAAACCGTATACAGCTATCTTGAAAAACTCGAAAAGGCTTATCTTCTGCACCATTGTTCATGGTATGACCTCCAGGGAAGAGAAGTTCTGAAAACGCAGGAGAAGTTCTACCTTGCCGATACTTTGCTGCGATACAGTGTGCTCGGTTATAATTCCGACACTGTGGCAGCAAGCCTCGAAAATGTTGTATACCTTGAACTCTGCCGCAGAGGCTATGCTGTCAATATCGGAAAGACCGCCGACGGTGAGATAGATTTCGCAGCAAGCCGCCAGAACGAGAAAATCTATGTTAAGGTAACCCAGGAGATAAAGACCGGGAAAACCGCAAAGCGTGAGTATGAGCGCCTGCTTGACATTCACGACAACTACCACAAATATGTACTGCTTACAGATGATTTTGCCGACGGTAACTACGAGGGGATCAAAACAATGCACGTTGCGGATTTTCTTCTATCGGGTGAGTACTGAAGCCTGCGGAAAACACTTGACAACTCACCACAGAAAAAAGTATAAGGTAACCTCTAAAAACCGGGACACGAGCAGATTTCGTACATGACTTATATCAGATGCTAGGCGTCAAACCGCAGTAATACTGTATGTATTTCAAGGTTTGACAACGAAGCAGATGATATAAGTCATAGAAATCTGCCGTGAAGGAGGTTTTTAGAGGTTACCATAAGTCAACACCGCACAAAGACCATATATTGGATTTTGCACGTGTCTTGCTTGCATATTTCTAGTTTGGCGCAAAAAATCACATGATTGTTCAACAAATGTAATATTGGCAAAACTGACTGCGCAATACCGCACAATCTTTGTGCGGTATTGCCTTATACAATATCCTCTCGGTTTTCAATAGGTTAGCAAAATATTTTTGAGCGTGTCAGTTGAACTTTTCCACGACATCGTTTATCTGCGCAGCAGTCTGTGCGTTTGAGCGGGTGAGGGTATTGAGCTTCTGCGCAATCGAATTTGTTACGCTGGCCTTTTCGTCAATGCTGCGTATGTTGTTCTCGTTATTGAGAATAATGCTGTCAAAGTGCATTGCTTCGGCGCTGATGTTTTCAAGCAGGCTGAAGATGTTTTCCATCTCGCCGTTAGTGGAGTCCATAGAATCCTTGAGGCTGCCAACAAGCTTGTTCATGTCGCCGAAGCTGTCGGCAATGTCCGTCCTGATAAAGTCTGTGATGTCCTTGAAACAATGCTCTATGCCTGCGATGATGTTGTTCATGCTGCCGCACACGTCGAAAATCTCCTTGGCGGCGTCTGCGGAGTCCTCCGATAGCTTTTTGATTTCATCTGCTACAACGGAGAATCCCGCACCGGCTGTGCCTGCTCTCGCCGCTTCGATTGAAGCATTTATGGCGAGAATGTTCGTCTGCGATGAGATATCCTGTATGCGCTTTACCTTTTCGTTGATACTGTTAAGCTTATTAAGGTTATCAATGGCGGCGGAGATATCACCCTGGGTAAGCTCTGCCTTGTCTTTCATGGAGTTGGCCAGACTCTGCGCATTCTTTATCATGTCATCGGCAACCGAAATTCTTTCCGCGTTGGATTTTTTGCTTTCTTGCATGATGTCGTGTATTGAAGAGATGTCTGCGTTGACCTTCTGAATGGTCTGCGATGTCTCGTTAATGCTGTCGGAAAGTTCCTTGGTAGAGCGCGAGTTATCCTCCGCGCAGGAAACAAGGGAAGTGACCGTTTCGTTCATGACTTCCGCGCCGCTGCTGAGCGACTCGGTACAGCCCCTGAGCATTGATACAACGCCGCGGAGCGTTTCTGTGAGAATGTGTACAGAAGTGGCGATGTTGCCTACCTCGTTTTTCCTGCCGACGAAGCGTTCAATGTTCTTGCTGCTCACAAGAGACAGCTCGCCGAGCTCATTTACAGCCTCCTTCACCTTGCGCAGCGGCTTTGTGATGAGATGTGCTGTCGCAAATACCGCAAGCACTACTATCACTAGCGTCAGCACGGTAAGCAGCATGTTCGTACGGGCAATGCTGTTGCTTGCCGCCAGTATCTCTGCGGAGGAATCCTGCATGGTAAGTATCAGGTTGTATTCGGGCAGTGACTCGAATGCGATGATATCATCGTCACTGTAAACAACGCCCTTGCTTTCGCCGCTGCTTACGCGATTGATAATTGAAAGCATGGCTTCGTCCTCAACGGCAGCCATTATCAGCGAATTGTCGGTGTTGTAGGTGTAGATAAGGTTTGTAGTGTCAAGTATCGCGTACTTTTCCTGCTCCATGCCGGAAATTGTCATCTTCGAGAGCAGGTCGTTAAGTCCTGCAAGGAACGGGCCGCCGCCGACAAGTCCTATGGGCGTGCCTGCGTCGTCAGTTATGGACATACGCAGATTGAATATGAGCTGACCCGAAGCGGGAGAGACGAACGCGCCGCCGTTGTAGAAGCCGTTCGGCGCGGAAGTCATCGTCGCCTGATAGGGCGCGAGCGCGTCGCCCTTGCGCGTAACCATGCCCACTACGGAAGGGGAGGAATGCGCAAGCACTGTTGTGTCCCACTTGCTGAGGTAAACTCCTTCCCATGATTCGAGCTGTGCGAAGAAACGCTCGGTGTATGCCTGCGCCGCCTGCTGTTTAGCTGCGTCGTCGGGTTCAAGCAGCAGTTCTTTAAGTTCGTCCGCCGTTGCATACTGCCTCAGCGACCGTTCTGATTCCTGTACGAACAGCTCTATCATGTTTGCCTGACCGTCAAGAGCGGTGTACATATTATCAATAGAGCCCTGCTTCGATGTCCGTGTAACTGAAGAAGTCATTACAAGGTACAGGCACGAAAGGCACAGAAGCGAGATAACAGCGACGCTGAGGGTAATTATGGTTGCCATTTTCATGTGTTTGAAACCCTTTATCATGGAAATATCTCCTTTTCGGTATGTTTTTTGCTATGGCAACACCGCACAAAGATTGTGCGGTGTTGCCATATGTTTATTTTGTTTTGTCTTTTCAAAGCAGACAACTCGCGAATGTATCGGAGAAGTGCTTTACAGTGACATTAGTCATGCTTCTGACGACATATGAATAAGTCACGGCGACAAGTATGTGCCGCCATTTGTAAATACAAAAAATGCTTCAGATGCCCGAAAGGAGCTTCTTCTCCATTTCAGTGCGGTCGTTGCTGTATTCAAGCGCAGTTTCGTAGGAAATCTGCCCCGTCTTGTAGAGCTTTGCAAGGCTCTCAGTGAGGGTCTGCATTCCAAGCTGGGTGCTGCCATGCATAACGGTTTCCATCTGCGGGATCTTGTTGGAGCGAATGTGGTTCTTTACCGCGTCCGTGCCGAGCATGACCTCAACCGCAGCGACGCGCCCATTCCTGTCAGAGCGCGGAACGAGGCTCTGCGCGATAATGCCCTGAAGCATATTTGAAAGCTGGTTGCGCACCTGGCCTGCGCGTGAATGGGGCAGACGTCGATAATGCGGTCGATCGTCTGCGCAGCGGAGGAGGTGTGCAGCGTGCCGAATACAAGGTGTCCCGTTTCGGCTGCCATCATTGCAAGGGAGATGGTTTCGTAGTCGCGCATCTCGCCGATGAGGATAACGTCGGGGTCATCGCGCAGGGCGATGCGAAATACGTTGCCGCCCAGCGGATTTTTCCGCTGGAGGCGCCGCCCATAATAAGGGGCACCTCTAAAAACCTTGTTTGAGTGAAAATGTGTATAGCACACCGACTGCTTCTTTCAACGAGCGAAATTTCTGATGCGACGGCGTCCATGCCGTCGCCCGGTTATTTCGCTCTGCAACATCGTGTTGCACCTTCTCGTAAGGCATACAGCCTTACGAGGAGGCTTTCATCGCATTCGGCGCACTCTACCCATTTTCCCTTTTCAAACCGGTTTTTAGAGGTTCCCTAAGGATATTTCTGGACATATGCGTTCATTCCTTCCTCTATGATAGTAGCCGCTCCTGTCAGCGGCTCAGGCACCATACATCAATTTTAACACAGTTTGGAATGATTGTAAATAGATTTGTGAAAATTCATCAATCTAAAAATAGATTTGTGAAGATTCATCAATCTAGCCAAAAAACGCAGGACGTTTTTGGCAGTTTTAGGGGTAGCGTTTCGTGTCGCCCGCGGCTGTGATTACCGTCTGCAAATAATGACAGACTGAGTGATACTGCCGCCCTGAAAGTGAACTGAAAAAAATGTAATATGGCAACGCTGCACAAAGTCCACAAATTAGGAATTAAGCTCAATTAGTAAACAAACCGGTTGCATAGTAAAACAAAAATGTTATAATAAAAGTATGAATAAGCAGATAAGTTTATCGAACCTGGAGGACGAACTGTCACAGGTACGAGTTCCGTGGAACGAATGGGCAGCAATGATAAAGCCGTGCTATTACAAAGGAGAACGCGGAAATAAGCCATACGACCCGGAATTAATGCTGAGACTCTACCTGATACAGAATCTGTATAATTGACAGTTGCAGAAGTAACGGACAGCAGAGCGTTTTCTGATTTCTGTGGCGTGGAATCAAGCAATCAGATACCGGACGGAGATACGCTGGGAAGATTCAGAAATCTGTTGGTAAAAAACGAGCTGCAGGAAAAGCTCTTTGCACAGGTAGTCGAGCAGCTTACGGCAAGAGGACTGATCCTGAAAAAGGGAACGATAGTAGATTCAACGATAATAGCAGCGCCGACTTCCACGAAAAATAAGGAACGCAAACGTGACTCTGACGCACATCAGACGTGCAAGGGGAACACGTGATATTTCGGCTATAAAGCGCATATCGGAGTTGATAAGGACAGCGGGCTTACGCATACCTTTAAAGCCACTCCGGCGAATGTTCACGATGTAACGATGATGTCTGAACTCCTTACCGGAGCGGTATACTATCTAAAGAGCGAGCTAAAAGTATAAAACACAGTTCTGTTGCAATGGCTGAGATACAGGGAAGACGTGATCTGGTGATGGTTCCAAACGGAAGATCACTTCACGAATATGCTAACCTGTATTTTGACCCACGCAATCCAATGATGTTTAAACGGCGAAACGAGGATATTTGTGTTGAAAATTAATCCTGAAATAATATATACGCCAGGCTCAGTAGTTACTGATCAAAATGCTTCGAGCAAGTACGCCCAGTTTAATGAACCAGCTGACGGTTTATCAGTGTTTAACTGTAAATTAGTATATGCCGAAAATTGGACAGACGATGATTATTTTGCTTATCTGAAAAAGGAATCCCATAAGTGTGCAGAAGTGCTTGTTCCTGACAGAGTTTCTCCAGAATTTATTGAAGCAGTAGCTGTAAAAAACACACACATGACATGGAAAGAGTCACCTCGTTGGTACATAGTAATGGTCACCTCTAAAAACCTTGTTTGAGTGAAAATGTGTATAGCACACCACCTGCTTCTTCAAACCTCCTCGTAAGGAATACAGCCTTACTTCGTCGGCTTTCATCGCATTCGGCGCACTCTACCCATTTTCCCTCTTCAAACCGGTTTTTAGAGGTTCCCAAAATATAAAGCATTTTTCGCGAAGGGATTGAACTTCTGGTTTCGAGCAAGAAAGAACGCCTGACTGCATGGTTGTAGTCGGGCGTTCTTGGTTATATCCGGCGTCGGCGGGAATGTCCGTATGATCTTGGTGATGTAATCAGCTCCGTATACTTTGACCCTGTTGTCTGGAGCTTTTCAGCGGTGACTCCGCCTGGCTGAACTGCTTTTCTGTCTGGGATTTGGGCTGCGTGCGCTTCCTGGATTCTGTAGAAGTATCCGCAGAATAGGCCGCTGCCGCGGATTCCTCCAGCGCTGACCGGGACGAGGGCATTCTGCATTTAAGCGTGCAGCCGCGGCAGCTGTGCTGACCGCAGGAGCACCCCTTTTTCCGGGAATACTTCACCGCCGCGAAGAATCCCACAGCGATAAGCGCGAGTATCAGAATACTTACCAGGTTCATGGAGATCTCCTTTCAGGCGAGGTCAAACAGCAGTCCTACCGACCTCACCAGGAACGCCATGACCCATGCTATAGCGCACTGAATGAGCACGGTAGCCGCGGCGGCTCTTGCGCTGCCAAGCTCCCGCTTGACGGTGGCTATCGCGGCAACGCAGGGAGTGTACAGCAGCACGAACACGAGGAACACCGCTGCAGTGAACGGGGTAAAAAGCGTGGTGATCTGCGAGGTATCTCCGCCGAGCAGCAGAGTCAGTGTGGAGACCACGCTCTCCTTAGCGGTGAAGCCGGTCAGCAGGGCGGTGGAGGCTCTCCAGTCGCCGAAGCCCAGCGGTGCGAATATCGGTGCGACGAACCCGCCGAGCAGAGCCAGCAGGCTGTCCTCCGGGGATTCCACGATGTTCAGCCGAACATCGAAGTTCTGGAGTATCCACACGATGATGGACGCCGCGAATATCACTGTGAACGCCTTCTGTATGAAGTCCTTTGCCTTTTCCCAGATGAGCTGACCCACGCTCTTTGCGCTTGGCAGTCGGTAGTTCGGAAGCTCCATCACGAACGGCACTGGTTCGCCGCGGAACTTTGTAATTTTCAGCAGCAGGGCATAGAGCATTCCGCAAAGAATGCCGAAAACGTACAGCCCGATCATTGCCAGCACCCGGTACTGCGCCGGGAAGAACGCCCCTATCATCATCGTGTAGATGGGCAGCTTTGCCGAGCAGCTCATGAACGGCGTCAGCAGGATAGTCATTTTGCGGTCGCGCTCGCTGGAGAGGGTGCGGGTAGCCATTATCGCGGGGACCGAGCAGCCGAATCCCACCAGCATGGGGACGAAGCTCCGACCGGAAAGCCCCAGCTTACGCAGCGGGCGGTCCATTACGAAGGCGACGCGCGCCATGTAGCCGGTGTCCTCAAGTATCGACAGGAAGAAGAACAGCGTGACTATAGTCGGCAGGAAGCTGAGCACGCTCCCGACGCCGGCGCATACGCCGTCCACCACCAGCGACTGCACCACCGGGTTGACCTCGAGGTATTCCAGCCCCTTCGCTATCCAGTCGATAACGAAGTCCACGCCCATGCTCATCAGGTCGGAGAGCCACGCTCCGATAAGGCTGAACGTCATCAGGAACACTATAGCCATTATACCGATGAAGCAGGGGATAGCGGTGTATTTTCCGGTCAGCAGGCGGTCTATCTGTATGCTGCGCCTGTGCTCGCGGCTCTCCCGGGGGCGCACGACGGTTTTTTCGCAGAGGTGCTGAAGGAACGTGAACCGCATGTTTGCCAGGGCGGCTTCGCGGTCCATTCCTGTCTCCTGCTCCATGATGTTCACAAGGTGGTCGAACGCATGCTTCTTTTCGTCTGGTATGTTGACCTTCTGCCCGATAAGCTCGTCGTTTTCGACCAGCTTTGTCGTCGAAAACCTCACGGGAAGCCCCGCCGCCTGTATGTCCGGCGCGAGCAGCATAGAAGCCGCGTGGATACAGCGGTGCACTGCTCCTACCTTGTCAGTAGAATCCCTGCTTTCGGGGCAGAAATCCACGCGCACCGGTACTTCCCGATAGCGTGCGACGTGTATCGCGTGGTCGATAAGTTCGTCGATACCCTCGTTTTTCGCCGCGGAGACCGGAACGACCGGTATACCGAGTATCTGCTCAAGCTCGTTGACGAGGATAGAGCCGCCGTTGGCGCGTACCTCGTCCATCATGTTGAGGGCGAGCACCATCGGTATCCCGAGCTCCATGAGCTGCATGGTGAGGTAGAGGTTTCGTTCGATATTCGAAGCGTCAACGATGTTGATGATACCGCTGGGGTGGGTGTTCAGCAGAAAATCCCGGGTGACTATCTCCTCGTTCGAGTAGGGCGAGAGGGAGTAAATTCCCGGCAGGTCGGTGACGGTGGCTTCGGGGTGGCTGCGTATAGTGCCGTCCTTGCGGTCGACGGTGACGCCGGGGAAGTTCCCGACATGCTGATTTGAGCCGGTCAGCTGGTTAAACAGCGTAGTTTTTCCGCAGTTCTGGTTGCCTGCAAGCGCGAAGGTCAGCGGGGAGCCCTTTGGGATAGCGGCTCCGTCGTGGACGGTGTGGTACCCGCCCGCCTTCACAAGCTCGCCGACCCCCGGGTGCGGAGTGCTGCTGTTCCGGCGCGCTCCCACCACGGAAGCCCTGACGGGCTTTGTATGTACCTGGTCTACCGTGACCTTCCGCGCCTCCTCTAGCCGGAGAGTCAGCTCGTAGCCGCGGAGCTGGAACTGCACCGGGTCGCCCATCGGCGCGACCTTTTGCAGCGTTATTTCCGTCTGGGGAGTCAGACCCATGTCAAGCAGGTGGTGCCTCAGCGCCCCGTTTCCGCCGACAGAGCTTATGTACGCGCTCTGCCCCGGCTTTAATTCGTCCATCGTCATGCTTTTTTCCTCCCGGATATCCTTTTATGGTAACCTCTAAAAACCGGGACACGAGCAGATTTCGTACATGACTTATATCAGATGCTAGGCGTCAAACCGCAGTAATACTGTATGTATTTCAAGGTTTGACAACGAAGCAGATGATATAAGTCATAGAAATCTGCCGTGAAGGAGGTTTTTAGAGGTTACCTTATGTTATAGGCTTGTCTAGAAATACGCTGAATAAAACAAACTTCAGCATGTCCTGTTCATCTTCCTGAATTATATTCGTACGCTGGCGAGCTGATGTTTCTTTGCGCACAAAACAAAAGTTAACTGTAGCTAATATATTATATCACAGGAATGCTGTCCGGTCAATGGTTTATCGAATATTTTAGCTTCTGCGCCGCAAAACTGTCGATTCTTAAAAAATTGTCAAAAAAAAGAGGTCAAAATTAGAAAAAGTGCTTGATTTCTTTCGGGGAATGTGATAGAATATAACTGTAATTCATTCGGAGGTGGTTGTGTGTACAAAGTTTCCTTTACCGGATATCGCCCGCAGAAGCTGCCGTTCAGGGGAGAGAGCGACCCCGCATGCGCAGACCTTAAAAGGCGGATATACGCTGAGATAGAGCGGCTTTACGAGCACGGCGCCGGGGAGTTCTACACCGGCATGGCGCTTGGCGTTGACATGTGGTGCGCTGAGGCGGTTCTGAAGCTGAAGTCCCTGCACCCGGAGGTCAGACTGGTTGCGCTGCTGCCCTGCCGGGGTCAGGAGAGCCGGTGGAACTATGCGGACCAGCGCCGCTACAACGAGATACTCAGCAGGTGCGACCGTGTGGAGTGCCTGTCTCCGGTCTACACAAGCAACTGCATGTTCGTCAGGAACCGCGCCCTCATTGATAGCTGCGACCTGATGGTTGCGGTTTACGACGGGAGATCCGGCGGCACAAAGTACACCGTTGACCTTGCGGGGCAGCTCGGCAAAAAGGTCATTGTGATCCCTCCGGTGGCATAGATATACAATGCCCGAATGGGCGTAAATAAACGTCAAGCAGGAGCCTTAAATTCAGGCTCCTGCTTTTTTATCACGATTCACCGGGATTCAGCGCGTTCAGAGGTTCTTTTCAAGGAACTCTTTCAGCGTGTTTTCCGAAGCCCTCTCGTCGCCGCCGCTTACTGTTACCGTGATGGTGTCTCCGCACTTTACGCCCAGCCCCATCAGAGCGATAAGCTTTGCACCGCCGACGGTCTTTGCGCCTTTTGTGACCGTCACCTCGCTGTCCAGCGCCCTGACGGCATTGACAAGCAGACCTGCCGGTCTTGCATGAATGCCCAGTTTGTCCTTGATGGTGTATTCAAATGTCCTCATTGCGTTTCCTTTCAGTTTATCCTTATCGCTTCTTCGCCCGCCCTGACTTCGCCGGAGGCTGCCGCTTTCACGCTGCCGTAATCCTCCGTATTCCCGACTATCATCGGCGTTGTGAGCTTATACCCCGCGCGGCGTATCTTCTCCATGTCGAAGGTCACGAGCAGGTCTCCGCGGCGTACCTGCTGACCTGCTTCAACGTGGGATTCGAAGTACTTTCCGCCGAGCTTCACCGTGTCTATGCCGATGTGAAGCAGAACCTCGCAGCCATCGGAGGATATGATATTCACGGCATGCTTCGTGTCAAACACCATGTCGACCCGCCCGTCGCAGGGAGCGTACAGCCGCCCCTCCGCAGGCTCTATAGCTATTCCCTCGCCGAGCACCTTCGCAGAGAACACCTCGTCTCCGACCTCCTCAAGCGGGACCGCCTTTCCGGTCATATGGGCGTAAAGCACCGTTGGCGCGGAGCCTGCCGGAGCAGTCTCCGGCTCAGCAGTTTGAGGGAGCGCGCCTATTATACTGTCGGGGTCGTCGGAGGCGGGGCTGTCGATGAACGCTTCAAGGTCTGACCTCACCACCGATACCTGCGGACCGTAGACCACCTGCACTCCGTTGCCCTTTCTGATAACTCCGGAGGCTCCGCTTTCCTTCAGAAGATCCTCGCTCACAAGCCCGGGATCGTTCACCGTGACCCTCAGCCGGGTAGCGCAGCAGTCCACGTCGGAGAGGTTCTGCCTGCCGCCAAGACCTTTGAGTATCAGCGCGCTCACACGGTCGGCACTGCCCTGGGAAGCTCCGGACGCGCCGTTTCTGGCTTCCATGTCCTTTCGGGTGTAGAGTTTTGTTTCTTCGCCGTCAGGCTCCCTGCCGGGGGTCTTGAGGTTCAGCCTGGTTATCATGAAGTAGAACACGAAATAGTACACCACCGCATATGCCAGTCCTACTATCACTATCCATATCCAGTTGGTTTTCTGATTTCCCTGGAGTATTCCGAACAGAGTAAGATCGATGGCGCCTCCGGAGAACGTCATTCCAACGCCGACATCGAGTATATGCATCAGCATATAGGAAAGTCCGGCGAGCACGCAGTGGACCGCGTACATCAGCGGAGCCACGAACAGGAACGTAAATTCCAGCGGTTCAGTGATGCCGGTCAGGGCTGAGGTCAGCGCGGCGGAAAGCAGGAGGCCTCCGACCGCCTTTTTCTTTTCGGGGCGTGCGGCGCGGTACATCGCAAACGCCGCCGCGGGAAGTCCGAAGATCATGAACGGGAACTTACCCGCCATGAACCTGGTCGCGGAAACCGAGAAATGCTCGGTGCTGCGGGAGGCAAGCTCCGCAAAGAATATATTCTGCGCGCCCTGGACGGTCACGCCGTCTATCACCATCGCGCCGCCAAGCTCGGTCTGCCAGAACGGCATATAGAACACATGGTGCAGTCCGAACGGAATGAGCGCCCTTTCCAGAACGCCGTATATCCAGGTACCGGCGTAGCCGCTTTTCAGCACGAGCTGACCGAGCTGCGCGATTCCCGCCTGAACCGCCGGCCAGATGAAGAACATCAGCACCCCGACTGAAAGGTAAACCACGCTGGTTATAATCGGGACGAACCGCGCTCCTCCGAAAAACGAGAGCACCTGCGGCAGCTTTATCCTGTAGAATCTGTTGTGGAGCGCCGCTACGCCAAGCCCCACGATAATGCCGCCGAAAACTCCCATTTGAAGCGTGGTGATGCCCAGTACCGAGGTAAGAGAGTTCGCCGGCATTGCCTGCGCGCCGCCTTTGGCGCTGATAAGCGCGCTTATCGCGGCATTCATTATGAGATAGCCTATCGCGCCGGAAAGCGCGGCTGCCTCCTTCTCTTTCTTCGCCATGCCTATCGCTACGCCCATTGCAAACAGCAGCGCAAGGTTGTCGAAAACTACGCTGCCTGTCTTGCTCATGATGTCAAATATCGTGTAGAGCACGCCGCCCTCATGTATCACGCCGGTCAGACCGTAGGTCTCAAGCGTGGTGGGGTTCGTGAACGAACTTCCGATACCAAGCAGCAGCCCCGCGACCGGAAGCAGCGCTATCGGCAGCATGAACGATCTTCCGATCCTCTGGAGAACTCCAAAGATCCTGTCTTTCATAAGAAACCTCCGTTCAGTAAATATCTCTTTTAATGATTCCCATTCTGTGACGGATTATTCTTTGAAGCTGCGAATAAAAGCGCGGATCAAATTTCACGCAAAAGAGTCAGCGTACGTGCTGCGATCTGATTTACAGCGCTGTACCAAACGCTTTTTATCTTCCCTGAGCGAACGTACAGTCTTTTCAAAAGCGGACATGTCTACCGGTTTTGAAATGTGCGCGTCCATTCCTGCGTTGAGACAGGCGCGGATATCGTCGGAAAATGCATTTGCGGTCATTGCTATAATGGGTATTGCTTTTCCGTCGGGATTTGAGCTTTTTCGTATTGCCCGGGCGGCTTCGTATCCGTTCATCAGCGGCATCTGCACGTCCATAAGTATCATGTCATACTCGCCTGGATCCGCCGTTGCAAAATAGTCTACCAGCGACTTGCCGTCCGGGAATATCCGACAGGACGCCCCGCGCCATTTCAGATTAGCCTCAAGTATCACGGCGTTCATCTCGTTATCTTCGGCACACAGGAAACGCACCCCGCTGAGCGCCGAGCCGGATTCTGCCTTCTCTTTTTCATTTTCATCGGTAAGCCCGTTTTTGAGCTTTCCCCAGAAAAACGGTACGACTATTGCGCAGTCAAGCGTTTCCTGAAAACGCTGAGCCAGTGTGTCGCTGCATATCCCGGCGATCTTCACAGGCTTTTCAGAGGCTCCGCGCAGCCTTGAGATATCGTCGCCGCTGATGTTTTCGCAGATTCCCGATGTGATAAGCACGACATCATACGCGCCGCGGCTCAGAAGTTCAGCCGCAGCGCCGATGCTGCACACTGTTTCCGGGGTTACTCCGTGAGCCTTCGCAGAGACCGTCACGTCATCGTCCCGCCCGATCATCAGCATTCCGTTTATCTCTGAGCATTCGTTCTCGTCAGCCTTGAATTTCAGCGTTACTGTAAACCGGCTGCCTTTTCCAGGCTCGCTCTGGACGTCTATTCTGCCGCCTATCATATCGACAAGGCTTTTCGTGATCGTCATTCCCAGACCTGTTCCCTGGACCTTGTTTGTAACGGAATTCTCCGCGCGGGTGAATGGGCTGAATATCGTGCTGATAAATTCCTGCGACATTCCCATGCCGTTGTCCGATATTGTGAACTGGTATTCCGCATAGCCCGGTTCGCTGTCAAGCTCGGTTATCTCGAAGATTATCCTTCCGCCGTCGGGAGTGTATTTTGCAGCGTTTGTAAGAATGTTCAGCAGTATCTGCCTCAGGTGTGTTCCGTTGCCGTTTATCTGCTCGTGGCGTATCATGCGGGTGCGGATTTCAAACTGCTGCCGCCGCTCCCTGGTGTTGGTGCGGATGATCGTTTCGATTTGCGATATCTGCTCTGAAAGCTCCAGCTTTTCGAGGTTAAGTGACGATATTCCGCTTTCTATGCGGCTCATGTCAAGAATATCATTGAGCAGCCCCAGCAGGTGATGGCTGGAGTTTTGAAGCCTGCGGGTATATTCCTTGATGCGTTCGGAGCTCTCCGTTTCATAGCCGAGAAGGTCTGCGATACCAACTATGGCGTTCATAGGCGTGCGGATATCGTGCGACATGTTCGACAGAAACGTGGTTTTTGCTTTGTTCGCGACTTCCGCGGCGCGGCGCGCGTTTTCGATTTCAGTGTTCGCCTGGCGGAGCTGTTCGTTTTTGGCTTCCAGTATGGAATTAAGCTCCTCCATGCGGCGTGTGTTGTTCCGCTCTGCCCGGAGCGCTTCCTTCTGCTGGCTCCTCAGCACCAGGTATACGAATCCCACGCACAGCACCAGCATTACCCCTGCGAACGTCATGATTATCGAACCGGTTGTGTCCACGAGGTTGACCGTATTTACCGCCACATACGACGACGGTATAAGGAACATCAGCGTCCAGTCTGCCGTATCCAGGTGACGGAGCGCGTAATAGTATTCCTCGCCGTCCAGGACTGCGTTGGAATACGCGATACCATTTGAGTTCAGCTCCTGCTGGGTCTGTTCGAAGTTGCTGCCGTGGAGGTACTCCATCTGCCGCAGCACGGAATAAACATTGTGACCGCTGATAAGCTCGATGGAATTCGAGCTGAATATCTTCGAGCCGTTTTGGTCGAGGACGTACACGCTGTTGTTGTCATTGTACGCCTTGCAGTTGAAATACTGGCCCAGTTCCTGCATTGCCTGGACCGTCCCGAAATACATCAGGTTTATCCTGTCGTCGCCGTCAGAGATCTCCATTGGGGAGCTGAGCCGGTACATAAAAACTATGTTGGTGGTTTCGCCGTTGAGGGAGCTTGAAACGAAGCTCACATGTTCCGGCTCATCGAAAAAATAGTTTATATTTTCGGTGAGCCCCATGGCGCCGGAGCTGGTGTAATATCTGCCGCGGGTGTCTACGGCGACAAGGCTCGTTCCCTTCTGCGGCATATCACAGACTTCTTCCTGCTCCTTTATGAATTGGTAAAGTTCCTGCGAGGTATGAATGCCGCTTCTCATTAGCTGGTTCGTGTGGGACCGAGCGTCAGCCCAGCGAAGCTCAAGCACATCGTTGAGCCCCTCGAATAACTGAGTCGTGACCTCCTTCATCTGATTGAGACGTTCGCTGTAGAGTATTCCGTCGTTGTAGCTGTGGTAGAAATTAAGAAACAGCACGACTCCCAGAACGGCAGCGGCAACGAACGCCTCGCAGGAGATCATCAGTTTTGCGGCAGCGGGTCTGACGGACAAATGCTTCATATTTCCTCCTGCATTATTCCCAGATTATATCCTTTGCCGAAAACGATTCATACGCCGACATCATTTCCTCGACCGATTCAAGCCCCGCGATTCCGCTGTCCAGAATATTTCCTTCGGCTTTTACGGCGCCTGTCGCTCCGCATATCGCAAGCTTGTAGGTCTTGTCCGGCTCCAGACTGAAGCCTTTCTTCGTCACCAGTATATAGGGATAGGTTTTCCCGTCGCCGTACAGGTCGAAGCCCTGACGAACCAGCTCGTTTATCCGTGCGCCGGTAAGCGTCACGGTTTTTATGGTGTCTTTCCAACCGGTGGGGGTTATCGCGCAGAGCTGCTGCTCAGTGATCTCCCCGGGATACAGCGAGCCGCTTACTCCCTGCGTATTCTGTGTGCTGATATGGCCGGGTATCCATTTGCCCAGCGATACGAGGGCAAGGTCGGAGCCGGTCGCCTGCGCGAAAGCCTTGCCGACAAGCCGTGCGCAGTCCTCCTGACCGATGTGCTCGGTAACGGTCGTGTAGGTTTCAGTGATATCGTTCACGATGTCGTTCTGCGAGGCGTCAAGGGTTTTCACAACATCCTCAAGTTCCGCGTCGCCAAGAATGAACGAGGTCATGACATCCCCAACGGGGACTATCGCGTTTTCCCAGCCGGAATAGATGAACGGAGCGGTATGGCCGGTGCTGAATTCTTCTGTGATGGCGTAATAGCAGTTATCATCGGAGATGGGAGCGTTTTTCAGCGGCAGCAGCGACGAGCTTTTCAAGGCGTCGCCGCCGAGGGCGTTCATTCCTTCGACTGTGGAGAGCACCTCCATCACATGCATGGCGTCCCTGAGTTTCTGTTCGTTCCCGGGCTGCTGTAGAGTGCGGCTCATGGCGTAATACCGCCGCACGTTCAGAATATACACATTCTGCTTTCCGTCCTCGGAGAGGTAGGGCATAAGTCCGAATTCGTCCTCGCAGCCCGCCATTGAATTATGGCTGCCGAGCAGGAACAGAGTGTTTCCAAGAGCGTATTCGTCATGCTGTTCACTGTCATTGATTACGTTGCCATCTCCATTGAGCATTCCGATATCCCGCCACTTTTGCAGCATTGAGAGGCATTCGAGCATTTCCGGCGTTCCGGAGGCGCTTGCCCTTCCGCTGAGGAAATCCTCTTGCCATCGCCTTCCGTCAAGGGTGCTCAGGAACCCGGTGTCGCAGATGTTGAACAGGTACTGGAATCCGTAGCCCGAGAACTGGAGCTCGTTCAGAGCAAGCCGCACCCCTGCCTGCTGTGCCTTTTCGGAAAGCTCCCGGAGGTCGTCAAGGCTTTGCGGAAGCTCCCAGCCGTGCTTCTCAAGCAGGGTCTTGTTGTAGGTTATGCCCTGGCACTGGTAGTGGCTCGGGAGGGCGTATATCGCGCCGCTTTCGGTGATCACGTCGTTCAGGCAGTTTTCCTTGTATTTATCGGTGAATGCAAATCCCGACATGTCTATCAGCTTATCGCTGACTTCCATGTGTTTGGATATGTTGAATGTCATTCCGAATATATCCGGAATGTCTCCGGCTTCAAACATTTCCTGGGTGTAGGCGGTGGTGTTCTGACCATTGTAGTTCAGGATCTCGATGTTTATTTCGGGGTAGCTTCGGTGCACTTCGTCAATGAAATCGTCAAGCTCGCAGACCGGCGAAAAAATCGTGATAGGGTCATGCACCTTGTCCGGCGAATCCACCACCGAGGGGTCCATAGTGCAGCCGGAAACCAGCCCTGCTGTCAATAAAGCGATTCCGATGAACATTCTTTTTTTCATATTTTTCTCCAAACCAAAATTACCGCGTATTTAACAGCGTCAGCACAATTTTGAACACTAAATTAACCGCTGCCAACTGTCATACACTATAATTATACATTTTTATACATCTTTTGTCAATAGCCAGAATAACATTTGGGCAATGTTATACAAAAAGCGCCACCGGAATCTGTGACTTATAAAACGGCCTGCGGGCGTTTTTCTGCTTGAAATCACTGGAATGCAATAATTTGTCGAAAAGCTGTGTTAAGATACCGTTAAGAACGCTTGCATTTCGCCGGGGACTGTGATATACTATAAATAAAGCAGTCAGTGAGTTTTAACGCGCTGATCTGAACACAGCCAAGAAGCGCCTGTTTTTGCAGGCGTTTCATCATTCAAGAGGGAAGGAATGAGTCCGCCATGAAAGACAGCATATACGCAGACTGGAATCCCTGGCACGGCTGCACGAAAATAAGTCCGGGCTGCAAATTCTGCTACGTCTACAGGCAGGACGAAATGTACGGGAATCCGACCGCAAGCAGCCGGTGCACAAAAAACGCGGCGTTCGACCTCCCGGTGCAGCGAGGCCGCGGCGGCAGCTACAAAATACCGCCGGGGAGGATTATTCTGACCTGCTTCACGTCGGATTTCCTGCTGAAGGACGCCGACCCCTGGCGGCAGGACTGCTGGCGCATGATGCGGGAGCGCACCGACTGCTGGTTCTACTTTTTCACAAAGCGCATCGACCGTCTCGCCGAGTGCCTCCCGCCGGACTGGGGCGAGGGCTACGACAACGTTATGATAGGCTGCACCGTCGAAAATCAGGAGCGCGCCGACTTCCGGCTGCCGATATTCCTGTCGCTGCCGATAAAGCACCGCTCGGTGATAGTGGCTCCGATGCTGGAGCGCGTCGACCTCTCAAAGTGGCTCGGGAGCGGTATCGAGGAAGTCTCCGCCGGCGGGGAATCGGGAGCGCATGCCCGTCCCTGCGACTACGCCTGGATACTCGACCTGCGGCGGCAGTGCGTGGAAAACAACGTGCCGTTCAGCTTCCACCAGACCGGCGCGCATTTCATCAAGGACGGCAGGCTGTACAACATCGAGCGGAAATTCCAGAAGGCTCAGGCGCGGAAAGCAGGAATAGATTTCCGGATAGGCGGGAACGATATCCCCGAGACCGCATCATTCCGCGAGCCGTGCGACCTTCAACTGCGGCTGGAATCCATCCCCGCCGAAGACGGCGAAAATAGCATAAGGTCACCTCTAAAAACCTTGTTTGAGTGAAAATGTGTATAGCACACCGACTGCTTCTTCAAACCTCCTCGTAAGGCATACAGCCTTACTTCGTCGGCTTTCATCGCATTCGGCGCACTCTACCCATTTTCCCTCTTCAAACCGGTTTTTAGAGGTTCCCATATAAATTTCACAAAATCCCTTGAAATAATCAGCGAATCGTTGTATAATATAATCGTGGCTTTGTGCGCCGCTATCAAAATACGGGAAAGGAACATTTTTATGCCTTTTGATGAAATCAACCGGGAATTTTCGTTCCCCCTTCAGAAAATAATCGACGAATATAAGCTGGAAGTTATATACATGCCGGAGGACGGCGGCAATACCCTTATCTCCGACCATGAGATAAACAGACCCGGTCTGCAGTTCGCTGGATTTTACGAGTACTTCGACAAGCAGCGTATCCAGGTGATGGGCAGAACGGAGCATTCCTACCTCTCGACCCTGGAGCCTAACGTACGCCGCGAGCGTATCGACAACCTGCTGAGCTACAAGTTCCCGGCGCTTATCATCACCCGCGACCTGGACGTGTTCCCTGAGCTTGTCGAGAGCGCGAAGGAGCATGAGACAACCCTGCTACGCACCGACGAATCCTCATCGGTTTTCACATCTAAGCTGGTTAACTTCCTGAATCTTCAGCTCGCTCCGCGTATCACCCGCCACGGAGTTCTCATTGAGATCTACGGCGAGGGCGTCCTTATCCTCGGCGAGAGCGGCGTAGGTAAGAGCGAGACTGCGATCGAGCTTGTAAAGCGCGGTCACAGACTCATCGCCGACGACGCGGTAGAGATCAAGAAGGCGTCCAACATCACCCTGGTGGGAAGCTCTCCGGACAATATCCGTCACTTCCTCGAGCTGCGCGGCATCGGTATCATCAACGCGCGTCAGCTCTTCGGCGTCGGCGCTGTTAAGCTCAACGAGAAGATCGACATGGTGGTCGAGCTGGAGCTGTGGAACCCCGAAAAGACCTACGACAGAATGGGCGTGGATACCCACTATATGGCTATCCTCGGCGTTAAGGTGCCGCTGCTCACTATCCCGGTAAAGCCCGGCCGTAACCTCGCAGTTATTCTCGAGGTAGCCGCTATGAACAACCGTATGAAGAAGATGGGCTACAACGCTGCAAAGGACCTGCTCCATCAGCTCGGGATCGACTCCGACAGCGAGGAGATCATGTCAGACCTCAACATTTAAAATTAATTCGGAATTCGGAATGCGGAATTCGGAATAAATGTGTCCCGCTTCGCGGGACGGATTCCAAAAGCAATATATAACGGACATTTCCGTTTCCTTTGCTGTTGTCCGATTTTGGAATAATTGAAATCAGTCCGCGGAGCGGACACCGAAATTCCGAATTCCGAATTCATAATTCCGAATTTAAAAGAAAGGTGTATTTTAATGAAGTACAATATAGGTATCGACCTCGGCGGAACTAACATCAAAGTCGGTCTGGTCGATGAAAATTACAATATCGTAGCCAAGGCAACCTGCAAGACCGATCTCCCGCGTCCGGCGGAGGAGATCGCGGATTCTATCGCGGAGACCGTCTGGAAGGCTCTTAACGACGCGAAGGTAACTATCGACGAGCTGAACTCCATCGGTATCGGAACCCCCGGCACTGCTTCCCGCGATACGGGCGTGGTTCTGTATTCCTGCAACCTCGGATTTCGCAACACCGACCTGCGTTCGCTCATCGGCGCACGCCTCGGCAAGCAGGTCTACGTTGAAAACGACGCTAACGCGGCGGCGTTCGGCGAGGTCCTCGCGGGCGCTGGCAAGGGCTGCAAGGACGTTGTAGTAGTCACCCTCGGAACCGGCGTAGGCGGCGGTATCATCATCGACGGCAGGATCTACACCGGATTCAACTACTGCGGCGCCGAGCTGGGACACACCGTTGTCCACTACGGCGGCAGACCCTGCAACTGCGGACGTAAGGGATGCTTCGAGGCGTATTCCTCCGCTACCGCGCTCATCAACATGACCAAGGAAGCTATGGAAGCCGACAAGTCCAGCAAGATGTGGGAGATATGCTCCGGCGATATCAATAACGTCGACGGCAAGACCGCGTTCGACGGCTGGCGCGCAGGCGACAAGAGCGCTTCCGGAGTTGTTGATATGTACATATCCTACCTCGGCTGCGGACTTACAAACATCGTAAATACTTTCCAGCCGGAGATACTCCTCATCGGCGGCGGAATCTGCAAGGAGGGCGACAACCTCACCAAGCCGCTTGAGAAGATAATCGCAGAGGACAGCTACTGCGTAGACCCCAAGAGGTCGACAAAGCTCGGTATCTGCCAGCTCGGAAACGACGCAGGTATAATCGGCGCGGCGTTCCTCTACACCCTCGCTGAGTAAGGAGACAATATGTTCTTTCTTTCACAGGACGGCATGCGGCTGGTCGAGAGCAGCCACCTCTACATAAACGAAAGCTCCATCTTCGCCGTGATAAACGGCGGCGAGGACGTGGAGCTTGCACATTTCGAGCTTTACGGCGCGGCGCAGGAAGCGCTCCGCAGCGTGTACGCCGCCATTGAGGACAGCGAGGCAGTTTTCTCCTTCGCGGAATGACAGCAGCGTTACCGGCATAATCTATATCAGATCAGCGCCACGCGGATGACATGTTTGTGCGGCGTCGGCAAAATTCTACTACACACCGGAGGTCACACCTTGAACTATTCCCAACTGATCGCCGCCTGCCGGAACGACGGCATTCCCTGCGAGGAAAACGCGGCGCTCGCTCCCTATACCTCCATGAAGATAGGCGGAGCCTGCGACCTGCTCGTAAAAACCGCTGACGAGAAGCAGCTCCTGACCGTGCTCAGGCTGTGCCGCAGCGAGAATATCCCGCACTTTATCCTCGGCAGGGGGAGCAACCTGTTGGTAAGCTCCGCAGGCTGGCGCGGGGCTGTGATCCTGCTTTCCGGCGAGAAGCCGGAGGTCGAGGCGCGCGGGAACAGCCTCACCGCCTGGGCGGGAGTTCCGCTGTACGCGCTGTGTTCCGCAGCCCTGGAACACTCGCTGACCGGGCTGGAGTTCGCGTACGGCATTCCCGGCTCACTGGGCGGAGCGCTCTACATGAACGCCGGGGCGTACGGCGGCGAGATGAAGGACGTCGTGACCTCATGCCGGTACGTCGGCGGCGACGGGGAGATACACGAGATGTCCGCTGCGGAAATGCAGCTTACCTACCGCCACAGCGTTTTCAGCGGGAGCAGCATGGTTATAACCTCGGTCACGATGGAACTCGTCCCCGGCGACAAGGCTGAGATAAAATCCCGTATGGAGGAGCTTATGCAGCGCCGCCGCGACAAGCAGCCGCTGAACTTCCCGAGCTGCGGAAGCACGTTCAAGCGTCCGGAGGGGTACTTTGCAGCCGCGCTCATAGAGGAGTGCGGTCTGAAGGGATTCACCATCGGCGGAGCGCAGGTCAGCGAGAAGCACAGCGGGTTTGTTATCAACCGCGGTCACGCTACGTTTGAGGACGTGATGGCGGTGGTGAACGAGGTAAAGCGCGTAGTCCTCGAGAAGAAGGGCGTTGAGCTGGAATGCGAAATGCTGATCCTTCAATAGCAGTTACCTGACCCAGAAAAGGAGCAACAGATGGAATTCGTTATAGTGACCGGGCTTTCCGGCTCGGGTAAATCCTCGGTGATGAAGGCGCTGGAGGACATCGGTTTTTTCTGCATAGATAATATGCCGCCGCAGCTTATTCCGGATTTCGCCGCGATGTGCAATGAAAACGCCGAGATAACAAAGGTCGCGATAGTCACTGATATACGCGGCGGCGCGATGTTCTTCAAGCTGGAAGAGTGCATCACGAAGCTGCATATCCGCGGAATAGACGTAAAGGTGCTGTTCCTGGAGGCTTCCCGCGAGGTGCTGATGAAGCGCTACAAGGAGACCCGCCGCAAGCACCCGCTCGACGAGGTATCCGGCGGAGACATCGGCAAGGCTATCGACGCGGAAGCGGAGCTTCTCAGCAAGATACGCCTCAATGCAGACTACATAATTGATTCCACGATGCTCAGCACGGGGCAGCTCAAGGAGCAGATCGCGGGTCTGTTCCTCGAGAAGGCTTCTGACGGAATGATCGTTAGCTGCATGTCGTTCGGGTTCAAGTACGGCTCCCCGCAGGAGGCTGACCTTGTTTTCGATGTCCGCTGCCTGCCGAATCCGTTCTACGTTCCGGAGCTTAAGCACAAGACCGGGCTTGAAAAGGAAGTTCAGGATTACGTTATGAGCTTCCCGCAGTCGCAGGAGCTCCGGGACAAGCTGTTCGACCTGATATCCTTCCTGATTCCGCACTACGTCACCGAGGGCAAAAGCCGTCTTGTCATCGCGTTCGGCTGCACCGGCGGAAAGCACCGCAGCGTTACATTTGCAGAGCTTACCGCGGCGTACCTCCGGGAGAAAGGGCTGAGAGTCAGAACTCTCCACCGCGACGCTGAAAAGAAATAACGCAATGCTCGGCGGGGCTTCCGGTCAAGTGAGCGGAATTATATTATCAAACGACAAACAGGCAGGAGCCATAATGCTCCTGCCTGTAATTTTGTTTAGAGGTGACCTTTACTTCTTAGCTTCCGACGGCAGTTTTACCGACTTCCTATAAATGAACAGCGAGATAACGGCGGTTATCAGCTCAGTTACCCAAAATGCGTTCCAGACGCCGTTTGCTTCAAATGCGCGGCTGAGCAGGAACGCCGCCGGAATTATCACCACAATGAACCTGCACAGCGAGATTATAAGCGACGGAACTCCCTTGCCAAGCCCTTCAAGCGAACCGGAGGCCGTAACGGACACCGACGACACGATAAATCCCACGCTGATTATGCGCAGAGCGGTCTCTCCAGCGGCGATGACGTCGGGGCTGTCGGTGAACATTCCCATTAGCTGACCGGGTATCAGCAGGCAGATGGCGGTGCCGACCGTCATTATACCGCAGCTCATTAGCAGAACAATGCGGAAAAGCTGGCTGACGCGCTTATACTCTCCGGCGCCGTAGTTGTATCCGATAAGCGGGCGCATTCCCTGGATTATTCCGCTTGTGGGAAGATACAGGAAGGTTTGCAGCTTGTAGTATATTCCCAGAACCAGGACGTACACCTCGGAGAACGCCGCCAGAATTGCGTTCAGCGCTGAGATGAGTATTGACGGCAGAGCGAGGTTCAGCGCCGCGGGAACACCTATTGAGTACAGCCTGCCTATCATTCTGCCGTCGGGGGAGAGGTGCTTTTTGCTGAGTTTCACGCTTATCGGCCGCAGGAAGTACACGATGATATAAATTGCAAGAGAAATACTCTGGCCGATTCCGGAGGCAAGCGCGGCGCCCTTGATACCCATTTCGGGGAATCCCCAGCCGAAGATCATCATAGGGTCGAGGATAATGTTGACGATACAGCCGCACAGCAGGCTCACCATTGAGGTTTTCATGCTGCCTACCGCCTGGAATATTTTCTCGAACGCCATGCCGAGATTTATCACTACCGAGAACAGAAACGCAATATTAGAGTACTGAAGTCCGAGCTGTATTACCTCCTGGTCGTTGGTGAAAGCTCCGAGGAACGACGGCATTATCAGAATGCTGACAACGGTGAGTATAACTCCGTGGATCACGGCAAGAAGCACTCCGAGCGTAGCGGCGCGGTCTGCGCGCTCCTTGTCGCCCGCGCCGGAGTAAAATGCGATCACGGCGTTTATTCCAACTCCGAAGCCGATCCCGGCGGCGTTGATGAAATTCTGCACCGGGAACACCAGCGACAGCGCGGTCATTGCGCTGTCGCTTATTTTGGCGACGAACAGGCTGTCCACGATGTTGTACAGCGAGTTCACCAGCATTGAAATTACCATCGGCAGCGCCATTGAAAGCAGCAGCGGCAGCACCGGTTTTTCCTTCATAAAGGTGTTGTCCATTTTACCTCCTACCCGGAAAATCGCACAAAAAAACCACACAGCATATGCTGTGTGGCGAAAAGGGGAGCGCGTCCGGAAAAATCCACATCATAATTTTACGTCGCTTATTATAGCATACAATACGGAGGTTGTCAATTGTGAAAAATACACAAATTATCCCCGCAGGTGTTCTGCGGGGATATGCTTATAGATTTTCGTCGATCCACTTTGCGCGGTTGTTGATGAACTTCCTGAGATACAGCACCTGGTCAAGATAGGTGTTGTAGTTTTTCATCGTCAGCGGCTGGAATCCGTTTGCTACGCCCAGGGTGTTCCAAATCTCGAAGTTCTCCTCAGCAGAGGGTATCACCATCGGCTTGTAGGCGTCGATGGTGCCGAGCGCTGCGTTCACCATCGTGTCGCGGACATCGTTCCAGCGTGTGCGCGCCTTGTTCCGGAAATCCTCGTCGGTCATGAGATAGTTGAACCATGTAACGCCGATGTAGCTGCTGCTGTCCATGCTGCCTATCGTAGCCCAGTCGTCGTACTTCGGGTTATCCATGTACATATTGCCGAAGGCCAGGTCGAAGTCCCATATAGGCCCCATTTCAAGCCGACTGAGGGTAGGCTTTGTTATGTAGCAGCTCCGGCGGAAGCAGGAGTCAAGATTGTAGCTCAGCTCATGCACCAGGAACCAGTCGATGAAGCTGTCTACGTTGATGTACTTTTCATAGCCGTCCAGGGTGGTTATTGCGGTGTCGGCCTTGCACATATAGTCGTAGATGAAGTCGAAGTGCTTCTGCGTCCACTGGTAGTCAGCCTGTGGGTCCTCCTCGGTGTCGGGGCTTTTTATCTTGATGTTCACTCCGCAGCCGGAGGGCAGATTGAAGTAATTCCAGCCTTCCTTATCGGTGGAGGGGTCTGCGCCGCCTATCTCAAGAAGGTATCCGGTCTCGACATTCGCGAGGCTGTCGTCTATCGCAATCCGCGATGTCTTGACTTCAAGCTGCTCGCCGAGCGTGTATACTCCCTGATATATCCCGTTCATATAGACGTCCACCGGGATAGCGTGCGGCACGAAACGGAAGCTCCCGAGGGAACGCGCCATTTCAAACGCGGTGGTGTTCCTCAGCATGGATTCATCGGCGTAATTCGCGAGGAGCACCCAGCGCTTCGCCTCGGACATTCCAAGCAGTGACGCTTTGTCGTCAAGCTTGATTTTGTAGGGCTTCTTCGGCCATTCCCAGGTGGAGTGGCCCCTGCCGCGTATCTTTCCGGTGAGCGCTTCTGTGCTTTCGTACCTTCCGTTTGTCATTCCGGCGTCTATCTGAACCGTGCAGTCGGCGTAATCCTCCTTGATGATCGCCGACGGGTCGGAGGTAGTGAGGTAGACTGCGGGTATCAGCTTGTCGGTCTCCTGACCGAAGCTGCCGGGAATCTCGCGGAGCATAACGCTCCAGTCGTCGGAGCGGGGGGTATAATTCGCGGGGATATATTCATCGGAGATCGGGATAACGCGTCCCTCTCCGTCGCGGGTATATTTATCAACGCTTTCCGTGCCTGGCTTGGAGCAGCCGCTTACCAGCACTACAGCTGAGAGTGCCGCGGCGCAGATCTGCCTGAATTTCACAACAAAGCACCTCCGGGAAATCAGTTCTCATACACTAATTATATACTATTCTCTATTTTCTGTCAACAAGATTTCATATTTTTGTAGGATATACAAAATCTGTGCCTTCGCTTATGTATAATATTTCAAAGAAAAACCGGAGCATTCGCCCCGGTTTTAGTTCAATTCAGAATTTTATCTCCGCTGAGCAGCTTCAGACTGCCGTCAACAACGGCCGCGCCGGTGTAGCCTGTCTTGTCGTCGTAGAGGGTGTGCAGGCTGCGGGAACGTCCCAGTTCCGCGAATTCGTCGACGACTGAAACTCCGTCGAAGTAGCGGTATGCCGCGCCGGAGCAGTCCGTGCCGTTTATCACGAAGCAGTTTGTCCCGCTGAACCGGAAGCTCTCCAGCTCGGAAGCGGTCAGCGCCTTGGCGAAGCTGTCCGCCTGGACTGCCTTTTTGCTTTCCAGTTTGTACAAGGTCAGCGTGATACCCGTTTTGCTTACTGCACCGCAGAGCGCGTAATCTCCGCTTACCACGCCGTCAGCCGATGTGAGATCGAGCGCCTTCGGGGAGGACGTATCGGAGATATCCACCGCCATAACAGTGGAGCCGCCGCTGCCTACGTACACGACATTCCCGCTTATCCGGAGATGATCTATCTCCCCGCCGGTGGTGAACGCCGCGAGCGGCTTCAGGGCGCTGTCCCTGAGGTACACGGTAACGCCGCCGTCGTATATCTCGGCGTCGGCGATGACTCCGTTTCCTGCCGCGCAGGCGGTGATCTCCGGGAGCGCGGCGCTTACAAGGCTGCCGCCGTCAGATGTGAGTTCAGCGGAACCGTTTTCGCGGGTCATTGCGGCGGTGAAGCTCTCCGCGCCGCTGTATATCGGGGAGCCGAGCGCGGCAAGGCGCTTTTTCTGTTCGCCGTTTTCAGCGGCGTACTCGCCCCAGACTGCGTAGCTGCAGCCGTCCGCCGAGCCGCTCACCGCGATTTCAGCAGGGGAGAACGCGGTGAGCTGACCGTTCTTAGATCCGTATGGGAGGTACTCAAGTACGTCGTCCACGGTGAACGACTTCGTGAATCCCGGCGTGTAAACGCTTCCGAGCCGAATGATGTCCTCGCCGCAGAAAATATCCGTGAGCGTTCCGGACTGCCCGCAGCTCCAGATTTCGCCGCTGCCGTCCACGCCTATGAGACCGCACTCCGCATCGCCGGAGTACACCGCGGTAACGCCGGAATCAGTCTGCACGACATTCACGAATTCCGCGCCCTCCGGCGGGAGCACATGAGCCGCAAGCCCCCCGGAATCCAGTGCGTAAACGCTTATCCCGTCAGGCTCCGCAGACCACAGCGTGTTTCCGCTGCTGAATACGCCAAGCTCCTTGCCGGAGTTTATCAGCATATCGCCGAAAATCTGCTCGTTTTTCGACAGCTTCTGCGTTTTTTCGCTGCTTATTCTGCCGTTTGTGTACGCGGTGTAAATTTCCGAGAAAACCGCCGCATTATCAGAGGCGAACTGGAACTCTCCTCCGGAGCTTCCAGGCGCTGTGAAGCCGAGAATAACCATCAGCGGGTCAATCGCGAACAGAACCGCCGCGCCGGCGGCTGCGGCTATGATCGCATTCCTGCGCGCTTTCGGGGAATCCTCCCTGACCTCCGCCGGCTGCTCGGGCTCCGTTTCTGGAGCCGTCTCCTCTTTCCGGCGCTTTCTCTGCCGGGCGGTGTACTTTTCCTCAGGTTCGTCCTCGATCTCTGCCGCTATTCCGAGTTCCTCCGCGAGGTCGTCGATGGTGCGTTTTTTCTGACGTGCGGTCAGCACCGGAGCTTCCTGCTCGGGTGATTCGTCCTCGTAGGATTCCTCGGTGCGGCGCTTCTTCTGACGCGCTGTCCGGACGGGTCTGGGCGGTTCGGAAGGCTCAGTCGGCTCAGTCGGTTCAGTGGTTTCAGCAGACTCTTCCGGTGTGGATTCCTCCGCTTCGGGGGCTTCCTGTACAGTCGATTCCTCAGATCCAGCCGGATCTTGCGGCTCAGGCTGTTCTTCCTGTCGGGACTCAGCCGCCGCTTCCAGTTCGCCGGAGTCTATACGCATGGTTATGGTGTGCTCCCAGAGCTGACGCGCCGTGTAGAGCATACGGGTGTAGTCCTTCGGCGTAAGCCCGGAGCTTTCCAGCGTGACGATGAGCGTTTGCAGGTTCATATCCGGGTGCTGCTCGATTTTCGAGACCGCTTCCTCGGGAGCGCCGCAGCCCTTGAGCAGGTACAGGAAATCCGCCGAGCCTATCCCGAGGGAGCGCAGGCGGTTCAGGAATGTGAATGCGTCCAGCTCCGGCGGGGCGGCGTTTTCGTCCATAAGGCACACCGCGATGTTCTGCGGGAGCAGGCTCTCGGGGATAACTTTTTCAAGCATAAGGCTGCGTATTTCGGAAACCGTCACCGGCGTTCACCTCCTGTTCTGTATTTGCCGTTCAGTCAAGCTCGAATGCGGTCAGCACCTTTTCAAGTGTCTTGTTTACCGCCGTGGAGCTCATACCGGTGAAAAGCGATATTTCGTCCGGCTGGAGCTTCGCGCCGATGTACATGCTTGCCACAAGGCGTTCTGCGTCGCTGAGTCTGGAGAATTCAGCGCGTATGTCGAATCCGCCGTTTTCCGGAACCGGCTGAACGGGGGATTCCCGGAGCTTTGTACGTATCCGCGCGCAGAGGTTCCGGAACATGAACGCCCGGAAAGCATCCTCGCTGCGCAGCTTATTTACCGTGGTCATACCGTCCCGGGCGGAGGCTGTGACCAGCTCCACCGCGTCGGCGTCGTCGCAGAGCGTATAAAAAGCGGTGTAGTACATCTCGCGGTAGACCGTCTCGTAGAGCCGCGCGAACGCCTTTGTACCGCCGTTTGCAGCAAGCTCTGAAAGTTCCTTGTATTCCCGCTTATCCATAACTACACCGCCTGTTGAATTATTCCTCGCTGTTGGTAATTGCTATTCCGAGTTCCTTAAGCTGCTCCTCGCTTACAGTGGAGGGAGCCTCGCTCATCAGCTCGCTTGCGTTCTGAACCTTCGGGAAGGCAGTAACGTCGCGGAGGCTGTCGCAGCCGCACATCAGCATTGCAAGTCTGTCGAGACCTATGCCGGCGCCGCCGTGGGGAGGCGCACCGTATTTGTATGCGTCGACAAGGAAGCCGAACTTCGCATTGATCTCCTCGTCGGTCATGCCGAGCATTTCGAACATGTGCTGCTGGAGCTCCGGATCGGTGATTCTGATGGAGCCGCTGGAAAGCTCGATGCCGTTGAGCACGAGGTCGTAGCACTTTGCGCGTACTCTTGCCTTGTCGGTGTCGAGGTAGGGAATGCATTCGTCAAGCGGCATTGTGAACGGGTGGTGCATAGCGAGCCACTCGCCGGATTCCTCGTCGTACTCGAAGAACGGGAACTCCACGATCCACAGGAAGTTCCAGCCCTCGGGGATAATGTCGAGCAGCTTTGCGATCTTGAGACGAAGCGCTCCCAGAACCGGGAGAGTCACCTTGTCCTTATCTGCAACGATGAGGGCAACGTCGCCCTTTTCGCAGCCGAGCGCCCTGAGGATAGCCTCAAGCTCGCCCTCGCCCATGAACTTTGCGAAGGAGCAGTTAGGAGCGTCGTCTACCCACCTTACGTAAGCGAGACCCTTCGCGCCGATGCCGCGTACGAATTCGGTCTGCTTGTCGATCTCCTTGCGGGTGAGCTTTGCAGCGGCGCCCTTTGCAACGATACCGCGTACGGAGCCGCCGTTTGCAACGGCGTCCTTGAATACGGAGAATCCGCAGTCCTTTACGATATCGGAGATGTCGGTTATCTCCATGCCGAAGCGGGTATCCGGCTTATCGGAGCCGTAACGGGTCATAGCCTCGTCGTAGGTCAGGCGGGGCAGCTGGGTGGGGATATCAACGTTGAGAACGGTCTTGTAGAGGTGCTTTACGAAGCCCTCCAGGCACTCGAGGATATCGTCAACGTCAACGAATGACATCTCGAGGTCGATCTGAGTGAATTCAGGCTGGCGGTCTGCGCGGAGATCCTCGTCGCGGAAGCAGCGCGCAAGCTGGATATATCTGTCCATGCCCGCGATCATCAGGAGCTGCTTGTACATCTGCGGGGACTGCGGCAGTGCGTAGAACTTGCCGTTGTGGATACGGGACGGCACGATGTAGTCGCGCGCGCCCTCAGGGGTGGACTTTATCATCATCGGGGTCTCGATCTCGGTGAAGCCGTTTGCGTAGAAGTACTCGCGGGCTGCCTTTGCTATTTCGTGGCGCATCATGAGGTTCTTCTGGAGCGGCTCGCGGCGCAGGTCGAGGTAGCGGTACTTGAGGCGGAGCTCTTCGTTGGTCTTGGTGTTGCTTACTATCTCAAAGGGAGGGGTCTGCGCCTTGGAGAGAATGCGCAGCTCTGTTACGACTATCTCAATGCCGCCGGTCTTTATCTCGGTGTTGACGCTCTCACGCGCGCGCACAGTACCCTTAGCCAGCAGAACATACTCCGAGCGTACGCTCTCCGCCTTTTCGAACACGCTCTTTTCGGTGGTCTCATCGAAAACGAGCTGAACGATACCGGACTTGTCTCTCAGATCTATGAAGATAAGGCTGCCCTTGTCGCGGACTCTCTGTGTGAATCCGCCTACAACGACTTCGCCCATTTCCAGCGTAACTTCGCCGCATAAGCATGTCCTTCTCAGACCCTGCATTGTGTCTGCCATATAAATAGTTCCTTCTTTCTTTTGATATACCGGAAAAATCCGCATTATTTTTAATTATACCATTAATTCCGCTATTTTTCAAGTGGAAAACAATAATTTGTTGAAATTTCGGAAGAGGAATTTACTTTAATTCCATAGGTGTGAACCTAAGACCGCTGACCACTTGTTCTATGTCCGTATCCGTGAAGCCGAACCGGTGATACACCGGGACAGCATAGGGCGAGGAATTTACGGTCATTTTCCCAGAAGGACGATTCTTCATGACTGTCTGAAACAGCATTCTTCCGATGCCCTGTCTGTGACGGCTTCCCTTTACGAAGAACAAGGCAATGTGCGTCCCTTCATTCCTTGTGGCAATCATTCCGACGAGTTCGTTTCCGGAAAGCGCTCCAAAAACTCTGAGTCTGGAAACGTAATCATCGTCGTGTATTGAACGGTAGAATTCGTTTATGCCCTCGTCAGAGTATTCCGGAGCTTCAAACTGCATAAAGACTTCCCATGCCAGCTCCATAGCCATTCCGATTTCATGTTTGTCAAGCTCTCTGAAAGTAATGCTTTGCTCCATATTGTCACCCCTGTGCTATCTGTTCCAGTACTTGCGGTCAAGGCTGCGGAAGCTTATCGCCTGGGCGATGTGGGATTTCCCGATATCCTCGCTGCCTGCGAGGTCGGCGCAGGTCCTTGCGACTTTCAGGATACGGTCGTAGGCGCGGGCGGAAAGCCCCAGTTTCTCAAATGCGGATTTCAGCATTTCCTCCGCGTCTGGAGTCAGCCGGCAGACCTCCCCGATGATGTCGGAGGTGATACCGCTGTTGCTGCGGATATCCGTTCCGGCAAAGCGCTTTTTCTGTATCTCCACCGCCTTCTGGACGCGTTCCGCGATAGCCGCGGAGCTTTCCTGCGGAGCGCGGCGGCTCAGGTCGGCGTACTCGACGGGCTTTACCTCGACCTGGAGGTCTATGCGGTCAAGCAGCGGCTCTGATATGCGGTTGAGGTACGCCGTGACCTTCTGCGGTGTGCAGGTGCATTTCTTCACCGGACTGCCGAAATTCCCGCAGGGGCAGGGATTCATCGCCGCGACCAGCATTACGCGGCAGGGGTAGCTCACCGAGCCGCTGGCGCGGGAGATCACGATGTCGCCGTTTTCAAGCGGCTGACGGAGCGCTTCCAGCACGCGGCGGTCGAACTCCGGAAGCTCGTCCAGAAACAGCACTCCGTTGTGCGCCAGGCTGATCTCGCCGGGGCGGGGAATGCTCCCTCCGCCGACCAGCCCGACTGCGGACGCGGTGTGGCTCACGGCGCGGAACGGACGTTCCGTCACGAGCGGCTCCGCGGGGTTTATCTCACCGGCTACGGAGTATATCTGGGTGGTCTCGATGCTCTCGGCGAAGGTTATCTCCGGGAGTATCGAGGGGATACGCTTTGCAAGCATGGATTTACCCGACCCTGGAGGTCCCAGCATGAGCAGATTGTGCGAGCCTGCCGCCGCGACCTCTATCGCCGCCTTCGCCTGGGACTGCCCCATAACGTCCGCAAAATCCAGCAGGTGAGCGCCTTCGCGCCGCTTCGGGACATACTTCTCCTCCGGAGAAAGCCCGGTTCCGTGCCGCAGGAACTCCATTATCTGGGCGACGTGCTCCACGCCGTAGACCTCGATACCGTCGGCGACGGACGCCTCCTTGGCGTTAGCCTTCGGGAGGAATACGCGCTTTGCGCCGTTCTGCGCGGCGGTCAGCACCATCGAGAGCGCTCCGTTGACCGGCGCGAGCTTGCCGTCAAGGGACAGCTCCCCGATGAAAACGCTGTCGGACAGGTCGGCGGTGATGAGTCCGCCCAGCTTCATCAGCGCGGTTATTATCGGCAGGTCGAACATGGAGCCTATCTTGCGCACGCTCGCCGGGGCGAGGTTCACCGTGACCTTCCCGTTAAGCAGTTTCAGCTCCAGATGACCCAGCACCGCGCGGATGCGCGCCTTGCTCTCCTGCACGGCGATATCCGGCATTCCTACGATGTCGAACGACGGCTGACCCGGCGCGATGCTCGCCTGAACCGTCACCATGAACGCGTTCAGACCGAAAAGTCCCGCGCTTTTTATCTCACTGAACATTCTTACTCCCTTACTTCTGACCGTCAAAAATCAGCTCAAAGTTGTCTATATCATGGTATTTCCCGTGCTTAAAGCCCACCTGATGCAGCGTTCCGCAGAATGCGAAGCCGAATTTCTGGTGAAGCTTTTCGCTGACCTCGTTTCCGGCGGTTATCACCGATACGACGCTGTGGAGCGTTCCGCACTCTTTTGCGCGGTCGAGCACTGCGCCTATCAGCGCGGAGCCGGCGCCTTTCCTGCGGAAGTCCGGGGAGATGTACACTGAAAGCTCCGCAGTGGAGGCGTACGCCTCTTTCTGGCGGTATTCCGAGAGGGAAGCGTAGCCGATGGCGGCGCCGTTTTCCTCACCCGCAAGAATGAAATGCGAGTCGGTCTGGTGCGCGCTGAACCATTCCTTCCACTCGTCCGGAGTGCGCGGGTTGAGGTCGAGGGTGGCAACGCCGTGCTCTACCTCGTAGTTGTATATTGCCAGAAGCTCCGGGAGGTCGCTTTCTCTGGCTGGTCTGATAGTCATGATCTGCCATTCCTTTCGGTTGGATTCTCTGAATGCTTATATTTTACGCTTTGCGGAAGCATTTGTCAATAGGCCGGTCAGTATATTCCGGATACTTTTTTCAGACAACCATCACAAAACCGCCCGTTAAACCATTTGTTTGCGCTTGCAATTCTCTGGCAGTTGTGCTATAATAAAAATATGTGTACCGGGTGAATTTTCCGGTTTTTTCAGAGGAAAGGATTTGATACATTGAAGCGAGCAGGACTTGATATCGGTTCAACCACAGTAAAGGCGGCCGTTATCGGCGAGAACGACGAGCTTCTGTACAGCCAGTACAGACGTCACTTCTCGGATATCAGAAAGACAGTATTTGACATAATTTCGGAGCTTGGCGAGCACTTCAAGGGCGAGCGCATGATGATCGCGGTCACAGGTTCGGGCGGTATTTCCGTTTCAAAGTGGCTGGGGATCCCGTTCGTTCAGGAGGTTGCAGCCGGCACCAACGCTATAAAGAAGCTTATTCCCCGCACTGACGTAGCCATCGAGCTGGGCGGCGAGGACGCTAAGATAACCTACCTCACCGGCGGTCTGGAGCAGCGCATGAACGGCTCCTGTGCTGGCGGAACTGGCGCGTTCATCGACCAGATGGCGGCTCTGCTCAACACCGATATCGGCGGTCTGAATGAGCTTGCAAAGAAACACACGACCATATACCCGATAGCCTCCCGCTGCGGCGTTTTCGCGAAGAGCGACATTCAGCCGCTGCTCAACGACGGCGCAAAGCGCTCCGACGTCGCTGCTTCGGTATTCCAGTCGGTGGTAAACCAGACAATAAGCGGACTTGCCTGCGGTAAGCCGATAAGGGGCAACGTGGCGTTCCTGGGCGGCCCGCTGCACTACCTGTCGGAGCTTCGCGCGCGATTCATCGAAACGCTGAACCTCAAGGACGACCAGATAATTTTCCCGGAGAACGCGAACCTGTTCGTGGCGATGGGCTGCGCATTCTCTGATGAGACTGCGGAAGCCGACCTTGACGAACTCGTGAAGAAAGCCGGAAGCCTCGGCACGGCTGATATGCGCGAGGTGGAGCGTCTTGCTCCGCTTTTCAGGGACGCGGCCGAGCTGGAAGCGTTCAAGGCGCGCCATGCGAAGGCTGTGATTCCCACTGCGGACATCGCGAAGCACAAGGGCGCGTGCTACCTCGGCGTGGACGCAGGCTCCACCACAACGAAAGCAGTTCTGCTGAACAAGAACGCCGAGATAATCTATTCCTACTACAGCGGCAACGGCGGCGACCCGCTGAAATCTGTTATCGGAATTCTGAAGGACATTTACTCGAAGCTCCCCGAGGGCGCGTACATAGCAAAGGCGTGCGCCACCGGCTACGGCGAGCATCTGATAAAGGCGGCGCTCGGCGCGGATTTCGGAGAGATCGAGACCATGGCGCACTACAAGGCGGCTGACCGTATTCTCCCGGGCGCGGAGTTTATCCTCGATATCGGCGGTCAGGACATGAAGTGCATGCGCGTCAAGAACGGAGAGATAGAGAGCATTCTGCTCAACGAGGCATGTTCAAGCGGCTGCGGCTCCTTCATCGAGAATTTCGCGAACGCGCTGGGTATGTCTTCCGCAGATTTCGCAACGCTGGGACTTACCGCAGAGAATCCTGTTGACCTCGGCTCCCGCTGCACCGTGTTCATGAACTCCCGCGTAAAGCAGGCTCAGAAGGAAGGCGCGACAGTTGCGGATATCTCCGCAGGTCTGTCATACTCGGTCGTAAAGAACGCGCTGTTCAAGGTCATAAAGCTGCGCGACACCTCCACCATGGGCGATAAGATAATCGTTCAGGGCGGCACGTTCATGAACAACTCCGTGCTGAGGGCGTTCGAGCTGATTTGCGGCAAGGACGTTATCCGCCCCGACAAGGCGGGATTGATGGGCGCATACGGAAGCGCGCTCATCTCCATCGAGCGCGACGACGGCAAGGGGAGCACCATCGCTCCGCTGGATAAGCTGGAGAGCTTCACGGTCGAAAAGACCACCGCGCGCTGCGGACGCTGCTCCAACAACTGCCTGCTGACCATCACGAAATTCCCGGACGGGAAGCGCTACATAAGCAACAACCGCTGCGAGCGCGGCGCGGGCAACGTATCCACCAAGGAGAAGCTGCCGAACCTGTTCGACTATAAATACCATCTTCTGTTCGACCGCGAGTGCCTTCCGGAGAGCACCGCAAAGCGCGGCGTAGTGGGACTTCCCCGCGTTCTCGGAATGTACGAGAACTATCCGTTCTGGCACAAGTTTTTCACCGAGCTCGGATTCTCCGTGAAGCTGTCGCCGAAGTCCTCCCGCGAGATTTACGACCGCGGCATTGAGACCATGCCTTCCGAGTCGGTATGCTATCCGGCGAAGCTGGCGCACGGTCATATCCAGGCACTGGTTGACGAGGGAGTGAAGTTCATTTTCTACCCCTCCATGCCGTATGAAATGAGCGAGAACAACGGTGCGGACAACCACTACAACTGCCCGGTCGTTGCTACATATTCTGAGGTTATCAAGAATTCCGTGCCGGAGCTTCGCAGGGACGTAAAGTTCATGAACCCGTTCCTGCCTATATTCCACAAGAAGCGCATGGGCGAGCGCCTTTACGAGGAATTCACAAAGGAATTCCCGGACGGCGGATTCACTAAGGAAGAGATAGTTTCCGCGCTGGATAAGGCGTACGCCGAGGACGAGGCGTTCAAGACTGAGATGCACCGCAAGGGCGAGGAGACCGTGAAGTTTCTCGAGGAGAACGGCAAGTCCGGTATCGTGCTCGCCGGAAGACCCTACCACATCGACCCTGAGATAAACCACGGACTTCCGGAGATGATAACCGGCTACGGCTTCGCGGTTCTCACCGAGGACAGCGTTGCACACATGGAGCAGGTAGTCCGCCCGATAAGAATTGTCGACCAGTGGACATATCACTCAAGGCTGTACGCTGCGGCTCACGTAGTCGGCAAGCACGACTGTCTGGAGCTTGTCCAGCTCAACAGCTTCGGCTGCGGTCTGGACGCTATCACAACCGACCAGGTTCAGGAGATACTCCGCAGCTTCGGAAAGCTGTACACCTGTCTCAAGATAGACGAGGTAAACAACCTCGGCGCGGCAAGAATACGTCTGCGCTCGCTTATCTCGGTAGTCGAGGAGCGCAAGCGTCATCACTACAAGCCGGTGATGGGTCACCTCGGCTATGTGCGCCAGCCGGAATTCACCGAGGAAATGCGCAAGAAGCACACTATCCTCTGCCCGCAGATGGCGCCGATACATTTCGACCTGCTGGAGGCGGCGTTCGGTCATTCCGGATATAACGTCGTTATCCTGCGCGACTGCTCGAAGGCGGTCGTTGACGAGGGACTGAAGTACGTCAACAACGACGCGTGCTATCCGTCCATTCTCATTGTTGGACAGCTCATTCACGCGCTCAACAGCGGCAAGTACGATCTCAGGAACACTTCCGTTATGATTACCCAGACCGGCGGCGCCTGCCGCGCGACGAACTACGTCGGCATGCTGAAAAAGGCACTCAAGGATTCTGGTCACGGCGATATCCCGCTTATTTCGCTGAACGTCGTAGGACTTGAGAAGCAGAGCGGATTCAAGCTGACCATGCCGCTTGCAATACGCGCGTTCATGGCGATAATCTACGGCGACGTGCTGTCACGCTGCCTGTACAAGGTTCGTCCCTACGAGGTCACGAAGGGAAGCGCGGACGCGCTCTACGAAAAGTGGCGGCTGTTCCTGCGCGAGGACATGAAGTCGATTTCGCTGCCGAACTTCAACAAGAACGTCCGCAACATCGTCAAGGACTTCTCGGAATTCCCGGTGCTGGACATCAAGAAGCCGCGCGTCGGACTTGTCGGCGAGATACTTGTAAAGTTCCACCCGGTGGCGAACAACAACATCATCGGGCTGCTTGAAAACGAAGGCTGCGAGGTAGTCGTGCCAGACCTGATGGGATTCTTCTACTACATATGCTCCCACGGCAAGACCAAGCGCGAGCTGCTCTATACCACACGCACGAAGGCGTTCGCAGAGGACGCGGCGGTAAAGGCGTTCCGCTTTATGGAGCGCAGCTACCGCAAGGCTGTGAAGGGAACCAAGTTCGGCTGCCCGGGCGATATCTACGAAATGCGCGAATCCGTGCGCTCCATCGTATCCCCCGGCAATATCGCCGGCGAGGGCTGGTTCCTTTCGGCGGAAATGCTGGAGCTTATCGGCGAGGGCGTTCCGAATATCGTATGCATGCAGCCGTTCGCCTGCCTGCCTAACCACGTTACCGGCAAGGGCGTTATCGGAGAGCTTCGCAGACAGCACCCGGAGAGCAACATCGTTGCGGTAGATTTCGACCCGGGAGCTTCCGAGGTAAACCAGGTCAACAGAATAAAGCTCATGCTTACCCAGGCTTACGCTAACGCGGGAATAAGCCGCAGGGACGTCGTTAAGGTACAGACCGACGACAAGTATTCCCAGCTTATTTCCTCGGGAACATCTGTATAAAAATGGGAGGTAATTATATGAAAAAGCTGGTTTCATTGCTGATGGTTCTGGTCATGGCGCTTATGGCGATGAATGTCACGACTTTCGCAGTCGACAAGGAAGTTCTGAAGGAACGGGCCAAGGAAGCGTTCTATCTCGACGTATCGCAGTATGAAGGCAAGACGAACGTGTACGTCAGAAGCGACCATAGAAACAGCACGGTGTACTACACCACCGACGGCACGAAGCCCACTGACAAATCGCAGGAGGCGTCGCTGCTGATAAAGTTCACGGAGCCGTGCAAGCTTAGGACCGTATGCTACTTTGACGGCAAACCGATCAAATATCTGAACAAGACTATCAAGATAAAAGAGAAGAAACCGGAGAAGTTCACTTTAACGACAAAGGTAAGCACCGGCTCTACAATGGTGTCCGTGAAAAAGCCCAAGGACAGTGTGGTATACTACACCACTGACGGCACAGAGCCGACTGACAAGTCGGAGAAGATGGGCGCTGTGGAAATATTCAGAGAACCCTGCAAGCTGAGGGCAGTGAACTACGTCGACGGTAAGCGCGGCAAGGAACTGAAGCAGAACATCAAGATAAAGCTGGATCAGCCGTATCTGATGCTGATGGAGCAGGAAGAGATATACGTCTACAAGCTGCTGAATCTGCCGGAGGGCGTGAAGGTGTACATGACGATGGACGGCAGCACTCCGTCCGCGAAAAACGGCAAGCTCATCACCGGCGAGACCGTTGAGATACCAAAGCAGTCAGAAGCTAATCTGGTATGCGTGAAAAAAGGCTGGATAGATTCCGATGTCCTGACCAAGAAGACAGGCATGACCTACGAAGAGGAGCAGGCGTACAAGAACGACAGGAACAACTTCGCCGAGCAGGTCGTGACCCTTGTGAACAGGATCCGCGTTGCAAACGGACTCAACAAGCTGACTACCTACGACAAGCTGACCGAGGTCGCACAGGTGCGTGCAAAGGAAATAGAGATATCCTATTCGCACACCCGTCCCGATGGAACGAAATGCTTCACCGCGCTTGACGAAGCAGGTCTGCGGACCGTGACAGCCGGCGAGAACATAGCGAAGGGTTACAGCACGCCGGAGAGAGTCGTTGACGCATGGATGAATTCTCCCGGACACCGCGCGAATATCCTCAATCCGAGCTACACCATGATAGGCGTTGGATATGTGTATGATCCGTATACGACCGACGCCAACTACTGGACGCAGGTATTTATGTCGTAAGTAATGCGGACTTCATGTTTCCGGACGTCTGAAAGGAGTAATTGTATGAAAAAGATACTGGCACTGTTTCTGGTACTGGCTACGGTGTTATCGCTCATGACAGTGGGCGCTTACGCGGCTGCCGATAATGCGCTTTCCGTAAGCTGCAAGCTTTACGACGGCTACACCGTTGTGACCGTCCAGAAGAGCGGCACGGTGTACTACACCACCGACGGCTCCAAGCCTACATCTAAATCCAAAAAGCTCAATTCCACAAGGATAAAGGTCTCGGAGCCGTGCAGAGTGAGACTTGTAAGCTATGTCAAGGGCAAGCCGGTGGAGTACCTTACAAAGAAGATTCCGGTGCGCCTGCGCAAGCCGACGGCTTCGCTGTCCAGCAAGGGCAAGGAGTACACCTACGTTATCTCCATACCAGACGGAGCGTCCGCGTACATCACATATGACGGAACCACGCCGTCAAAGTCCAACGGCGACCTTGTGCAGGGCGGAATGATATCGGTTCCCGCGAAGAAGAGCGCGAAGCTCGTCTGCGTCAAGAAGGGCTGGAGGAATTCAAAGGTAATTACTGTAAGAGCCAGGGGAGCCGCTTCGGATAATAACAAGTCGAACGACTCGGCGGACGAAACCAGCAGTTTCGCCGACGAGGTAATAAGACTGGTAAACAAGCAGCGCACCGCCAACGGTCTGAGCAAATTCACGACCTCCAACAAGCTGTCCGACGTTGCACAGACCCGCGCCAAGGAGCTTACGGAATCCTATTCGCACACCCGCCCCGATGGCAGCAGCTGCTTCACGGCGCTGAGGGAGGCAAATATTGACTATATCGCCGCAGGAGAGAACATCGCGGCAGGCTACAGCACGCCGGAGGCGGTCGTTGAAGGCTGGATGAATTCCAAGGCGCACCGCGCAAATATACTGAATCCGAATTACTCGAAGATCGGCGTGGGATACTTCGCTGACGGCTCGGGTTACGGCAGCTACTGGGTACAGGTATTCGTTTCTTAAAGGAGATTTAAATTATGGCTTCCACGCAGTTCACAGCTAATTCCAACGGCGAAAAGGGCGGAAAGAAATTCGGTTTCTGGGCGCTTATCATCGTGATCACCCTGGCGGTGCTGATACTTATTTTCAACAGCTTCACGGTAGTTAACGAAGGCTACATCGGAGTAAAGTACCAGTTCGGAAAGATAGTTTCCAGCGACCTTTCGGCAGGTCTCAACATGCATATGCCGTTCATTGAGGAGATACAGCAGGTCGACACCCGCGAGCAGATATATTCCGTCCAGACCGACGCCTACACCAGCGACACGCAGACCGTTGACAACCTGGGTCTTAAGCTCAACTATTACTACGACGGCACAAAGCTGCCCGAGATAATCAGAACCATCGGTATCGGCAACGTTGAGACCAAGCTGCTTGTGCCGAATGTTGCGAAGATATCCAAGGACGAGATAGGCAGGGTAAAGGCGGAAGATCTCGTACAGAACCGTTCCGACGTTCAGAACGCGATCTACGAATCCCTCAAAAAGACCCTGGAGCCGCAGGGGATCATCGTGACCGCATTCGCGATCGAAAACCTCGCGTTTGAGGACGCTTTCGAGCAGTCGATCCAGGCGAAGGTGATAGCAGCGCAGGACGCTCTCAAAATGCAGAACAAGACCGCTGAGCGCGAGGAAGAGGCAAAGCAGAAGGTCATCGCGGCGCAGGCGGAGGCTGATTCCCAGAAGATAAAGGCGGACGCTGAGGCGTACTCCATTCAGGCGGTGCAGGAGCAGCTCGCAAAAAGCCCGAACTACATCGACTATCTCAAGATAAACAACTGGAACGGAGTTCTCCCGCAGGCGATCGGAACAGAGGTAAATCCGTTCATCGGGATCGACGCGGCGGCTTCCACTGCAAAGAGCAGCTCCTCCGCTTCCGCGCAGGTATCTACGGACGCCGAGTAACTTGAAGGATCATCAGAAATATCATCAGGAAATGCCGGGCGGCGTTTGTCACCCTGCATTTTCCCATTTTATAAAGGAAGGGTAACAGAATTGGATTACACAACATTAAAACGAAACGCGCTTACCAGCTTCTTTTCCAGAACTAACGAAATGCAGCGCCGCGCGGTGTTCCGCGTGAAGGGAGCAGTTCTGATAATCGCGGGCGCGGGCAGCGGAAAGACTACAGTGCTCTGCAACCGTATTGCTAACATGATGAGATTCGGCAACGCGTATCTTGACGAGACCGTCCGCGGCCTCACTCCGGAGCAGGAGCAGTTCCTCCAGGATTTCCCCGCGATGGAAAAGACCCCGGAGAATGCGGAGCGCCTTGCGGAGATCGTAGCAGTAGAGCCGGTGCAGCCCTGGAATATCCTCGCGATAACCTTCACCAACAAGGCGGCGGGGGAGCTTCGCCAGCGCCTTATCGACATGATAGGCGAGGACGCGGAGAAGATAAACGCGTCAACGTTCCACTCTGCGTGCGTGAAGATACTGCGCCGTGAGATCGAAAACCTCGGCTACCAGAGGAGCTTCACGATTTACGATGATGATGATTCCAAGCGTATCATCAAGGACGCCATGAAGAAGCTGAACCTCGACGAAAAGGTGTTCAACCCGAAGGTGTTCAAGAACATGATCTCCCGCTGCAAGGACAAGATGATATCCCCGGAGGAGTACGCGCCGATGGCTAACGCTTCCGGCGAGCTGATGGAGAAGCGCTGCGCGGAGGTCTACACCGAGTACCAGAGCGCGCTCAAGAGCGCCAGCGCGGTGGATTTCGACGATATAATCTACCTTACAGTAAAGCTGTTTGAGGATTTCCCGGACGTTCTTTCGCACTACCAGCACCTTTATAAATACATAATGGTCGACGAGTATCAGGATACGAACGTTGCGCAGTACCGCCTTATCTCGCTGCTTGCGGGGAACAACGGAAACCTCTGCGTGGTCGGCGACGACGACCAGTCAATTTACCGCTTCCGCGGCGCGACTATCGAGAATATCCTTAGCTTCGAGAAGCAGTATCCCGGCTGCGAGGTAATAAAGCTCGAGCAGAACTACCGTTCCACCGAGAATATCCTGAACGCTGCGAACGCCGTGATACGCAACAACAAGCAGCGCAAGGACAAGCAGCTCTGGTCTGCGCTGGGCGACGGCGACAAGATAAAGTGCTGCAATTTTGAGAGCGAGATAGCCGAGGCGCGTTTCGTTGCCGACACTATCCTTGACGGCGTGAAGGAAGGCAAGCACTACACGGATTACGCGCTGCTGTACCGCAGCAACTCCCAGTCGAGAAGCTTTGAGAACACCCTGGCGCGCTCGGGAATTCCGTACACCATCGTAGGCGGTCTGAGGTTCTACGACCGCAAGGAGATACGCGACATCATGGCGTACCTCGCGGTGATAAACAACCCGTATGATTCCGTGCGTTTCCGCAGGATAATCAACGAGCCGAAGCGCGGTATCGGCGACGCCACGGTTGAGGAGATAATCCGTATCTCCGACGGGCTGCATATTTCTCCCGTGGAGGTCTGCCGCGAGGCTTCGCAGTTTGAGTCGCTTTCGAGGAAGTCGGCTGCGCTGAAGGCTGCCGCAAACCTGTTTGACGAGCTGGACGAGCTTGCGGATTCGCTCCGCCTGGACGAGCTTATCGACGCCGTTGCGGAGAAATCCGGATACATAAAGTCAATGCAGGCTCTGGGCGAGGAAGGCTCCACGCGTATTGAGAACATCAACGAGCTGAAATCCAACGCCCTGACGATGATACAGGAGAACGAGGATACCACGCTTCCGGATTTCCTCGAGCAGGTGGCGCTGGTTTCCGACCTTGACAGCTACGACGGCGACCTTGACCGGGTATCGCTCATGACGATGCACAGCGCGAAGGGTCTGGAGTTCGACACGGTGTTCCTTGTAGGCGCCGAGGACAACATTTTCCCGAGCTACCGCAGCATAAACGACCCCGCCGAGATGGAGGAGGAGCGCCGTCTTGCATATGTAGCGATAACCCGTGCGAAGCGCATGCTGTATGTAACGCACACGTCCTACCGCGTGCTTTACGGTCAGACGATGAGAAACCGCCTGTCGACGTTTATCCGCGAAATACCGGAGGAGTACATCGAAAAGACCGGCGACCGTCCGAAGCAGGCGTCGACCTGGAAGAAGCCGGAGAAGCCGAACTACCTTGCTCAGGAAGCGGCGAAGATGGTAACGAAGCCGACGCCGGTAGTATCCGGAATAGTATTTGCGCCGGGCGACCGCGTGAAGCACAACGTATTCGGCCAGGGAACCGTAGACGAAGCAAAGCGCATGGGCAACGACACCATGCTGACGATCAGCTTTGACAACGGTCAGGTGAAGAAGGTAATGGCGAACTTCGCCCGCATTGAGAAACTGTGATCAGGAGGACTGCGAAGATACATGAGTAAGACTACGATAAACATGATGTCCAGCGCCACATCGGTAAAGGGTCAGGGCGTAGGCTCTGCGTATATAGAGCAGGTCGGGCTTGTAAGCAGCGAACTTTCCGACAAGTTCGAGGTCACGATAAACAAGCGCATTAAGGCGGACATCACACATTACCACACGATAAACTTTGGATATTATCTTTCGATGAAGTCCCTCACGAGCAGGGGAAAGTCGGTAGGGTATGTCCACATGCTGCCGGAAACGGTGGAGACGAGCGTGAATCTCCCGCGCTTCATGAAGCAGATATTCTATAAGTACATGATCAGCTTCTACAAGCGCATGGATTATCTTGTAACGGTAAATCCGTACTTCATCGGCAGGCTGGCGCACTACGGCGTTGACAAATCGAAGGTTACGTATATCCCGAACTTCGTTTCCTCGGAGGTGTTCCACCCGGTTTCCCCGGAGGAGAAGATAAAGCTGCGCGAGAAATACGGAATAGATAAGGACAAATTCACCGTTATCTGCGCGGGTCAGCTCCAGGTGCGCAAGGGAGTTTTCGATTTCATCGAGGTTGCTAAGCGCATGCCTGACGTGCAGTTCGTATGGGCTGGAGGATTTTCGTTCGGCAAGATCTCCGACGGCTACGGCGAGATAAAGAAGATCTGTGATGATCCGCCGGCAAATGTGAAGCTGCTCGGAATAATCGACCGTGAGTACATGAACGAGGTGTACAATCTGGGCGACGTGATGTTCCTGCCCAGCTTCGAGGAGCTTTTCCCGATGACGATACTCGAGGCGATGTGCGTTAATATCCCGGTGTTCCTGAGAGGTCTTGATATCTACCCGGATATCCTGTTTGACTTCTACAGCAAGGCTGACGATGTTGACGGCTTCGTTAAGGAGCTTGACAGGCTCCACAACAATAAGGAGTATTATGCGCAGCAGTGCGAGGCTTCCAGGCGCGGAAATCACTTCTACTCAAGAGAGCATGTAACGAAAATGTGGGACGAGTTTTACTCAATGGTCAGGGATTCGATCAAGAAATAAATCAGAGCCGCAGGTTTCACTGCGGCTATATTTATATATGGTAACCTCTAAACCCCACCGCTTTACTCCCGATAGGGTGATCCTGAAAGTTTTAAAACCTCACGCACAAGTTATACAACAAACTGGGCAGGCTCACCGCCTGCCCAGTTTTGTCAATTTTTCGGAAGCGCCATAGTGAATGTAGTTCCGCTGCCCTCGGAGCTTTTGACAGTTATCGAACCGCCGTGGAGCGAAACTCCATGCTTTACGATGGAAAGCCCCAGACCAGTTCCGCCTATCTTGCGGGAATGGCTCTTATCCGCACGGTAGAACCGCTCGAATATTCGGTCGATACTATCCGCAGGAACCCCTATTCCCGTATCTGAAACGGTCACTACGATATCGTCGCCGCTGCTGCGGACGTCTACGTCCGCCCTGCCGCCTTGTTTATTGTACTTCACAGCGTTGTCTAGCAGGTTGTAGATCATCTCCTCAAGAACTGTAGCTATACCGGTAAACTCGGAGCGCTCTCCGGTCACAGAGATAATCACGTGCTTCTCGTCTGCCTGCGGGCGGAGCCGCTCTGCGGCGGACTGAGCCAGCTCGTACAGATCAACTCTCTCCCGTTGGTCGGAGAACGTGTTCTCGTCAAGTTGCGACAGCTTGAGTATATCCTGTATCAGGGTTATCATGCGGCCGGCTTCGTCGCGGATATTCTTCGCAAAGCCCGGAATGTCCTCCGGCTTTACGATACCGCCGACCAGCATGTCGGAAATCCCGTAAATAGTGGTGAGCGGAGTTTTCAGCTCATGGGAAACATTTGAGGTGAACTCGCGGCGCAGTTCCTCGCGGGCTTCCTTTTCAGTGATATCAAGGATTATCATGACTGCGCCGGTAACGCTGCTTCCCGTGAACGCCGGCGTTGCAATTACCTGGTATATCTTCTCGGACAGCGTGAGGTCGGTCTCGCTGCGTTTGCCTGCGAGGGCGTCCTCGACAGCGCTGCGGAATGCTTCGCTGCGGTTCAGGACCAGCACGCTGCGGCTGGAGCCGGTAAAGTCAGAGCCGAGGATCTTCAGCGCAGCCGTGTTATAGGAAAGCACCTCGGTTCGGCTGTCGATGATTATAAAGCCCTCGCTCATATTCTCTGTGATAAGCGAGAACTCCTTCCGGCTTCGAGTAAGCTCCGCGATCTGCTGATCTATCTCGTGGTTCTGCTCGCTTATGCGGTGGAGCAGCGGCGCGATCTCGCTGTAGCTCTCGCCGATGTCGGGATTCTTGAGGTCGATGCTGTTTATCGGCTTCACGACCACCCTCGCAACTATAGCTGCAACTCCCAGCGACACCATCGCCGCTATGATAACAACCAGCAGGACTTCCCACCACATGCCTGCGATACGCGCAGCCACGGTATCCATCGTACCGGCCACGCGCACTATGCAGCCGTACCCGATGACACGGGCGCAGTACACCGTCATCTCCGACATGGTGTAGCTCTCGCGTATTGCGGTGCCGGTTCCCGACTGCTTCGCAGCGACTACCTCCTCACGGCCGAGGTGGTTTTCCATTGTCGCTGGGTCGGCTTCGTTGTCGAAAAGTACCGTGCCGTCCTGACCGATATAGGTTATGCGGTTCTCAAATGTGCCATGGATATCATGGCTGAGCTTGCGGAGGCTCTCAACATCGTCGTCGGGCGAGGTGTTCTCCATCGTTGCCGCGAGAAGCATCGCCTGCTGCTCAAGCTGCCTCTTGAAAAGCTGCTGCTCCTTCGTGTAGGCTACGCCGAGCACCATTGCAACAGCAGAAATTATAGCGACCAGCGAAACGATGAACGCTCCGCCGAAAATTCGTTTCGTCATATGCGCTCCTTATGTTATGTCGACTGCCTTGTAGCCTATTCCGCGGACAGTCTCGATCATGCCGCCGCAGTCTCCTAGCTTCATTCGCAGCGTGCGGATATGTACGTCCACGGTGCGGCTCTCGCCGTCGAAATCGTAACCCCAGACCTTCGTGATTATCTTCTCGCGGGAAAGCACCGTGCCGATATTTTCAAGCAGGTAGCACAGCAGTTCGAACTCCTTGAAGGTAAGCTGAACTTCATTACCATTGACCTGCACAATATGCTTCGAGGTGTTGACGTAAAGCCCGCCTACCTCGTATTCCTTTGTTTCCTGCGAGGTAGTGCGGCGCAGCAGTGCCTTTATGCGGGAGATAAGCTCCATGGTGCCGAATGGCTTTGCAACGTAGTCGTCGGCGCCGCTGTCAAGACCTATCACCTTATCATACTCCGAGCCCTTCGCGGTCAGCATTATAACCGGAAGCCCCGCATACTCCGGGTTAGAGCGCAGCTTCGCCAGTACCTGCATGCCGTCCTCCTCGGGGAGCATTATATCCAGCAGCAGGACAGACGGCGTTTCCTCCTTCAGAGCCGCCCAGAACTCGCTCGGGCGCTCGAAGCCCTTTGCCTCTAGCCCGGAATTGTTCAGCGCGTACAGCACGAAGTTCCTGATATTCGCGTCGTCCTCCAGCATGTATATCATAAATTGTCCTCTCTTTCAGCGGACCGGGCTCAGCGTTCTCCCGTGATGGAGTAGACCACCCATTCCGCGATATTTGTTGCGTGGTCGGCGATACGCTCGAGGTACTTTGCCGCCATCAGCAGATCCATGAAGTACTCGGCGTCGCCGGAGTCGCTGCGCACCAGCTCGATAAGCTCGCGCTTTACCTCAAGGAAGCGCGCGTCTACCTTATCGTCTGCTTCTATGGCTTCTTTCGCGAGCTTCACGTCTTTTCTGACGAAGGAATCAACGCTCATGGTCACCATGCTGATGGCTTCGTTTGCCATGTCCGAGATATGCACCTTGCCCGCAAGCTCGGTGGAGTGCACGAATCCCGCTATTTCCGCGATATCCTGCGACTGGTCGCCGATACGCTCCATGTCGGAGATCATCTTAAGCGCCGAGGAAACGCACCGCAGATCCTTCGCCACCGGCTGCTGATGAAGCAACAGCTTCATGCAAAGCGCCTCGATGTCGTGCTCCATGTGGTCGGTTTCTTCCTCGTTGTCGTTGACCTTCGTTATCATCTCGGAGGTCTTTTCGTCAAACAGTGCCTTTACGGCGCAGGCTATGCTCTCTTCGCACAGCGCGCCCATCTTGATAAGTCCTACGTTGAGCTGCTCGAGCTGCTCGTCAAAACGGTTTCTCATATTATGCCTCCCTGGATCAGCCGAATCGTCCGGTTATGTAGTCCTCGGTGCGCTGATCCTGCGGAGTCGAGAACAGCTTGTCAGTGTCTGCGTATTCTACGACCTCGCCCAGCAGAAAGAACGCCGTCTTGTCGGAAATTCTCGCCGCCTGCTGCATATTGTGAGTTACCATAACTATAGTATACTCCTTTTTCAGCTCGATTGCAAGGTCTTCTATCTTAGAAGTTGAAATAGGATCCAGCGCGGAGGTCGGTTCGTCCATAAGCAGCACCTCAGGCTCTACCGCCAGCGCCCTGGCAATGCAGAGTCTTTGCTGCTGGCCGCCGGAAAGTCCCAGCGCGGATTTTTTCAGCCTGTCCTTGAGTTCGTCCCAGATTGCCGCGTCGCGCAGAGACTTCTCAACGATGTCGTCGAGCTTTACCTTGGAGTGAATCCCGTGGGTGCGGGGGCCGAACGCGATGTTGTCGTAGACGCTCATCGGGAATGGATTCGGCTTCTGGAACACCATTCCCACGCGCTTGCGCAGGAGGTTTACGTCCATCTTGCCGTAGATGTCCTCGCCGTCGAGCAGGAATTCGCCGGTTATGCGGCAGCCCTCAACGAGGTCGTTCATACGGTTGAGGGATTTCAGCAGCGTGGATTTTCCGCAGCCGGACGGCCCTATGAACGCAGTTATCTTGTTTTCCGGTATCTCAAGGCTGATACCCTTGAGTGCCTTGAAGTCGCCGTAGTAAAGCTCGGCGTTCCTGATATCGAATTTCATATGGGTTTATCCTTTCTTTTTCGCTATCCGGCGCTCGATAAGGTCGGAAACGAGGTTTATTAAGAATGTGAGCGCAAGCAGGACTACTGCGGAAGCAAACGCTTCGTTGACATGCAGGCCTTCGTTGGAGAGAATGTACATGTGAACGGTAAGGGTCGCAGCGGAGCTTCCCGAGCCGACAAGCGAGCCGGGAATGCTGTGTCCGGAACCGGAGGTAAAGATGAGCGCTGCGGATTCGCCGACGATACGTCCTATAGAGAGGATAACGCCGGACATGATACCGGGCACCGCCGTGGGAAGGATAACGCGGAACACTGTGCGCATCTTGCCCGCGCCGAGCCCGAAGCTTCCTTCGCGGTAGCTGTCCGGAACGGCGAGGAGCGCCTCCTCAGTGGTTCGGATAATCAGCGGAAGGATCATCATTGCGAGGGTGATAACGCCAGCCATCATGGAGAATCCCCAGCCGAAGGAGATATTGAACATCAGGTATCCGAACAGACCGAACACGATGGACGGAATGCCGGAAAGAGTCTCGGTGGTCACGCGGATAATTTTTACTAGCTTGTTGCCGCGCTTGGCGTACTCAACGAGGTACACCGCCGCGAAAACGCCTATCGGAACGGCGATCACAAGAGTCAGCGCGGTCATGATGAGGGTGTTTATCATCGCCGGCATCATGCTGACGTTTTCCGTGGTATAGTTCCAGTCGAACTGCTCCGCGGTGAGGTGCGGAACGCCGTTTATAAGAATATACGCGATAATGAAGATGAGCATTCCGACCGAGAATAGTGCCGCCAGCATTACAAGGATCATGAGGATCAGCGAAAGCGGGCTTCTGGCGTACTGCTTCAGGCGCGCGCCGAATGTCACGCGGTTGATGTAGTTCTCGGGCGCGGTGGTTTTCTTTTCGTTTGTCATAGCTGCTGTAGGAGCGTCAGTCATCAGTCTTTCCTCCTTTTAAGTGCAGAGAAGCAGAGGTTGATTATAAGTATGAACACGAACAGCACTACTCCGGTGGCGATGAGCGCTTCGCGGTGAAGTCCGCCGGCGTAGCCCATTTCCATTACGATGTTGGAGGTCAAGGTGCGTATGCCGGAGGTGATGCTCTTCGGAATGACCGTCTGGTTGCCCGCTACGAGAATTACCGCCATCGTTTCGCCGATAGCGCGCCCCACGCCGAGGATTATCGCTGCAAGTATACCGGACTTCGCCGCCGGCAGCGAGGCAAAGAACACGCTGCGCTCATGCGTTGCACCGAGCGCGAGCGCGCCCTCGTAGTAGCTCTTCGGAACTGCGTTCAGGGAGGATTCGGTGGTCTTGATCACCGTCGGTAGTATCATTATGCCGAGGAGTATGCCTGCGGTCAGCAGTGATTTACCCGAGCCGCCGAACAGCTCCTTCATGATGGGAACTATAACCACCAGACCGAAGAATCCGTATACGATGGACGGGATCCCGGCGAGAAGGTTTATCGCGGGCTTCACGAAGCGGTAGAGCTTCTTCGGGCAGTAGTGCGACATGAACACGGCGCAGAGTATTCCGATGGGAACTCCGATAACGACCGCGATTCCTGTAACGAGGATAGAGCCGATTATCATCGGGAATATCCCGTAGTATCCGCTGGAGGGCTTCCACTTTGTGCCGAACAGGAAGTCGGTAACGCCGATCTCACCGATCGCCGGAACGCCGGAAGCGAACAGGTACACGCATATCAGCACCACTGCCAGTATCGAAACACATGCGCATATCAGGAACAGCGCGTGCATTATGCCTTCTTTGACCTTCTGCATAATAATACCTCTTTGTAAAATTTCCAGAATGTTACTTTACATTCTAATACTCATAAAAGTGCGCTGCACGTTAGCTGGAATGCCGCAGCGCAGCGCGTAAGGGAAGGGAGAAACCTATAAACTATATGCGGCAGGACGCCGCAAAGTTGTCGCCAAAAGTACGGCATGGACGCCGTACATCCAAGCGACAACGGGGAGAAACCTATAAAGATGAGATTATTTGAATCAGCCGAGCTCGCTCCAGTTGTTGATCTCGCCGGTGTAGATCTTCATTACCTCGTCGGAGGTGATGTTCTCAATGGGGTTCTCAAGGTTTACGATAACCGCGATACCGTCGTCGGCGATCTTCATTTCAGTCAGACCTGCGTCAAGCTCTTCCTGCTTGAGTTCACGGGAGGACATACCGATATCGCATGTGCCCTCGGTCACGGATGTGATACCTGCTCCGGAACCGGTCTGCTGAATGTCAATGGAAACATCAGGGTTAAGAGCCTTGTATGCCTCGCAGAGCTTCTCCATGATCGGACCTACGGAAGTGGAGCCGTTCAGGGAGATCGCGCCGGTAACTCCGGAGGGAGCATATGCGCCGGTGGAGTCGATGGCGATGTAGCCGTTGTCAGCGATGATCTTCTGACCGTCGTCGGACTCGATGAAGGCGATGAGATCCTTAGCTGCGGCGTTACCGTCGAGCTTTGCCTGCTGATAGCATACGTTGAACGGTCTTGCTACAACGTAATCACCGGACTTGATGTCGGCTACGGAGCACTCAACGCCGTTTACGTCGAGAGCCTTTACGGTGTCGTTGAGGGAGCCGAGGGAGATGTATCCGATCGCGTCAACATTGCCTGCTACGCTCATCATAACGCCGTTGGTGGAGTTGGAGATCTCAGCGTCGCCGCGGGTCATATCTTCCTTCTCGCCTGCTTCGTTCTTCTGTTCAATGCCCATCAGCTCAACGAACGCGCCTCTTGTACCGGAGCCGTCCTCGCGGGATACTACTGTGATGTCGGTGTCAAGCTTGGAAGCGGTGCTGTCAGAAGCGGTGGAATCTGCTGCGGAACTGTCAGCAGCAGCGGAGGTATCAGCGGCAGAAGAGCCTGCCTCAGCAGCGGAGCTGCTGTTGGAGGAAGCGCTGGTGGTATTTCCGGAGCAGCCTGCAAATGCTGCTGCCATAAGCAGAGCGGCTGCGCTTAATGTGATCTTTCTTGTAGTCATAGTGTTGTTCTCCTTTAATATACTGCGTAATCATTTACGCTTATGCTGTGATCTTTCCTTGTCACAAGCATATTATATCAGGAGAATGTTAAATCCAAAAGACAGGGTATGTTAAATCTCTGTAAAATTTAACATTTTTTCATTTCTGGTTAAAGCCAGGGTACGTGTACTTTTTGAATCGCAGATAAACTATAGGTAACTTCTAAAAACCTCTTTGAAAAAGAAGATAAAAGTGATATAGAAACAGAAAACAGATTACCTATATTAATCTATTAGTTCCGTGCCGGGGTAGAACTGCTGCAGTATTTCCTGAGCTGACAAACCGGAACGTGCCATGAGATCCGCTGTGTAGACGCTCATGCCAACACCGCCGCCGCTTCCGCGGGTGCGGAATATGAACGAGTCGTGCTCCTGCGTAATTGCAACAGCCGCGCTGCGCAGACCGAGCGCTTCCCGGAGCTGTTCTCCGGTGAGTTCCACGCCGCCGAACCTGATACAGCGCAGCGTTCCGTTTTTTGTGTACTGCGGCTCGGAGAACCACTCCGCCTTGTCTGCGGGGAGCACTACGCTTCCGGTGACCGGAGCCAGCATTTTCCGCACGGCGGTGCAGGTGTATTCTGAGCTGGCGGAGTATTCCGGTGAATCCGGGTCGCGGCTGAGCTTCAGCGCCGGAAGGTAGGTGAAACCTCCGTCGTCGGTCACGCCGGAGGATACCCGGCAGCAGGGCGTGTATGCCGGTCCATCGTTATAATAGAGGCACTCCTTAGCCGCGCGCTCCGCAACTCTGGAAACGCGCTCCAGCCACTCGGGATACTGGTCGGCGTAGCGTTCCTCCAGCTCATCAGGCGAAAGCCAGTCCGGGTAGATGTCGCCGCGGTCGGCGAGGTCTGCACCGAAATCAGCTTCGCAGTTCTGCATGCAGTACTGCGCCTGGCTTGAAAGCGCGATTCCCGCCGCAAGCAGGGTCTCCTCCTGAAATGACGGGTCAGCAGCGGCGAATATGCAGCCGGCGAGGTACTCGGAAAATCCTAGTGTGAGTATGCGGTTTTCGTCTTCGATGAGCAGAGTTACGTTCTCCGGCGCAGGCGATGGAGCCTCACGACGGCAGCCGGTGAGCATTATTGAAAATCCCAGCAGGGAAGCAAGTACGGGTTTCGGGAACTTCATTGCAGCGATCCTCCATTATAAATAAACCACAAACGAGAATTTTGCAACCTGAAAATAAAAAATATTCAGAAAATGCGAATAACGCTTGACAATCACGGCGAAATATGCTACAATATACTTATATATTTCTTAATTTAAAAATTCCGCCTGACGGAACGGCGATTAAGACCAGTATAAAAATATGGCACGGAGGCGGATCTTCTAACCAATGAAAAGAATGGAACAGCTCAAGAACTCTGCTACCTTCAAGCAGATGTGCGACGATTTTTTAAGCACTACGGCTATCGATCCCAGCCTGCCCGGAAAGTTCGGAGTAAAGCGCGGTCTGCGTAATTCCGACGGTTCCGGCGTTGTTGCGGGCATCACAAACGTATGCTGCGTACATGGCTACGTTATAAGCGAGTGCGACAAGCAGCCCATCGAGGGCGAGCTCATCTACCGCGGATACAACATTCGCGATATCGTGAACGACGTGCTGTCGTCCGGGCGCTACGGCTACGAGGAGGTCGCGTATCTCCTCCTGTTCGGTATGCTCCCTGACGAGCGCCAGCTCACTACGTTCTCACGCCTTATCGCTGAGTACCGCGACCTTCCCATGTACTTCAGCGAGGACGTTATCATCAGAAATCCGTCCCCGAATATCATGAATAAGATGGCTCAGGCAGTGCTTGCGCTGTACAGCTATGATTCCGCGCCGGAGGACAAGTCCGTTGAGAGCGAAATGCTCAAGGCTATTTCGATCATCTCCAGACTTCCTGCGATCATGGTAACTTCCTACCAGGCAATGCGCCGGTTCTACCACAACGATTCAATGGTAATGCACCAGATAAACAAGGACGAGAGCCTTGCAGAGAGCATTCTTTCCACCCTGCGCGACGACCGTTCCTACACTACCGAGGAAGCTCACCTGCTCGACCTCTGCCTTATGCTCCACGCTGAGCACGGCGGCGGAAACAACTCGACGTTCACCTGCCGTACCGTATCTTCCTCCGGCACCGACGCCTACTCCGCATACGCGGCGGCTATCGGTTCGCTGAAGGGTCCGCGTCACGGCGGCGCTAATATCAAGGTTATGGAAATGCTCGACTTCGCAAAGGCGGGTATCAAGAACTGGGATAACGACCAGGAGGTCAGCGACTACCTTCACAAGCTGCTCCGCAAGGAAGCCGGAGATCATTCCGGGCTTATCTACGGCATGGGTCATGCGGTTTACACGCTGTCCGACCCGAGAGCGAAGATACTCAAGGCCAACGCGATGAAGCTGGCTAAGGGCACCGAGTTTGAGAAGGAATTCCTGCTGCTGGACAGCATCGAGAGACTTACTCCGGGAGTATTCGCGGACGAGCGCGGTGATATCAAGAATATATGCGCAAACGTGGACATGTATTCTGGTCTGGTATACAAGATGCTGAAGATACCGGTAGAGATGTACACCGGTCTGTTCGCGTGCGCGAGAATCTCCGGCTGGTGCGCCCACAGAATGGAAGAAATGATCAACGGAAAGCGCATAATCCGTCCGGCTTACAAGGCGATAAACCTCAACAAGAACTACATACCGCTCAGTCAGAGAATATAATGCACAACAGGCTTTCAGCCTGAAATATTACTTAATTCAAGAGGGATAGTGTCATGGCAGAAGAAAAGAAAGCTGAAAAGAAGGACAGGTTCAAGCTGGCAAAGGAGTTCAAGGCGTTTATCTCAAGAGGAAACGTGCTTGATATGGCGGTAGGTCTTATCATCGGTTCTGCGTTCACCGCCATCGTCAATTCGCTGGTCGGCGACCTGCTGATGCCGCTGCTGGGACTTCTTATCGGCAAGATGGATTTCTCGCAGCTCAAGCTCGTACTTCAGCCCGCGGTTGAGGAAGTCCTCGATGAAACCGGCGCGGTGGTTACTCCTGCGGTCGCTGAGATCTCGCTGAACTACGGCTCGTTCATTCAGTCGGTTATAAGTTTCCTTCTTATCGCGCTGGCTGTTTTCATTCTTGTGAAGGCTATCTCAAAGCTCCACCGCAAGAAGGAAGAAGAGCCCAAGCCCGAGCCTAAGCCGGATCCCCAGATCGTTCTGCTTACTGAAATACGCGATCTGCTTAAGGAAAAGGAAACTTCCGTAGATAAGTAAATCAGTGCCCCTGTAAAATCAGGGGCATTTTTGTGCTGTGAAGTACGAAAAGGCGCTTGACAATTGGACGAGATGGTGATATAATGTCACATGGATATACTGCAAAAAAAGGAGAAATACATAAAATGTCAATGAATTTCCGCAGGAAGCTCCCCGTACCGAAGGAGATAAAGGAACTTTACCCGCTCAACGATAAGATCAAGGCTATAAAGACCGAGCGCGACGCGATGATCGCGGAGGTTTTCACCGGGAAGTCTGACAAGTTTCTGCTTATCATCGGGCCGTGCTCCGCGGATAACGAGGATTCAGTAATGGACTACACCTGCCGCCTTTCCAGACTTCAGGAGCAGGTCAAGGACAAGATCATTATTATCCCGAGAATCTACACCAACAAGCCCAGAACCACCGGCGAGGGCTACAAGGGAATGATCCACCAACCAGACCCCACCAAGGGCGAGGACATGCTTGAGGGTCTTATCCACGTGCGCAAGCTGCACACACGCGCCATTGAGGAGACCGGTCTTGTGTGCGCTGATGAAATGCTGTATCCCGAGAACTACCGCTACCTTTCCGATATACTCAGCTATGTCGCAGTAGGCGCGCGTTCCGTTGAGGATCAGGAGCACCGTCTTACCGCCAGCGGCATGGAGTGCCCCTGCGGTATGAAGAACCCCACCAGCGGCACGATTTCTATCATGCTGAATTCTATCCGTGCGGCTCAGAGCAGCCACACGTTCATCTACCGCGGCTGGGAGGTCAACACTGACGGCAATCCGCTTGCCCACGCTATCCTCCGCGGCGCGCAGAACAAGCACGACCAGACTATCCCGAACTACCACTATGAGGACTTAAAGCTTCTCTATGATATGTATCAGGAGAAGAATCTCAGGAACATGGCGTGCATTGTGGATACAAATCATTCCAACAGCGGCAAGAAGTACCTCGAGCAGATCAGAATTGCAAACGAGATCCTCCATTCCATGCGCCACTCCTCGGAGATACGCAGCATGGTGAAGGGTCTGATGATCGAGAGTTACATCGAGGACGGCGCGCAGAAGGTTGGCGACGGCGTTTACGGCAAGTCGATCACCGACCCCTGCCTTGGCTGGGAAAAGAGCGAAAAACTGGTTCTTGAGATAGCAGACCAGCTGAGATAATAAATTCCGAATAAATATTAAAAGCGTTGACGGGAATCCAGTAGTCCCGGAATATCCTTTCAGAGAGCCGCTGTCTGGTGCGAAGCGGCAGGATTTCCGTGCGGCGAATTACCTCCCTGAGCGGCGGTGCGAAAGCGTACGCAAGTAGTTCCGCACGGGTAAGCCCGTTATAGCTGTCAGAGGCGGGAGAGATCCCGCAAACTGAGGTGGTACCGCGATAATTCGCCCTCTGTGAGTTCTGCTCATAGGGGGCTTTTGTATTGTACAGACGTTATCGGAAATAATACCCGGGAGGTGATCATATGCAGTTCAAATTCTGCCCTGAGTGCGGAGAGAAACTAATAACAAAGACTATCGGCGACGAGGGCGAGACATCATTCTGCGAAAACTGCGGCAGACCGTGGTTCAGTTTTTCCTACCCATGCGTGATATGCCTGCTGACCGACGGCGCGGGGAAGTACGCTTTGATACGCCAGACCTACGCGACAAGGAATTACGTCTGCGTTGCGGGGTTCATCAAGGAGCACGAGACCGCCGAGCAGACCGCTCTCCGGGAGATACGCGAGGAAACCGGGCTGGAAGTCCTGAACATGCGGTATATCAGCAGCTATTACTATCCGAAGCACGATAATCTCATGCTTGGGTATCTCTGCACGGTGAAGCACGGAGAGTTCCGGCTTTCCGGCGAGGTGGAAACGGCGGGGTGGTTCGGGCTGGAGGAAGCCCGGGAGCTTCTCAGCCATGGAACGATCGGCAGGGACCTGATGAGAGATTCGCTAAGAATGAACGATGAGCGCTGATTCAGGCGCGGTGAAAGGGGTGGTATCAATGGAAATCAAGGTTTCCATCGCTTATGGGAGTTTTCCCGGATAATACACAGTTCAAAGTTGAAAAATTAACATATCAAGGAGAAAAACAATGACACTTTACGACGAATTAGTAGCACGCGGACTCATCGCGCAGGTAACCAACGAGGAAGAGATCAAGAAGATGATAAACGAAGGCAAGGCGACCTTCTACATCGGCTTCGACCCCACCGCTGACTCCCTGCACGTAGGACATTTCATGGCTCTGTGCCTGATGAAGCGCCTCCAGATGGCAGGCAACAAGCCCATCGCGCTCCTCGGCGGCGGCACCGGAATGATCGGCGACCCTTCCGGTAAATCCGACATGAGAAAAATGCTCACTCCGGAGACCATTCAGCATAACATCGACTGCTTCAAGAAGCAGATGAGCCGCTTCATCGACTTCTCAGACGGCAAGGCTATCATGGTCAACAACGCCGACTGGCTGATGGATCTCAACTACATCGACGTTCTGCGCGAGGTAGGCGCATGCTTCAGCGTAAACAAGATGCTGTCCTTCGAGTGCTACAAGCAGCGCTGGGAGCGCGGTCTGACCTTCCTCGAGTTCAACTACATGATCATGCAGAGCTACGATTTCTACATGCTGTACCAGAAGTACGGCTGCAACATGCAGTTCGGCGGCGACGACCAGTGGGCAAATATGCTGGGCGGCACTGAGCTTATCCGCAAGAAGCTCGGCAAGGACGCTCACGCTATGACTATCACGCTGCTCCTCAACTCCGAGGGCAAGAAGATGGGCAAGACCGAGAAGGGCGCAGTATGGCTCGACCCTGAAAAGACCTCTCCGTTCGAGTTCTTCCAGTACTGGAGAAACGTAGCCGACGCGGACGTAATGAAGTGCATTCGCATGCTGACCTTCCTCCCCATCGAGGAGATCGAGGCTATGTCCGGCTGGGAGGGAAGCCAGCTCAACAAGGCTAAGGAGATACTCGCGTACGAGCTTACAAAGCTGGTTCACGGCGAGGAGGAAGCGAACAAGGCGCTCGACGCCGCAAAGGCTCTGTTCGGCGGCAAGGGCAACACCGAGAACATGCCCACTACCGAGCTTGAGCTCCCCGAGGGCAAGATCGGCATTCTCGACCTGATGGTGGCTGCCAAGCTTGTTAATTCCAAGCGCGAGGCAAGAACCCTGATCGCGGGTAAGGGCGTTGCAGTCAACGACGTTATCGTTGAGGATCCGAACGCTGAGATCACGATCGACGGCGAGGTAATAATCCGCAAGGGCAAGAAGGTTTACCACAAGGTTGTAAGAAAGTAATTTCGGCGTCCGTTTTGTGAGGCGGAGCCAGGATGTCAGGTAAACACCCGTAATTCCGGAATTGCTGAACATTTTGGCGGAATGGACTAAAAATAGCTTTATGCAACAAAACAGAGGGAGCGTGGAGTGCGCTCCCTTTTGTGTTATTAGGAATAAAGGAGAAATAAATGAATTTTTAAAAAATTAAATAATAATTATTGACATCTATAAGGGTTTGTGGTATAATGTAAATACAATAAATGAATTCTTAACTAAAAGAATCCAGTTTATTGTTGCTTAATTGGGAATTTTGTCTAATGAAAGGATGGGTTATTATGAAAAAAGCACTAAAGAAAATAGCTGTTATGGTTACGATTGTTGCCCTTACTATGGGAAATTCGGTACTGTCGGCTGCAGAATCTGGTTTTTCTACACAGTTTGAAGTTTCTGACCCTAATGAAGTTTACAGATGGATCTATAATCACCTCTCTCATATTAGTTTGAATGATGCAGACAAGCAAAAAATAATTGAGGAATACTTAGATTCATCTGAATTTCTTTATCAGTTTCAGCATGATAAGGAAGCGGCCCTAGATAATATTATTACAAGACTGGAGATTGATGATCGACTCATTAAGGAACAAAATCAAGGGTTATCAAGAGGCGTTTCTAGTAGCGGAAACTTGTATTCTTGTTCAGTAAATACAAAGATCGTTCAAGAAAAAGACACATGGTGTGGAGTTGCGAGTACTTTAATGGTTCTAACTGGCATATATTCACATGATAGTTATAGCCTTATTTCAACCTATAAAGAGCCTTCGCAAACAGCTATCAGTAAGAAAGTGATTCCAAGTGGAGAAACAACTGCATTTGTATACGCAATTGTGGATTATTTGAATTCGCAACTGAAATCTAGCGCTTCAAATAAATATGCCTATACGTTTGTTGGAAGCACTATGACAACTACAAAATTAACCAATTATATAAAATCAAGTTTAGCAGCAGATCGTCCTGTTATTCTTAGAGCTGCTCCGTATGGAACTTTATCATATTACAATGGAAGTGGCATTAGCAGATCTACTCTTCACTATATTGTTATTGATGGTTATGATAAGATAACGGATACTTTTTGGGTTGCAGATTGCACCTATCTTAAGGCATATCAGGGACGGCATTACAATGTAGCGGCTTCAGAAATTAAGTCTTGCGTGGAAGGGAGCTATATAATCCATGCGTAAAAATGTACTCGTAATTTTCATGCTGGCTGTATTGGCACTCTCCTGTGGCTGCTCTTCCAGACAGTGGAACAAGGGGTCGGAGCTTGGGGAAAATCAGAGCTATGCGGAACAGTTTTCAAAAGCGCCGGATCATCTGAGCAGCCTTCTTCCGGAGGATAACTATACTGACGATATGGTTCAGGCGCTGGCTGGGAGCGATAATTATTCTGACAAGCAGGAATATGATCTGCTTATTAGCAATTATGAACAGTATGGCCGGTACGACGGGCTTCAAATGATTGCATGGGGAGGTGCGAGGTACTTCGCGCTTTCGGATAAAGAAGCGCTGTGTTTCGTAAATTATGGCATCAATCAGGCTGCAAGCCCCAAATGCTTCGAGATATACGAGCTGAATACGGCAGAGAATACGTCGGCTTTAGTGACCTCATCGCTTGATTCATATATAATTGATGGGATATCAGATGGGGAAAATGTGTATTTCCTTTGCTCAGACGGCAGGCTGCTTTGTATCGACAAGGACAAATCCATAAAGGAAGAAACCGGGGCGTATGATCCTTCGGTATATTCCAGCTTAGTAGTATCGCTTTCCGGTGATTCGTCCGTTGTTTCAATCGTCGATATTGATGGAAATACAGTCTGGTCAAAAAAAGTGTAAGCCTTTTCTGACTTCTGAATAAACTGGTTTTGCCCCGGGGAATCCCCGGGGCAAAATGGATTTTAACAGCCAAATGTAAGTCGCGGCGGTCTTTCAGGAACCGACCGCTTCAGTTCCTGTAAAGTTACGGCAGCGCATTGAATTCCGCGCTCATTATGTATTTCCCGCCGGGATCGCTCGGATTCAGCAGGCCGTACGCTTCGTCGCCGCCTATTGTGAAGCTCTTAGTCAGGCGGTACCTGCCGCCGACCGGTTCGTATATCGAGAGATCCTCGTAATAATCCCTTGAAAGGAATATCAGGTCAGCCTGAGCCGTAAACGCGTATTCTATCGTCTTGTCGGCGTACTCGGCGGGCGTCCATTCGCCGGAGTCTCCGCGGCGCAGCACTTCTATCTCTGAGCCGCCTATCAGCATGTCAGTATTGTGGTTGTTGTTGTGTATCGTCATTGCGACGGGAATTTCTCCGGTGACGCTTATAGGCTCCGGGTATATCACGGTAAGGAAAGCCGCCATGTCGTTATAGCTGACGGTTTTTTCTCCAGCTGTCCATGTAACTCCGTTGTCGGTGCTGGTGTACACGGTCTTGTCCGGGAAAGTCACGGTCAGCTCTAGGTCGGCGGAGTATTCCGGCTCGCTGGCTTCCACTGTGCCTGACTGTCCGGCCGCCGGCGTGGGCGTAGACTCAGGCTCAGGCGACGACTGACAGCCGGAAACCAGCATAAGCGCAAGAGCGCCGGAAAGCATAATTGCAGAGCGTATTTTCATGGGAATCCCTCCTTTTAAGGTATATTATAGCATTAATTTAACTTCGTGTCAATGGCAGATAACAACAAAAACACAGCGTTCGAAATCGCATAATTTACAAAGCTAAGCCGCGTAAAATGTAATTCTTGTGAAAACTCTTGCTGGTACAAAAAAGGGCTTGAATTATATATGAATATGTGCTAAAATAATATGAGATATGTCTGCGAACGACTTTACTGTTTTTGAGGATATATCTTACTAGTTTTGTATTTGACAAGGAGTATCTTAGATATGAAAAACAACAGCAGACTGGGACTGTGGGTGATCATTCCCGGGTGGATACTTGCATTTGCAGCCAGAATGGCTCAGATATGCGCCGGAACCGATATGACCTCCGGCTTCCTGAAATACGACAACGGCTTCTTCATGAACGCGTGCTTCTGGGGCGCGGTTATCCTCACCCTCGCCGGAGCCGCAGCCGCAGCATTCTTCGACCGCAGGAACGGCTCCGCGTACTACCAGACCCCGGTGGAGCGCGTCACCGACAACAAGGCCGCTGTAATAGGCTTCGGACTGCTCCTCCCCGCTATGGGAGCGCTCTACGAGGGCTACAGCGAGGCGGTTATCCCGGAGGGCAGCAATATTTCGCCTTCTCCGTTCATGATGGTGGTGAACTTCGTGTTCGGAGCCGTAATGCTGATAACCTCGTTCGTGATACTCTACAAGAAGGAGTTCAAGCCCGGTCTCGGCTTCGCTATGACCGGCGGGGCGGTTTACTATACTCTGCGCGGTATCGGAGTGTTCCTTGAAAGAATGGCAGTCACAACCCGCCCCGAGTACCTCATAAACTGCATGACCGACATCGTTGCGGCGGTACTCTTCATGCAGATGGCGAAGCTCCTTTCCGGCAACGAGGGCAAGCGTACCCGCGAGGTTCTCACCGTCACCGGAGCGGTCTCCGTGTCGATGATCCTCGGAAACGCGATCGCCATTATCGCGGCTTCGCTGATGGGTCCCGCCGACGTGGCTTCGCACATCGTTACTTCAAATTCCGCTGCGGAGATGCTGTTCCAGCTCAATTACGGCTACGAGGCGTACTACATGAGCTGGGCTCCGGCTTCTGAGATCTCCGTTGGCATTTTCGCCGTGGCAGCGCTCGTCGCGCTTTACATGAAGCCTTCCGACAAGCCCGCACAGCAGCCTGAAACTACCGAAAGCGAGAGCTTCGCCGAGACTCCCGGGAACATTCTCCCGGCTGAGGAGAGCGGAATTTCCGAGCCTTCTGAACCTATTCAGCAGGCTGAGTCCGACCACCTTGACGACGAATACTGATACAACACCTGAGAGGGAAACGTGTTCAAAATAAAAAAAGCGGCGGCGTTCCTGAAAGCGGCTGCCATTCTTTCCATAGCGGCGCTGACCGGCTGTCAGGCGACGATAGAGAACCTCCTCACAGCCCCTAAGCTCACCCAGGAGCAGAGCGAGATCTATCAGGCGCTGATAAACAGCAGCGGCAGCTCGATAAAGCTGAAATATCCGCGCGGCGGCGAGTACCGCTCGGCATTCGTGCTCCAGGATATCGACTCCGACGGCACGCAGGAGGCGCTCGTGTTCTACGAGTCGCAGTCGGTGCAGTCCGGCGAGAGCGCTCTGCGCCTGAAGGTGCTGGATAATTTCAAAGGTTCCTGGGAGGCGGTGTACGACCTTGCATGCGTAGGCAGCGAGGTGGATTCCATCAGTTTTGCGAGCCTCGGCGACGACAGCACGACCGAGATACTCGTGTGCTATTCCATGCTGAACCAGTCGGAAAAGACCCTCAGCGTGCTCAATTACAGCGACGGTCTGATTTCCGAGCTTTACAGCGGCAGCTACTCCTGCATGGAGGTCATCGACCTCAACGGCGACGGTCAGCAGGAGCTTGTCTCGGTGGTTCCCGACAAGGCTACGCAGACCTCTATGGCGGTGATGTTCACAAAGCGGGAGGGTACGTTCCGGAAGCTCAGCGAGGTGCATCTCAGCGGTATCGCGGCGGAGTACGTCAGCGTTTCAAAGGGAATGCTCGACGGGGACGTCACCGCGCTTTTCCTTGACTACGGACGCGGCGCGGGGCAGTACAGCACCGATGTGCTCTATTGCAGGAACGGCGCCGTGTACGCTCCTCTGAACACAGTCACTAACGCGGACGGCTCCCAGGGTAACATAATCTCAAGGTTCACCAACGACTACATGACGGATATCCGCAGCATCGACATCGACGGAGACGGCGCGGTGGAGATCCCGTCAATGACGCCGCTCCCGGGCTACGAAACGCTGATGAGGCCGGAGCAGCTCTGCGCGGTGGAGTGGTACACGGTGGAGAACAACCGCTATTCCCGGAAGTACTACAGCTATTACAGCAGCAAGTACAATTTCGTGCTGCTGTTCCCGAGCCGCTGGCAGGGGGTCGTCTCAGCAGTGCTGAACACGCAGGATAACGAGATAGTGTTCATATCCTACGATCCGGAGAAGAAATTCACCGTGGACAAGACAACGGAGCTGATGAGAATACGCACTATCGCCAAGGACGACACCGAGGCGCTGGTGAACTCAAAGGACTACCGCATGATAGGCGAGAGCGACGAGAGCATAATCTGCATAAAGGAAACTACGGGCTACCTCACCGGAAAGCTCGCGCTGACCGAAAGCGAGCTTCAAAACAGCCTGATAGTCCTGTGACCTTGACTGAGAAAGGGAGATCATGAAAAGGATACTGGTATGCGAGGACGAGGACGCTATCCGCGACTTCGTTGTGATAAATCTTGTAAGATCGGGCTACGACGTGGTGGACGTTTCATGCGGCGAAGACGCGGTGAAGGTCTACACCGAGCAGAACGGAAATTTTGACGTCGCCCTGCTGGATATCATGATGCCGGGCATGGACGGATTCGCGCTGTGCCGCTGGATACGCGAGCAGAGCAGCGAGATCGGCATAATCATGCTCTCCGCGAAGAGCCAGGAGATGGACAAGGTTAACTGCCTGATGATAGGCGCGGACGATTACGTTACAAAGCCGTTCTCGCCGTCCGAGCTGGTCGCCAGGGTGGACGCCATCTACCGCCGCGTTAACGTCACTCAGGCGAGGCAGGACACGGTGAAGAACATCATCTCCGGGCCGTTCACACTGGATTACCAGAGCCGCACGGTGCAGAAAAACGGCGAGCCGATAGAGCTGACGCAGGTGGAGTACCACATCATGGAGTACCTGCTGAAGAACCGCGGCACGGCGCTTGACCGCAAGACTATCCTCCACCACATATGGGGCGAGGCGTACTACGGCGACGATAAGGTCGTTGACGTGAACATACGCCGCCTGCGCATGAAGATAGAGGACGACCCCTCCGACCCGCAGTACATACAGACCATCTGGGGCTTTGGCTACAAATGGAACGGGTGACGGGCGGCAGGAAGGCGCACTTCGGTCTGCGCAGCTCCATCGCCGGAAGGTGGATGTTCAACACGCTGAGCGTGGTCGGGGTTCTGCTGGTCATCGCGAATGTGTGTATTTATTACTTCACGCGGCAGTACTACTACGGCTCGGCGGAGACCTACCTCGTTTCCGAGGCGAACGCCACGGCGACGGTACTGACGCGGCTGTACGAGGACATGGCGGTAAACTACTCCACCGAGGTCAGGGAGCTTATCGAGGGCTTCGACAAGAAGGACAAGATGGAAATGATGTCCATTAACAAGAACGGCGAGGTCACGCTCAGCAGCAGCGGATTCTCACCGGACGAGAGCTACAACATGCCCGACTACGAAGCCGCGCTGAAGTCCGAGGACGGCGTGGGAGTTTTCCACGGCTACGAGACAGGCGAGAACATCATCGCCGTGACGGTAATGATAGCCCAGCCGAGCAGCAGCTACAGCGCGCTGCGGTACGTGTCCTCGATGAAGCTCATCGACAACCAGCTTTCCGGAATAATGCTCACGACGCTGCTGATAAGCGCGGGAGTTATCCTGGTGGTAGTGTTCAGCGGAATGTACTTTGTAAAGTCGATATGCGTGCCGCTCATGCAGATAAGCGTGACCGCGAAGAAGCTCGCTAAGGGCGATTTCTCCGAGCGTATCGCAATACGCAACAACGATGAGATAGGCGAGCTTTCCCGGGTGTTCAACGACATGGCGGACGAGCTGGAGAACTCCGAGGCGATAAAGAACGATTTCATATCGTCGGTATCCCACGAGCTGCGGACTCCGCTTACCGCAATAAAGGGCTGGAGCGAGACCCTGGAAGCCGGTTACGACGAGGAGACCTACCGCAAGGGCATGAAGGTCATAACCCATGAGACCGGGCGTCTTGAGGGCATGGTCGAGGAGCTTCTCGACTTCTCGCGCATACAGAATGGCAGATTCACGCTGCAAATGGCAAATACCGACATCATAGCCGAGCTTGACGACGCGCTGCTGATCTACACCGACAAGGCGCGCAAGGAAAAAAAGACCATACACTATTCTGAGCCGGAGTCGCTGTGCGTTGTATACGGCGACAAGAACCGCCTCAGGCAGGTGTTTATAAACGTAATAGACAACGCGATGAAGTACACCGACCCGGGCGGAAGCGTGGATATTTCGGTGGAAAAGAACGACGATACGCTGTCGATAATCGTCGCGGATACCGGTATCGGGATCTCGGCGGCCGACCTCCCGAAGGTCAAGGCAAAGTTCTACAAGGCGAACAGCACACGCCGCGGAAGCGGAATAGGGCTTGCAGTCGCGGACGAGATAATCTCGATGCACGGCGGAACGCTGGATATAGACAGCGTTCTCGGCAAGGGAACAACGGTAACGATAACCCTGCCGCTCAAGCAGATGAACGAAAGGAGCGACCCTGATGGGCAGTAAAAACAAGGATACTACAAAAAAGACCTCGATAGGAGGTCAGGCGCTGATCGAGGGTATAATGATGAAGGGCGTCTCGAAGGGCGCTATGGCGGTCCGGCTTCCGGACGGCTCCATTGATGTGGAGGACTGGGACATCAAGCCTAAAAAATGGTACAATAAATGCCCGGTCATTCGCGGAAGCATAAATTTCGTGCAGCAGCTCCGGGAGGGGTATAGCTGTCTGATGAAGTCCGCCGACAAGAGCGGCATGATGGATGACGACAGCGAAGAGGAGCAGTCCAAGTTTGAGAAGTGGCTGGACGATAAGTTCGGCGACAAGCTCACCGGCGCGATAATGGCGATCGCTATGGTTATCGGTATTGCACTGGCGGTGTTCCTGTTCCTGCTGCTGCCGAGCTATATTTTTACCGGCATCGAGGCTCTGCTTCCAACGGAGCCGATGAACGCGCTTTCCGGACTGCTCCCCGGGCTTCCCGAGGGCAGCTATGTAATGGTGAAGTCGGTGGATATCTCCGGCTGGAGAACCGTGTTCGAGGGCGTTATGAAGATCGTGATTTTCGTGGCGTACATGTGGGTGACTTCCCTCACGAAGGATATGCACAGAATGTACCGCTACCACGGCGCCGAGCACAAGACCATCGCCTGCTACGAGGCGGGGAAGCCGCTCACCGTCGAGAATATCCGCCCCATGACGAGATTCCACCCGCGCTGCGGAACCAGCTTTATTATAATCACGCTGCTTGTCAGCATACTGGTTTACAGCGTGGTTCCGATAACTCCGGAGCTTTTCAAGGATCTGCTGAACACCAGCAGCGACACCGTAGCAATCATGCTGCGCACCGTCTGCAAGCTGCTGCTGCTTCCGATAGTGGTGGGGTTCGCGTATGAGCTGATAAAGCTCGCCGGACGCTGCGACAACATCGTAACGCGCATATTCTCCGCGCCGGGTCTGTGGATGCAGCGCATAACCACCAAGGAGCCGGACGATTCCATGATCGAAGTGGCGATCGCGGCGGTAACTCCCTGCCTGCCCAAGGAAGGCGAGGACGATAACTGGTGAGCGGAATAAACGGCACTGGCGGCGTGAAGGTAGGCGAACTCCTGCGGGAGTGCATGAAAGCCCTCGAGGCGGCAGGAAACGACAACCCGCGTTTCGAAGCGGAGCAGCTCGTGATGAAGTTCTGTGGAGTCAAACGTAGCGACATTCTTATGTTTCCGGGGCTTGAAGTAACTGCGGAGCAGGCGGCGGAAGTTTGCGGCGCCGTACAGCGTAGGAATTCCGGAGAGCCGCTGCAATATATCCTGGGCGAGTGGGAGTTCTACGGACTGCCGTTTTACGTCGGCGAGGGAGTTCTCATTCCGCGGCAGGATACTGAAACGCTCGTGGAGACCGCAGTGCGGTTCCTGCGGGAACGCCCGGGAGTCTCCGGAGCAGCCGACCTGTGCGCAGGAAGCGGGTGCGTCGGCATAACACTGGCGAAGCTCACCGGAATTCCAGTGAAGCTTCTTGAATTATCGGAGCTGGCGCTGGGATACCTCCGCAGGAACATCGCGCTCAACGGCGCCGAGGAGCTGTGCGAGGCGATGCACGCCGATGTCCTGTCGGACGATACCGCGGCGGGAATGCCGCAGTTAGATCTGATCGTCACGAATCCGCCGTACCTCACGGCGCAGGATATGCGGGAGCTCCAGCCGGAGGTCACGCACGAGCCGGAAACAGCGCTGTTCGGCGGAGATGACGGTCTGGACTACTACCGCAGAATGGTTCCGCTGTGGGGCGCGAAGCTGAATCCCGGCGGAATGCTGGCGGCGGAGATAGGAATGGGTCAGCATGGCGACGTAACGCGCATTTTTGAGGAAAACGGTCTGCGCGCAGGGTTCGAAAAGGATCTGTGCGGCGTTATAAGAGTAATTTATGGAATAAAACAATAAACGGAGGAACACACAATGGCAGAGAAGAAAAAGGCAGCGCCCCCCAAGCCGGTGGTACGCATAGTAGACCCGGCGGAGCGTGAAAAGGTACTGAAAACTGCGATGGCGCAGCTTGAGAAGAAGTTCGGCGAGGGCACGGTAATGTTCATGGGCGAGAACCGCCGCATGGATATCGAGAGCATCTCCACCGGTTCGCTCATGCTCGACCTGGCGCTTGGCATAGGCGGTCTCCCGAGGGGACGTATCATTGAGATATACGGCACCGAGTCCTCCGGTAAGACCACAATTTCGCTCCAGGCGGTGGCGGAGGCTCAGAAGGCGGGCGGCATGGCGGCGTTTATCGACGTTGAGCATGCGCTCGACCCAGTTTACGCAAGAAAGCTCGGCGTTGATATCGACAACCTACTGGTTTCCCAGCCGGACACCGGCGAGCAGGCTCTGGAGATAATTGAAACTCTGGTGCGCTCCGGCGCTATCGACATCATCGTCCTCGACTCGGTTGCGGCTATGACCACCAAGGCGGAGATAGACGGCGACATGGGCGACGCTCACGTAGGCGTGCAGGCGCGACTGATGTCCCAGGCGATGAGAAAGCTCACCGCTGTAATCAGCAACACCAACACCGTTGCAATATTCATCAACCAGATACGCGAGAAGATCGGCGTAATGTACGGCAACCCCGAGACCACTCCCGGCGGACGCGCGCTGAAGTTCTACTCCTCCGTGCGTATCGAGGTGCGCCGCGGCGAGCCTATCAAGGACGGCGGCGAGATAATCGGCAACCGCACCAAGTGCAAGGTCGTAAAGAACAAGGTTGCGCCTCCCTTCAAGACCGCGGAGTTCGATATACTGTACGGTCAGGGCGTTTCCAAGATGGGCGAGATTGTCGACACCGCAGTTGATTTCGACATCATTAAGAAGAGCGGAAGCTGGTTCAGCTACAATGATATGAAGATAGGCCAGGGTCGTGAAAAGGTGCTGGATTATCTCAAGAATAACACTGATATCTGCAACGAGATCGAAAAGAAGATACGCGACGAGGTCGCGAAGAACTCCTCGCTGCTTGACAGCCACGACGACGAGGACGAAGCCGGGCGCATAGAGGCAGAGGGCGCAGACAGCGCTGATACCTCCGAAAAGCCCGCAAAGAAGCCCTCCGCAGAAAGCGACGAGGACGATTACGCAGAGTTCTCCCCGGAGGACATCGAATAAGCTATGAAGCGGCTTTCTGACTGGTGTGGGGATAATTTCTCCGGCGGCAGGATAACGGAGCTTTCGGTGTACAAGGGCGACACCTACAAGCTGGAGCTTGAGGGCGGTCAGACGTTTTTCATCAACTGCGCCATCGTTGCGGATTACGACCTGCACGAGGGCGGCGAGATGGACGCGGAGCTGCTGGAAAAGCTCCAGCACGCGGACAAGATGCGCAAGGCGAAGAAACGCGCGCTCTACCTGCTTGGGAGCCGCATGTACAGCTATAATGAGCTGTACAAGAAGCTGCTTCCGACCTACGGCGAGGAAGCTTCACGGGCGGCGGCTGACGCCATGCAGGAGTACGGCTACATCGACGACGCGGACTACGCCGGGAAGCTCGCCGAAAAGCTGATACACGGGAAGCACTACGGCATGAGCAAGACCCGGTGGGAGATGCAGTCCCGGGGGCTTGACAAGAACCTTATTGAGGATATCCTCGCGGAATACACCGACGATGAGATCGACGAGGAGATAATGCGGCTGCTCCGGACAAAATACGCCGAGAAGCTGTCAGACCCGGACGACCGCCGCAGGACTGTCGCGGCTCTTGCCCGGAGGGGATATTCCTACGGAGCGGTGAAGCGCTGCATAGAAGCCGCGCTCGCCGATGAAGAGGATTTCGACCCTGATGAATTTGAAGAATAAACCAGGAGATAATATAATGAGTAAAACAATAAAGGTAGCCATAGTGTCGCTTGGCTGCTCCAAAAATCAGGTGGACGCCGAGCAGATGATGGCGAAGATAGCCGACCGCGGATACGCATTCGTTGCGGAGCCGGGCATGGCTGACATAGTTCTCGTCAACACCTGCGGATTCATTCAGTCCGCAAAGGAAGAGGCGATAGGCTGGATAATGGAGCTTATCGACCTCAAGAACGAGGGCAGGATCAAGCGCATAGTCGTTACCGGCTGTCTCAGTGAGCGCTACCGCGACCAGTTCGCCGAGGAATTCCCGGAGATAGACGCGGTGGTAGGTATCGCGGAGTACGGAAAGATAGCGGATATCATCGACGGCCTGGCTGATTTCGAGAAGCCCTCTCACGAAGAAGGCACTCCCGCGGTATGTTACTTCGGCAGGAAGGAGAGCCACAGCATGGAGGGCAAGCGTATCATTTCCACGCTTCCGCACTATGCGTACCTCCGTATCGCGGACGGCTGCGACAACTGCTGCACCTACTGCGCTATCCCGAAGATACGCGGACGCTTCCGCAGCCGCAGGATGGAGGACATCGTGGAGGAGACGAAGCTTCTCGCGAAGGACGGCGTGAAGGAGATAGTAATAATCGCCCAGGACGTCACCAGATATGGACTTGACCTGTACAACAAGCTGGCTCTGCCGGAGCTTCTGGACAAGCTCTGCGAGATTGAGGGGCTGAAGTGGATACGCCTGCTGTACTGCTATCCCGAGAGAGTCACCGACGAGCTCATCGACTGCATAAAGCGCCAGGACAAGATAGTGAAGTACCTTGATATCCCCATGCAGCACTGCAGCGACGAGATACTCAAGCGCATGAACCGCAAGACCACCGGCGCGGAACTTCGCGCGCTTGTCGCAAAGCTGCGCCGCGAGATCCCGGGTATTACGCTGAGAACCACGTTTATTACCGGCTTCCCGGGCGAGACCGAGGAGCAGTTCAACGAGCTGGGCGAATTCGCCGAGGAGATGAGATTCGAGCGCATGGGCTGCTTCGCTTACTCCGAGGAGGAGGGAACTCCGGCGGCTTCCTTCCCCGACATGGTTGACGAGGAAGTCCGCGAGCACCGCAAGGAGATAATCGAGGAGCAGCAGGACACCCGCGTTGCCGAGATGTACGAGTCAATGATAGGCAGCACCGACGAGGTGGTAGTCGAGGGCTACGACAAGTACCTTGCCGAGGGCGGTCTGTACTTCGGCAGAAGCGCGATGTACGCTCCCGAAATCGACGGAATGATCTATTTCAGCGTTCCGAATGGCGCTGAAAAGCCGCACATCGGCGACTTCGTGAAGGTACGCTTCGATGACGTTATCGACAACAATCTGTTGGGAGAAATGGTATGAATCTTGCAAACAAGCTGACCCTTATGCGGGTGATACTGGTTCCGTTCTTTGTGGCGTTCATGCTTATCGACGCGATCCCGCTGAACTATCTGTGGGCGCTTCTGGTGTTCGCGATAGCGAGCATAACCGATATGCTGGACGGCAAGATTGCCCGGAAATACAACATGATAACCAGCTTCGGAAAGTTCCTTGATCCGCTCGCGGACAAGATACTGGTCGCGGCGGCGCTGGTCTGTTTCGTTCAGCTCGGCTGGTGCAGTGCGTGGGTAACAGCGCTGATACTGGCGCGTGAGTTCGTGGTTTCCGGAGTGCGCCTTGTGGCGGCTTCCAGCGAGAAGAAGGCAGTTATCGCGGCGGGAATGCTCGGAAAGCTCAAGACCGCAATGACTATGGCGGCTATCTGTGTGATACTTTTTATGTGGATCCTGGCGCAGTTCGGCGCGATTTCCCCGGAGGCATTCCCGATACAGATCATCAGCGACGTTCTGATGTACATTGCGGCGGCGCTGACAGTGGCTTCCGGCGTGAAGTACCTGTATGACTACAGGGAGTTCATCGACCCGGCGAAGTAATAGCTGCTCATATAATGGTCACCTCTAAAAACCTTGTTTGAGAGAAAATGTGTATAGCACACCGACTGCTTCTTCAAACCTCCTCGTAAGGCATACAGCCTTACTTCGTCGGCTTTCATCGCATTCGGCGCACTCTACCCATTTTCCCTTTTCAAACCGGTTTTTAGATGTTCCCTAATTCAAAATCCCGTGCAGTCCTGCTGAGACTGCACGGGATTTTTGTGTCACACTTCTGCGAACATTCATATAATGTACCGAACGGGTGCATTCTGCCCGGAAAAATCAGTAAAGGGGAATGGTCATGGAAAAATGCCTAAATGAGATAAAGCCGGGAGAAACAGCCGTGGTAGAGCGGCTCAGGGTTCATGGGAGCATGCGCCGCCGGCTCCTGGATATAGGTCTTGTGGAGGGAACCCGGGTGGAGTGCGTTGGGGTAAGTCCGATGGGAGACCCTGCGGCGTACTGCATACGCGGAGCAGTCATCGCAATCAGGTCGGCTGACAGCCGCGACGTTCTTGTGAGGGAGGCGGCAGATGGGACTGACCTCTAGCTCCACCGGGTTTGCGGCGGCTGAGACCTCGCTTGAAATAAAGCGCCGCTCCCCTGACGACAGGGTAGTCGCGATAGCGGGAAACCCCAACGTCGGGAAAAGCACCATCTTCAACGCCCTGACCGGAATGCGCCAGCACACCGGAAACTGGCCCGGCAAGACCGTCGCCGCCGCGCAGGGGTTCTGCGAAACCGAGCGCTCCGGCTATGTCCTGGTGGATATCCCGGGGACTTACTCGCTGCTGGCTCATTCTGCCGAGGAGGAAGCCGCGCGGGACTTCCTGTGCTTTGGCGGTGCGGAGGCGGCGGTGGTGGTCTGCGACGCGACCTGCCTTCAGCGCAGCCTGAATCTTGTCCTGCAGGTCATGGAGCTTTGCCCGAAAACCCTGGTCTGCGTGAACCTCTGCGACGAGGCGAAGCGCCGCGGGATAACCCTCGACCTAAAGCAGCTTGAGGAGAATCTCGGCGTTCCGGTGGTCGGGACCTCCGCGCACGACAAGCGCACCCTGAAAGCCCTGACGAAAGCCCTCGACCGCCTGTGCTCAGGCGAAACGGAGCTGCACCCGAAACGGCTTCACTACATCACGCCGGTGGAATCCGCGATAGGCTGCGCCGAACCAGTCCTGCGGGAGCGCTTCGGGGAGCTGCTCAATCCGCGCTGGCTCGCGCTGCGGCTCATCGAGGGGGACAGGGCGCTCGCTGCTGAAGCGGGGAAGTTCCTAGGCGCCGACCTGCTCTCCGACCCGGAGATAAGCGCGGCGGTGGAGCGCGGCAGAATGAGGCTCGCGGAGGACGATATCACGCTGGATATCCTCCGGGACCGCATAGTTTCCTGCATAACGCTGAACTCCGAGGAAGCCGCAGACGGCGCTGTCAGCGAATGTGCGGGCTGCCGCCGTGCCGACCGCCGCGCAGACCGCCTTCTGACCGGGAGGGCGCTGGGATTTCCGCTGATGATACTGCTTTTGCTGGTGGTGTTCTGGCTGACGATAAGCGGGGCGAATTACCCGTCGCAGCTCCTTTCGGCGGGGCTTGGCTGGCTCGGGGAGCGGCTGTCGGAGCTGATGAGCGGCGCTCCGTGGTGGCTGAGCGGCGTCCTGGTGGACGGCGCTTACCGCACGCTTGCGTGGGTCACGGCGGTAATGCTGCCGCCGATGGCGATTTTCTTCCCGCTGTTCACGCTGCTGGAGGATTCCGGCTACCTGCCGAGGGTAGCTTATAACCTCGACAAGCCGTTTCAGAGGTGCAATGCCTGCGGAAAGCAGGCGCTGACCATGGCGATGGGATTCGGGTGCAACGCGGCGGGTATAGTCGGCTGCCGGATAATCGACAGCAAGCGTGAGCGGCTCATCGCAATGCTGACAAACGCGTTTGTTCCCTGCAACGGAAAGTTTCCGTTCATTCTTACCCTCGCTTCGGTGTTCTTCGTGGGGACTGCCGGAGGGTTCGGCGAATCAGCTTTGTCCGCCGCGATAGTGACCGCCGCGGTGATCCTCGGCGTGGGAATGACCTTTGCGGCTTCTAAGTTCCTTTCGGCTACGATACTTCGCGGGCAGCCCTCCGGCTTCACGCTGGAGCTTCCGCCCTACAGAAAACCGCAGTTCGGGAAGGTGATAGTGCGCTCCCTGCTTGACCGCACGCTGTTCGTTCTTGGGAGAGCCGCCGCAGTAGCCGCGCCTGCCGGAGCGGTGATATGGATACTTGCGAACGTCACCGTTGACGGAAGTTCGCTGCTGTCGTACTGCACCGGGGCGCTCGACCCGTTCGCGAAGCTGCTCGGAATGGACGGCGTGATACTGATGGCGTTCATTCTCGGACTTCCCGCCAACGAGATAGTCATACCGATAATCATAATGTGCTATCTGTCGCAGGGCAGCCTGACTGAATTGTCGCTCCCGGCGCTGGCGCAGCTCCTCGGGGAAAACGGCTGGACCTGGCGCACGGCGGTATGCACTATGCTGTTTTCGCTCATGCACTGGCCGTGCTCGACCTCGCTGCTGACCGTCAGGAAGGAAGCAGGCGGCTGGAAGTGGGCGCTGGCGGCGTTCCTGCTGCCTACCTGCGCGGGAGTTATCGGGTGCCTCGCAGTCGCGCAGATATCGGGGCTGTTTGTGGCTTGATGGGTGGGAAACTATAATGTAGATTCTTCACAATCCTCTGATTGGGCTCAAGGGGACGCGCCCCCTTGCAGGTCGAGGGCAGCGCCCTCGTCGCCGTCCGCAGACGGCGAAATTCTCCATAAAAAAGCGCTAAAGGGATCCGGGTCGGGGAGACAAACGGAGTTTGTCTGAGAAACGAAGAGTTTTTCCACGGAGCAACATCACCACTTAATCAGACTTTCCTCAAAAACAGTCCAGTGGACGGTTTTGAAGTAAGATTTGTACAGACTTGTAGTGTTGCTGGGGGGAAAACTCTTGTTTTCCCCCCTCTTCCCCCTTTAGCGCTTTTTCCTTTTGCCGCACTCCATGCGGAGTCACCGTGCTTCGCACGGAGTAGTGGGGCTCCGCCCCACGCTCCGGTTCCTTTTGTAATAAAAGGAACCGGAAAACAATAGCGCTTCGCGCACTAGAATCTAGGATAGTGCAATAAACACAAGTTTCAGCCAAAATCTCCCATACGCCGTGAAACGCACGCCGCCCCTCCGTCAATCCCGGATACACGCATGAGAATTAATTCATCGCCGCACTCTGTTTTCCGCAAGAAGCAAGTCCGGAAATTGCAGAAAAGAGAAAATTATTTTGCATAACGGGTATTTCAGTCTTGACATAACGGGAAAATTGTCTTATAATAGAAGTGTTGATTCATCAATGCAGACTGCAAAGCGGTTTGGCAGTCCGCGCGTCATCATATGACAGCAAACATTACAGGAGGCAATTCAATGAGAGTTTATAACTTCAGCGCAGGTCCCGCAGTGCTGCCCGAGGAAGTCCTCAGGGAAGCAGCAGACGAAATGCTTGATTACAAGGGCACAGGCATGTCCGTTATGGAGATGTCCCACCGTTCAAAGGCATACGACGCTATCATCAAGGAAGCCGAAAAGGATATCCGCGAAATCATGAATATTCCGGATAACTACAAGGTACTGTTCCTGCAGGGCGGTGCTTCACAGCAGTTCGCAGCTGTTCCGATGAACCTCATGAAGAACAAGAAGGCGGCTTACATAATCACAGGTCAGTGGGCTAAGAAGGCTTACCAGGAAGCAAAGATCTACGGCGACGCAGTTGCAGTGGCTTCCTCCGCAGACAAGACCTTCTCCTATATCCCCGACTGCTCCGACCTCGATATCCCCGAGGACGCTGACTATGTTTACATCTGCGAGAACAACACCATCTACGGCACCAAGTTCAAGACCCTCCCCAACACCAAGGGTCACACACTGGTTGCTGACGTGTCCTCCTGCTTCCTGTCAGAGCCGGTTGACGTTACAAAGTACGGCGTTATCTACGGCGGCGTTCAGAAGAACGTAGGCCCTGCAGGTCTCGTTATTTCAATTATCCGCGAGGATCTCATCACCGACGACGTTCTCCCCGGAACTCCCACCATGCTCAAGTGGAAGACCCAGGCTGACAACGACTCCCTTTACAACACCCCGAACTGCTATGCTATCTACATCTGTGGCAAGGTGTTCAAGTGGATCAAGAAGATGGGCGGACTCGAGGCTATGAAGGTCCACAACGAGAAGAAGGCTAAGATCCTTTATGATTTCCTCGACCAGAGCAAGCTGTTCAAGGGCACTGTTGAGCCGAAGGATCGTTCTCTGATGAACGTTCCGTTCGTCACCGGCAACGAGGAGCTTGACGCCAAGTTCGTCAAGGAGGCTACCGCGGCTGGCTTCGTAAACCTCAAGGGTCACAGGACCGTAGGCGGCATGAGAGCTTCCATATACAACGCTATGCCTATCGAGGGCGTTGAGAAGCTGGTTGAATTCATGAAGAAGTTCGAGGCTGAGAACGGCTGACAGATTTGTTGTAATTCATAAGGAATCTACATGGAATACAAGCACACAGGTCATTGTTGATACAGCCACAGGCGTCTGCTGTCTCTGGCACAGGGACGGCTACGGCGGAGGGCTTACGCCCCTGCTCGGTAAGGACGGCAAGCCTGTTATCACCGATTTACCCAAGTAAATTATTTTCTCCCCCAGTGAATGGGGGAGAAAACTTAATCACGGTGGGAAACACCGAATGAAAGGAACATCATTAATATGTATAACGTTCTTACATTAAACAAGATCGCTGCCTGCGGCACCGACCTGCTCGACAAGAGCAAGTACACCGTAACAGACGACGCTGCTGCAAATGCAGACGCAATTCTCGTGCGCTCCGCTTCCATGCACGAGATGGAGCTGCCCGGGAACCTCCTCGCTATCGCAAGAGCGGGCGCAGGCGTAAACAATATCCCGATCGACAAGTGCACCGAGAAGGGCGTTGTAGTATTCAACACCCCCGGCGCTAACGCAAACGCCGTTAAGGAGCTTGTCATCGCAGGTCTGCTGCTGTCCTCCAGAAAGATCCCGGCTGCTATGGACTGGATCAAGACCCTCAAGGGCAAGGGCGACGAGGTAGGAAAGCTGGTCGAGAAGGGCAAGAGCCAGTTCGTAGGTCCTGAGATCATGGGCAAGAAGCTCGGCGTTATCGGTCTTGGCGCTATCGGTATCCTGGTAGCCAACGCAGCCGCTGAACTCGGCATGGACGTTTACGGCGCTGACCCGTACCTCTCCGTTGAGAATGCTCTGAAGCTCTCCGGCAAGGTTCATTACGTAAAGAGCAACAAGGAGATCTTCGAGAAGTGCGACTATATCACCCTGCACGTTCCCGCTCTGCCTGACACAAAGGGTATGATCAACGCAGAGGCTATCGCTTCCATGAAGAAGACTGTCCGCCTGCTGAACTTCGCAAGAGATACGCTGGTTGACGAGAAGGCTATCATCGACGCACTCGCAAACGGCGGCATGGCTTGCTACGTTACCGATTTCGCTACCGATGGACTTATCGGTCTGGACGGAGTTGTTGCAATGCCTCACCTGGGCGCTTCCACTCCCGAGAGCGAGGATAACTGCGCGGTTATGGCAGTCAGGGAGATTGTTGACTACATCGAAAACGGCAACATCAGGAACTCCGTTAACCTGCCGAACGTTGAGATGGCAATTTCCGGCAACGCAAAGATCTGCGTTATCCACAAGAACGCAGAGGGTCTGCTGAACAACATCACCGCTCCGGTTTCCGCTGCCGGTCTGAACATCGAGAACATGGTAAGCAAGTCCAAGAAGGACTACGCGTATACCTGCCTTGACGTAAAGGGCGACGCTTCCGGAATCGAAGCAGCTATCAAGGCTGTTTCCGGCGTTGTTTCCGTAAGAGTTATCAAGTAAAATCGGCTTTGAACTGGGCGTGCAGTATTCTGCACGCCCTTTTTGTGTTGACAAGTTAATTAAATTGTGATACAATGTTATTGACAGATGTGGAATAATGGAGGTGCGGCATGAATACGGTCAGCTATGTGGTTGAATATGAATACGCTGCGATGGGGCTTATCGCTGTCCTGGTGCTGATCTTCTGCGCTCGCCGAAAGTACCCGGGAATGTCAAACCGTATCTACGCCGGAATGCTTATCTGCACGTTCTTTTCGTCGCTTACCCACGTGTTTGCGATGAAGTCGCTGCCGGTGGCGTCGTCGCTTCCGCTGTGGCTGAACTACGTCATACATATATCGTACCTGCTCTTCTACGACATTGAAGCTATCCTCTATATGATGTACGTTATTGCGCTAACAAAGAGGAACAAGATGTCAAAGGCTAGTTCGGTTTTCACGCTTTCGCTTATTGGCGCGGAAACCCTGCTGCTTGTCACAACGCCGTTCACGAAGCTGATAATTTACTTTAACGACAATATGGAGTACTGCCACGGACCGCTGTTCTATGTCTATCCGGTCATAGCGTTAATGCTGATGATGTTCGGCTCGTTCATGTTCGTAAAGTACCGTCGCAAGAGCGAAACTATCCAGGCGGCTTCGATGCTTTTTTTCTTCGTTGTGACCGTCGCGGCTACAGTTGTGCAGCTCTTCCTTCCACAGCAGGTGATGGGGAACTACGCTATTGCGCTGGTTCTCGTGATGTTCCTTATAATTATACAGAACCCCGACGATTTCACTGATAAGGCCGCCGACTGCTTCAACGACGAAGCATTTTTCAACAGTGTGGAAGTCCGCATTGATGAAAGTAAGCCTTTTACCATCGCAGCGTTTCGGTTCGATGGACTGAATTATATCAACGGGCTGTTCAGCGTGGGAGAGCGCAGCGCGGCTCCCAGAGCGGTCGCGGCGAAGCTGATGTCCGGATTCGGCACCGGGGAGGTGTACCACCTCGGCGGCTGCGAGTTCGCGATGTTCACTAACGAAAAGCGCAAGATAACCGAAAAATACCTTACCGATAGGATACTCAGCGTATTCTCAAAGCCGGTGAAGATCCACGGAATAGAAGCGAATCTCACTCCGAAGATATGCGTCGTGCGCTATCCGGATTTCGCGCAGTCCGCAGAGGACGTCCGCGACGCGATAGAGTACACCCTGCGAACCACTGAAAAGGCGGAGGGCAGCGTGTTCGTCGCAAGCAAGGAGTCGATCACCGCCAAAAAGCGCGAAATGCACATTCTCAGCACCATCAAGAACTGTATCGTCAACAAGAGCTTCGAGATGTACTACCAGCCCATCTACGAGCCGGCGGAGCATGGGTTTGTGTGTTCCGAGGCGCTTATCAGAATGAAGGATCCGGAGCTTGGCTACGTCAGCCCCGAGGAGTTCATACCCCTGGCGGAATCCAACGGCATGATAATCGAGATAGGCGAGATCGCGTTCCGCAAGGTGTGCGAGTTCATGAAGAGCGGGCAGGCGCAGGCTCTCGGCGTGAAGTACATCGAGGTGAACCTGTCGGTTCTCCAGTGTGTGCAGGAACAGCTTTCCGACCGCCTTATGGAGATAATGGCGGAGTACGGAATACCCCCCGAGGAGATAAATTTCGAGATAACCGAGACGGCAGGCCTCGCAAACTACGACGCGCTGCTGAAGAACATGAACTGCCTGATCTCGAAGGGCGTTACATTCTCCATGGACGACTATGGCACGGGGTTCTCCACTGCAAACTACCTGATAACGCTGCCGATGGATATTGTTAAAATTGACAAGAGTATCCTGTGGCCGGCAATGGAGAACGAAGAAGCATTCGTGATCCTGAAGCACACCGTTGAAATGCTGAAATCGCTGAAAAAGCGCATTGTAGTCGAGGGTGTGGAGACCAGGGAGATGGCGAAGCTGCTCATTGATATGGGCTGCGATTATCTCCAGGGTTACTACTATCAGAAGCCGGTCCCGGCTGACAAGTATCTTGAGTTCCTGAAAGAAAATCAGAATATTTCTGAAAAAATTCAGAAAACTACTTGACAAATTGAGTTTGTGGTGTTATAATATTCGAGTAATAAAGCAGAGCCACCACACTCTCACCCGCCGGCGTTAAGTCTGTCAGGCGCGGTATGTTTAATGAGAATAAGCCGAGAGGCATTTCAGTTAAGCGTGAGCGTGTGTACTCACGCTTATTTTATTTCAAGGCTGAAACGTAATTTAGAAAGGCGGTGCTTTGATATCGGCACGAAAGAACAGCTCATCAACGAGGATATCCGCGAGAAGGAAGTAAGAGTAATCGGCGCTGACGGCGAGCAGCTCGGCATTATGGCTACGGCTGACGCACTCAATAAGGCGATCGAAGCAGATCTCGATCTCGTACTCATCGCTCCTACAGCGACTCCTCCGGTATGCCGCATCATGGATTTCGGCAAATACCGTTTTGAGCAGACCAAGAGGGAGAAGGAAGCCCGGAAGAACCAGAAGCAGGCTGAGGTCAAGGAGATCAAGATGTCCCTGAACATCGACACCAACGACTTCAACATCAAGGTAAAGAACTGCATCAAATTCCTCCAGAACGGTGACAAGGTAAAGGTCACTATCCGCTTCAGACGTGCAAGAGAGATGTCGCACATGAATCTCAGCGAAGAGCTGATGAAGAAATTCCTCGATGCCGTTTCAGAGTACGGCGGTTCTGAGAAGCCGTCAAAGCTTGAGGGCAAGAACTACGCGATAGTTCTCAGCCCCAAGAAGTAAGATAGGCGCAGTCGAGCGGCACACTTTAATGAAAACTCAAGGAGGATAACACAATGCCTAAGATCAAAACTCACAGCGGTGCTAAGAAGCGCTTCAAGCTGACCAAGAACGGTCTGGTAAAGATGGGTCACACCAACAGACGCCACATTCTGACCAAGAAGTCCACCAAGCGCAAGAGAGGCCTGCGTGCTGGCGCATATGCAGACGTTACCAACGTAGCTGCTGTAAAGAGCCTTATTCCGTATAAATAATCGACCGCGGAATGAGTCCGCAGACAAAAATAACAGGAGGTAATGTAACATGGCACGCGTAAAGGGCGCACTCGCAACTCGCAAGAGAAGAAATAGAACATTAAAGCTGGCAAAGGGCTACTGGGGCGGCAAGAGCAGACTTTTCAAGACTGCTAAGGAAGCTGTATGGAAGTCCGGTCAGTATGCTTACATCGGCAGACGTCTCAAGAAGAGAGACTTCAGAAAGCTCTGGATCACCAGAATTTCTGCTGCTGCTAAGTCCAACGGCATGAACTATTCCACTTTCATGAACGGTCTGAAGAAGGCTGGCATCACTCTGAACAGAAAGATGCTCTCCGAGATCGCAATCAATGACGCAGCTGGCTTCACTGCTCTGACAGAGAAGGCTAAGGCAGCGCTTTAAGGTGCAAATATCTCACGTTCTGTTCCGGGGCGTGAGATTTTTCGCTATGTAGGGGGATTTGCACCGTTGATAATTACATCGAGAAAAAACGACGCCGTAAGGCGCTTCCGCGACATTCTCCGGGAGAAAAAGCTGCGCGATTCCGAGGGCGTTTTCGCCGTTGAGGGAGACCATCTCTGCGGAGAGCTTGCAAAATCCGGATTCCGGATAATTTCCGCGCTCGCGACTGAAAACGCGATCTCAAAATATCCGCAGACCGCTCAGGCGCTTCGCAGCGCCGGGGAGTTCGCAGTGATATCTCAGGAAGTCGCGGAATATATTTCGGATACGAAGGCTCCACAGGGGCTGTTCGCCGTCGCGGAAAAGCCGGAGCGCTCCGGAATTCCGGACGGTGCCGTGCGGCTGGTGCTGCTCGACGGAGTCCAGGATCCCGGGAACGTCGGGACGATACTGCGCACCGCGGAGGCTCTCGGATTTGACGGGGCGGCGCTTTCTCATGAATGCGCCGATGTCTGGTCGCCGAAAACGCTCCGCGCTTCGATGGGAAGCGCACTGAGGCTCCCGTGTATTATCGGGGAGCTTCCGGGGATAATAACCGGGCTGAAAGAGCGTGGATTCATGGTCTACGGTTCAATGCTGGACAGCTCTGCCGCAAAGCTCGGGACGCTTGATTTCCCGGAGCATGCCGCAGTTGTGATAGGCAGCGAGGGTGCGGGGATCTCCCGGGAGACCGCGGAGGTCTGCGACCAGGCGGTGTATATCCCGATATCCGGCGCGGAATCGCTGAACGCGGGAGCCGCAGCCGCAATCCTGCTCTGGGAGATTTCCAGGCGCTGAAACGATATTTTTTAAGCTGGACATGACCTGCCCGGCTTATTCGCGTATGTTCTGCTGCGGGGACGCAGCAGGCAGTGCAAAACCATAAGCTGACTTTCGGCTTTGCACTGCCTAATGCCCTGATGGGCGCAAATCAGAAAATTTAGGGGGAAACTCTGTGCCGCATCTAGTAATACTGGAGTCGCCGTCAAAGGCGAAAACCGTTAAGAAGTACCTCGGCGAGGGCTATGACGTAATAGCCTCCACCGGTCATATAATCGACCTGCCGAAGTCCAAGCTCGGCGTTGACGTGGAGCACGATTTTGCTCCGCAGTACGTCAATATGAAGGACAAGGCGGAGGTCATAAAGGAGCTAAAAAAACACGCTAAGGCGAGCGATATCGTCTACCTCGCGACCGACCCGGATAGAGAGGGCGAAGCGATAGCATGGCATCTGTCGCACCTTCTGAATATCGACGAGAAGGCTCCGGTGCGCGTTACATTCAACGAGATCACCAAAACCGGCGTAAAGGCAGGAATGAGCGCCCCGCGCTGTATCGACACAAACATAGTCGACGCACAGCAGGCGCGCCGTATCCTTGACAGAATAGTAGGTTATAAGCTGTCTCCGTTCCTCTGGAAGAAGGTAAGGCGCGGTCTGTCCGCAGGACGCGTGCAGTCCGTTGCGGTGCGTATCATCGTCGACCGCGAGAACGAGATCCGCAGCTTCGTTTCCCAGGAGTACTGGAGCGTTGACGCAAAGCTGCTCGCGGCTTCCTCAAAGAAGGCTTTCCCGGCGAAGCTCAGCGAGGTCGACGGGGAAAAGGTGTCCATCGGCAGCAAGGAGGAGGCTGACAAGCTCCTTGAGCGCCTCAAGGGCGCGGAGTTCATCGTTACCGGGCTGAAGAAGTCACAGCGCAAGAAGCAGCCCGCTCCGCCGTTTACCACCTCGACCCTTCAGCAGGAGGCGAGCCGCCGCTATTCCTTCCAGTCCCGCCGTACAATGAAGGCGGCACAGGAGCTGTACGAAGGTATCGACGTTGCAGGAATGGGCGCCGTCGGTCTGATAACCTACATGAGAACCGATTCGCTGCGTATCTCCGACGAGGCTAAGGCTGCCGCCGCAGACCTCATCAAGGAGCTTTACGGCGCGGAGTATCTCCCTGAGAAGCCACGGGTGTTCAAATCGAAGAACAACGCGCAGGACGCCCACGAGGCGATACGTCCCACCACGGTCAGCCTGACGCCGGACAAGGTAAAGGCTTCGCTGAGCTCCGACCAGTATAAGCTCTACAAGCTCATCTGGGAGCGCTTCATGGCAAGCCAGATGCAGAATGCCGTCCTTGATACCGTTGCTGCGGACATCACAGCCGCAGGCTGCCTTTTCAAGAGCAGCGGCTATTCCGTGAAGTTCGACGGATTCACCAAGCTCTACGAGGAAACTAAGGACGCCGACAACGAGCAGAGCGGAGCGCTCCCGAAGCTGGAAAAGGGCGAGAAGCTCACCGCGAAGGAAGTGCTCGGAAATCAGCACTTCACACAGCCGCCGGCACGCTACAACGAAGCCTCCCTCATCAAGGAGCTTGAGGAAAACGGTATCGGCAGACCGTCGACCTATGCGCCGACTATCTCCACGATCATCGACCGCCACTATGTCGAGCGCGAGCAGGGAAATCAGATAAAGCCCACGGCGCTCGGAGAGGTAATTACCGAGCTGCTTAAGGAACACTTCAACGATATAGTAGACGTCAAATTCACGGCTAAGATGGAGACGGAACTTGATAACATCGAACACGGTACAGTGAACTGGGTGGATATCCTGCGGAGATTCTACGGCAATTTCGCGAAAACGCTTGAAAAGGCGGAAGCCGATATGGAGGGCAAGCGCGTGAAGGTTCCCGACGAGCCCACCGACGTTATCTGCGAAGAGTGCGGAAAGCCGATGGTTATCAAGATAGGTCCGTTCGGAAAGTTCCTCGGGTGCAGCGGATTTCCGGAGTGCAAGTTCACCAAGAAGATAGTCACTGAAACCCAGGGTAACTGCCCGAAGTGCGGAAAGAAGATGCTTGCGAAGAAGTCCAAGAAGGGCAAGCCGTTCTACGGCTGCGAGGACTATCAGAACTGCAACTTCATGACGTGGGATCTGCCGATTTCGGAGAAATGTCCGCAGTGCGGGGCTACTCTCTTCAAGAAAACCGGCAGACAGGGTAAGATATATTGCGCGAAGGAGGGCTGCGGCTACGAACGCCCCCTCGACAGTGCAGATTCAAAGGATAAGAGCAATGACAGTTAAGGTTATCGGCGCGGGTCTCGCCGGGTGCGAAGCGGCGGTACAGCTCGCAGGGCGCGGGTTTGACGTTGAGCTACACGAAATGAAGCCGCAGAAATATTCCCCGGCGCACCACTACGAGGGCTTTGCGGAGCTGGTCTGCTCGAATTCGCTCAAGGCGGCGCGCCCTGAGAGCGCGTGCGGTCTGCTTAAGGAGGAAATGCGCCGGTTCGGTTCGGTGATACTCCAGGCTGCGGAAAAGACCGCAGTCCCTGCCGGAGGCGCTCTCGCGGTAAACCGCACGGAGTTTTCCGATGAGGTGACGAGAATAGTCAGGAGCTTTCCGAATATCCGGGTGATAGAAGGAGAAGTTACCGAGCTTCCGGAAAAAAACGCGGTGATATGCACAGGTCCGCTGACCTCCGACGCGCTGGCCGAGAAAATACGCGGCATGTGCGGCGAGGGGCTGAGCTTTTACGACGCGGCGGCACCCATCGTTTCGGCGGACAGCATTGATTTCAGCAAGGCGTTTTTCCAGACGAGGTACGACAAGGGCGAGGCGGATTACGTCAACTGCCCCATGACCCGGGAGGAATACGAGGCGTTCTACGAGGCGCTTGTGACCGCTGAGAGCGCTCCTTTAAAGGAGTTCGACCGCCCGGAGGAGTCCGCGGGAATGAAGGTGTTCGAGGGCTGCATGCCGGTGGAGGTACTCGCGAAGCGCGGCTTTGAGAGCGTCCGCTACGGCTGCATGAAGCCCGTTGGTCTGACCGACCCGCGCACCGGGAAGCGCCCCTACGCGGCGGTGCAGCTCCGCAAGGAGAACAGGGACGGCACGATGTACAACCTGGTCGGATTCCAGACCAACCTGAAATTCGGCGAGCAGAAGCGCGTATTTTCGATGATACCCGGGCTTGAAAACGCGGAGTTCGTGCGCTATGGCGTAATGCACCGCAATACGTTCCTCGACAGCCCTAGGCTGCTGGACGAATGGTTCATGCTGCGCGGTTCTGACAACGTTTTTTTTGGAGGTCAGATGACCGGCGTGGAGGGCTACGTTGAAAGCGCGGCTTCCGGAATCATCGCGGGAAGGGCGCTTGCCGACAGGCTCAGCGGAAAGCAGCCGCTGACGCTTCCCAGGACGACAATGCTGGGGGCGCTGTGCAGCTACATCAGCGACCCTACCGTTGAGAATTTTCAGCCGATGGCAAGCAGCATGGGCATACTTCCGTCCCTTGACAGGGTGATAAAAGGCAAGCAGGAGCGCTACGGCGCGCTTGCACAGAGAGCGCTTTCCGACCTGGACAAGGCTCTTTCCGACAGTGAGGATACATAATATGAAAATAGTTATAGACGGATTCGGCGGCGACAACGCACCGGACGAAGTATTAAAGGGCGCGGCTCTCGCGGTTAAGGAGCTTGGAATCGACATCGCGATAACCGGCGATGAGAAGATACTTATGGAGCGCATGAAGGCTCTGGATATCTCCGACAGCCACCTCGAGCTGGTGCATGCGGAGGGCGTTATCACCACGGAGGACGCTCCCAAGTCGGTCATCAAGGAGAATTCCGGCACTTCAATGGGCAAGGCGCTGTATTACCTCGCTGAAGGCAATGCCGACGCGTTCATCAGCGCGGGAAGCACTGCGGCTATCGTAGTCGGCGGCACTATGGTCGGCAAGCGCATAAAGGGCGTCAAGAGGACTGCGCTGGTTCCGCTCATGCCCTGCCTCGGCGGCGGAAGATACGCGGTAGTCGACGGCGGCGCAAACCTTGAGTGCCGTCCGGAAATGCTCCAGCAGTTCGCCGTACTGGGAAGCATTTTCATGGAGAAAACCATGGGGATAGAGAAGCCCCGCGTAGGTCTGCTGAACATCGGCACCGAGGAGGAAAAGGGCAGGGAGCTTGAGCACGAGACCGTGAAGCTCCTCAGAAATACGCCCTCCATCAATTTCCTCGGCTACGTCGAGGGCCGCGACGCGCCCATCGGCAAGGTGGACGTCCTTGTCACCGACGGGTTCACCGGAAACGTGTTCCTGAAGGCGTGCGAGGGCATGGGAATACTCATGAAGCAGTCGCTGAAATCAATGTTCTTCGCAAATCTCAAGACGAAGATAGGCGCGCTCTGTGTAAAGAAGCAGCTCGGCGACATCACAAAGCAGCTTGATTACAAGACCATCGGCGGCTCTCCGCTGCTGGGAACAGCAAAGCCGGTATTCAAGGCGCACGGAAGCTCCGACGCGGCGGCGTTCCTGGGAGCGTTCCGCCAGGCGAAGATGTTCGTTGAGAAGAACGCGATAGAGGAAATGACGAGCGCTATTGCGGCTCTCGGAGTTAAGGAAGAGGATTGACATGTCTGAATTCAGTCAGCTTGAAGAAAAGATAGGATACACCTTTAAGGATAAGTCGTACCTGCGCGGCGCGATGACCCATTCCAGCTATTCCGGCGGAAAGAACAACGGCAGCAACGAGCGCCTGGAGTTCCTCGGGGACAGCGTGCTCCAGATAACAGTTTCGCTGTACCTCTACACGAATATGACCACCGTTCCGGAGGGCGGGCTGACAAAGCTGCGCGCCTCCATCGTGTGCGAGAATTCGCTGTACAACTTCGCAAAGCGCATTTCACTGGGCGACTACATTCTGCTCGGAAAGGGCGAGGAGATGACCGGAGGCCGCGAGCGCCGCTCAATTCTCGCGGACGCTTTCGAAGCGCTCATCGCGGCTATATTCCTTGACGGCGGCATGGACGAGGCTCAGAAGTTCATCATGAGATTCGTGCCGTCTATCGAGGCGATAAAGAGCGGAAAGGTAAAGCTCGGCGACTACAAGACCATTTTGCAGGAGATAATCCAGCAGAATCCGGAGGAGCATATCTCCTACGAAGTCACCGAGGAAGAGGGCGAAGCTCACCACAAGACCTTCACCGCGGACGTTATGCTGAACGGTCAGAGCATAGGCACCGGCTCGGGTCAGAGCAAGAAGGAAGCCGAACAGGCTGCCGCCAAGGAAGCTATCGGGCTGATGGGCTATGAAACGGACTAACATCTCTGTTTTCATTCCGCACATCGGCTGCCCGCATCGGTGCAGCTTCTGCGACCAGCGGAGCATTTCCGGAGCGGCTCACGCGCCGTCTCCGGAGGAAGTCGCGGCGCTGCTCGAGGAGCAGGCTCCGCACCTCGCAGAGCGGGGAATGCAGGCGGAGATCGCGTTTTTCGGAGGCAGCTTCACCGCCGTCCCGAGGGAGTATATGGTCAGCCTGCTGGAGTGCGCACATGCGGCGGTACAAAAGCACCCGGAGGTCTATTGCGGGATACGCTGCTCCACACGCCCGGACTGCGTTGACGACGAGATAATCGCGATACTGAAAAAATACGGCATGACCGCCGTGGAGCTTGGCGCGCAGTCCATGTCGGACGAGGTGCTGACAGCCAACGAGCGCGGGCATTCTGCCGAGGACGTCCGCAGGGCTTCCCGGCTGATACGGGAAAGCGGGATATCGCTGGGTTTACAGATGATGACCGGGCTTTACCGCGACAGCGAGGACGCCGTGAGGTACACCTGCCGGGAGTTCATCGCGCTCAAGCCGGACGCGGTGCGCATTTACCCGACGGTCATTCTGAAGCACACGCGGCTTGGACGGCTGTTTGAAAGCGGAGAGTATCAGAGTTTCGGATTCGAGCAGACCGTAGACCTGTGTGCGGAGCTTCTTCGGGAGTTCACCGCGGCGGGAGTCCGCGTTATAAGAATGGGGCTTCACGCTTCCGCCGAAGTGGAAAGCGAAATGCTCGGCGGAGTGTACCACCCGGCATTCCGGGAGATAGTGGAGAGCCGGCTGTTTCTGAATGACGCGAAGCAGAAGCTATCCGCACTGAAAAAAGGACATTATATTTTATACACCGACAGCCGGAACATCAGCCGGGCAGTCGGACAGAAACGCGGCAATATCGCGGCTCTGAGGGAGCTGGGGTATGACGTCGATGTGAAACCTCTGGAAGGGGCGTACATCGAGCTGCGATAAACATTGAGGTTTGTGAATGTTTTTTAAGTCACTTGAGATACACGGGTTCAAATCCTTTGCGGACAAGACCGTACTGAATTTCGACGCCCAGACCACCGCAGTCGTTGGAAGCAACGGCAACGGCAAGAGCAACATAAGCGACGCCCTGCGCTGGGTAATGGGAGAGCAGGGCGCAAAGACCCTGCGCGGCGAAAAGATGGAGGACGTAATCTTCCACGGGACCACCGACAGAAAGCCGATGGGATTCGCGAAGGTCGCGCTGTGCATCGACAACACCGACCGCGCCCTTGCAGTGGACGCGGACGAGGTGACGATCTCCCGCAAGCTCTACCGCACCGGTGAGAGCGAATATCTCATAAACGGCGCGAAGTCCAGGCTGAAAGACATTCAGGAAATGCTTCTCGGTACGGGACTAGGGCGCGATGGATATTCCATAATCGGACAGGGCAGGGTCGCTGAGATAGTCAACGCCCGCGGTACCCAGCGCCGCGAGATATTCGAGGAAGCGGCGGGCATTTCGCTGTTCCTCCACAAGAAGGCGGAAGCCGAGAAGGAGCTTGAGAGCGCCGAGGAAAACATCACCCGCCAGAAGGATATTATCCGTTCAGACGAGGAGCGCCTCCCGGTGCTTAAAAAGCAGTCGGAGAAGGCGGTTCTAGCCGCGGAGCTTCTCGACCAGAAGAAGGAGCTTGAGATATCCGTAGGAGCGGCTCACTATGAGGAGCGCCGCACCGCAATAAAGAAGCTGGACGACGACCTGCTGCTCAACCGCGCGGAGTGCGAGCACTTCGAAAAGGACGCGGAGAAGCTCCAGAACAGCATTGAAGAGAGCACCGAAAAGAAACAGCGCATACAGGCGGAGCTTGAACGTTTCCGCAGCAGCCGCGAGGCTGTAAACGCGGAGATAGCGGAGAAGCGCTCCACGATACAGGTGCGCGAGAACGACCTCCGCCACAATGACGAGCGCCGCACGGAACTCACTCAGCAGATAGCGAACGCCGAGGAGAGCAGCCGCAGCTTCGACGACGCAATAAAGGAGTTCCGCAGCAAAATAGAGGAAAAGACCGCCGAGGTGGAGCAGTTTGAGAAGCAGCGGACCGACCTCCAGGAAAAGCTCAGCGCAATGGCGGAGCAGAACGCCGAGAGCGACAAGGAGTATTCCGCGCTGGAGCAGGAACTCGCCCAGATATACCGCGAACGCAGCGAGGCTGACGTGCGGTCGGTTCAGGCGGAGCGTTCCGCAGCGGAAGCCGAGGAACAGAAACAGACGTTCCTGAGCGACGTGCAGAATTCCGAAGCGAAGCTGAAGGAGTACTCCGACAGCGCCGCGCAGGTCGGGAAATCGCTCGCGGAGGTAGGCGAGAAGCGCTCCGCGACGGCAAACAAGCTGGCGGGATATCAGCGCCTCAACGACGGCAAGGTTCGCCGCATGAACGAGGCGAAATCCGAGGCTGAGAAGGTACGCAGCGAGCTTGACATGATGCAGAACCGCTATAAAGTACTGGACGACGTTGAGAAGAACATGGAGGGCTACAACCGAAGCGTCAAGGAACTGATGAAGGCTTCCCAGCAGGGGAGAATGAGCGGTATACACGGCACCGTTGCAGATGTAGTTACTATCGACGAGCGGTACGTCCTCGCGATAGAGACCGCACTGGGAGCGGCAATGCAGAACGTCATCGTGGACAGCGAGGAGACAGCAAAGCGCTGTATCCGCTTCCTCAAGGAAACGAATTTCGGTCGTGCGACCATGCTTCCTATAACCACCATGAAGGGGCGCTTCCTGAACGAGCCGCGGCTCAGCTCAGAGCAGGGCTTCGAGGGCATAGCAAGCGACCTCGTGGACTGCGACCAGGAGTACCGGAACATAATCAGCTACCTGCTGGGGCTTACCGTTATCGTGGACGATATCGACACGGCGGCGTTCCTCAGTAAGAAATACAATTTCAGATTCCGCGTCGTTACGCTTGACGGTCAGGTCGTCAACGCAGGCGGCTCCTTCACCGGAGGAAGCCGGGCGAGCGGCACGGGTATCATTTCCAGAAAGCAGCAGAAGGATTCGCTGTACGCCTCGATAATCGAGATGAAAAAGACCCTCGTTGAAAAGACAGAGGCGTACCAGCAGTACCAGGCGGAGGCAGCGAAATTCGCAGTCGAGATCGACGGCATGCAGGACGAGCTGAGAAGCTGCGATTCTCAGGAGATCAACCTCCGCGCTGAGCTGTCGAAGTTCAATACGCTGGCTCAGCAGCTTACCGAGCAGGGAGCGCACTCAAGGCAGGCTCTGGAGCGCTTCGACCTCCAGATAAAGAACTACACCGCGCAGCTCACCGAACTTCGCAGTGTGGTCGAGGAGTGCGACAAAAAGGCTGAGGGGCTTGAAGAAAAGCTGAAGCAGTCCGGCAGCGAGCGCGACTCCGCGGCTTCGCAGAGCAAGGAGATTTCCGAGGAGATATCCCGGATAAACCTCGAGCAGATGGCTGCGAAGAAGGATATCGACGCGTTCAACGTTGAGATCAGGAACCGTGAGGAGAACCGCCGGGCGCTGTTTCAGAGCAGCGACAGCTTCCGCGGGAAGATGGCGGAGCTCGACCGCAGCGACGAGGAGATCCGCGTTGAAATTGAGAAGCTCCGCATGGAGCTTGAGCAGCACAGCGGGGAGCTTACCGGCAAGGACGAGGATATTTCCCGTAGCATGGCCGAGATAGACAGCCTGGATCTGGCAATAGGTCAGATGAACCGCGACATAAACGAGGCGAACCGCGACAAGGAGCGCTTCGCAAGGGAAGTCGCCAGGCTGGAGGAGCGCCGCAAGAGCGAGGAGCGTGAGAAGGAGCGCATAGTCTCCATGCTGCTCGAAAGCTACGACATGACGGTGTCGATGGCGATAGAGCAGGCGAAGCCGCTTGAGAACCTGCTGGCGGCGGAAAACGACCTCGAGGAGCTGAGAAAGCAGATAACAAAGCTCGGAAACGTCAACATGGAGTCCATCGAGGAGTACCGCACGGTGTCGGAGCGATACAAGTTCCAGACCGCGCAGCTCGACGACATCGAAAAGAGCAAGCGGGAGCTTGAAAGGCTAATCGCCGACCTCACCGAGGACATCAAGACGCGCTTCCTCAACAGCTTTGAGGAGATAAACAAGAGCTTCAAGGAGATATTCGTCAGCATTTTCGGCGACGGGGCGCACGGCGAACTCAAGCTCACCGACCCGGAGGACGTTCTGAATTCCGGTATTGAGATACTCGCGGCACCGCCTGGAAAGGTCATAAAGAACCTGATATCCCTCTCCGGCGGCGAGCAGACGATGGTCGCCATCACGATCTACTTCGCGATACTCAAGCACCGTCCGACGCCGTTCTGTATGCTCGACGAGGTAGACGCGGCGCTCGACGATGTGAACGTAGACAAGTACATAACTTACCTCAACCAGTTCAGCAGCCAGACGCAGCTGATGGTAATAACCCACCGCCGCGGAACAATCGAGGGCTGCAAGGTGCTTTACGGCGTTTTCATGCAGGAAAAGGGAGTTTCAAGGCTCCTGCGCCGCGAGCTTGCCGATGAGCTGGACGTAGAGCTTAAATGATTTTGCATAACCAACGCGGCTTTGAGCATACTTACTCAGTATGCCGGAATGGAGGTTACATGGGATTTTTTGACAGATTCAAAAAGAAGAAACATCAGGAAGAAGAGCTGAACGAACAGGAGGCTGTGCTCGATGAAAACTCCGGCGAAACCAGTACTGAAAGCGGCGGCGCCGAAATCGGAGCTTCCGGATATACCGAAGCTGAAGCGCCTGTTCAGCCTGACGGTGGAGTTCCCGCAACCGAGGAGCCGGAGCAATCCGGGAATTACGCTGCGTTCGAGGCTCCCGAAGCCGAAGCGGAGGAGCCGCTGACTCAGCCGGAGGCGATACCTGAGCCTGAGGAGGCGGAGGAGCCCGAGGAAATTCCGCAGGCTATGGAGGCTCCCGCCCCCGAAGAAGAAACCGAGCTGGAGGAGGTCCCGCAGGAGGAAGTTTCCGAGCCGGATTTCACCGAGGATTCCGAAGAAGCTCCGAAGAAGCAGGGATTCTTCGAGAAGCTGAAAAACGGCCTGAAAAAGACGAAGGACGGCTTCATGAGCAAGCTGGAGCTGCTGATGAACAGTTTCACGAAGATAGACGAGGACTTTTTCGACGAGCTGGAGGAAACGCTGATCCTTTCCGATATCGGCGCGGAGACCTCCATGCAGATATGCGACAAACTCCGCCAGGCAGTAAAGCGCACGGGCGCCACCGACCCGGCGGACGTCAAGCAGCTCCTGCGCGACATCATCGCGGAAATGCTCACCGGCGACAACGAGCTGAAGCTTGACACAAAGCCGTCTGTTATCATGGTGATAGGCGTCAACGGCGCAGGCAAGACCACCACGATAGGCAAGCTTGCGGCGAACCTCAAGGCGCAGGGCAAGAAGGTAGTCGTAGCGGCGGCGGATACGTTCCGTGCGGCGGCTATTGATCAGCTCAACGTATGGACTGACCGCGCCGGCGTGGATATCATCAAGCACAGCGAGGGCAGCGACCCTGCCGCAGTCGTGTTCGACGCGCTGACCGCAGCGAAGGCGCGCGGCGCTGACGTAGTGCTCTGCGACACCGCAGGAAGGCTCCACAATAAGAAGAACCTCATGGAGGAACTGAAAAAGATCGCCAGGGTGATAAACCGCGAAGTTCCGGACGCGTCGGTTGAAACTTTATTGGTTCTTGACGCGACTACTGGACAGAATGCAGTCAATCAGGCCAAACTTTTCAGTGAAAGTGCTGAAATTACAGGAATTGTTCTCACAAAGCTTGACGGAACCGCAAAAGGTGGTATAATAATACCTATAAAGAATGAGCTCGGCATTTCCGTGAAACTTGTCGGCGTGGGCGAGAAGATCGACGATCTCCAGCCGTTCGTTCCGGCGGACTATGTAAAAGCTCTGTTCGAGTAAGAAATTTTCCCATGAATGGGTAAAATAAAGCGCCCATGAGGCGCAGTAAATTGGAAAGGATTTTTTATGAAACATCTTCACAAATCGGGCGAAGAAAAACCTGCCGCCTCGTCGCCTGTCCGACAGAAATTGATAATCGCGTCCAACAATCAGGGCAAGATCAGGGAGTTCAGAAAGCTCCTCGAGCCGTTCGGGTTCGACGTTGTATCAATGCGGGAGGCAGGCTTCACAGACGAGATCGTAGAGGACGGCGATACCTTCGAGGAGAACGCGCACATAAAGGCGCGCGCTGTTTTCGAGGCAACAAAGCTCCCTACCATCGCAGACGACAGCGGACTTGAGATAGATTTCCTCAACGGCGCACCGGGTATCTACTCCGCGCGCTATGCCGGCGAGGGCGCTACCGACAAGGAGCTTTGCGAGAAGGTACTTGAGGAGATGCACGGCGTGTCCAGACCCCTTAGAGAGGCACGCTTCGTTTGCTCGATCTATTTCATCTACGCCGAGGACGACGAGTATTCCGTAAACGGTACCGTTGAGGGGTACATAGGCGATGAGATGGTCGGCGACAAGGGCTTCGGCTATGACCCCATCTTCATGGTGGACGAGGATCACAGCATGGCGGAGCTCGACCAGGACGAGAAAAACAGGATAAGCCACCGCGCCAAGGCGTTTGAGGAGCTTGCTAAGATCTTAAAGGAGAAATTCAGTTAATGCTGACAAGTAAACAGAGAGCACATCTGCGCTCCATAGCGCAGAGCTACAATACAATATTTTTCGTTGGAAAGCTGGGTATCGGCGACGAGCTGGTAAAGCAGCTCGACGACGTTCTGAACTGCCGCGAGCTTATAAAGGTAGGCGTGCAGGAGAACTGCGAGTTCACCGCCCGTGAAGCCGCAGACCAGATCGCGGAGCTTACAAAGTCCGAGGTCGTGCAGGTGATCGGCAGGAAGTTCGTGCTTTACCGCCGCAACAAGGATCCCAAGAAGCGGGTGATAGAGCTTGAGTGACAGCGTGAAAAAGACTGGCATCTTCGGAGGGGCGTTCAACCCGGTGCATAACGGGCATGTCCGCCTTGCCGAGGAAGCCGTGAAGCAGCTCAAGCTGCGCCGTCTGCTTATAATCCCGACTTATGTTTCGCCGCACAAGCACACCGACCTTGCCCCGTATGAGGACAGGGCGGAGATGTGCCGCCGCGCGTTCGGGCATATCCCGGGCGTGGAGGTCAGCGATATCGAGGTAAGGCTCGGCGGGACGAGTTATTCGATAAACACCGTCCGTGCACTGAAGGAGATGTACCCCAACGAGCAGTTCTTTCTGCTCATCGGCGGGGATATGCTGTTCAGCTTCGACAAGTGGTATAAGTACGAGTCGCTGCTCAAGGAGACGAAGGTCTGCGCGGCAGCCCGTGACGGCGACAGCCTCGCGGACATGATGGAGTACGCCAACGAACTGGGGCGCATAAAGGTGCTCCCGACCCAGGCGATAGAGATGTCCTCCACGGAGGTCAGAAATACCATCGCGCAGGACGGGGACTTTTCCAGAATGGTTCCGCATGGCGTTGCGGAGTATATCCGTGAAAAGGGGCTCTACAGGTGATAAATCATGAAAAAGTGGTACGATGAGGAATACGAATTCCAGGTCGAGGTCATCGGGTATCTCCGCGGAGACCACACCGAACATCTCTGCCGAAACGGCGAGGAGATCGGCGATACATACCGCTGTACCTACGGCTGCCCGGTCAACGCCGACGGCTATGGAATTTGCAGCAAGACCATGATGATGCTGTACCCGCTGATGGAGGCAGTCCGCAGCGGCGGCGACCTTGAAAATCTCGGGGGAGACGGGAAGTACAGCAAGACCATCGTGTGTCCGGACGGCTGCGTGATGTTCCGGCTGACTGCAAAACCTCTGGGCGGCGAGAATTTCTTCAGAGGCGGCTTCTGGAAAGAGCCGTGAATCTAATGTGGAGGTAATTCTGTTTGAGCAGATACAAGGAATTCGACGAATACGAGGAACTCATAAAGGAGCGTCTTTCTAAAAAGCGCTTCACCCACAGCATGAACGTCGCCGAGGCATGCTACGACCTCGCGGAGAGATTCGGCGCGGACAAGAAGCGCTGCTATCTCGCAGGGCTTCTGCATGACATCATGAAGGAGGATCTCCCGGACCGCCAGCGGCAGATGACCGTTGACAGCGGAATGTCCCCGGATCCTGCGGAGATCGACACTCCGGCGCTGTGGCATGCGGTGGCGGGCGCGGCGTACGTCCGGGACAGGCTCGGGATAGACGACGAGGAGATACTTGCCGGGATACGCTTCCACACGATCGGCTGCGCGAAAATGACGAAGCTTGAAAAAATCGTCTACCTCGGGGATATGATCTCTGCGGAGAGAAGCTATAAGGACGTCGACAAGTTCAGGAAGATCTGCCGCGACGACCTTGATAAGGCGATGTCCGTGGCGCTGATATACAATATCGGGGACGTCTGCAAGAAGTGCGGACACCTCCCGAGATACACGTTTGAAGCATACAATTATTATCTGAAATACAACAAGAATAAGGAGAGCTTATGACAGACAGAGAAGAACTGGAAATCGCGGTAAAGGCGCTTGATTCCAAGAAGGCAAAGAACATCACAGCGCTCAAGGTCGACGATCTCACTATCCTTGCAAACTACTTCGTTATCGCGTCCGCGTCCAGCACCACGCAGGTGAAGGCGCTGGCTGACGAGGTTGAGTACCAGCTCGGTGAGAAGGGCGTAAAGCCGAAGGGAATCGAGGGCTACCAGAGCAAGGAATGGATCGTGCTTGACTACTATGATATCATCGTGCACGTATTCCTGGAGGAGACCCGCGACTTCTATCAGCTCGAGCGCCTTTGGGCAGACGGTACGCCGGTCGACATTTCCGGTATCGTTAAGGATTGATAATTGATTACCGCAAAACGTCCAAAAATTGTTCCGGATTTTGTCAGAAATGACGAAAATCAAAATTTCCAATAAAATTTCTGATAACTGCTTGACAAATCGGGGTCTTTGCGATATAATTAATTATATACTTTTTGTATAGCTACTATAAAATGTAGATAACCTATGCCTTGTGGCAAAGGGAGGGAAATATAGATGGCAGAAATTCGTCTTGGCAAAAATGAATCTCTTGATACCGCTCTGAAGCGTTTCAAGCGTTCATGCGCAAGGGACGGCGTTCTTGCTGAAGTTCGTAAAAGAGAGCATTACGAAAAGCCTTCGGTAAAACGTAAAAAGAAGTCCGAAGCTGCTCGCAAGCGTAAGTTCTGATTTTACGGAGCTTGATTGCTACTTAAAAATCAACGGTTAGACCGGGCAGTTTCTGTCCGGTTTAATTGTTATCTGGAACCAGAACGGAGGAAGCCGATGCTGTTTAAGCCTACATTCTGGCTGAAAAGCGTACTACAAATAGATGAGAAGTTCCTGACGGAAAACGGCGTGAAAGCGCTCGTCCTCGACATGGACAACACTCTTTCCATGCACGGAAACCCCGCCGCAGAGGCAGGCGTCGACGAGTGGCTCGGCAAAATGCGCGCCCTGGGAGTCAAAATGCGCGTTGTGTCTAACAACACGAATAAGCGCGTGGCTCCGCTGGCGGCGCTGCTGGGGCTGGAGTTCACCGCGAACGGCGCGAAGCCGCTGACCTTCGGCGTTAACCGCGCCGTTAAGGCGATGGGCGCCGCGAAGTCCGAGACCCTGGTAGTGGGAGATCAGATTTTCACCGACGTGATGGCGGGGAACCTCGCAGGGATCCGCACCGTGCTGGTGGAGCCGTTCCACCTTGAGAAAACCTGGACGTTCAGGCTCAAGCGCAGGGTGGAGAGCGTGGTGTTCCACAGGGATTATTCAAAGCTGGAGGAAAAATAATGGAAATTTCATTCGGACCCGGAGGAAACGGTGAGAGCTGGGGCAGACGCAAATTCCCCGAGCAGCTTCCGGAGTACCTTTCCGGGCTTGGGCTGAACGGTTACGAGATAGAGTGCGGCAGGGGAGTCCGCCTTGCGGAAAAGACCCCGGCGCTGCTTCCAGGGCTTGCGAAGGAGCACGGGATATACGTCACGCTGCACGCGCCGTATTTCATTTCGCTTTCCTCAGTGGAGGAGGAGACGCGCCTCAAGAGCGTGGAGTATATTTTCCAGTCGGCGCAGGCGGCGCATTCCGTTGGCGCCAGGAAGATCGTAGTCCACAGCGGAAGCTGCTCAAAAATGACCCGCGAGGAAGCTACGGAACTTGCAAAGGATACGCTGAAAAAGGCGCAGGAGCGTCTGGATTCCGAGGGACTTTCCGAAATCATCATCTGCCCGGAAACGATGGGCAAGGTGAACCAGCTCGGAACTCTTGAGGAGGTCCTGGAGCTGTGCGGAGTCGATGAAAGATTCCTGCCGACGGTGGATTTCGGACATCTCTACGCACGCACCCACGGCGGAATAACCTGCCGCGAAGACTACGCAAAAATGCTGGATCTCATTGCGGACAAGCTCGGAACAGAGCGCCTTAACAGCATGCATATCCATTTCAGCCGCATAGAGTTCACCGCAGGCGGCGAGAAGCGCCACCTGACGTTTGAGGACACACAGTTCGGTCCGGAGTATCAGCCGCTCATGCAGGAGATAAAGCAGCGCGGCATGACCCCTTCGATAATCTGCGAGTCCGCGGGCACACAGGCTGAGGACGCCGCAGAGATGAAGCGCTACTATGAATCGCTGTAAAGGAGAGGACATGGACTGCCTATATCAGAGCCTATATCAGAGCCAGGAAACCGGCGATGTGATACGCTGCATAAATCAGCAGATACTGTGTTATATCACGGCATGCGACAGGGAGCAGCACATGCTCAACGCCGCAGAGGACGCAATAACGACATATCTTATCCCAAAGGTGGAGGAAATGCTCGTAAAGGACAGCATGGAAGGCGGGGAGCACTCCATGTCCCGCAGGTTGCACCAGGGACAGCAGGGGCTGTTTTACAACGGCAATGCCTATATCGTTAATTATCAGTTCGCCAAGGGCGTTATGTGCGATTTCTACCGCGAGGCAGGGATAATACCGATAGAGTGCGCTCAAAGCGTGAACTACGAGGGTGACAGGCTGCTCAGCATGGCGCAGGACCTTGACAGCGACATGTCCGGCAGTGATTTCGTCAGAAAATACAAACGCAATATCCCGTTTAAGCACAGGGACTATCTGATGCACGGGCTGGGGCTTTCGCTGCAGAGAGTCGCGGAGAACGGCTTTCCGGTCAGCGAGCTTGTCGATGTTTATGCGTTTCAGCGCGGGGTTTCATTCTGGGTAACTGCCGACAAGAAGATCATGGACAACGCAATGTACGTGTTCATCGGCTGGAACAGGCAGACGCTCGACATGTCAAAGCCAATGCTGGAAGACGGCAGGCTGGTTGTCGGCGGTCAGGAGGTCAGGCGGTACGATATCGTTTATGAGTTCAGCCTGGTGGATCCGAAGCGTTCCAGCGAACAGATGAAGCTTAAGGCAAGTGTAGACCTGGTTTTCGAGATTCTGGACAACAGCAGGCATGTGCGGAATATAACCGTCGATTTCACCCCGGAGGAATCCGCGAAGATCACAGGAATGATGAAGCGGCTGTATTTCCCGGCTGAAATGCCGGTGAAGCCGCATAAAGTCCCGGTGACGATAGGCGAGGAGTTCCGCGACAACTACTACTTTGAATATGGCACGCCGGAGCAGAAAAACGCAGTCTCGGACAAATGGGCTTCCACTGACGCGGCATACAGACACATGCGTGAACTGGCAAGGAAAAATAAAGATAAATAACGGGGGTAAGCATATGAAAAAAATACTGATTATGAACGGTCCCAACCTCAACCTGCTGGGCGAGCGCGAGCCGAACATCTACGGAAACAAAACGCTCAACACCATAAACGACGACCTCGACGAAAAGGCGCGTAAGCTTGGCTACGAGCCGGTATTCTTCCAGAGCAATTCCGAGGGCGGACTCATTGACCGCCTGCACGAATCCCGCCTGGACTGCGCCGGAGTTATCCTCAACGCTGGAGCCTACACGCACTACAGCTACGCTATCCGCGACGCTATCGCGGCGATACGCATTCCGGTAATCGAAGTGCACCTTTCAAATGTCAACAGCCGCGACGAGTTCCGGAAGAATTCCGTCATCGCGCCGGTATGCAGGGGAACTATCGCGGGCTTTGGAAGCTACAGCTACACGCTGGGTCTGTACGCCCTCGACAACATCTTAGGAGGCAGCAATGAGTAACATCGAAGCGCTCCAGGCGAAGCTTCCGGACGAGGCGTGCGGCGCGCTCATCACCTCGGATGTCAGCAGGCGCTATTTCTGCGGTTTCAAGTCCTCGGCGGGCGTTATACTCGTGACAAAGGAGCAGAGCTACCTGATAATTGATTCCCGCTATTTCGACAAGGCGAAGCAGCGCGTTACCGACTGCCGCGTGATACTTCTTGAGGACATGCGCACTCAGCTTTCCGAGCTGCTTTTAAAGCACGATATCAGGAAGCTCATGCTTGAGAGCGACTATATGACCCTCAGCGAGTTCGCCGCATATAAGGAGCAGCTCCATTTCGTGGAGCTCGACGCGACTTCATGGCTTTCTGACTTCATCTGGGGCATGCGTATAATCAAGACCGCCGAGGAGGTAAAACTCATCGTTAAGGCTCAGCGCATTGCTGAGAAAGCGTTTGAGCGGCTGGTCGACAACATTCACCGCGACATGACCGAAAAGCAGGTAGCAGCGCTGCTGAACTACTACATGATGGATCTCGGCGCGGACGACCTTTCGTTTGAGACTATCGCGGCTTCCGGCGTGAATTCTGCGTCGCCGCATGCGGTCCCCACTGATAAGAAGCTCCAGGAAGGCGACTTCCTGACGCTGGATTTCGGCGCGGTCGTGGACAGCTACCACAGCGATATGACCCGCACTCTCGCCGTCGGAACAATATCTCCGGAACAGGAGAAGCTCTACAACGCGGTTTACTACGCGAACCTCGACGGAATCAAGGCGGTAAAGCCCGGAATCAACGGCAAGGTCGTTGACAGCGTGGCGAGGGCTACCCTCGCGGCGTGGGGAGGTTACGACAAGTATTTCGGTCACGGTCTCGGTCACGGAGTGGGTCTCGAGATCCATGAGCAGCCTACGCTCTCGCAGAGGAGCCGTTCAATGCTCAAGCCCGGCATGATAGTCACGGTCGAGCCGGGAGCGTACATCTCCGGGAAATTCGGAGTGCGGATAGAAGATATGGTAGTTGTTACAGAAAATGGCTGCGATAATCTCACAAAATCCACAAAAAACCTTATTCACATATAATTTTTCAATATTTTTCGAAAAAAGGTCTTGAAAAATCAAGCGAAATAGGGTACAATAATAGAGATAGAATTATACGGACGGGCTTTACAGAAATTGGGTCCTCCGGATAACCGGCGCGTATTATTGAACAGCGCCGCATAAACTAATAAAATTTGGAGGTTCCCTACTATGATCACAGCAGGAGATTTCAGAAATGGCATGACATTCGAGGAAGACGGCAATGTAATGCAGATCATCGAGTTCCAGCACGTTAAGCCCGGTAAGGGCGCGGCGTTCGTAAGAACAAAGGTGAGAAACGTTATCACAGGCTCCGTTGTAGAAAAGACCTACAACCCTACCGCCAAGTTCCCCACCGCTTACGTTGAGAGAAAGGATATGGAATACACCTACTCCGACGGCGAGCTCTATCACTTCATGGATTCCGAGACCTACGAGGATATCCCCGTAAACGCTTCCGATGTTGGCGACAACTTCAAGTTCGTTAAGGAGAACATGGTATGTAAGGTTCTGTCCTACAAGGGCAAGGTATTCGGCGTAGAGCCTCCGAACTTCGTTGAGCTCCAGATCACACAGACCGATCCCGGCTTCGCAGGCAACACAGCTACAAACGCTACCAAGCCCGCTACACTCGAGACCGGCGCTGAGATTCGCGTTCCGCTGTTCATCAACGAGGGCGAAGTTATCCGTATCGACACCAGGACAGGTGAGTACATGGAGCGTGTAAAGTAATTTACGCTTCAGTGCCATATAGTTTCTTTGGATAAAAGGACGCGCTCCGTTATTGCGGTCTGCGTCTGAATGACGAAAGGAATGATATTTATGACGATCGGTGAAAAGGTTTCCTATATCAAGGGTCTGGCTGAGGGGCTGAAGGTAGACGAGTCCACCAACGAGGGCAAGGTCATCACAGCTATCCTCGACGTACTCGGCGAAATGGCTGAGAACCTCGCTGAGGTTGACGAAGAGCTGGACGACGTTGCAGACGTAATGACCGACCTTGAGGAGAGCGTATCTGACCTTGAGGACGATGTATACGGCTACGACGAGGACGAAGACGAGATGGAGGACGACGATTTCGACGAGGATCTCGACGAGATGTACGAGACCACCTGTCCTACATGCGGCAACACTATCCGCTTCGACTACGACCAGGCTGCAAAGGGCGAGATCGACTGCCCGAACTGCGGCGCAGCACTCAAGTTCTCCCTCGACGACGAGGACGACGCTGAGTGATCAGTAATTAGCTGAATATCAGGCGGGGGACTTATTAGGTCGTTCGCCTGATTTTGTTTAAGGAGATAACTATGAGCTGGAGAGACAACCTGATAAAGATAGAACCATACGTTGCAGGCGAACAGCCCAACAAGACCGACTTCATAAAGCTCAACGCGAATGAGAATCCCTATCCCCCCGCACCGGGAGTTCTCCGTGCAATAGAGCAGTTCCGCGGCGGCAGCCTGAAAAAGTACCCCGACGCGAACGCGAAGCCGCTTGCGGACGCGCTGGCAAAGCGGTTCGGTCTGCAGCGTGAGAACGTATTCGTTGGCAATGGCTCCGACGACGTTCTGGCACTGTGCTTCCGGGCGTTCTTTAATTCGGACATGCCGGTGATCTACCCGGATATCACATATTCGTTCTATCCGGTGTGGTGCGAAATGCTCCATATTCCGTTTGAGACTATCCCGGTGGACGACAGCTTCAATATAAACGCGGCGGACTACAAGCGCCCCAACGGCGGCGTAGTTATTGCGAATCCGAATGCGCCTACCAGCATCGGCAGGGGTCTGGATTTCATGCGCGAGATACTCGACGCTAACCCCGACAGCGTGGTTATTTCCGATGAGGCGTATGTTGATTTCGGCGGGACTTCTTCCGTGCCGCTGCTTAAGGAATACGAAAACCTCGTTGTGGTTCAGACCTTCTCAAAGTCGCGCTCCATGGCAGGAATGCGTATCGGCTACGCGCTGGGAAACAAGGAAATAATCTCCGCGCTGTTTGCTGCAAAGGACAGCTACAATTCCTACCCGCTGGACAGCGTTGCCATCGCGGCAGGCGTTGCCTCCGTGGAGGACGAGGAGTATTTCCGGGCAACGGTGCAGAAGGTCGTTGCAACGCGCCGGAGGCTCACTGAGGAGCTCCGCGCAATGGGTTTCGACGTTGCAGACAGCAGCACGAACTTCCTGTTTGCAGAGCACCCGAAATACCGCGCAAAGGATATCCAGGAGTATCTCAAGACCCGGGATATCTACGTGCGCTACTTCTCCAAAAAGCGCATAGACAACCGCCTGCGCATAACGATAGGCACAGACGAGGAAATAGATGCGCTTATCTCCGCGCTCAGGGACTACATAAAATAAAACTGGGGGCGGAGATGATTCTTCGCCCTTTTATCCGCTGAAAAAATGTTGAAAATCCGGGAGGTGCTGCAATGAACGACATGAAACTCAGCTATTTCACGAATGACGAGAGTTTCCCGCTGTTCGTGCAGTTTGGCGCGCATGACGTCCCGCTTTTCGTACACGGGCACGAGGATTTCTACGAGCTTGTGACCGTACTCGACGGCAGTGCTGAGCACATTGTAGACGGCGAGCGGAGCGTGATAAGCAAGGGCGACGTGTTCGTTATAGGTAATGGGATAAGCCATGGATTTGACAACACTCACGGGCTGAGAGTCTGCAACATAATGTACCGCCCGGAAATGCTGTTTTCCGGCGACATGGATATCCGAAAGATACCGGGATTCCACGCGCTTTTCCTTCTGGAGCCGTATTTCAGCAGCACTCAGCACTTCCAGAGCCGCCTGCGGCTGACGCATGCTGATTTCGCGCTTGTAATGCCGTTGCTGGAGCGCACCGAGTCAGAATACACCTCAGATTCACCGGGGCGGAATACGATGGTGCTCGCCTGCGTGCGGCAGCTTGCCGTGATACTCTCCCGGCTGTACGATTGCCCGGCCAAGCCACGGGAGATCTCCGGAATGGCGGACGCGGCGGCGTTCATGGAAACTCACTTTGCCGAAGCAGTGCCGATTAGCGAGGTCATCGAGCGTTCGCATTACTCGCAGCGGCACTTTATCCGGCTGTTCTCGTCGGCGTACGGAATGACCCCGCAGCGCTACCTGCTGGACGTCCGTATACGTCATGCGACGTCAATGCTTCGCGACAGCGGGCTATCGGTTACTGAGATAGCAATGCGGTGCGGCTTCGGCGATCCGAACTATTTCAGCCGTATTTTCAGAAAGTACGTTGGAAGCTCCCCGAGCGAATTCAGAGGAAACAGGTGAAATAAATTCGGAATTCGGAATTCGGAATGCGGAATTATGGTGTCCGGCTTCGCCGGATAATTACAAAACGGCTATGGCCGAAAGAACGCCGAATTTGTTATAATAAAAAAGGGACTGCAATTGTGCAATCCCTTTTTCATTGGTGATTCATTCCGCGAAGCGGAACACATTAATTCCGAATTCCGCATTCCGAATTCCGAATTCCAAATTTACCTTATCGCGTCCTTCATCGACTTAACGTATTCGTAGATGTGGTCAGGAGCGTCGCTGCCGTACTGTGCGACGAGTTTTACTATAGCGCTTCCGACGATAACGCCATCGGAGAGGTAGGCCATTTTCTTAGCCTGCTCAGGCTTGCTGATCCCGAATCCGACCGCCGCAGGAACCTTCGCGTACTTCTTCACGGCTTCCATGATGTGGCCGATATCGGTCTTTATCTCGCTGCGAACTCCGGTAACGCCCATTGACGAAACGATGTAGATGAATCCCTCCGCCTCGCTTGCGATCATCTTGATACGATCCTCGCTGGTGGGCGCGATGAGCGAGATAACGGAAACGCCGTACTTATGAGCCACGTCAGCGGCTTCGTGCTTCTCCTCGTATGGCATATCCGGGCAGATGAGGCCGTCAACGCCTATCTTCTGGCAGCGCTCGAAGAATCTGTCGTAGCCGTACTTGAATACAGGGTTCAGGTAGGTCATAAAGCAGATCGGGATATCGGTATTCTGGCGTACCTTCTCAGCAAGCTCGAACGCACGGTCGGTGGTCATGCCGTTCCTGAGCGCGCGGATATTTGCGTCCTGGATCACGGGACCTTCCGCGATGGGGTCGCTGAACGGAATGCCTATTTCAATGAGGTCTGCGCCGCCCTTTACCATTGCCATGATGTTGTTGAAGCTGTCCTCAAATGTCGGATCTCCGGCGGTGAGGAAGCCGATAAATGCTTTTTTATTCTCAAATGCGTTATGTATCTTATTCATGAAGATCTATCCCCCTGTATCTTGCAATAGCTGCAACGTCCTTGTCGCCGCGTCCGGAAAGGCAGCAGATGATGATGTCGTCCCTGCTCATGGCCGGAGCTATCTTCATCAGATGTGCGACTGCGTGGGCGCTTTCAATGGCGCAGATGATACCCTCGGTGCGGGCGATGTACTCAAATGCGTTTACCGCTTCATCGTCGGTGACGGGAACGTATTCCGCCCTGCCTATCTCGTGAAGGTGAGCGTGCTCCGGACCGATACCGGGGTAGTCAAGACCTGCGGAGATGGAGTAAACCGGCGCGATCTGACCATATTCGTTCTGGCAGAACAGGGACTTCATGCCGTGGAAGATACCGAGCGTTCCGGTGGCGATGGTAGCCGCAGTCTCGCCGGTGTTGACACCGCGTCCAGCAGCTTCGCAGCCGATAAGGCGGACGTCCTTGTCGTTGATGAAGTTGTAGAACATTCCCATAGCGTTTGAGCCGCCGCCCACGCACGCCATTACAGCCGTCGGGAGTTTTCCTTCCTTCTCGAGGATCTGCTCGCGGGCTTCCTTGGAAATAACGCTCTGGAAATCGCGTACGATCATCGGGAACGGGTGCGGGCCCATTACTGAGCCGAGTACGTACAGCGTGTCGTCAACGCGTGTGGTCCAGTCGCGCATTGCTTCGTTTACCGCGTCCTTGAGGGTCATGGTGCCGGAGGTCACAGGGTTTACCTTTGCTCCGAGGAGTTCCATGCGGTATACGTTCAGAGCCTGGCGGACAGTGTCCTCCTTGCCCATGAATATCTCACACTCCAGCCCGAGCAGAGCCGCCGCAGTCGCCGCCGCAACGCCGTGCTGACCTGCTCCGGTCTCCGCGATTATGCGGGTCTTGCCCATCTTCTTCGCAAGGAGAGCCTGACCGAGTACGTTGTTTATCTTGTGCGAACCGGTGTGGTTCAGATCCTCGCGCTTGAAGTAGATCTTCGCGCCGCCGAGATCCTTTGTCATCTTCTCAGCGTAGTAGAGCAGGGAAGGTCTGCCGGCGTACTCGCGCAGCAGGGTGTTCAGCTCGTCGTTGAACTGCTTGTCGTTCTTGTAGAATTCGTAAGCGTCCTCAAGCTTGTGTATTTCATTCATGAGCGTTTCGGGGATATACTGTCCGCCGAAATCGCCGTAGCGTCCCTTTGCCATATCATTTATCCTTTCAAATTTATAGTTCCCGTATCACTCTGACCGCTTCCAGCATTTTTTCGCGGTCCTTGAGCCTGTCAGTTTCAACTCCGCTGGAAAGATCCACGCAGTACGGACGTACGCTTTCCGCCGCCTGCCGCAGATTCTCCGGGGTAAGTCCCCCGGCGAGGAAAAACGGCTGGCGTATCTCTGCGCCGTCCAGCAGGGAATGATCGAACATCTCGCCGGTGCCCGTGCCGTTGTCAAGCAGGACGTAATCCGCGCCGAGCGCCTGAACCCTTCCGATATCCTCCGGGGTGCGTATCTTCGCCGCCTTGATTATCGGAGCGCTGGTGAGTTCACGCAGTCTTCGGATAAAATCCGCGTCCTCGTCCCCATGGAGCTGAATCACATCTATTATACCACAATCTGCGTACTCGGCGCAAGTGGTTTCCGGAGAATTCACGAAAACCCCTACGGCTTTTATTCCCGTGTCGAGCCGGGAGCGCAGCCGCCGCGCCGTTTCAGCGTCGATGTTCCGGTGGCTCTTGGGGAAGCCGAGAATGAACCCGACGTAGTCCGGCTTGGCTTCGTTGGCGTAGTCGATATCGCAGTCGCGGAACATTCCGCAGAGCTTTATTTTCATATCGCGTGACCTCTCAGCTCGTCCAGAGCAGCTTTCTTGTCGGGGCTGCGCATGAGCGTTTCGCCGATGAGAACGGCGTTAGTTCCGTTGCTGCGGAGCGCCTCGATGTCCGCGGCGGTCTTTATGCCGCTCTCCGAAACGAACAGAATCTCCGGCGGAACCAGCTTCCTTAGCCGCGCCGAGTTGTTGATGTCCACGGTGAAGGTACGGAGGTCGCGGTTGTTCACGCCGATTATTCCCGCGCCGACTGAAAGAGCGGTGCGCACCTCGTCCTCATCGTGGGCTTCCACCAGAGCGGAAAGCCCGAGGGAATGTGCGATGCCGAGGTACTCCGAAAGCTGCTCCTTCGAGAGGATAGAGCATATCAGCAGCACCGCGGAAGCTCCGAGGGTCTTTGCCTGGTAGATCATGTATTCGTCAACGGTGAAATCCTTGCGGAGAACCGGGATCGTCACCGCGTTTGAAATTTCAGCGAGGTACTCGTCCCTGCCCTTGAACCAGAACGGCTCCGTAAGGCAGGAAATCGCCGAAGCGCCCGCCCTTTCGTAATCCCTCGCGATATCGAGGTAAGGGAAATCCGGCGCTATCAGCCCCTTGGACGGGGAAGCGCGCTTGACCTCGCAGATGAACGATATCTCATCGCCGGAGAGCGCTTTCCTGAACGGAAATCCTGTGTTCGCGTCCAACGCTTCGGCGCGTTTTTTCATTTCAGAGAGCGGGACCGCCGCTTTCTCCTCCGCGACCCGCTGTACTGTGCGTGCTGCAATTTCCTCTAATATCATGCCTTGACCTCGTTGGAAACCTTGATGTACTTTTCAAGAGTTTTCATTGCCGCGCCGCTGTCGATGGTATCGGCGGCGAGCTGTATCCCGTCCTCAATGGTGATTCCCTTTAAGATGTGGAGCGCCGCGCCTGCGTTCAGCAGAACCGCGTCCCTTCCGGCGCCCTTTTCGCCGTAGAGAATGCAGCGTGCTGCTTCGGCGTTTTCAGCGGGGGTGCCGCCTGCAAGCTCGGATTTGTCGTGCCGCTTCATGCCGAACTGCTCGGGGGTTATCTCATACTCCTCGAAATTGCCGTCCGAGAACTCCACCACCTTAGTGGGAGCGCTGACGGATATCTCGTCGAGCTTATCGGTTCCGTAGACCGCCATACCGCGCTTTACGCCGAGCTTGGTCAGCGCCTTTGCCATGGGCATGAGCAGCTCCGGCTTGTAAACTCCGAGGAGCTGCACATTTGCGTGAGCCGGGTTTGTGAGCGGCCCGAGGATATTGAACACGGTCGGAATTCCTATTTCCTTGCGGACGGGGCCTACGTACTTCATTGCGCTGTGGTACTTCTGCGCGAACAGGAAGCACATTCCCACCTCGTCGAGGAGCTTCACGCTGCCAGCCGGGTCGGTGGAGATATTCACCCCGAGGGCTTCGAGGCAGTCGGCGGTGCCGCACTTGCTGGAGGCTGCGCGGTTGCCGTGCTTAGCGACCTTAGCGCCAGCCGCTGCGCATACCAGAGCGGAGATAGTGGAAACGTTGATGGAGTTGGAGCCGTCGCCGCCGGTGCCTACAATTTCGAGCACGTCGCCGGGGTAGTTCACACGGTCTGCGCAGTCGCGCATTACATATGCGGAAGCGGATATCTCGTCGGTGGTCTCGCCCTTGATGTGGAGCGCGGTCAGATACGCCGCGGTCTGCGCCGGAGTCGTGCTTCCGGTCATTATCTCGCGGGTTACTTCCGCAGCCTCGTCGTAGGTAAGGTCAATGCCCTCGGCAGCCTTCTTTATCATTTCCTTTATCATAATGTTACCTCCAGAAAGTTCTCGGCCATTTTTCTTCCGTCTTTTGTAAGTATTGATTCCGGGTGGAACTGAACTCCGAAAATCGGATAGTCCCTGTGCTCCACCGCCATTATCTCGCCGTCGTCGGTGCGGGCGGTGACTTTCAGGCACTCCGGGAAGCCATCCTCGGAAGCCGCCAGCGAGTGGTAGCGCGCTACCTCGCACTTTTCAGGAAGCCCGCGGAACAGCCTGCTGGACGTATCCAGCGTTGTAACCGACTTCTTTCCGTGCATGAGCTTCTTTGCGTAGGTTATCTCGGCGCCGAAGGTTTCGCAAATCGCCTGATGACCCAGGCACACGCCGAGTATCGGTATCTTTCCGGCGGCGGTCTTTATTACTTCTTCGCACACGCCTGCGTCGCAGGGTCTGCCGGGGCCGGGGCTTACGATGATGTGAGATGGCTTCAGAGCCATTATCTCGTCAGCGGTCATTTCGTCGTTGCGAATGACCCTGATGTCGGGGTTTATGCCGCCGATGAGCTGGTAGAGGTTGTATGAAAAACTGTCGTAGTTATCTATCAGAAGTATCATATGTTCTCCTCCTGCGCGATGGTGAGCGCGTTCATGACTGCCTTCGCCTTGTTGATGCACTCGTTGTATTCGTTGACCGGAACGCTGTCTGCTACGATTCCCGCGCCGCTTCTGACGAACACTCTGCCGTTCTTCTTGAACGCGAGGCGTATCGCAATGCAGGTATCGAGGTTTCCGCGGAAGTCGATGTAGCCGACTGCGCCGCCGTAAACTCCGCGCTTGTTGTTCTCAAGTTCGTTGATTATCTCGCACGCCCTGAGCTTCGGAGCGCCGGAGAGAGTACCCGCCGGGAGCACCGCGTCCACGGCGTCCAGTGCGGATTTGCTGTCGAGAATCTCGCCGCGCACCGTGGAGCCGATGTGCATTACATGAGAATAGCGCTCGATGCACATGTACTTTTCGACCTCCACGGAGCCGAACTTGCTGACTTTTCCGATGTCGTTTCGTCCGAGGTCGACGAGCATGTTGTGCTCGGAAAGCTCCTTTTCATCGTGGAGCAGCTCGGTCTCGAGGCGCTTGTCCTCCTCGTCCGTAGCGCCCCTCGGGCGGGTCCCGGCGAGGGGGAAGGTGTGGAGCGTTCCGTTTTCGAGCTTCACGAGGGTCTCGGGGGAGGCTCCGGCGATCTCCATATCATCGCTGGAGAAGAAGAACATGTAAGGGGAGGGGTTGGTAGCCCTCAGAACGCGGTACGCGTCCAGCAGGCTTCCATCGAAGTCCGCGTCAAGGCGGTTTGAGAGCACCACCTGGAATATGTCGCCCTCGTAGATGTAGTGCTTCGCCTTCTCGACCATTGCGCAGTACTGCTCCTCGCTGAACAGCCTGCGGAACTCCGAGCGGAGCTTTCCGTGCGGGATATCGGCGGGCTTGCCGTTCCTGATGAGCTGCTCCATTTCGGCGAGGTCTGCTTCTGCCTTTGCGTACTCGTTTTCGAGGTCGCTTGTGGAGATGTTGGTTATCAGCACGATCTTCTGGTGTATGTTGTCGAAGGCGATTACCTTGTCGAACAGCATGAGGTCAACGTCCTTGAACCGCTCCTCGTCCTTCGCGTCGAGGTTCAGGGTGGGTTCGCTGTATTTTATGTAGTCGTAGGAGAAGTACCCCACCAGACCTCCGGTGAACGACGGGAAGCCCTCCAGCTTCGGGCTGGTGTACTTCTTCATGAGTTCCTTGATGTACGCCGCCGGGTGCGCCTGGTGAGAGGTCTCGGTCTTTCCGGTAACGACGTCCTTCACTGTGAGTTCGCCGTTGGTGCAGGTAAGCTCCAGCTTGGGGTTGTAGCCGAGGAAGGTATAGCGTCCCCATTTTTCCTGGTTCTCGACGCTTTCAAGTATGTAAACATGGCGGCTGACTCTGCGGAGCTTTTTCAGTACCTCGATCGGGGTCGTGAAGTCGGAGAGTATCTCGCGGCAGACCGGGATAACGCTGTATCCGGTGAGTTCCTTTGCCTTTTCAAGAGTAGGTTTCAGCATGATAATGTTCCTTTCCTGCAAAACAAAAACTCCGCCCTTAAACGCAGAGAACCTCTGCTTCTAAGGACGGAGTATACACTACACCGCGGTACCACCTTAATTTGCGGCCTCGAAGCCGCACACTCGCCGGATACTAACATATCCCTGCAATTAACGCTTGCAACACGTCGCAGAATACTCGGCAGGCTTTGGACACCGCCTTTGACTGCGCCCTCTGTGGTCCATTTGATATGCTCTGCGTTCTGCGGTATTCTCAGCAACGACCGCTCTCTGGGAGTGCACAAGCATTTTTATCTCCACGTCTTTGGTTTGTAAGGGCGTATTGAATTGTAAGACCTTACCGGTTTGGACGCCGGAAGGCTCTTTTATTGTGATTATGATACCACAAATTTCCCGGCTTGTCAAGGGTTTTTTGAAATTTTTTTCTTGCTTTCCTGCAAAGTTAAATCCGCTTAACATTGAGCATTTTTTAACTAAAATATTTGCTGAACCGCTTGAAAAATAATACGGGATATGCTATACTATAGCTATCCGAAACCGGAAAATCAACACCAGAGAGGTAATGAAATGCCGATAATCTACGACGAAAAGAAGCGGGTGTTCAAGCTTGACACTCCGAATACCACCTACGCCTTCCACGTAACGAATTCCAACCACCTGCTGCACCTTTATTATGGCGCTTCCATTCCCGAGACTGACATCACGCATATGCTGCGTATCCCGAACGACGAGCCGTTCGTACCCTCGACTCACGACGGAATGGGACCGCACTCCTTCGACTGTGCTGCCATCGAGTTCCCGACAAGCGGCGTCGCTGATTTCCGCGAGCCGTGCATGCAGCTCATGGATAAGTACGGCATGAGCGCCTGCGAGTGCTACTACGACAGCTACGCCATCTATAAGGGCAAGAAGAAGCTGGAGGGTCTCCCCGCGACCTACGCCAACACCGACGACGAAGTTACCAGCCTTGAGGTATACTGCAAGGACCCGCACAACGGGCTTGAGATCACGCTCCAGTACAGCGTGTTTGAGAAGCTGGACGTTATCACCCGCTCCGTAAAGGTGAAGAACGGCGGCGCCGACCCCATCGAGCTGCGCAGACTGCTCTCTGCCTGCGTTGAGCTTGACAGCAAGGATTACGACATGATCACCCTCTACGGCACCTGGGCGAGGGAGCGCCACGTACAGCGCAATCCGCTGCACTTCGGAAAGCAGCTCGTAGATAGCTGCCGCGGAGCCACCAGCCACGCTCACAACAACTTCATCGCGATAGTCGACCACAAGGCTACCGAGGACTACGGCGACTGCTACGGCTTTGCGCTGTGCTACTCGGGAAGCTTCGTTGCGGGCTGCGAGGTCAACCAGTACGAAAAGACCCGTGTGTTCTCCGGAATCAACCCGTACGACTTCAGCTGGCACCTTGACCTCGGCGAGGAGTTCCAGGCTCCGGAGGTCATCATGGTATTCTCAGCGAGCGGTATCGGCACGATGAGCCGCACCTTCCACGACGTTATGAGAAACAACCTAACCCGTGGCAAGTGGAAGGATATCCGCCGTCCCATACTCATCAACAACTGGGAAGCGACCTACTTTAATTTTGACACCGACAAGCTGCTCGACATCGCGCGTGAATCCGCGAAGGCAGGCATTGAAATGCTGGTAATGGACGACGGCTGGTTCGGACACAGGAACGACGACAAGTCCTCCCTCGGCGACTGGTTCGTGAACGAGGACAAGATCAAGGGCGGTCTGAAGCACCTTGTTGACGAGGTAAACAAGCTCGGTCTGAAGTTCGGTATCTGGTTCGAGCCGGAGATGATCAGCCCAGACAGCGAGCTGTACAAGGCGCATCCCGACTGGTGCATACATATCCCGGGACGTCCCCGCACCACCTGCCGTTCTCAGCTTGTTATCGACTTCTCCCGCAAGGATGTCCGCGATTACATCTACGGTCAGATGTACAAGATACTCTCCTCCGCGAATATCGAGTACGTAAAGTGGGACATGAACCGTCAGCTCTGCGAGGTCGGCAACGAGGTGCTCCCGCCCGAGAGACAGCGCGAGATCTGGCACCGCTACGTTCTCGGAGTTTACGAGATCCAGGAGCGCCTGCTCACCGATTTCCCCGACCTTCTGCTTGAGAACTGCGCCGGCGGCGGCTCCAGATTCGACGCGGGCATGCTCTATTATTCGCCGCAGATCTGGTGCTCCGACGATACCGACGCCATCGAGCGCCTCAAGATACAGTACGGAACTTCGATGTGCTATCCCTGCTCCTGCTTCGGCGCGCACGTTTCCGACAGCCCGAACCACTGCGTAGGAAGAATCACTCCGTTCGAGACCCGCGGAAGAGTTGCAATGGTAGGAACTTTCGGCTACGAGCTTGACATCACCAAGATATCCGACGACGACAAATGGAATATCCGCAAGCAGATTGAGGAGTTCAACAAGTACAACCCGCTGGTGCGCACCGGCGATCACTACAGGATCGGCAATCCGTTCGACAACGACCGCTTCGACGCGTGGGAGTTCGTTGCAAAGGACAAGAGCGAAGCTCTGCTGGAGTACGTTCAGGTCCTGAAGGAACCGAGCGTATTCCTGCACAGAGTGCGCCTGGCAGGTCTTGAGAAGGGCTGCTATTACCGCCACGAGGAGACAGGAAAGGTATACAGCGCAGAAGTCCTGATGAACAGCGGCTTTGACATTCCATCCCTGTGGGGAGATTTCCAGAGCTATATAGCGCATTTCATTAAGGAAAACTAAACGTAGAATAGAGCAGAGCGGAGCAATTCCGCTCTGTTTTTTAAAACTAAGAGGAGGGAGCAGCATGCCGGATACCAGCAGAATATACATTCCGAAACGCGTGAGCGGAATGCTCCGCGGGATCTATACAAGCCGCGTGACGGTCGTCATCGCCCCCGATGGCTGCGGAAAATCCACCCTGGTGCGGGAGTTCACCTCGCGCACCCGCCCGGCGGGAATATCGCTGCGGACTATCACTGGTGCAGGGAATACCGGCGAGTGCTTCGCGCAGATATGCGCCATAGTCACTGGGCAGGAGTTCGCGGAACCGCTTTCTGAGCGCGAGTTCATGGCGGTTTCGCAGGAGTTCGCGGCGGCGCGTCCGAAGAAACCGCTTCTGATAATCGTTGACTGCGACTGCGCGGCTTGCACAGCGCTGGGAAACTACCGCACGGCAAAGCTGCTCCGGGACTGCCGCTGCGCGCGGTTCGTGTTCGTTTCCAGCGCGATGAAGCCCGCTTACCGGGGTCTTGCGCATGAAATGGGGTTCACGCTCATCGAGCGCGACAGCCTTAGCATGAACATATCCGAGGTGATGGAGTACGCCGGGCGCTGCGGCATAAGCTTCAATGCAAGGGAGGCGTACAGCGCCTGCCGCGGCTCCTTCCTCGGGACGCGGCTTTGCCTTATGCTGGCGCAGCGCGGCGAGAATTTCCAGAACCTCACTGCGGAGGGGCGGCTGATACGTGCGGTGCTCCAGCCGGGGCCGGTGAGCCTTCACGGCGCGCTGACCGCAGCGGCGGCGTTTCCGGAGCTTCCCGAAGAATTCCTGAGCGACCTGCGGGCGTTCAGCGCCGTCACCGAGTTCTTCGGCGCGGAGCTTTTTACCCGCGCAGGGATAATACGTGAGCTTGAGCGGCTCCGGCAGATGATCCCGCTTGTAGACATCGACCGCCGCACAAGCACGGTGAAGATCCACCCGACGATGATTCACGCCGCATACAGAGTGTTTTTCGAGTTCCCGGAGAATGTCCAGCACGACATGCGCGTATGCTTTGCGCGGCATTATAATCGCATCGGAGAAAGCTTCTCGTCATTCCTGGAGTACTTCCTTGCCGGGGAGTATCAGCTTGCCGCAGACGTCCGCACCCGGGTCAGGGTATCATATTTTATGCTGATGAGGTCCTCAAAGCTGCTTCAGCGTTTCGTGACGGAATGTCCGCTATCCTGCAAGGCGGCTATTCCGAGGATACTGCGTATGAACGCGCTGCTCATGCATTCTCCGCTGAGACCCATGCTGCTCGGGAAATTCGACGAAATAATAAGCTGGGTAGAAGATTCGGAGGACCACAGCGCGGCGGAAAAGCGGCGCCTGATAAGCTACGCGTACGCGCTGAAATCCAACGAGGACCTGTATTCCCTTGATAAAATGGGCGCGAACATCAAGCGCGCCTACGACCTTTTCAAGATCCGCCGGGAGTACGAAGCGCCGAAGTTCCCGTGGACGATGTACGCGCCGTCGGTGTTCTGCCTGATACATCGGCGGGGGCATTCCATGCAGACCGAGAACGCGCAGTTCACACGGTATCAGCACATGTACACCGAAATGCTGAACCACGGCAAGTATGCGCAGATGATCTTCACCGGCGAGATGAAGTACTACCAGGGCGACCTTACCGGCGGACTTGAGCTGCTTTCCGCTGCGGCTACTTTCTGCTCAGTCAGGGAGCAGGGAGCAATACGGCTTGCCGCGCTCTATTCTGCGGCGAAATGCTGCCTGTATCTCGGGGATTACGAGGAATTTTACGAAATACTCACGGATATCCACGACACGGAGCACGCGCACGTCAACGCCGAGGAGGGCGAGTGCGCAAAACTGTGTCTGGGGCTTCTCAGGGGGCTTCGCGGCGGCGGTTTCGATGACATGTGGTACGCAATATGCAGCGAGGATAGCGACCTGCTCTGCAATCGGTATACCGCGCCGTATTTTGCGCTGGTAAAGGCAATGTATTTTCTCCGAAGCGGAAAATACGACATGCTTTCCGGACACACCGAGCAGTTCTTTAACGCCGCCGACAGCGCTGAAAATGAGGCGGTCAGCATTGCGCTGCGGCTTTGCACGGCGCAGGCTTCGCTTTCGCTGGGAAGCTTCGAGCGTGCTTCAATGGCGCTGACGAGGGCGCTGGATATCGCAATGGAGAACCGGATACCGTCAGCGCTTGGGGAGATCTGCGCGGCGTTTCCGGAGCTATTCGGGCAGATAGAGCAGATGCTCCCGGAGAAGTATTCCGTTATAATCCACCAGGCGCAGCGGCTCGGAGCGGAGTTCCGCCGAGGCGTGGAGACTGTCCGCACCTACGAGATAACCTACGCCGCAAGCGTTCAGCGTGATAACTTCGCGGAGCACTATCTGGCACCGCTGAAAAGCCTGCTTGATTCTGCGGAGAGTCTGCGGCAGGAGCTGGGGCTGTCGGCAACGGCGTTCAAATATGCGGTGATGGCGGCTTCCGGATTGGAGAACAAAGAAATTTGCAGGCTGTTCAGCGTATCCGAGGACAGCGTAAAAAGCAGCCTGAAACGCACCTTCGCAGCGCTTGGGGTAAAAAACCGGCGCGGTCTTATAGGAAAAATTCCGACTATAAAGTGACCTATGCCGCGCCATATCGCAGAATAAAAAAGGAGCTGTAAAATTACAGCTCCTTTTGCTATTTCAGAAAGAAAATCAGAATTACTTCTTGAAGAGGGTCTTGAATCTCTCCATGGCCTCTGCGGTGAGTTCGTGGGTGCTGAACGCGGTCAGTCTGAACCAGCCGTCGCCGTTAGCGCCGAAGCCTGCGCCTGGGGTGCCTACGACCTGGATCTCGTTGAGCAGGTAGTCGAAGAACTCCCAGCTTTCCATGCCGTTCGGGCTCTTGAGCCAGATGTACGGGGAGTTGATGCCGCCGGTGTACTTGATTCCCAGTTCGTCGCAGGTCTTTGCGATAATGCGTGCGTTCTCCTGGTAGTACGCGATGGTAGCCTTGGTCTGCTTCTGACCCTCGGGGGTGAACACTGCCTCAGCCGCGCGCTGAACAGGGTAGGATACGCCGTTGAACTTGCTTCCCTGACGTCTGTTCCACAGGTCGGCGATCTTTACGTCGCTGCCCTTGCTGTCCTTCTGGATAAGCTCGTCGGGAACGATGGTGTAGCCGCAGCGTGTTCCGGTGAAGCCTGCGGTCTTGGAGAGGGAGCAGATCTCGATAGCGCACTTCTTAGCGCCCTCAACGAGGTAAATGCTTCTCGGAAGGTCTGCTTCTGTGATGAACGCTTCGTAAGCCGCGTCGAAGATGATGACTGCGTTGTTTGCGAGCGCGTAGTCCACCCATTCCCTGAGCTGCGCCTTGGTGTAAACGGAGCCTGTGGGGTTGTTCGGGGAGCAGAGGTAGATAAGGTCAGCCTTGACGTCCTTTGGGGGCATTGCAGCGAATCCGTTCTCCTCTGTGGAGTTTGCGTAAACTACGGTGTTGCCGCTCATGATGTTGCTGTCTACGTAAACCGGGTAAGCCGGGTCGGTGACTACAACGGTGTTGCCCTCGCCGAAGATGTCGATGATGTTGCCGCAGTCGCTCTTTGCGCCGTCGCTGATGTGGATAACGGCGGGGTCAACGTCAGCACCGAAGCTCTTGTAATAGTTGGAAACAGCCTCGCGCAGGAAGTCGTAGCCTGCGCCGCTGTCCTCGTAGCCGCGGAAGGTCTCCTTGACGCCCATTTCCTTTGAAGCCTTGACCATAGCGTCCACAACGGCGGGAGCCAGCGGCTGCGTAACGTCGCCGATACCCATTCTGATGAGCTTTGCCTCGGGGTGAGCTGCGGTGTACGCCTTTACGCGCTTGCCGATATCAATGAAGAGATAGTTCTTTTTCAGGTTGAAAAAGTTTTCGTTCAGCTTTGCCATATGTTTAGTTCCTTTCTGTTCTGTTAGTTTAATTCCGTAACGCAGCGGAATTAGTTCAAACTATATTTTACTATATTTCGGGCTGTTTGTCAACGGCTTTTTGTCCGGGCGGTAAAATTCCCCCTTGATTTATCGGGGAAAATAGTGTATAATGTATCATGTACTATTATGTGCATATGAATTTGACAGGAGAACAGATATGGATAACTTTATACAGGCTGACATCTACACCGCGTCCCAGGCGATAGACGGGATCACCGGAGCGCTGACCGACTACGGCATAACTGGCTTTATAATCAGCGACAGTGCGGATTTTGAGAGCTTCCTGGCGGACAAAAACGCGAACTGGGACTATGTAGACGACGAGCTGATGGGGCTGAGCAAGGTAGAGCCGCACATCACGCTGTACGTCCACGACAACGCGCAGGGCGCCGAGACCCTCGCGGCGATACGCTCCCTCATCGAGAGCTGGAAGCAGAACAATTCCGACGGCTATTACGGCAACCTCCGCATGGAGCTTGCAAACGTAAAGGAAGAGGACTGGGCGAACAACTGGAAGAAATACTATAAGCCGTTCCGCGTAGGAAAGACCCTGGTAGTTAAGCCCTCCTGGGAGGACATCACCCCCGCCGCCGGCGACCGTATCCTTGAGATAGACCCGGCGTCCACGTTCGGAACAGGTCAGCACCACACCACAAAGCTCGTGATGGAGGCGCTCGAGGATATCGTGAAGCCCGGTGCAAAAGTCCTCGACCTCGGCTGCGGAAGCGGCATTCTGTCCATCGCTTCGCTGCTTTTCGGCGCTGAGAAGGTCACGATGTGCGACATTTTCGAGAACGCGGTAAAGACCGCTTCCGAGAACGTTGAAAAGAACAATTTCACCCATGAGCACTACACCGCGTACTGCGGCAACATCATCGACGACGCGGAGCTGCGTAGTAAGCTCGGCACCGGCTACGACGTAGTGTGTGCGAACATCGTTGCAGACGTCATAATCGGCATGAGCCCACTGTTCGCAGGATTCATGAAGCCAGACGCGACCCTCATCGTTTCCGGAATAATCGACGAGCGCCTTGACGAAGTGAACGCAGCCCTGACCGAAAACGGATTTGTTATCGCGGACAGCCGCAGCGAAGAGGGCTGGAACTGCATAATCCTCCACAGATAACAGAACGCAGGCGGGCTGCATATACTGCCGCAGGAGGCGGTGTATATGGAGTTCCTGTATGTTTTTTCGATAATGTTCCTGCTGATTTTCGGGCTTACCGTGCTGGTGAAGCTCATCGCCTGGGCGGTACTCACTAGATGCTCCGTGAAGCATGACGTATTCGTGCGCAGCGGCGAGGATCTCGACGGATTTGTCGCGTCGGTGAGAAGGGACCCGCACGTCCGGCGGGTGGTAATACTATCAGCGGGGAACGAATGGGACGAGGACGCAGTACGGCTTGCCGAAAAGTACGGCAACGTCAGCTTTTACAATACAACGGAGCGGTGATCAGATTTTGGATAGGGAATCGGCAGTAACTCTCACCGGAACGGTAGAGGACGTGGTATTCTATAACGAGGACAACGGCTACATCGTCGTTGACCTCGACTGCGGCGGCGAACTCGTGACCGTCGTGGGCAATCTCGGCGATGTCCGGGAGGGCGAGAGCCTCACCCTGCTCGGGGAGTACATCAACTCGCCGAAATACGGCAGGCAGTTCAAGGCGGAGGTCTGCGAGCGGAGCCTTCCGAACACCGAGAGCGCCGTGCGGAAGTTTTTGGGCTCCGGCGTTATCGCCGGGATAGGTCCGGCGATGGCGAAGCGCATAGTAACCGCGTTCGGAAGCAGGACGCTTGAGATGATCGAAAACGATCCTGGCCAGCTTTCCTCGATAAAGGGAATAAGCCCCGAAAGCGCGAAGAAGATAGGCGAGGACTTCCGGAGGATCGCAGGACTGCGCAAGGCGGTCACATATTTTGCGCGGTACGGACTTTCTCCGTCCGTCGTGGCTCTTGCGTGGAAGAAATACGAGCTGAACACCGTCCAGGCGGTGGAGGATAACCCATGGTGCCTGTGCGGCACGGGGATCGAACTGCCGTTCCGGGAAGCCGACCGGGTGGCGCGGGACATGGATTTCCCGATGGACAGCGAGGAGCGCATATTAGCCGGGATACTCTGGTGCCTGCGCGAGAACGCCAACAACGGGCACACCTGCATAACGGAGAACGACCTCTCCGACCGCGTGACCTACGAGCTTCAGGTAAACGAAAAGCAGTTCTGGAACGGTCTGATGATTGCGGAGGAGCGCGGAGATATAACCCGCTGCGACAAATACGACGACAAGTACGTATTTCTGACGGAATACTACCGCGCGGAGTGCAGCATAGCCGAGAAGCTCGCTGAGATGATAAAGCGCAGCGACGGCGGCGAGGTGGATTTCTCACAGGAGATAGCCGGCGTGGAGCTGGAGCAGGGAATAAGGTACGAGGCGCTCCAGCGGGAAGCGATAAACGGCTGCATGAACAATCATGTATTCATACTTACCGGAGGCCCCGGCACCGGTAAGACCACCACGCTTAACGCAGTGATTTCACTGTGCAGGAAGCGCGGGCTGAAAATGAAGCTGGCGGCTCCGACGGGGCGCGCTGCAAAGCGCATGGCGGATCTCACCGGCGCTCCGGCGCAGACGATCCACCGTCTGCTGGAGGTGGATTTCAGCTCCAAGTCCCACGCGTTCAAACGCCGTGAGGACAACCCGCTGACCTGCGACGTGCTGATAATCGACGAGATGTCGATGGTTGACACGTTGCTGATGGATTCGCTGCTGAAGGCAATACGCCCGAGGACGCGCCTCATCATGGTCGGTGACAGCAACCAGCTCCCGTCGGTTGGCGCTGGAAATATCCTGCGCGACCTTATTTCCAGCGGAAGGGTTCCGGCGGTGGAATTAAAGGAGATATTCCGCCAGGCGGCGCAGAGTCTTATAGTCACGAATGCGCACCGCATAGTGGACGGCGAAATGCCGATCCTGAACGACCGCCGCAGCGATTTCTTCTTTATGGAGTCTGCCTCCGAGGAGGACACGCTGCGCCTGGTAGTCGACCTGTGCAAGCGCAGGCTCCCGGCAAGCTACGGCTATTCGCCGCTGGAGGATATACAGGTTCTGTGTCCGTCGAGGATAGGCGTGGTTGGCACGCAGAACATCAACAAGGAGCTTCAGCTTGCCCTGAATCCTCCGGCAAAGGGGCGTTCCGAGGTGAAATTCGGAAACACTCTGTTCCGCAACGGCGACAAGATAATGCAGACCCGCAACGACTACGACGTCGAGTGGCGCAAGGGCGCGGAGCTTTCCCACGGTATCTTCAACGGGGATATCGGGCTGATACGCACAGCGGACAAGGTCAACAACCGCCTGGAGATAGATTTCGACGGGCGCAAGGCAACCTACGACGCGGAGATGATGAAGAAGATAGAGCACGCCTATGCGGTGACGATACATAAGAGCCAGGGCAGCGAGTATCCGGCGGTGATAATCCCGCTTCCGAACGGCATGGATAAGCTGACCTACCGCAATCTGCTGTACACGGCGGTCACACGTGCGAAAAGCACTCTGATACTGATAGGGACCGTCCGCAAGGTTCAGAGCATGGTGGAGAACGACCGCAGAATGATGAGGTACTCCTGCCTGAAGCCCATGCTTGAGGATATGTTCGTATGAAGCGGCTCAGAGCCTGGGAGCTGCGCAGGCGCGCGGCGGCGTTCTTTCTTCCGAACCGCTGTCCGTTCTGCGACAGGATCATCGGAGTTACCGAGTTCTGGTGCGCCGGATGTTATGACCGCCTGAAATTCGTTGATTCCCACGGAGATATTCCCGAGGGGCTGGACGGATTCTCGGCGGTGTGCAGTTATACCGGCAGGGCGAGGAGCGCGGTTCTCCGCATGAAGGACGGCTGGTACCGCTACCCGATCGACGCATTCGCGGTGCTTATCGCCGAGAATGCCCGGGAACTGATAGAGACCGCAGACGTGATAACGGCGGTCCCGACGGGCAGAGCGCGCCGTGCCGAGCTTGGGTACGCGCAAAGCCGGATGACAGCGAAGCTGTGCGCTGAAATATGCCGCAAACCTTATCGCGACCTGCTCCAAGTCGTTGGAAACAAATCCGAGCAGAAGCGGCTGAGCGCTGCGGAACGCTGGGAGAATGCCCGCCGCTCATACGCAGTTTCCGAGCCGGAGGGCGCAGCAGGCAGGAAAATACTGCTCATCGACGACGTCTGCACCACCGGGGCGACGCTGAGCTGCATAGCTGAAAAGCTCCGGAAAGCGGGAGCAGAGTCGGTCTCAGCCGCGGTGTTTGCAAGAACTCCCAAGCCGAAATGACTTGATTTTTTGAAGCATACGTGATAAAATATTAAGACCGTCGGAAAAGTCCCGTTGGTACTTTTCCGCAGCACATCCGCGCCGCGCGCACGTCTTGGCGGCTTTGCCGCCAATCCGCACACTTGCGCGGATAGAGATATTTTTTGACCCGGCAAAGCTAGGGCAATACCGCATAATTATTGTCGTGCGATTGCGCAGTCAGATTTTTCGTCAGATTGTACAATGAGGACGATGCAAGGCTGACGCCTTGCTAGGACGAATTGTGCAAGATGACGGAAAAGATGCAAGCAAGCGTGCGGCAAAGGCGTTAACCGTTAATTGTGCGGTGTTGCCCTAGGTCAAAAAATGGATTTCAGATGCCCACTACGCGGGCAAAGAACACTTTTTCTTCAACAAGCTGAAAATATTATCTTAACGCAGAAAATATAAAGGAACTGAAACATGACGACAAAAGTAACTGCCGCGGAAACAGCGGCACAGAAGGAATATGCTGAAAAGGTGCGTGAACTCAATTCCGCCCGGGAGCTGCCTCCGATAGCCCACGTCCACAGCTTCGGCTGCCAGCAGAACGTCAGTGACGGCGAGAAGATAAAGGGCATGCTCGCGATGATGGGATACGGCTTCTCGGATTCCGCCGACGGAGCCGACCTCGTGCTTTTCAATACCTGCGCGGTTCGTGAAAACGCCGAGGACAGGGTGTTCGGAAATCTCGGCGCGCTCAAGCACAACAAAAAGCTCAAGCCGGACATGCTCATCGGAGTGTGCGGCTGCATGGTTCAGCAGGAGCACATCACGGAACGTATAAAAAAGAGCTTCCCCTATGTGGACATGGTGTTCGGAACTCACGTTCTGCATACGCTTCCGCAGCTAATTTACGAGGCGCTGACCACCCACAAGCGGCAGATATCAATACCGCAGATGGACGGCGTTATCGCCGAGGGGATACCGCTTCGCCGGGAGAGCAAACTCAAGGCGAGCATTCCGATAATGTACGGCTGCAACAACTTCTGCACCTACTGCATAGTGCCGTACGTACGCGGCAGGGAGCGCTCCCGCGACCCGGAGGAGATAGTCCGCGAGGCGGAGCAGCTCGTTGCAGACGGCTACAAGGAGCTGCTGCTGCTGGGTCAGAACGTAAACAGCTACGGCAGGGGCACCGACGTTGATTTCCCGGAGCTTCTGCGGCGCATAAACGCGATACCCGGGGAGTTCAAGATAAGCTACATGTCCAGCCACCCGAAGGACGCCACTCACGAGCTTATCGACACCATCGCCGAGTGCGAAAAGGTAACGAGGCACTTCCACCTTCCGGTGCAGAGCGGCAGCAGCCGTATACTGAAGCTGATGAACCGCAGCTACACCCGGGAGCACTACCTGGAGCTGATAAACTACGCGAAGGAGCATATCCCGGACGTAGCGCTGACCTCCGACATCATCGTCGGCTTCCCCGGCGAGACCTACGAGGACTTCCAGGAGACGCTCAGTCTTATCCGCGAGGTGAAGTACGATTCGCTGTTCACGTTCATCTACAGCCCGCGCAAGGGAACAAAGGCGGCGGAAATGCCCGATCCGATTTCCCAGGAGGAGAAGGGCAGGTGGTTCCGCGAGCTGCTGGAGGTGCAGGGCGAGATAGGCTGCTCTTCCTATCATGACTACATCGGCAGGACCATGAGAGTGCTGTGCGAGGGTCCGGGCAGGACCCGGGACGGCTGTCTCACCGGAAAGAGCATACAGAATATAATCGTTGACTTCGACGGGGATAAGTCGCTTATCGGCAGCTTCGTCGATGTGAAGATAACCGACGCGCTCAACTGGGCGCTCATCGGAGAACTAGTGTAAAGGAGAACAACTATGGACGCAATACAGGCAGTAAGAGAGCTCGGCAAGGCTATCCAGGAGGACGAGCGCTATATCGAGTACGCAAAGGCAAAGAAGGCGAACGACGAGGATACAGAGCTTCAGAACCTCATCGGCGAGTTCAACCTTATCCGCCAGAACGCCGCTATGGAGTACAACAAGCCGGAGGAGGAGCAGGACAAGGAGAAGCTCCAGAAGCTGAACGCAGACATGCAGGAAGCATACGAGAAGGTCATGACCAACGAGAATATGGCGCTTTTCACCGTTACCAAGCAGGGAATGGACGACCTTATGAACCAGGTGAACACAGTCCTCACGCTGACCCTCCAGGGCGCTGACCCGATGACCTGCCCGACCACACAGTCAAGCGGCTGCACCGGAAGCTGCGCGACCTGCGGCGGCTGCGGCTAAATCACAAGGCAAATTCACAGGGAGGTGCGGAAAATGGCGCAGGAATCGGATAAGCTGTCCCCGATGCTGAAACAGTATCTTGACATCAAGCAGAAGTACAGCGATTATATACTGTTCTTCCGGCTGGGGGATTTCTACGAGATGTTCTTCGAGGACGCAGAGAACGTGTCCCGGGAGCTTGAGCTTGCTCTGACCTCCCGTGCGGGTTCGCCGATGTGCGGCGTTCCCTATCATAGCTGCGAGATATACATAAAGAAGCTCATAGACAAGGGATTCAAGGTGGCTATCTGCGAGCAGCTCACCGACCCGGCGGCTTCAAAGGGTCTGGTTGAGCGCGACGTTATCCGGCTCGTCACCGCCGGAACGGTCATTGAATCCAGCATGCTCAGCGAGGATTCCAACAACTACATCGCCTGCATCTGCCCCGATGAGGAGCGGAAGTCCGCAGCTCTGGTGTTCGCGGATATCTCCACAGGCGAGGTGCATGTTTTCAGCAAGAACGGCAAGGACATCGAGCAGGATATCATCTCCGAGCTGTCAAGATTCAGCCCGGTGGAGATACTTATAAACCAGGCGTTCCTTGACCTTAAAGAGGTTCACGCTTTCGTGCGCGACAGGCTCAAGCGCTGTCTGTGCGAAATGCTCGATGAAAGCAGCTTCGACGGCTCGGATATGTCGGTCATCACCGACCAGTTCGAAAACGGCGCGGAGCTTGGAATATCCGAAATGCCGCTGGTACGTCAGGCGCTGTGCGCGATGTTCCGCTACTTCGGCGAGACCCAGAAGGCGACCGTAAAGCGCTTCGTATCGCTGACCGTTCATGCCGACGGCGAGTTCATGGGTCTGAACCTCACGACCCGCCGAAACCTCGAGCTGACCGAGACCATGCGCACCAAGGAAAAGCGAGGTTCGCTGCTGTGGGTGCTGGATAAGACCGTGACCTCCATGGGCAGGCGCAAACTTAAAACATGGCTGGAGCAGCCGCTGATAAATCCCGCAGAGATACTCAAGCGCCACGACGCGGTGGAGGCTCTGACGAAGGATTCCGCGCTGCTTTACGACATATGCGACGCGCTGAACGGCATCTACGACCTCGAGCGGCTCATGACCCGCATAATGTACAAATCCGCGTCCCCGAAGGATATCTACGCGCTGGGTCAGACCTGCGCGCGGCTCCCGGGATTGAAGCAGTGCATTTCCAGAGTGGACAGCGCGCTTTTCCGGAAGCTCAACAGCGAGATAGACGAGCTGAACGACGTTTCCTCGCTGGTAGAAAACGCGATAGTCGACGACCCGCCCCTGACCCTCAAGGACGGCGGCGTTATCAAGGACGGCTTCAACGATGAGATAGACCGCCTGCGCAAGATAACCGGCGGCGGCAAGGATATCCTGACCGAAATCGAGGAGCGTGAACGCGCCGCTACCGGGATACGCACGCTTAAAGTCGGTTACAACCGCGTTTTCGGCTATTACATAGAGGTTTCCAAGGGGCAGCTCGACCAGGTCCCGGCGCATTACATAAGGAAGCAGACCCTCACCACCGGCGAGCGCTACATCACCGAGGAGCTGAAGAAGGTCGAGTCCGATATACTCGGCGCTAACGACAAGATACTCGCGCTGGAGCAGGCGATATTAGGCGAGGTGCGCGACTTTATCGGAACGCGGCTTGAAGCGGTTCAGGCGGCTGCTGCGGCGGTCGCTGCGGTGGACGTACTGTGCAGCTATGCGCAGGCATCCATAGAGAACGGCTATGTGAAGCCGGAAATGACCCTCGACAGCGTTATAGAGATACGCGGCGGACGCCACCCGGTCATTGAGAAAATGCTCACCGACCACCCGTTCACTCCGAACGACACCTACCTCGACACGAACTCCAACCGGCTCATGATAATCACCGGACCGAACATGTCGGGTAAATCCACGTTCATGCGGCAGACCGCGATAATCGTGCTGATGGCGCAGATAGGCTGCTTCGTTCCGGCGGAGTACGCGAAGATAGGCGTAGTGGATAAGATATTCACCCGCGTGGGCGCGTCCGACGACCTGACCTCCGGGCAGTCGACGTTCATGGTAGAGATGAACGAGGTGGCGGAGATACTCAAGAACGCCACCAAAAAGAGCCTTGTCATTCTTGACGAGATAGGCAGGGGAACATCGACATTCGACGGAATTTCCATCGCGAAGGCGGTCGCGGAGTACATCAGCGGAAAGGCTATCGGCTGCAAAACGCTGTTCGCGACGCACTATCACGAGCTTATCTCGATGGAGAAGGAATACGATGGAATACGGAATTTCAGCGTTGCGGCGGTCAAGCGCGGCGACGAGCTGAGATTCCTTCACAAGATATGCGAGGGCGGCACGGACGACAGCTACGGAATCGAGGTCGCAAAGCTGGCTGGACTTCCGCAGAAGGTGATAAACCGCGCCAAGGAGGAACTTGTGGAGCTTGAAAAACTCGGAAGGACAAAGCTTTCCGAGACCATCGAAAAGACTGCGGATCATCAGTTCAGCTTCACCGCGATAAACGAGCAGAACGCCATCGCGAAGCTGCGCGCCGCAGATATCAACACCATGTCCCCGATGGACGCGCTGATGTTCCTCAAGGACATAAAGGACACGCTGTAATCGCTGTAATAATCCGTGAAGCGCGTCTGTGATCTGTATTTGATCCAGCGATTTTGTATTGCCCGTAACGGGCTTAGAACGGAGCACTAATGCCAAAAATCAACCTGCTCGACAAGAGCGTATACGAGCTTATCGCCGCCGGAGAGGTCATAGAGCGCCCCTCCTCGGTGATAAAGGAGCTTGCGGAAAATTCCATCGACGCGGGGGCTGCCTCGATAACCGTGGAGATCAAGCGCGGCGGAATATCCTACCTTCGCGTGACGGACGACGGCTGCGGGATCTCCCACGAGGATATACCGACCGCGTTCATGCGGCATGCCACAAGTAAGGTCTACACGCAGGACGACCTCGACAGCATAAATACGCTGGGCTTCCGCGGTGAGGCTCTCGCCTCCGTATGCGCGGTCAGCCGCGTGGAGCTGCTGACAAAGCAGCGCGAGGATCAGTTAGGCAGCATTTACCGCATAGAGGCAGGCGAGCCGACGGAGTACGACCGGGCTGGCTGCGCGGACGGCACTACAATAATAATCCGCGACCTGTTCTACAATACCCCGGCGCGCCTGAAGTTCCTGAAAAAGGACGTGACCGAGGGAAACTACTGCGCTTCGGTCATTGAGAAGCTGGCGCTTAGCCACCCTGGGATATCGTTCAGGTTCATCAGGGACGGAAGGCAGACCATGCTCTCCAGCGGCGACGGCGAGTATTACAGCGCGGTATACGCGGTGTTCGGGAAGCAGTTCGCGGCGGGGCTTATCCCGGTGGAGAACGTCTACCAGAACACGGCGGTGACGGGGTACGTGTCCTCTCCGCTGTTCACCCGGGCGAACCGTTCGATGCAGAATTTCTTCGTGAACGGGCGCAGCGTGAAAAGTCCGCTGTGCTGCGCTGCGCTTGAGGAAGCGTTCCGCAACACGATCATGGTGGGGAAGTTTCCGTCCTGCGTGCTTTGCGTTAATACCGACCCGTCGCAGGTGGACGCGAATATCCACCCGACCAAGACCGAGGTGCGGTTCACCAACGAGAAGATAGTTTTCGACGCGGTGTACTTCGCGGTGAAGAACGCGCTGATGGGCTACGACGAAAGCCGCGAGATAAAACTTAACACAGCCCCCGCCCGCGCCGAAAATATTCCGCAGCCGGAGCGCGCAAGGTCATCGGAGCCGCTGCGGACAGCTTCCGCGCAGGTCATAGAGGAACCTCCTAAAACCATGCCGATACCCTCCGGACGGGACGCAGTGATCTACCCGCAGGAGAAGCGGGAGCCTCCGAAATTCACGCTCCGCCAGGAAACTCCGCAGCCCGCGCAGTTTACGCAGCCGCTTCCGGCGGCGGAACAGACCTACATGCCGGAGCTTGTCCCGGCAAAGAAGCCGGAGCCGAAGGAAACTCCGCTTTCCGACCTGCCAGGCTTCGCGTTCCTCTCTGAAAAGTCGTTTGAGAAGAAGCCGGAACCTGTTCCGCAGGAGCCTGATCCGGTAATTCCGCAGGAGCGGCCGAAGGAGCAGATACGCGTAGTCGGCGAGCTTTTCAAGACCTACATCGTGTGCGAGTCCACCGAGGGAATGATACTTATTGACAAGCATGCGGCGCACGAGCGTGTTAATTTCGAGCGGCTGAAAAAGGGGTTCGACAGCTCCGCGCAGCTTCTCATGCAGCCGGAGGAGGTCTACCTCACGCCGGAGGAGTTCAATGGAATGTCGGAGTACGCCGACAAGCTCGCGCAGGTGGGAATCATCATGGAATTCACCGACGGAAAAGCGCGTGTGACCGGGCTTCCGCAGATGCTGGACAAGGTACCTCCTGCCGAGATAGTCGAGTGTATCGCGAAGATAGTTTCTCAGGGCAACACCAATGCAGAGGGCGAGCTTTTCGACGATATGCTGCACACCGTCGCCTGCAAGGCTTCAATACGCGGCAACGAGGATAACGATATCCTGGAGCTTCAGGTGCTGGCTCAGGAGGTATTCAACAACCCGGATATTCGTTACTGCCCGCACGGCAGACCGGTCATGACGCAGATATCACGCAAGCAGATAGAGAGATATTTCGGCAGAGTTACATAATAAACAGGGAGGCAGTATGAACAAGATAATAGTGGTGAGCGGCCCGACTGCCTCCGGCAAAACGGCTCTTGCGGTCGAGCTTGCGAAGCTGTACGGCGGGGAGGTCATCTCCGCGGACAGCATGCAGATCTACACAGATATGGACGTCGCAAGCGCAAAGGCAACCCCGGAGGAGCAGCAGGGAATACCTCATCACCTGATGAATTTTCTTGACCCCTCGCAGAGCTTTTCAGTCGCGGAGTGGGTCGGCATGGCGGGGAAATGCGCCGACGATATCCTCGCCCGTGGGAAAACTCCGGTAATATGCGGCGGCACCGGGCTTTACATTTCGTCGTTCGTGGATAATCTCCAGTTCGACGATTCGGAGTGCGACTACGCCTATCGCGGCGAGCTTCGCAGATTTGCGGAGGAAAACGGCGCTGCGGCGCTGCTTGAAAAGCTCCGCGAGGTCGACCCGGAGACGGCGGCGGAGCTGCACGAGAACAACGTGTCCCGGGTGATACGCGCTCTGGAGGTCTACAAAACGACGGGTCATACCATCGCGCAGGCGAAGCGTGAGTCAAGGAACGTGCCGTCGCCGTATGAGTTCATTCTGCTGACCCTGGATTTTGAGCCGCGGGAGCTGCTCCATGAGCGGATAAACCGCCGTGTTGACATAATGTTGAAAAACGGACTGGAGCAGGAGGCGCGCCGCTGTTTCGAACAGCCCGACCGCCCCACTGCGGCTCAGGCTATAGGCTGCAAGGAGCTGTATCCGTATTTCCGCGGAGAAAAATCGCTTGAGGAGTGCGTTGAGGAACTGAAGCTCCGCACGCGGCAGTATGCGAAGCGGCAGCTTACATGGTTCCGCCGGGACAGCAGGTTCAGCAGGATAATTATTCAACCCGGGGAGGGACTTCCGGATGTGATTTCAGCGGCACGCGAGATCATCGAAAGAGAAAAATGAACCGGAAATATACATTATATGGTATCGCATAGGGCATTATTCCGGTTTTTTGCGGATTTTAACGAAGTTTTTCTATATTTTTTTGAAAAAAGTTAAAAAAGTTATAGCTTTTTTTGAAAAAGTATGCTATACTAGTCTATATAGGAATATCTATGCGCATTTGCACCTCGTTTGTGGCATATTATGCTCCTATATTTACCAATTGAAGCATGGGGAATGCTTCACCTATTGACTACAGAGAAAGAAAAGGTGGTTAATTATGGCAAAGGACATTAATTTACAGGACGTTTTCCTGAATCAGGCAAGAAAGGACAGGATCCCGGTAACTATCTACATCACTAACGGATTCCAGTTCAAGGGCGTGGTGAAGGGATTCGACAACTATACAGTCATTCTTGACACCGATGGAAAGCAGAACCTTATTTATAAGCATGCTATTTCCACGATAACACCCCTCAAGCCTATTTCTATCCTTGACGCCTACGAGAAGGCTGAAGAAGAGTAATGGATTCCGCGTGGACCTCTATCATAGTCTTTGTGCTGTCCGTTTTCGTGCTGATTTTCTTTGTCGGTCAGGCCTTTTTTGCCGGTGGAGAAAAGGTGACCACGGAGACCGCGTTCACTTACAGCATGACGGAGGACATACCGTTCGAGGGCGTGTTCCTGCGCGATGAGACGGTGATCCATAACAGCGGCACAGGCGTTGTTGATTACGAGCATTCGGACGGCTCCAAGGTCGGAAAAAGCTCGGTTATCGCGAGACGTTACCGCAGCGAAGCGGATATAGAACGCCGCAGCGAGATAGAGAAGATAAACGAGCAGATAGCGGTGCTTACCGACGCTCAGCGCCTTGCGGGCACAGACAATAATCAGCTTGAGACTATTTCGAGCCAGATAAACGAGCGGCATTCGCTGATACTTGAAAGCCTGATAGACGGAGATTATTCCTCGGCTCATGCACAGGAAAACGCGATGCTGGGCGTACTGTCAAAGCGCGAGATATCCCGCGGAGATATTGCAAGCTACGAATCAAAGATAAGCTCCCTGAGGAGCCGCGCGTCACAGCTTGAAGCCATGCTGTCCGGCGATGTGCAGGACATTGAGGCGGGCGGCGCGGGCTACTTCGTAAGCAGCGTTGACGGCTACGAGGACAAGCTGAGCATCGAAGATTCCACCACTATCACAGCGGATCGGATCGAGGAGATACTTGACAAGCCTGATCTCGGTTCAAGCTCCAGCGAGGTCGGGAAGCTCATTGCGGACTACCGCTGGCGTGTAGCCGCCGTGATGGATTCGTCGCAGCTTTTCGGCTGCAACGAGGGAGGCGAGGTCACGCTGAGAGTTTCCAGCGACCCGACCCCGATCACCGCCGAGGTGGTGTCGATAACCGATTCCGGCCGCGGCGACGGAACCGCCGTGTACGTTTTCGAGTGCGATACGCTGACCGCTTCGGTGGCGTCCGGACGCACCGCGCAGTTCAAGTACATCGTGAACAGCTACGGAGGTCTGAGAATATCAAAGAGCGCTCTGCGCTATACCGACGACGATGTGCGCGGAGTTTTCATCGTGCAGGGCGGCAAGCTTGTGTTCAGAAAGGTCAACGTTGAGTACTGGGGCGAGGATTACATAATCTGCACCCAGGAAGCGGACGACGGCTATCTGAAGCTCTACGATAAAATTGTAACAGAAGGCAAGGATCTGTATGAAGGAAAAGTTGTTGAGTAATACGCAGACTAGCTTTGACGACATCAAAGAAAGCTATGCCAGGATCTGTGAAAACATAGAAAAGGCAAAGACAGCCGCGGGAAGGACGGACGATGTTCGCCTGATGGCAGTGACCAAGACGGTCGACCCGGAGCGCATAAATTATGCCGTGGGTCTGGGAATAGACCTGCTGGGCGAGAACCGCGTGCAGGAGTTTCTTGACAAGCGGGAGAGCTATTCGCCGGCTGAGGTTCATTTCATCGGCGGTTTGCAGACCAACAAGGTAAAGTACATCATAGACAAGGTTTCAATGATCCATTCCGTGGACAGCGTTCATCTCGCTGAGGAGATCAGCCGCAGGGCAGGTCAGCATGGTCTGGACATGGATATACTCGCTGAAATAAACATCGGCGGGGAGGAAACAAAAGGAGGAATAACCCCGGAAAGCGCTGCGGAATTCTGCGCGCAGATAGGGGAACTTCCGCATATCAGGCTGAGAGGTCTGATGACGATACCGCCGCCTGGCTGCGGCGAGGACACTTTTGAGGCTATGCAGCGCCTTTTCGGAGACCTGCGTGCTGATAAGGCGGTCAACAGGAACGGCAGTTTCGATACTCTCTCCATGGGGATGTCAGGAGATTATGAAACGGCGGTAAAGCATGGGTCCACAATTGTCCGGATAGGGTCAGGTCTGTTCGGATACAGAAAATATTTATAATTGGGAGGAAATTATTATGGCATTAAGCGACATCTTATCGAGGTTCAGACAGAGCGACGCCGAGTACGACGAGGAAGGCTACGAGGACGAAGGCTACGACACCTCCAGCTCCGCTGTTACTCAGGCTGAGGCTGATGCACCTCGTTTTTCAGCACCAAGAACAAGCGACAAGGTGATCAGCCTGAAGGCTTCCAACTCTCTCCAGAACGCTTCCGTAAAGATCGTTCAGCCCACAAAGTACGAGGAGATCATGAAGGAGCCGGTACGCTTCCTCAGAGAGAACAAGAGCGTTATTCTCAACCTTGAGAAGGTAAACAGCGTTGATTCCAGAAAGAGGATCGTTGACTTCATGGCAGGCGTATGCGCTGCTATCGACGGCAGGATCGTAAGAGTTGCCGAGTGCACATATTCCATTACACCCAGCACCGTTGAGATCAGCGGAGATATGCTCGACGGCGAGGAGTTCTGATGAACCCCGGTACGCTCAGCGAGGAAGAACGTTACCTTTCCGCGCACATCGCCGATATGCAGAGACTGGCTGTAAAGTCAGGCGTTCCGCGGTTCTCCATGTTCCTGAACGAACGTGAGGCGGCGGTCGCAAGGTACGCCGTCAGGGGAGAGCTTGCTTTCTTCGGCGGCTACGACGGCGCGGCAAGAACTGTCTGCGGAGTGTTGGAAAGCACGTACGCGCAGGAAATGTCCCAGGAGGACGTGTTCCCAGTGGGGGCGGTGACTTTCACTTTCCGAAAGAGCGACAAACTTACACACAGAGAATTCCTCGGAGCGCTGCTCTCGCTTGAAATAAAGCGGGAGCTGCTCGGGGATATCCTTGTCGCGGAGGGCTATGCGGTGGTTTTCGTTTATGAGACCGCTATTGAACTTGTCTCCCGCGTGGACAGGATAGGCAGAGTCGGTGTTACCGCGGAGGTCGGCATTACCAAGCCGCTCCCGGAGCAGAAAATGGAGCGAAGGGACGTTACCGTTTCGTCGCTGAGGCTGGACTGCATCGTTGCTGCCGCGGCGAATACATCCAGAGAAAAGTCCGCAGCTCTTATAAAATCAGGCATGGTGAGCGCGGATCACACTCCCTGCACCATTGTGAGCGCAGAGGTGAGGGAAAACACCATCTTATCAATCCGGGGAAGCGGCAGGTACCGCCTGACCGGAATCAACGGGGAGACCCGAAAGGGGAAGCTCCGCATTACTATCGAAAAATACGTCTGAAAAGACGAGACATATTACGGCGCATGTCCGCCCCGCATAGACCGGGGATTCAGAGAAGGGAAGTATCAGCATGAATGCAAAGGATATTCTGTCCAGGCGCTTTGAAAAAGCGACCTTCAACGGCTATAAGACTGATGATGTCGATGAGTTCTTGAGGGAGCTTTCAAGCGAGTTCGCGCAGCTCCAGAAGGACAAGAACGAGCTTGAAAGGAAGCTGGAGGTGCTTGCCGACAAGATACGTGAGTACCGCGATGACGAAGACGCGCTGAAGGACGCCCTTCTGCTTGCACAGAAGCAGGGCAACCAGATCGTGAACGAGTCTAAGGCTGCCGCTGAGAAGCTACGTGAGGAGACGAAGGCTGCGGTAGAGAAGCAGCTCAAGGAAGCCCAGGAGAAGGCCAACAAGGTGACGAGCGACGCCGACGAATACGCCAAGCGTATGACGAAAGAGGCGAACGAGCGCGCTGACAAGCTGGTAAAGGACGCCCGCGCAAAGGCGGACGAAATCGACCAGATGATGAAGAAGCAGACCGAGATACAGCAGAATATCCTGCAAAAGACCCGCAAGGAAGCCGACGAGTACAGAAACCGCCTGCTGACCGCATATAAGTCCCATATGGATCTTATCGCGAAGCTGCCTGAGATGTGCGAGAACGAGTACATAAGGCAGACCGCCGCAGAGGCTGAGAAGCGCGAAGCCGAAAGGGCGAAGGCCGCCGCTGCAAAGCAGGCTGCTGCGAAGGCGGCAAAGCCCGCTGAGACTCACGAGACTGCCGCGGCTCCTGCAAAGCCCGAGGCTGAAAAGCAGCCCGCCGCAGTGACCGCAGGCGCAGCAGAAGAGCCGTTCCGCTCCATGCCGGAGGACAAGCAGGCTCAGGACGATTCGCCGTTCTTCAGCGTTAATTCCATGAAGAAGACGAGACGCACCGCAGACGTTCCGTTTGAAAATGGAAATTCAAACAAGTAAATCACCGCTTCGGCATGCCGGAGCAGATATAAAACAAAAAGCAAGGAGACACATCAGATGTCAGAGGATTTCAACAACACACTAAATCTTCCCAAGACCGACTTCCCGATGAGGGGAAACCTCCCCCAGAGAGAGCCGGAAATGCTGGATAAGTGGGAGCAGGATCGCCTTTACTACGCCCTTTCCGAGAAGAACAAGGGCAAGCCATCCTATACCCTCCACGACGGCCCTCCCTATGCAAACGGCAATATCCATATGGGTACCGCGATGAACAAGGTGCTCAAGGATATCATTGTTAAGTATAAGAGCATGACCGGCTTCGACGCCAACTATGTTCCCGGCTGGGACTGCCACGGTCTTCCCATTGAGCTGAAGGCTATCAAGCAGCTCGGCGTTGACAGCGGCAAGATCGACCCCGTTACCCTCCGCAAGAGCTGCCGTGAGTTCGCACTGTCCTGCCTGGACGGTCAGAAGGCGCAGTTCAAGCGCCTGGGCGTTTGGGGCGATTTTGATGACCCGTACCTCACCATCAAGCCCGAGTTTGAGGCTAAGCAGGTGGAAGTATTCGGCAAGATGATGCAGAAAGGCTACATCTATAAGGGACTGAAGCCGGTTTACTGGTGCGCAGACTGCAACACCGCCCTCGCAGAAGCTGAAATCGAATACCAGGACGATCCCTGCTATTCCATATTTGTAAAGTTCCCGATAAGCGATTCCAAGGGCAAGTTTGACGATCTCGGTATCGACCTTTCCAAGGCCTACGTCGTAATCTGGACAACCACAACCTGGACTCTTCCGGGCAACCTCGCTATCTGCCTCGGTCCGAACTACGAGTACACATTCGTAAAGGTCGAGGACGAGGAGAGCAAGTCATACGGTCAGTACCTGCTGATGGCGGCCGAGCTTGTTTCCACCGTTATGGAAGCCGTCGGAATCAAGAAGTACTCCACCATCGGAAACTTCCTCGGTTCTGACCTGGAGCTCATCGAGACAAATCACCCATTCATGGGCAGAAAGTCTCCGGTAATCGTCGGCGACCATGTAACCCTCGACAGTGGTACAGGCTGCGTTCATACCGCTCCCGGCTTCGGTCTGGAGGACTTTGAGGTCTGCAACAAGTACAAGGGAATGTTCAAGATCATCGTTCCCGTTGACGCAAAGGGCGTGCTGACCGAGGAAGCAGGCGACTTTGCAGGTCTCAAGACCGCTGATGCCAACAAGGCGATCGCAAAGCGCCTTGAGGACGACAACACCCTGCTCGCGATGCAGAAGATCGTCCACCCTTATCCGCACTGCTGGCGCTGCCACGAGCCGATAATCTACCGCGCAACAGACCAGTGGTTCTGCAACGTGGATATGTTCAAGCCCGAGACCATCAAGGCCATCGAGGATGTTAAGTGGATTCCCGAGTGGGGCGAGGAGCGCATCAAGAACATGGTAAACATGCGCAGCGACTGGTGCATTTCCCGTCAGCGCCGCTGGGGCGTTCCGATCCCGATCCTCTACTGCGAGGACTGCGGAAAGGTCATCGTAAACGACAAGACCATCAAGGCGATATCCGACATGTTCCGCAAGGAAAGCTCCGATTCCTGGTACTCCAAGGATCCTTCCGAGTTTATCCCTGCTGATGTAAAGTGCGAGTGCGGCTGCGGTAAGTTCCGCAAGGAAATGGACATCTTCGACGTATGGTTCGATTCCGGCTGTACGCATGCGGCAGTACTCCAGGAGCGTCCAGAGCTTTCCTGGCCAGCTGACCTCTACCTCGAGGGCTGCGACCAGTACAGAGGCTGGTTCCAGAGCTCCCTGCTCACCTCTGTTGCGACCACAGGCAAGGCTCCTTATAAGGCGGTCTGCACCCACGGCTGGGTAGTTGACGGCAAGGGCGAGGTAATGCACAAGTCCAAGGGCAACGTGGTACTTCCCGAGGAAGTTATCAGCAAGTACGGCGCTGACGTTCTGCGTCTTTGGGTCGCTTCCCTTGACTTCCACAACGATGTAAGAGTTTCTCCGGAAATGCTCAAGCAGCTCTCCGAAGCATACAGAAAGATCAGAAATACCGCGCGCTTTATCCTGGGCAACCTCGGAAACGGCAGCGGCTTCGACCCTGATACCGAGATGGTAGCGCTCGACAAGCTCAGCGACATCGACAAGTGGGCGCTGACAAGACTTGACGCGGTTATCGAGAAGGTAAAGGCTTCCTATGAGAGCTTTGATTTCTACCTTGCATACCACGCTATCCACAGCTTCTGCGTTGTAGATATGTCCAACTTCTACCTTGATGTTGTCAAGGATACGCTGTACTGCTCCGCTGAGAAGTCCGAGGAGAGAAAGGCAGTCCAGACCACAATGTATATCATTCTGGATTCCCTTGTTAAGCTCATCGCGCCTATCCTGACATTCACCTCCGATGAGATCTGGAAGTACATGCCGCACAAGTCCACAGACGACCTTCGCGGCGTTCCGTTCAACCAGATGCCCGAAAAGACCGGCGTTGTTCTCGGCGCTGAGTTCGAGGCAAAGTGGAACAAGATACACGCAGTACGCGACGACGTTCTGAAGGCGCTCGAGGAGAAGCGTTCTGCGGGCGTTATCGGTAAGCCGATTGACGCTGACGTTACCCTGTACGCTGACGAAGCAAACTACAAGGAGCTGTCCGCATATCCGGAGCTTGCTCAGGCGTTCTCCGTATCCAACGTTACCGTGAAGAACGGCGCTGACGGCGAGTACAAGGGCTCTGCCGATGGCGTTTCCGTTACCGTCGAGAAGGCGGCAAGCGAGATGTGCGAACGCTGCTGGAGCCACGACAAGTCCGTTGGCTCTGACGAGAAGTTCCCGCACCTGTGCGCACGATGCGCAGCAGTTATGAAGCTCGATCTGGGCTGATAAGCTATTCCGGCAGGGGAGGGGGAGCGTTCCCTTCTCCTGCCTTTTTGTGGTAAGTTCAGAGAGGATTTATGAGAGCTTTTTTGAGTAAATACAGGCAGTACGCCGCGTTGGTGCTGGCGGCTTTGCTTGTTGGTATAGACCAGCTCACAAAATGGCTGGTCGTATCGAATATGGAGATGTACAACGTTGTTCCCCTGATAAAGATAGACGGCGTTGAGGTACTGAATCTCTTCTACTGCACCAACAACGGCTCCGCATTCAGCATGATGGAGGGCAAGACAGCGTTCCTTATCGGCATAACCTCCCTGGTGATAGTCGCGCTTATCGTGGGTCTGGTGACCAAGCGTATACAGCGCGGGACGTACGTCACGGCGGTGGCGCTGATAATCGGCGGCGGTACCGGGAACCTTATAGACAGGCTTTTCAACAACGGCAGCGTCGTGGACTTCATCGACGTAAGGATCATCAACTTCCCGATATTCAACTTCGCGGACATATGCGCGGTGGTCGGCGGGATTCTGCTGTGCCTTGCCGTGGTCATCGACGAAATAAGGGAGAACCGCGCGAAAAAAGCGCAGAAGTCCCAGCAGGCGGAATCAGCGCAGACCGAGGAGCCCAAGAGCAATGGAAACGATTGAGCTTTCCGCTCCGGGAGGGGTTCGGCTTGATAAGCTCATCGCCGATGGCACGGAGCTTTCCAGGAGCGCGGCGGTGAAGCTCATCGAGCAGGGTAATGTACTCGTGAACGGCTCGCCGGCTGGCAAAAAGGACATTCCGGCGGCGGGGGCAGCAGTAGAAATCACGCTCCCGGAGCCGCAGAGCACGGATATTCTGCCGGAGAACATACCGCTGGATATCGTCTATGAGGACGACGACCTGCTGGTAGTCAACAAGCCGAAGGGCATGGTAGTCCACCCGGCGGCGGGGCATTATTCCGGCACACTGGTGAACGCGCTGATGTTCCACTGCGGAGACAGCCTGTCAGGCATCAACGGCGAGATACGCCCGGGGATAGTCCATCGTATCGACAAGGACACAAGCGGTCTGCTGATGGTCGCGAAGAACGACCTGGCGCACATCGGTCTGTCCGAGCAGATAAAGGAGCACAGCTTCACCAGGGAGTACGAAACGGTGGTCTGCGGCGGGATAAAAGAAGATGGGACCGTGAACGCTCCGATAGGGCGGCACAAGACCGACCGCAAGAAGATGTGCGTAACAACCGAAAATTCCCGGGAAGCCGTGACGCATTACTTCGTAATGGAGAGGTTTCCGGGGTACACTCACCTGCGGGTGCGCCTGGAGACCGGGCGAACTCATCAGATACGCGTCCACATGGCGTACATCGGGCACCCGGTAGCCGGGGATCCGGTCTACGGAAACGGGAAGCCCGCATGGCTTGAGGGACAGTGCCTCCACGCGAAGAAGATCGGGTTTGTTCACCCGCGCACCGGGGAATACATGGAGTTCGACAGCGAGCTTCCGGAGTATTTCCAGAAATTTTTAAAGAGCATAGAGGGCTGAGAATGGATTTCAGCAAGGTCATACTAATGACAGATCTTGACGGGACGCTTCTGACTGACGATAAGCGGATACTTCCCCTGGATCTTGAGGCAATAGAGCGCTTCCGGGCTGGCGGCGGACTTTTCACAATGGCTACCGGGCGCGGTTATTCAATGGCGAAGCACATCGCCGACAAGCTCCGGCTGGACTGCCCGGCGGTCGTCTACAACGGCGCGGCGGTGTACGATTTCCGGCAGGAGAAGTTCCTTTGGCAGTGCGAGATAGGGAGCCGCGCGGCGGACATCATAAAGCGCGTCGCAGAGCGCTATCCCGATATCGGCGTAGAAGTTCTGCGGGGCAACGTGGTGCACGTTCCGTTCCTGAACGACACCGAGCAGTGGCATCTTAATCTTGAGAATGTCCAGGCTGACTGGAGCAAACTCGAGAATATCCCACAGGACGGCTGGCTGAAGGTACTGTTCGCCTACCCGCCGGAGAAAATGGACGAACTTCAGCATTACATCGAGCGTTCGCCGGAGTTCAGCGGAGTGCACTGGGTGCGTTCCGCGCCGATGTTTTTCGAGTGCCTGCCGGAGGGTATCGACAAGGCGGCGGGCTACAAGCAGCTTATTAAGGCGATAGGCGCGGAGGACAGGTTCACCGTCGCGGCGGGGGATTTCATGAACGACCTCGCGATGATACAGTCCGCGGATCTGGGCGCGGCGGTCGCGAATGCGCAGCCGTCAGTCAGGGAAGCCGCGGATATCGTGCTGTGCGACAATAATTCCGGAGCGATGGCAAGCCTCATAGAGCATATCGAAAAAATGTAAACCTGCGGGAAACCGCTTGTATAATGTTAAACCGGGCGAAAGCCCATAATTCACAGGAGGTCTATATGGACGCACTACTGAAAAAGCAGCTTGAGATCGCTGCAACAAAGGTCAGAATGGGAGTGATCGAGGGCGTACACGCTGCCAAGGCAGGACACCCCGGCGGATCCCTTTCCGTTGCTGACACACTCACTTATCTTTACATGCACCGCATGAACGTTGACCCGAAGAACCCCACCATGCCCGACAGGGACAGACTGGTACTTTCCAAGGGTCACACCGCTCCTGCGCTTTACGCAGTCCTCGCTGAAAGAGGATTCTTCCCAGTTGAGGAGCTCAAGACCCTCCGTAAGATCGGTTCCAGACTCCAGGGTCATCCCTCCATGGGCAAGCTCCCGGGCATTGATATGAGCACCGGCTCCCTCGGTCAGGGTATATCCACCGCATGTGGTATGGCGCTTTCCGGTAAGATCTCCAGCGATACCTATAAGGTATACACTGTGCTCGGAGATGGCGAGATCGAGGAGGGTCAGGTATGGGAGGCTGCAATGTTCGCGGCTCACTATAAGCTTGATAATCTGGTTGCAGTCGTTGATAACAACGGTCTCCAGATCGACGGCAAGATATCCGAGGTTATGTCTCCGTACCCCATCGACGAGAAGTTCAAGGCTTTCGGCTGGCACGTTATCTGCATCGACGGTCACGACTTCGACCAGATCGAGGCTGCGTTCAACGAGGCTGAGACTGTTCTCAACCAGCCCACAGTGATCATTCAGAAGTCCGTTAAGGGCAAGGGCGTTTCCTTCATGGAGAACCAGGTCGGCTGGCACGGCAAGGCTCCTAACGACGAGGAGTACGCTATCGCAATGAAGGAACTGGGCGACCACCTCGCACAGCTTGAAAAGTAATTACAGCTCGAAAGGATATACAGATATGGAAAAGAAAGCAACCCGTGACAGCTACGGTGAAGCGCTTGTAATGCTCGCAGAGAAGCGCCCCGATTTAGTAGTACTCGACGCTGACCTTGCGGCAGCGACCAAGACAGGCATCTTCAAGAAGGCTCACCCTGACAGATTCTTCGACTGCGGTATCGCAGAGGCAAACATGATGGGCGTAGCGGCTGGTATCGCAAGCACCGGCAAGCTCGTATTCGCAAGTTCCTTCGCGATGTTCGCGGCAGGCAGAGCGTTCGAGATCGTACGCAACAGCATCGGCTATCCCCACCTTAACGTTAAGATCGGCGCTACACACGCTGGTATCTCCGTCGGTGAGGACGGCGCTTCCCACCAGTGCAACGAGGATATCGCGCTGATGAGATCCATTCCCGGCATGACCGTCATCAACCCCGCAGACGACGTTGAGGCTAAGGCGGCTGTCCTGGCAATGGCTGACTATGTAGGCCCGACCTACATGAGATTCGGCAGACTTGCCGCTCCGATCTTCAACGACGCAGCAACCTACAAGTTCGAGGTAGGCAAGGGAATCCAGCTCAAGGACGGCAAGGACGTAACAATCATTGCAACCGGTCTGATGGTATCCGAGGCTCTCGAGGCTGCCAAGGCACTCAAGGAGCAGGGCGTTGACGCTCGCGTTATCAATATCCACACCATCAAGCCCATCGACCGCGACATCATCGTCAAGGCAGCTAAGGAGACCGGCAGGATCATCACCGTTGAGGAACACAGCGTTATCGGCGGACTTGGCTCCGCAGTTGCTGACGTTGTTACCGAGGAATGCCCCGTTCCGGTCATCAAGATCGGCGTGAAGGACGTATTCGGTCACTCCGGTCCTGCGGTTGACCTGCTCAAGGAGTTCGGTCTGTGCGCAGAGAATATCGTTGTCGTTACAAAGGCAGCGCTCGGCAAGTAAGACTTACAGCGTATCCGAATTGCGGGCTGGCACTCCGGTCCGCAATTATTTTTTAAGCAGAAATGTAACCTTTAATACGATGTTTCTGTCTTAATATACAAAAGGTGAAACATCTGCTGAAAGAGGTTACATTATGAAAGCTGATTCGTGGAAAAAGATAATCGACGGTATTGATGAAGATATAGTTGACTCCGCGGCTGAAAAGCTGAGCCGGACGGAACACTCCGCTGGTATCCCGGGGGAGTTTTCTGACAACGGAAAGACGACGGAGTACAGGTATCCTGCAAAAAAGAAGCGCGGGGGGCTGTATATCGGGGTCGGTTCGGCGGCTGCCGCTGCGGCAGTGGCGGGCTTCCTGCTGCTGAATCACGCAGGACTGGTGATGTCTCCGCAGCCGATGGCTGCTTCGGAGGATACTGCGCCTGAGACCTATGCAACTTCGACATTTGCGACTACAACATTTGGTGCAAATTTGCAGAAGTCCGTGCCTGAGATACAAAGCAAGCTGGTTTCGATCCAGACGGACGGCATAGATTTCGACCTGTTCGACGAGTACTTCTACGACGTGTGGGAAATGACGGACGACGAGTCCGGCAAAGTGGTAGATATACAGCTCGGCTACGGTGACAGCAGCATTTTCGGAAGGGGGAACGGCTACACCTGCCTCGGGACAATTAAGACCAGCGACGGATGTTACATGGTGGCAGTCGGCGGAGGTCAGTACGACCTGTGGTTCGTACCGGAGAACGATCGGAACAGCCTGATCGTCTATTGTGACGCTCAGATAGAGGACGGACAGGTGGTTTATGAGGATTCAATGATAAAGTGTGCGGCCACCGTAATATTTTCCGGCTACGGAACAGAAAAGCTGGAGGAGGACGGCTCTCTGGGCTACTTCGGGCAGGAGAAGCTCGCGCAGAAGATGGGACTTACGACAGAGTATCTGTTCGAGGAACCCGCCATGAGCGAAAGCACATCGGTATATCCCGAGGACGGCTCGACAGCCAAAAACTGGGTACGCACCTATGAATTGCGAGGCACTAACATACGGCTTGTGAGCCAGTCCAGCGACAAGGTGGTTGTCACCGAGCTGATGGAGGATTCCAACTCCGGAGCAGGGGAGTGGTTTGACATCACATGGACATATTCCGGCGGCGAATGGCTGACAACAGGGTATGCGGTTTCAGAATTAATGCCGTTCAGCGACACGTACGAATACTTGGATAAAAACAAGTTCCAGACCTTTGAGGATATGTTCGCGGGGACATGGCTGGAGAATTCCACCGGAGCAGAGCTGACGATGGACTATACCGAGGATCCGTTTGAACCCGGAGACCACATTTTTATATACTACATATATCACGGAATGGCGCTGTTCTGCGTGGGCGCCCAGGGAAATACTGCGTACTATATCCCAGACGATGAGCCGGACGTGATGTATCAGTATGCGGCTACCGAAAAGAGCGGCAATGTCGTAAAGCGCAGCGAGTACACTAATGTCTACACCCGCCGTGACGGAGAGTTTACGCCCATTGATGAAGCGGCTGTTTCAAGGCTCGGAGTGATCGGCTTTAAGAAGTACTTCAACACTTATTCCGAACTTGGCGATGTTATGAATGACCTGATTTTGGAAAAATACGACAGCATTTGGAGCCATGCGTTCTACATGCCCGGTGTCAGCAGCTTTGGCGGTTATACGGTGATCCAGACCGGCGACGGCTCATACATCTTTACATACCAGGAATACAACAGGGACACAGGCGCGGACAGGTGGGTAACGTACACCATAACGAACACCATAAAGGGCTGGTTCACGGAACGAGCGGTTGCCGACAGCGGTAATTTTTCAATAGAACTGGAGGTGCCAGATGGAGGACAGTCTGATAGTTGACCTGTATTTTGAGCGTAACGAACAGGCGATAGCGGAAACGCAGAACAAATATGGCAGATTGTGCACCAAGATAGCGGCGGGTATCCTCAAGCGCTACGAGGACGCAGAGGAGGCGGTGAGCAGCAGCTACATAAAACTCTGGAACGCCATACCTCCGAAGCGCCCGGAGTCGCTGTGCGGCTATCTGTGCAGGATAGTCAGAAATACGGCGCTGAATATCTGCGACAGCATGAAGCGGCGTTCCTGCGAGGAGCTTTACGGTGAACTTGCCGAGGTGATTCCCGACACGGCGGCGGTCGAGGAACGCGCGGACTGCCGGGAAATAACGCGGCACCTCAACGATTATCTGCACTCCTGCAAGCAGAAAAACCGTGATATTTTCACGTCGCGATATTATTTCAACATGTCGATCCGGGATATCGCGGAGAGAATGGACATGACCGAAACCGCGGTCAAGACACGTCTCTCCCGTATCCGCGCCGATCTGCGGGTGTACCTTATTGAACAGGGCGTAGACGTTGGCTCCTGAATTCCTCCGGATAAGTTCCGGGGGAATTTTTAGTTACAGGGATTAAACCAGTTGACAAAATCTTCGAAAAGCGTTATAATAAAAATGTATTTTTCAGCCGACAGGAGAAAAGGCTGACATCAATTGGAGGATCAGGTTATGGCTATTCTGGTAACTGGCGGAGCAGGGTTCATCGGCTCCCACACCTGCGTTGAGCTTCTCAATGCTGGCGAAGATATCGTTGTGATGGACAACTTCTACAATTCAAATTCACGCGCCCTTGATGGGATCAGGAAGATCACCGGCAAGGACTTCAAATTCTACGAAGATGACATGCTCGACATTGCCGCAGTTGATCAGATATTCGCTGAAAACGACATCGAGCAGGTGATTCATTTCGCGGGCTACAAGTGCGTTCCCGAGAGCGTACAGAAGCCGCTGATGTACTATTCCAACAACCTGCGCGGTACGTTCAACATTCTTGAAACGATGAAGAAGTACGGCTGCACCAAGTTCGTGTTCAGCTCTTCCGCGACCGTTTACGGAATCCCCGCGACCGTTCCCGTTAAGGAGGATTTTCCGCTGTCCGCTATCAATCCCTACGGAAGCACTAAGCTCATTATTGAGAATCTCTGCCGGGAGATGTACGCCGCCGACAACACATGGACGATGATACTGCTGCGCTACTTCAATCCTGTCGGCGCGCATGAGAGCGGCCTTATCGGCGAGGATCCCAACGGAATTCCGAACAACCTTATGCCGATCGTGCTCGATAAGGCTACCGGCAAGCGCGACGTGCTTGCGGTTGCCGGCAACGACTACCCCACTCCGGACGGTACCTGCGTGCGCGACTATATCCACGTTGTCGACCTCGCAAAGGGTCACGTTGCCGCAGTAAGGAAGGCACGCCAGATCACAGGCGTACCCGCTTACAATCTCGGAACAGGCCACGGATATTCTGTTCTGGATATCCTGAACACATTCCAGCGCGTGAACAACATCGACCTGGGATACACCATCGGCCCGCGCCGTCCCGGCGACGCTGCGACTACATACGCAGATCCCTCACTCGCGGAAAAGGAGCTCGGCTGGAAGGCTGAAAAGACCCTCGACGAGATGTGCCGCGACGCATGGAACTTCCGCAAGCTCCGCGAAGCCGAAAAATAATCGCACTTTTTTTGAGAATTTTGTAAAAACCTCTTTACAAAGCGAAAAAAGTGTGATATAATACTACTGTTATGCGCAGGCATTGCGCACAGCCATACCGGATTCCCGGCGAGCGGATAATGCTCCGACAGGAGATACACCCTAGTCCCTCTGCTGCGATACCGGAATAAATTCAATGAGGTGTTATTATGTTAAGAAAAGAAGAAAAGACTTCCGTAATCGAGGCTAACCGCCTTCACGAGCACGACACAGGTTCTCCTGAGGTTCAGATCGCTATTCTCACTCAGAGAATCAACGAGCTCACCGAACACATCAAGGTTCACCAGAAGGATCACCACTCCCGCCGTGGTCTTCTGAAGATGGTAGGTCACAGAAGAAACCTTCTGAACTACCTCCAGAAGAAGGATATCGAACGCTACCGTGCGATCATCGCTAAGCTGGGTATCCGTAAGTAATCTATGGAGTAAAGGGCAGCGCTGCGCACGAAACAGTGCTGCCTTTTTTACTAAGGCGCAGATCTTAGCATTAAATTGAGTATCCGGGCAGCCGGATATTGACTTTAATTGCTATCACTGTGCCTTCAGTAAATTAAAGTTTATTGAAAGGAATAAATGCAATGTTCGAAAATTACAGAGTTTTCAAGACGATGTTTGCCGGCAGAGAGCTGACCGTTGAGACTGGCAAGGTCTGCGGCCTGGCTAATGGTTCCTGCTGGGTAAGATACGGCGAGACCGTAGTAATGGTCAACGTAGCTGCAAGCGCAAAGCCCCGCGACGGCGTGGACTTCTTCCCGCTTTCCGTTGACTACGAGGAGAAGCTGTATGCAGTAGGCAAGATCCCCGGCGGCTTCCTCAAGAGAGAGGGCAGACCCTCCGAGAAGGCTATCCTGACCTCGCGTGTTGTTGACCGTCCTATGCGCCCGCTGTTCCCGAAGGACATGCGCAACGATGTTGCGATCACAATGACCGTACTCGCAGTTGATCCTGACTGCTCCCCTGAGATCCTCGGCATGATCGGCGCTTCCATCGCTGTTTCTATCTCTGATATTCCGTGGAACGGTCCGATCGGCGGTATCTCCGTAGGCCTGGTTGACGGCGAGATCGTACTTATGCCGAACCTCGAGCAGAGAGGCAAGTCCGACCTGAATCTGACCGTTGCTTCCTCCGAGAAGAAGGTGGTAATGATCGAGGCAGGCGCGAACGAGGTTCCCGACGATGTTATGTTTGACGCTATCATGGCAGGTCACAATGAGATCGTTAAGTCCCTCATTCCGTTCATCAAGGACATTCAGGCGCAGATCGGCAAGCCGAAGTTCGCGTTCGAGTCCCAGGAAGTTGACCACGACATGTTCGACGCCATCTCTGATTTCGCTATCGAGCGTATCAGATACGCGCTTGACACCGACGACAAGAATATCCGCGAGGAGCGCCTGAAGCCCATCGTTGACGATATCCACGCAAAGTTCGATGAAGTTTACCCCGAGAAGATCGCTATGATCGACGAGGCTATATACAAGCTCCAGAAGTTCGTAGTACGCCGCTGGCTGCTCGACGACAACAAGCGCGTTGACGGCAGAAAGATGGACGAGATCCGTCCGCTGGCTGCTGAAGTCGGCATGCTTCCGAGAGTTCACGGCTCCGGTCTGTTCACCAGAGGTCAGACTCAGGTCATGACCATCTGCACACTGGGTCCCGTTTCCGACAGCCAGAAGCTGGAGGGTCTTGACGAGGAAGAGGGCAAGCGCTACATGCACCACTACAACTTCCCGGCTTACTCCGTAGGCGAGACCAAGGCAAGCAGAGGTCCCGGCAGACGTGAGATCGGTCACGGCGCGCTTGCTGAGAGAGCGCTGCTCCCTGTTATCCCGAGCGTTGAGGAGTTCCCCTACGCTATCCGTCTGGTTTCCGAGGTGCTTTCTTCTAACGGTTCTACTTCCCAGGGTTCAGTTTGCGGTTCTACACTGGCTCTGATGGACGCCGGCGTTCCGATAAAGAAGCCGGTTGCGGGTATCTCCTGCGGTCTTATCACCGAGGGCGACAGATGGGATACAATGGTTGATATCCAGGGCGTTGAGGACTTCTTCGGCGACATGGACTTCAAGGTAGCTGGTACACACGACGGTATCACCGCTATCCAGATGGACCTCAAGATCGACGGTCTTACTCCGGAGATCATCAAGGCTGCGTTCGCAAAGACCCACAAGGCGCGCGACTATATCCTTGACGAAGTAATGCTCAAGGCTATCCCCGAGCCGAGAAAGACAGTCGGCAAGTACGCTCCGAAGATGATCCACACCAAGGTACCGGTTGACAAGATCAGCGAGGTTATCGGCAAGGGCGGCAAGGTTATCCAGAAGCTCTGCGCTGACTTCGACGTTAAGATCGATATCGACGACGACGGCAACGTATTCATCTGCGGTCTTGACCTTGACAAGGCTAACGCCTGCGTTCAGGTAATCTCCACCATCGTTAACCCGCCTGAGGTCGGCGCGATCTACAAGGGCAAGGTAGTTCGTATCATGAACTTCGGCGCATTCGTAGAGATCGCTCCCGGCAAGGACGGCATGGTACACATTTCCAAGCTGGACAACCACCGCGTTGAGAAGGTAGAGGACGTTGTATCCGTAGGCGACGAGATAATCGTTAAGGTTATGGAGATCGACAACCAGGGAAGAATCAACCTGTCCAGAAAGGACGCTCTTGCTGATATTGAGGCTAAGAGAAAGGCTCAGGCACAGGGCTGATAATAGCTGAATACGAGAGGGAAGCGACAGATTCCCTCTTTTGGGTTGACTTCAATTCAAATATATGGTATAATAATAGCGCGGGGAATCTTAAGTAAAATGTAATTTGTGGAGGTACTGGCTATGAAAAAAATCAGATTGCTGATATTGCCGATTATTACGATCGTTTTGGAGATTTTGCCTTACGGTGCGGTGCTGGTATTTGCACCTTCGCCAACAGACAGGGTGAGGGAGACGTTTTCATATTTCAGCCTGACGCCGTTTGGGTATGCAAATTTTGCACCGTTTATAACTGCAATGCTCACCTGCGTAGTTTTATTGCTTGCGTTGATTTCAATTAAACAAAAGAGGGTTTGCAAGGCTCTGTTTATAGTTTCGCTGATAGCTGCGGTCATTTCGCTGCTGCCTTTGGCGTTTGGGTTTAGTTACTTCTCGATAGTGGGAGTGATCATCACATTAATGCTAGCTGCTGAAAGCGTGCTGGCAAAAATAACCAACAAATAAAATGATTTATTTTCCGCTCCGCCAGGGGCGGAATTTTCTTGCATTCAAGAAAAATTTCTCAAAAGACCTTGAATTCATAAATGGTATGTGATATAATATTAATATGTGGGGGTATGTTTAAAACTCCCGACTACTCTATTTTCAGAAATGAGGATCATTCAAATGTCATCAAGTGTTATTGTCGGCACCCAGTGGGGCGACGAGGGCAAGGGCAAGATCATCGACGTCATGGCTGCAAAGGCTGATGTCGTAGTACGTTCCAGCGGCGGAAACAACGCAGGCCACACTGTGGTTCACGGCGACCAGGTTTACAAGCTGCACCTGCTTCCCTCCGGTATCCTGTACCCCGAGACCCTCTGTCTTATAGGCAGCGGCGTTGTTGTTGACCCCGCGGTGCTGCTTGAGGAAATAAAGAACATGAACGAGCGCGGCGTAACCTGCGATAATCTCCGCATCGACGCCCGTGCAGACATCATCATGCCGTGGCACAGACTGCTCGACAAGCTGTCCGAGGAGTTCAAGGCAAAGCAGACCGGCGTGAACATCGGCACCACCGGCAGAGGCATCGGTCCGTGCTACACCGACAAGGACGAGCGTATCGGTATCCGCATGTACGACCTGGTTCACCCGGAAGTTCTGAAGAAGAAGATTCAGGAGACCGGCGAGCTGAAGAACCTCATCATTACAAAGGTTTACGGCGGTGAAGCATGCGACCTCGACGCTATCTATGAGGAATATAAGGGCTACGGCGAGAAGCTTGCGAAGTACATGGCGGACGCTTCCGTTATCACGTTCGAGGCTTATCAGGCAGGCAAGAACGTCCTGTTCGAGGGCGCTCAGGCTACCCTGCTCGACATCGACTTCGGTACTTACCCGTTCGTAACCTCCTCCCACCCGATCGCAGGCGGCGCGTGCGTAGGAACCGGCGTCGGCCCGAAGATGATCGACGAGGTCATCGGCGTAGGCAAGAGCTACACCACCCGCGTCGGCAACGGTCCGTTCCCGACCGAGCTGTTCGATGAAACCGGCAACTATATCCGCGAAAAGGGCGGCGAGTACGGAACGACCACCGGCAGACCCAGAAGAACCGGCTGGTTCGACGCAGTTATCATGCGCCATGCAGTACGCGTAAACGGTCTGACCTCCCTTGCGATAAACAAGTTCGACACCCTGGCGGGACTTCCCGTGCTGAAGGTGTGCGTAGCGTACAAGACAACAGACGGACAGACCCTGAAGGATTTCCCCGTGACACTTGAGGAGCTTGCAAAGTGCAGCCCCATTTACGAGGAGATCGAGGGTTACGAGGGCGACCTCTCCGCATGCAAGACCTTTGAAGAGCTTCCCGAGAAGGCTCAGGCTTACGTAAAGCGCCTTGAGGAGCTCTGCGGCTGCCCGATCAAGTTCCTGGGAATCGGCCCCGGCAGGGATCAGATCATCTACAGATAATGAAGATTCTATTCATCGGCGACGTGGTGGGAATGCGAAGCTGCGAGGCGCTGAAAAAAGCGCTGCGCGGCGCGAAGCAGAAGCTCGGTGCTGAGATCGTCATAGTTAACGGCGAGAACTCAGCGGAAGGCAACGGCATTAATCCTGCCTCCGCCGACGCGATATTCGAAGCCGGCGCGGACGTCATAACCACCGGAAACCACTGCTTCCGCCAGAAAACTATGGAAGCCGAGTGGGAGCGTTCCAGCACGATAATACGTCCTGCGAACTACGGCGACGACGTGATAGGAAAGGGCGTGTGCGTGCTCGACCGAGGGGCGTATTCCATCGCGGTCATCAACCTGATGGGAACGACTTTCATGCAGCCGCTGGAAAATCCGTTCCATTGTGTGGACAGGATCCTTGAAAGCTGCGACGCGCGCATAAAAATCGTGGATTTTCATGCGGAGGCAACCTCCGAAAAGCGCGCGATGGGCTACTACCTCGCGGGCAGGGTGTCCGCCGTGCTGGGAACTCACACGCATGTCCAGACCGCAGACGAACAGATCATTGAAGGCACTGGCTACATCACCGACGCAGGAATGACCGGTCCGAAGGACTCCATACTCGGCGTAGAGAAGGACATCATAATCGACCGCTTCCTGACCTACTACCCGAAGCGCCACAGATTCGCCGAGGGCGAAACAGAGATGAACGGAGTACTGCTGGATATAGATACAAAGACCGGCAGATGCACGTTTATAGAGAGATACAGACAGCTTATAGTGTGAGCGGAAAACTTGCAGAACGAAAGGCACCCCTGGGGTGAAAGGTGACTATATGGAGATCGTAAAGGTATCGGCACATTCCGTACCGAAATCAGTTGCGGGAGCTATCGCAGCGGTTATCCGCGAGGACGGCGAAGTCGAGGTGCAGGCGGTTGGCGCAGGCGCAGCGAATCAGGCTGTGAAGTCCATCGCGATCGCGCGGAGCTACATGGCGCTGGTCGGAGTTGACCTGATCTGTATTCCGGCGTTCACCACCGTCGAGATAGACGGCGACGAGCGTACAGCTATGAAATTTATTGTTGAGCCGAGATGATAAGGTCCCGGCGAATATGTCAGCACTGGATCATCACGCATTCAACGGCGAATGGCGCACCAGTTGGTGTGCTTTTCCCGCGCGCGGTTTTTCAGTGCTTTTTTGCAAATACTACATGGAAATTTGAGGCAATCTTTGCACGACTTGTGTGTTATGTTGCCTAAAGACTGCGGAGGTTCCGGTGAGAGTTAAATTTTACAACATTGCGGACGATGAAAAGCTGAAGTTCGCGGTGATAGTTGCGCGCAGCGGGGGAAGATGGGTATTCTGCCGTCACAAGGAGCGCAGCACGCTTGAGATTCCGGGAGGACACCGCGAACCCGGCGAGACTGTCGCGCAGACCGCCGAGCGTGAACTCCGCGAGGAGACCGGCGCTGAGAAATTCACCTTAAAACGCGTCTGCGTGTATTCCGTGACCGGAAGAAACCGTGTGAATTCCAAAGGGGCAGAGACCTTCGGAGTGCTTTACTTCGCCGAAATAACCAGCTTCGGGGAGCTGAAAAGCGAGATAGCCGAGATAGTGCTGCTTGAAGAACTTCCCGAGCGCTGGACATACCCGGAGATACAGCCCGCGCTCATAGCGGAGGCGAAAAGGAGAGGAGCGATCACATGAAAAAGCTGCTGTTTATAGCCACAGGGGGAACTATTGCAAGCGGCGACAGCGGCTCCGGACTTTCGCCGGAAGCGTCTGCGGAGGAGCTGCTTTCCGGTGTGAACCTTCCGGACGCGGAGATACACGCGATACAGCCATTCGCGCTGGACAGCACCGATTTAACTCCGCAGCACTGGATGGAGGTCGCAGCGCTTATCCGCGACCGATGGCAGGACTTCGACGGATTTGTGATTACGCACGGCACGGACACGATGGCGTACGGGGCTGCGGCGCTTTCCTGCCTTATACAGAGCGCCTGCAAGCCGGTCATACTGACAGGTTCGCAGCTCCCGATGAGCGCCCCGGACACCGACGCGCGGCGTAATCTCTCTGACGCGCTGCTGTGCGCGGAGCGCGGCAGGGCAGGAGTGTGGGTGTGCTTCTGCGGCAGGGTCATAGCCGGGAATGCCGCCCGGAAGGTGCACACCAGGGATTTTGACGCGTTCCGCGGGTTCACCGAAGACGACGAGCACCGCGTTGAGGAGTTCCTCACCGCCGAAGCGGTTGAAGACGGCGGAACTGTTTTCTACAACCGCCTTGACCCGAGCGCGGCGGTGCTGAAACTCACGCCGGGTATTTCCGCGGAAATGGTGCACGATATGGGAATACACCTGCGTGCGCTCATAGTGGAGGGCTTCGGAATGGGCGGGATCCCGGACTACGGGAACGGAGAGCTTGCCGAGGTTTTCCGGAACCTTTCGTCATGCGGGGTTCGCGTGATAATGACCACACAGGTGTTCCAGGGCGGCTGCGACCTGTCGGTGTACAAGGTCGGCAGGGCGGCTCAGGAGGCGGGGCTTATCGCCGCAGAGGGCATGACGACGGAATATGCGGTAATGCGCGCGATGTGGGCGCTTGCGTATTCCTATGACGCAGATAATTTCAGGGGACTTTTCCTTGACCAGAGGAACTGACACGACGCAGACAGGAGGATAACATGAAAAACGAACTGAAAAAGCTCAACTACAAGAATTTCATCATGCTGACCATCGCGGGATTCATCAACGCGTTCGGCATTACGGTGTTCCTTATGCCGGTGAATCTGTACGACAGCGGCATTTCCGGAACATCTATGCTGCTGGGGTATCTCACGCCGGATTACCTTTCGCTCTCGATATTCCTGCTGGTTCTGAACCTCCCGCTGTTCCTGTACGGATTGAAGCGGCAGGGTCTTGCGTTCACCATCTACGCCTGCTACGCGGTGGCGTGTTACTCGTTTTTCTCATGGCTCATCACCGACGTGCTTCCGATAGACGTGTCCCTCGCCTCGCCGCTTGCCGAGAACGATCTCGTGCTGTGCTCGCTGTTCGGAGGCGTTATCTCCGGCGTGGGAAGCGGCCTTGCAGTACGTTTCGGCGGCGCTATGGACGGTATCGAGGTTCTGGCGGTAATTTTTTCGAAAAAACTCGGCATGACTGTCGGCACGTTCGTTATGATCTACAACGTGATACTCTACATAGCCTGCGGATTCATATTTGAGAGCTGGGTGCTCCCGCTGTATTCAATCATCGCGTACTATGCGGCGCTGAAAACGCTCGACTTCATCGTTGAAGGCATCAGCCGTTCCAAGGCGGCGTTTATCGTCACGCTGAAACCCTCTGAGGTAGGAAAGGCGCTCAGCGATAATTTCGGCTGCGGGATCACCGAAATACCCGCCAGAGGCGGCTACTCCGGCACGGACAGAACTGTGCTGTACTTTGTTGTAAACCGCTTCCAGATAGGAAAAATGCGTTCCATAGTACATGACGTCGACCCGACTGCGTACATCACCATCAATGACGTAGCGGATATTTTCAGCGCAAACCACGACGCGGATAAAACAAAAGAGACCGCAGCCGCCGAAAAGTGACCTCGTATTGTAGAAAATAACAAAATCCGCCGCGCCGCGGCATGAGATTTTTCTTGCGGAACTGTTGACAAAACCGCTTGAATGTGCTATCATAGTAAAGTACCGCGCAGGCGGTGCAGATAAATACAGATATTTACATATGGGAAGGAACACAACTATGAAAATCAAGAGAATAGCAGCCCTGCTTCTGGCAGGAATCATGAGCGTCGGACTCTGCTCCTGCGCTTCCAGCAACACTTCCTCCGCATCCGAGAGCAGCTCTGCCGCAGAAAGCAATGCGGACAGCTCCGCGGCTGACAGCACCGACAGCACAGCTTCCGAGGGCGGCGACTGGCAGTACATAGCCGACAAGGGCAATTTCGTTGCAGGCATCACACTGTTCGAACCGATGAACTACTACGATGAGAACGGCGAGCTGACCGGCTTTGAGACCGAGTTCACAAAGGCAGTATGCGAGAAGCTCGGCGTTGAGGCAAAGTTCCAGGAGATCGAGTGGGATAAGAAGGAGATCGAGCTTAACGCAAAGACAATCGACGCTATCTGGAACGGTCTGACCGTTACCGAGGAGCGCAAGGAGAACATGGGCTTTTCCAAGTCCTACGTAAGAAACAAGCAGGTCGTAGTTATCAAGGCAGACAACAAGGATAAGTACACCGACGAGGCTTCCATGGCTGGCGCTTCCTGCGCGGCTGAGAGCGGCTCCGCAGGCCAGACCGCTATCGAGACAAGCTCCGTTCTTTCTCAGAACGAGTTCGTAGGCGCTTCCGCACAGAAGGACGTTCTGCTTGAAGTCAAGGCAGGCACCGTTGAGCTGGGCGTTCTGGACTATGTAATGGCTAAGGCTTCCATTGGCGAAGGCACAGACTACAGCGACCTGATGATCGTTGAGGGCGTTGAGCTTGCACCTGAGGAGTACGCGATCGGCATGAGAAAGGGCGATACCGAGACCATCGAGAAGATCAACGGCGCTATTGATGAGCTGGTTGCAGACGGCACACTGAAGGCTCTTGCTGAGAAGTACGGTCTGGCTGACGTTTACGCATTCGATAACTGATAAACCAAACCGGTAATGCGGGGTGGGACTTTAAGCCCCACCTTGCTTTTTATTTAGAGAACGAGGTCATAAAATGTCATTTCTTGAAGTAACCGCGCAGCTTGCGAACGGATTCCTCACTACGCTGCTCATTTTCGGCGTGACGCTTGTGGGAGCTATCCCGCTCGGACTGCTGATAACGCTCGGCTCAATGTCGAAGATACCCCCGGTAAAGTGGATATTCAAGATTTTCGTCTGGATAATCCGCGGAACGCCGCTTATGCTTCAGATAATCCTGGTGTTCTACGGGCCGGGTCTGATGGGGCTGGGTGTGAAGTTCGACAGACTTTTGGCGGTTATCCTCGCGTTCATTATCAACTACGCCTGCTATTTTTCGGAGATCTACCGCGGCGGTATCGAGAGCATTCCGAAGGGGCAGTACGAGGCGGGTCAGGTGCTGGGCATGACCAAGGCGCAGATTTTTTTCAAGGTAGTGCTGTTTCAGGTCATCAAGAGAATAGTTCCGCCGATGGGCAACGAGATAATCACGCTTGTCAAGGATACGTCCCTGGCGCGCGTTATCGCGGTCGTGGAGCTTGTAAAGGCTGCGGAGACCATCGTTTCACTGAAGTCGCTCATCTGGCCGCTGTTCTACGTCGGGGCGTTCTACCTGCTGTTTACCGGCATCGTTACGCTCCTGCTGAACTACGCGGAGAAGAAGCTGAACTACTACCAGGGCTGAGCGGAGGTGCAAAATGGCATTATTAGAGGTCAACGGAATATTCAAACGCTTCGGAAAGACCGAGGTGCTCAAGGGCATAGATTTTTCAATGGAAAAGGGCGAGGTGCTGGCGATAATCGGCTCCTCGGGAAGCGGCAAGACTACATTGCTGCGCTGCCTGAACTTCCTTGAGACGCCGGATTCGGGGCGGATAGTTCTTAACGGCGATGAGATCTACAATGCGGAGGCGAAGTACACCGACCGGGAAATACGCGAGAAGCGCCTGAATTTCGGACTGGTGTTTCAGTCGTTCAACCTGTTTCCGCAGTATACTGTGCTCAGGAACGTCTGCCTGGCTCCGGAGATGATGAGGATAAACCAGAGCGAGACCAAGCTGACAAGGGCTGACAAGGCGCGGATAAAGGGCGAAATCGCGGAAAACGCACGCGGGCTTCTGGCTTCCGTGGGGCTTTCCGAGAAGCTGATGAACTATCCCTGCGAGCTTTCCGGCGGTCAGCAGCAGCGAGTTGCGATCGCAAGGGCGCTTGCAATGGAGCCGGTCATACTGTGCTTCGACGAGCCTACGTCAGCCCTCGACCCGGAGCTCACCGGCGAGGTGCTGCGGGTTATCAGGGAACTCAAGGACGCGGGGCGCACGATGATCCTGGTGACACACGAGATGGGCTTCGCGAGGAGCGCGGCTGACAAGGTTATCTTCATGGCGGACGGAGTTATTGAGGAGTACGGCACGCCGGAGGAGGTTTTCGGAAGTCCCAGGAGCGAAAAGACTATATCCTTCCTGGAAAAGTCGCTGGAAAACATCACCTGATTGATCGTTTTGCAATTTTGCCGTTTCTAACTTGCAAATCTACAAACGTAAATAACAAAATAAAGCGATAGAAAATCGCTAATTGAAATATAGAATCAACTATATTTCAGCCGAGTTCACTGGATTTGTGCAATATGCACTACGAATCAATACAAAAGCATAAAAGTATTTGTGCATATATGTGATTGACAAATCGGCGTATTTCGGCTAAAATATAAGTGTAATCAAGAAACAAAGGCGTTTCAGAGTACGGGGTAAGTGCCCCTGTCTGAAGCGCCGTTTTTGTTTCCGCGAACTAAACATAACTCTAAGGAGGAAAAGGGACATGGCAGAACATTTTAACGTGGTTGAGCAGTTCGGTATCGACGTTTTCAATGAGGAAACGATGAAGCAGAGGCTTCCGAAGAACGTATTCAAGGCTCTGAAAAAGACCATCGCCGAGGGCAAGGAGCTAGACAGCAGCATTGCCGACGTAGTTGCAAGCGCAATGAAGGACTGGGCGATCGAGAAGGGTGCAACACATTACACACACTGGTTCCAGCCGATGACCGGTATCACCGCTGAGAAGCACGACAGCTTCATCTCCCCGATGGGCGACGGCACTGTTATCATGGAGTTCTCCGGCAAGGAGCTTATCAAGGGCGAGCCCGACGCGTCCAGCTTCCCGTCCGGCGGTATCAGAGCAACGTTCGAGGCAAGAGGCTATACCGCATGGGATCCTACCTCCTATGCATTCGTAAAGGGCGGTTCGCTTTATATCCCGACCGCATTCTATTCCTACTCCGGTGAAGCGCTGGATAAGAAAACTCCTCTGCTTCGCTCCATGGACGTTGTTTCCGACGCAGCTCTGAGAATACTCAGACTTTTCGGCAATACCACCACAAAGAGAGTAGTTGCAACCGTAGGCGCTGAGCAGGAGTACTTCCTGGTAAACAAGGCTACCTACGATAAGAGAAAGGACCTGATCTTCACTGGCAGAACGCTGTTTGGCGCTCCGGCTCCCAAGGGACAGGAACTTGACGACCACTATTTCGGAACTATCAAGGATCGCGTAGCAAGCTACATGAAGGATCTTGACGAGCACATGTGGAAGCTCGGCATCACCTCCAAGACAAAGCACAACGAGGTCGCTCCCGCACAGCACGAAAATGCTCCGATCTTCGCACCGGCTAACCTGGCAACCGACCAGAACCAGCTCACAATGGAGCTTATGAAGAAGATCGCCCTTGAGCACGATCTGGTTTGCCTGCTCCATGAGAAGCCGTTCGCAGGAATCAACGGTTCTGGTAAGCACGATAACTGGTCTCTGTCCACTGACGATGGTCAGAATCTGCTGGATCCTGGTAAGTCTCCGATGGAGAACGCGCAGTTCCTGACATTCCTGGTTGCTATCATCAAGGCAGTTGACGAGTATTCTGACCTGCTGAGACTTTCCGTGGCTTCTGCAGGCAACGACCACAGACTGGGCGCTAACGAGGCACCTCCTGCAATCATCTCTATCTTCCTCGGCGAGGAGCTTGAGAACGTTATCGAGGCTCTTGAAGAGGGCAGGGATTACACATCTGGACACTCCATGTTCAACGTGGGCGTATCTTCTCTTCCGAACTTCCCGAAGGATACCACCGATAGAAACAGAACATCTCCGTTCGCATTCACCGGCAACAAGTTCGAGTTCAGAAGCGCAGGTTCCAGCCTGAACATTGCTGGTCCGAATACCGTACTGAACACTATCGTTGCTAACTCTCTGACTGAATTCGCAGACGAACTCGAGAAGGCAGACGATTTCAATGCAGCTCTGCATGATCTGCTTGTAAAGAACATCAAGGCTCATAAGAGAATAATCTTCAACGGCAACGGCTACGGCGCTGAGTGGCTCGTAGAGGCTGAGAAGCGCGGTCTGCCGAACCTCAAGACTACTGTAGACGCTATTCCGGCTCTGACTGCTGAGAAGAACGTTAAGGTATTCACAAAGTTCGGCGTATACAGCGAGGTCGAACTGCACGCGCGTCAGGAGATCAACTATGAGAACTACTCCAAGATCATCAACATTGAGGCGCTGACCACCAGCGACATGGCAAAGACCGAGATCCTTCCCGCTGTAATGAAGTTTGCCAAGGACGTATGCGACATGGCTGCAAGCAAGAAGGCGGTAGGCGTAGAGCCGACAGTCGAGGTTGCAATGGCAAACAAGGTCAATACACTGACCATCTCACTGAACGAGAAGATCGACGCGCTGAATGCAGCTATTGTGAAGGCGCAGGGAGTATCGGACTACGCAGAGCAGGCTAAGGTATACTGCGAAGAGGTATTCGTTGCAATGCAGAGTCTCCGTGCAGTAGCCGACGAGCTTGAGACGATCGTAGGCGAGGATTACTGGCCGTTCCCGACATACGATGAACTTCTGTTCAACGTATGATCCGCAGAAAAACTAGAGTATGCGGCAATGACACATGACTTAAAGCGTAAATTCTCGCTTTAAGATATCCCGCTCCCTTTCCCTTTTTGGGGCTGTCGATTGGCAGCCCCTTTTTTCTTGCGGTAGTTTTGATCTGCTATTTCATGCGCTGTGATGAATCTATTTGCATGTTTTAAACTTTTTTCGATTTTTTTAAATTTTTTCCGAAAAAGCTATTGACTTTTTCAAATAAACGTGGTATAATAATCTAGTCGTTAAGAGTGATTCAAAAACGACAGAGAATATGGCGGTATAGCTCAGTTGGCTAGAGCACTTGGTTCATACCCAGGGTGTCATTGGTTCGAATCCGATTACCGCTACCATTAAAAAACCGCATACGTTTGCTGTGCGGTTTTTTATTTAGGCCCGTTGGTCAAGCGGTTAAGACGTCGCCCTTTCACGGCGGAATCATGGGTTCAATTCCCGTACGGGTCACCAGACTTAAATCCCCCGAATGGCTTTACTAAGCCGTTCGGGGGATTCTCTATTTCCGGAAAAGTTCATTTGATCATTGTTTGATCATTATTTTAAGATGCTTCGTTTTTATCGGCTGCCGATTTGCTCTGCAGGTCGGTATCAGAGTTGCTTTCCGGGCAACCATTAGCCCCGATTTTCAGCACATTGGTAATTGGGTTCAAGTCCATTTTCCCTCAAAAAATATCTACGGAAGTGCATTTCTGATTTTGGGCATAATGTCTATTTTGCCTAACATAGTTGGATCCCTCCGCCCAGTTCAAAAGTTCGGTTCGAGTGGTGCGTTGTTGGAGGGAGGTTGTGCTTGGTGGTTCGGTAGGATAGGTCGGGATTATAGGTTATAAGTTCAGGTGCCGCAGTGAAAGCTGCAGCGTTTTATATCACATTCATTCTGTAAAGTTTACGCGATAATTTCGGACAGCACAACAAATGACCGGAACAACTTTGTGGATGTGAGAAGGTACGAAATGCCGTTTGAATGCTTATTCGCAAACAAGAAGCTTAACACGGTGTTCTTCCACGACCAACTGTTCGCGAATATACACCGGCAACGCGGTATGTTGAGCACGCTAATCGTGGTGTCAGCAGCAGTGTAATTTGACACGGAAACAGAAGTGAAATGCAGTACAAAAGAAGTTATTCGTACCACTGACGGCAAGTTGTTCTGACAACTTGCTCTGTTCTTGAAATATTCCACCTTGCTTTTCGATAGGAACAACCAACCACATTCGCTGCCATTGCAAAACCGCCTGTCCCCCGCACGAAACAGCAGGTGTTTTTTATGGAAAAATCTGTCGGACAATCACGGCTTTTCACTTGATTCAACTGTCAGCCCTTCGCTCCTTTTCTTATCCGAGTCGGCGTCAATCCATAATATTCCCGTATCTTCCTGCTCATATCATTTGAACAGCAGAAACCGACAGCCACGGAAATGTCCGTGAATTTCATTGCGGTGTGCCGAATAAGCTCATACGCCCTTGTGCAGCGGATATGGGACAGATATTCCCTCGGCGGCATTCCTGTTTCGGCGCTGAACACATGAGTTAGATATCCGACGCTCACGAAGTTTTCAGCGGCTATATCAGCGATTTTTATGTCCTCCGCGTAGCTTCGCTCAATAAAAAGACGCACCCTTTCCGCGAGCTGTTTTTGTGCGCTGTCAGGTCGCTCTTCTTTATGCGGCTTTATCTGCTCATACACCACGGAAATGATCTCAAGTGCAGCGCCAAGCTCTGTGTAGATATTCGCACCATTGGTGAAAATATCGGTCATCTTATCAAACCCACTGCGCAACTCCGGATCATTACGCACTATGATGATACCCTCCTTGCTTGTGTCGGTGAGCATTGCAAAAAGGTCAGGGCGCACAAGCTGATTTCTCAGCTCCCACGGATTTATCATGACGATGTATCGGTGGTATTCCGCACTTGTCGTCACACGAACCCTGTGATGCTGGCTACTCTTTATCAGCACAAGGTCGTTTGCGTATATATGATAGGTTTCCTTTGCAGTAATGTCAAGCTCTCCCTCTGTAATGTACATCAGCTCACAGCAGAAATGCTCATGGCTTACCCCGGGCATCGGATCTTCGTAATAGCCTGCGTGTTCTATAATTGCCACAATATCACCTCGTAAACAGTATATCACAAAACTGCGATCAATTCAATGACTTACAGCAGATTTTCTATAAAAACCGACAGATTGTTTATTGAACGATATGCCGGATTCAGATATAATAATGATAATAAGTGCGAAAGGAGATATCCCTCATGAATATCAAAAAAATCATAGCGGCCGTATTATGCCTTTCCGTTCTGGTCAGCAAGACTGCGAGTGGTCATGACATCATCGGGCAGAACCAAACGGAGGTCACACTTATGGCGTCAGCTTCAGAAGCAAAAGAGGTCATCAAAATCCTACCTGCGACGGTCAATTCCGAATACAAGCAGGTACTCGTTGACGGCAGCACAACAAACATGGACGAAGGTACGGTGTACAGGGGGCTTGGCGTTATCACCGGCAACAATTCATCGCGCCTGCTCATGGATTACAAAGCCAAAAACCCAAAGGCTTACTGGGAGATAATGAACCTGCTGTTCAAGCCGGATTACGGCGCAGGGCTTACCCATGTCAAAATAGAATTCGGAACGGACGTAAATTCTTCCTCGGGAACAGAACCCTCCATCATGCGTTCGGAAGACGAGGAAGCTGACGTGACAAGGGGCGCAGGCTTTATGTTTGCGGCGGACGCACTTTCGATTAACCCTGACATTTCGGTGGATTTGCTCCGCTGGGGCGAGCCCAAGTGGGTCACAGACGCGTTCTCCGTTTCTCAGGAAAACGGCTTTAAGGCGCGCTACAAGTGGTACAAAGCAGCTTTAGACAAGGCTTATGACACCTACGGCATAAAGTTTACCCACATCAGCGCCGACTCTAACGAAGCCGCAAAGGTTGATACCGAATGGATAATTTATTTCGCTGACATGCTCGAAAACGAAACTGATGAGCGCTACGATTACGGCGCGATAAAGATAGTTGCTTCTGACGAGATAGGCTCATGGAATATCGCAAAGGAAATGACAAAAAACGAGAAGCTCCGTGATGCGGTAGATATTCTCGGGGAGCATTACAACACATGGGCAAACGACGCTGTAAAGGCGCTCAACAAGGACTATGGCAAGGAGGTCTGGTATACCGAGGGCGTAGCCTCCACAAATATCGCAAAGCTTGCTGTGAACAGCAACGGCAGCGGTCTTAACGGCACAAACGGCGCGCTTGACGTATGCAACAGAATAATCAACGCCTACTACAACGGCAGAATGACAATGTACGAATATCAGCCAGCGGTGGCAGCGTATTATTCTGGCGCGAAGTATTTCCCAAAGTCCCTGCTGAACGCGCAGACTCCGTGGAGCGGCTATTACGAAGCTGACTGCGGAATCTGGACTTCGGCGCATTTCACGATGTTCATGAAGAACGGCTGGCGTTACATAGACAGCGCGTGCTTCGGTGACGGCAAGGAATCCCACGCCATTTCCGAGACCACGAATAACTACATGACAGTTACCGACACAGCCACCGGCGATTACTCTATCGTTATATGCAACGACAGCAACGAGCAGCGTAATTACACGTTCACCCTTGATAATATGACAAAGGCAGACGCGCCCGTTTATGTCTGGGAAACCAGAGGTCCGGATAAGGGTCAGGCTTACGACGCAAACTATTTCAAGAAGATTGCCGCATATCAGCCGGTAAAGACAAAAGGTGGGTACGCTTATTCCATTGAAGTAAAGCCCTATTCCATAGTAACTGTCACTACGCTTGACAAAACGGCTGATTCGTCTGTATATAACTGCTCCTACAAGGACACTCCGCTCAAGCTTAGCTACACCGATAAGTTTGAGTACTCAGACGAGTTCCTTGCATCAAGAGGAAATGCGCCGCTTTACACCACCGATTACGGCGGAGCATTCGAGGTCGCAGAGGTCGATGGGAACAAGGTGCTCATGCAGATGATTAATGCGGACAACAAGCCTACCGACTGGCGGTACAGAAGTACCCCGAACCCTATAACATCGCTGGGCGATGACCGCTGGAGCAACTATTCGGCGAAGATAGATTTCAAGTTTGCAGGCAAAGCGTCTGACAACTATGTCGCGTTCGGCGTGCGCTATCTCACGGCAGAGCTTGATTCCTGGTCTGCGGAAAACGGTTACAGTTTAAAAGTTTACCCCAACGGACGCTGGGAGCTTAGAAAAAATACCGTCACCCTCTCCAGCGGTACTGTAAAGAAGTTCAACTCCTCCGCATGGCACAATGTGAAGATCACTGCGGCAGGTACTAAAATAATTGCATATCTGGACGGCAAAAAGCTTGTTTCCTATAAGGACGAAACAGCTTTTGCAAACTCCGGTCGTATCTCAATAGGCAGCGGTCTGTACAACAATATTTTCGACAACCTAAAGGTATCCCCGGTCAAGGGCTATCAATCCACCATCACCCGAGTGGATGACCATGACGCTTCCATCACCTACAAGGGCGACTGGTACAGAACTGTTCCCGACCAGTACGTTCATTTCAACAGAACAATCTCCCGTGCGACAGTAGCAAAGGGCGAAAAGGCAAAGACAATGCAGTTCAGCTTTACCGGCAGCAGGTTCTCGCTTATAGGTCAATCCGACGCATATAAAATCAAGGTTTATGTTGACGGAAAACTGCTCAAGACCTGCTCCTCCACGGGGTCAAAGGCAAGGCAGTGCAGCGCTTGGTTCAATGTTCCGGGGGGCAAGCATACCGTGAAGATCGCAGTGGTAAGCGGAACATTCACCCTTGACGCAATAGAATACTGACCGGAGGCGCAGTAATGCTTGAAATAAGGGATAACTTCTATCTAAACGGAGAGCCGTTTAAAATCATCTCGGGCGCGTTCCATTATTTCCGAACAGTCCCGGAATACTGGCAGGACAGGATTGAAAAGCTGGTGAATATGGGCTGTAATACCGTTGAAACTTATATCCCGTGGAATTTCCACGAGCCGGAAAAGGGTAATTTCCGCTTTGACGGAATGCATGACATTGAGCGCTTCATTCATCTTGCGGAAAAGATGGGTCTGTACATAATTATCCGCCCGTCACCGTATATCTGCTCCGAGTGGGAATTCGGCGGATTGCCCGCATGGCTGCTTAGGGACAGGAATATGCGCCTGCGATGCAGCTATGAGCCGTATCTCAATGCGGTAAAAGAGTATTACAGCGTGCTTATTCCAAAGCTTGTCCCACATCAGTGCGACAGAGGCGGTGGGGTGATACTCGTGCAGCTAGAAAACGAATACGGCTACTACGGGAACGACACCGCATATCTTGAATTTCTTCGGGATACGCTGCGTGAACTGGGCGTGACCGTCCCCTTTGTGACTTCGGACGGACCGTGGAGCGAGCCGATATTCAAATCGGGTATGTTGAACGGAGCATTGCCCACGGGTAATTTCGGTTCGGGAGCAGAATGGCAGTTCGGACAGATGAGAAAATACATCGGCGAAAATAAGCCGCTCATGTGCATGGAGTTCTGGAACGGCTGGTTTGACGCATGGGGCGAGGAGCATCACACCACCTCTCCCGAGAAGGCGGCGTCAGAGCTTGACGAGCTGCTAAAACGCGGCAGCGTGAATTTCTATATGTTCGAGGGCGGAACGAATTTCGGCTTTATGAGCGGCAGAAACGGCGGCAGCAAAACCGGAGACGTTACTTCGTACGATTATGACGCGCCTCTTACAGAGGACGGGCAGATTACCGAAAAATACCGTCTTTTTAAAGAGGTTATCGCAAAATATACCGATATACATGAAATCCCGCTCACAACTGAAATCAGGCGTAGGGCTTACGGCAGAATTTCCTGCACGGGAAAGACGGACTTGTTTTCCGTGCTTGACAAAATAAGCGTCCCGGTGAAATCCTCGTATCCCCTGACAATGGAGGATATCGGACAGGATTACGGCTATATCCTTTACCGAACGAAAATCAGGGACGTTGAAACTGTCAGCGAGATACGGCTGGAGGGCGCCGCGGACAGAGTTCAGTGCTATCACAACGGCGAATTTGTTTATACGGCGTTTGCTGAGAATATGTGGGAGAAATTCGAGCCGCAGCAAAAGCGCACCAGCGGTATTATCGACCTGCTGTGCGAAAATACCGGACGCGAGAATTTCGGCACAGGTCTTGAAAACCAGCGCAAGGGAATTTCCGGCGGCGTGAAAATCAACGACCACAGGCACTTCGGTTTTGAGATTTACCCGCTGCCGCTGGACGAAAGGCAGATAGCGGCGTTAGATTTCGGCATCGGATATATCGAGAATACCCCTGCATTTTACAGGTTTGAACTTGACATAGACGAACCCTGCGACACGTTCCTTGACACTGACGGTTTCGGCAAGGGCTGTGCGTTTGTGAACGGCTTTAACATCGGGCGTTTCTGGGAGATAGGTCCGCAGAAAAGATTGTACATTCCCGCTCCGTTGCTGCAAATCGGGAAAAACACTATCGTCATTTTTGAAACCGAAGGCAAGGCAGCGGACAGTATTTTCCTTGCCGGAGAACACAGGCTGTTCTGAGATGCTCATTCTGTTCGCCATATAGACTTTCCCACTCACGAAATTGTGCCGTTCTAAATAAAGCAAAAAGGCTGCCGCTTTGGTCTTGACCGAGGTTATCCAAAACCTTGTTCAAGCTAAAGCGGCAGTTTGAATTTTTGCTAATGTACCAAATCTCCCATTCTATTAGGCATGCTAAGTTTTTTCGCTGGACAGCAGCAGATTGATCTCTCCAAAAAGAAATCATCACTTCCTAATAACAACCGTCTTTTAAGTTATCTCTGACTTATAGGAATTGACTGAATTCAATCTTCTCGCAGTTAGGTCCTTCAATTGCGAAAAAACGTACACCATGTTCCCAGAACGGCAGGAAATGTATCGTATCCGATGTGGTGTTAAGACCTTCTTTGTTTATGTAGGAAAAAGCGTCTTCTATTGACACGCAATTTATCGCAATGTGGTCTATTGCCCCTGTTTTCATTTCAGCCGCCTTGTTTTCATAGGTTTCGATATTCAAATTGTGCAATCTTAAAAATGCAACCTTTTCATTTGCCTGCTCATTTACGGTTCTAAGTACAGGGATAAAACCCAACTTCTGATAAAACGCAATCGTTGCCTCTATGTCGTTCGTAGGGATACCGATGTGCTGAATTCCTGTGAAATTATCGTCCATAGACATATTATTTCTGCCTCTCTTCCTTCTGTTTTTTGAGAACCTGTTCCAGCGTAGGCATTGCGGGTATGGCACCATAGTTCTCAACGCAAACGCTTGCTGAAGCGTTTCCAAAATCGGCAAATTCGGACACTTCCTCCGGCGTAAGTTCGCATAGTTTTTTTCCGCTCTCCGCCAGTTTGTAAAGAAATCCTCCCCAAAATGCGTCGCCTGCTCCTGTTGCATCAACAGCACTGTTAGTGAAGCCCTTTACAAGAATACCGCCTTTTTCTGTCCTAACGAATGCACCCTTCTTTCCAAGAGTCACTGCCACTATTTTCACACCCTGTCCGATTAAGATATCAGCTGCTTCGGTATAGTCTGCTTTGCCTGTTAGCAGTTCTGTTTCTTCCTCGGAAATCTTCATTAAGTCAGCATACTGTATCATGCTTCTCATAGTGTTAATGGCTTCGTTTTTATCTTTCCAGAGAGAAGCCCGGAAATTTGGGTCATAGGATACTATCACTCCGTTCTGTCTTGCAGTATTTACTGCGTAAACCGTTGCAGACCTGCAAGGCTCATCTGTAAGGGATATTGAACCAATATGCAGAATTTTGCTCTGTGTGATTATATCCTCAGGGATTTCCTCGACTGCCAGCATCTTATCTGCTCCGTGATTTCTTGCAAAGGAGAATTCACGCTCACCATTGGTCTTTACATCAACAAAGGCAAGAGTCGTGAAATAATCCTTGCTGAGCGAAAAACCTGTGCAGTCTATATTGCAGGACATCAATGTGTCTTTCAGGAAATGTCCGTGCATATCATCTCCTGCCTTGCCCAGAAAAGCAGCTTTTCCGCCTAACTTAGCGACAGCCGCCGCCACATTTGCGGGGGCGCCTCCGGGATTCTGAGCAAAAATTCGCTGTCTCTGCGTGTTAAAGCCCTGCATGGTAAAATCTATAAGTATCTCGCCTAAAGCAGCTATATCAAACATTTTCAGCCTTCCTTTCCTTGATTTCATCCACAATTTTGTTGTAGGATTTTTTATTAAGCCGATAGAAGAACAGAACCACCGCCGTAATTATCCAAAGCACTCCCGGAATAGTTGAAAAGCTATGTTTCATTATAGACAGAACAGCTTCATTCTGCTTTATATTTGCTTCAAAACCGGCACAACTTAGTGCTGCGGCAAGGACTGATGTGCCAATTGCCATTCCAATCTTATTTCCGAGTGAAATGAATGCGTACTGGAATCCGTCATTCCTTATGCCTGTTTTCCATTCTCCGTATTCAACGCAATCAGGAATTATCGCATAGATGGCTGTATTAAATCCCGCAAAAAAGAACTGCGTCAGTCCCGAGAAAATGTAGAAAGCAACGGCAGACTCCACAGGGCTGAACAGATAAAGAGAGAGCATAGAAACACCGGTGCAGAATGCGAGAATAGATGCGGTTCTGCCTTTATTTTCCGTTAGCTTAAACAGTATCTGGAACAGACCTGCTCCTATGATGGATGGTATAATGATTACCAACGAATAGGTTGTAAACAAGGTCTCGCTGCCCTCAACATACTTAAAGTAATACAAAGCGTCTGCATTTCTGCCATATAAGGTTACGCCGAAAAGAAACTGTCCAATCAGCGCAAGCAGATAGGGCTTGTTTTGTGCAACTGTTTTAATCTGCAGCTTAATGGGAATCTTCTTCTTTTCCGGGACTGTGACAGCCTCCTTTGTTTTGGCAAAGCAGAAAATATGACATAATGCAAAAATGATACCGTAAAGAATCGCAACAAGCAAGTAGCCCTGCTGATCGCTGCCGTTACCGAGCTTTGAAATAAGCGGTATGGTTATGATGTTAATCACACCTATCGCAATCATTGCGCTTACAGAGCGGAATGTGTTTATCTTTGCACGTTCTTCAATATTCTGCGTCATAGCGCCGCAAAGCGTTCCGTAGGGAATGTTTACACAGGTATATCCCAGAACGAGTATGCATTAGGTGATTATCATATACACAATCTTCACAGTATCATTCCAATCGGGATGTGCCCAAAATGATGCAATAAGAACTACCGCCGTAAGCGGTGCAGCTATAAGCAGCCACGGACGGTACCTTCCCCAACGTGTCTTTGTACTGTCTGTAAGACCGCCGACTATCGGGTCATTTATTGCGTCCCAGAACCTTGAAAAAAGCATTAGTGCGGCAACTGCGCTCATGCTTATTCCGAACACATCAGTATAGAAAATCATAAGGAAATTGCCGACGAACATCCAGCTGAAATTACAGCCCACATCTCCCATTCCGTAAGCCAGCTTGCTGATAAACGGTACTTTTATATTGGTATCATTCTCTTTCATAGCCCACCCCTCACAGTCGGTCACTTGTCAATATCCATTATTACCTTCATGGTAGTTTCTCTGTTTGCGTCTATGTACTCATACGCAGCCTTGTAGTCCTTGAACGCAAAATGCTTTGAGATAAGCGGTTTGAGCAACACCTTATTCTCATTCACAAGGCGGATAGCCTCAATGTAGTCCTCATTTCTGTACATCATAGAGGTGTTGAGGTCAAGCTCATGGTCATTGAGGACAGCCAGGTCAATATTTGCCATTCCTGCAAATACCGCAACAAGGATTATTGAGCTGCCTTTTCTTGCGTATTTTATTGCCTGTCCCATGGTGATGTCATTGCCGGCGCAGTCATAAATTACATCTGCCTTGTCAGGACCAAAATCCTCAAGCATTGCATCGCCGAAATCCTTTTTTCTGGTGTTCACGCAGAAATCAACGCCGCATTCCTTTGCTTTCTCAAGACGAAGGTCACTTACATCTGTTATCATGACGCTCTCAGCGCCCAGTCCCTTCGCGGTCTGTGCGACAAGAATACCGATAGGACCCGCACCCAGCACGGCTATCTTCATTCCCTTGACATCGCCCGCACGCTTTACTGCGTGTACCGCAACGGCAAGCGGCTCTATCATTGCACCTTCATCATAGGACATTTCCTCGGGGAGAGCCGTTACCTTTGCAGCGTCAACAGCGAAATATTCCGACGCTGTACCTGTGGTCTGGAATCCCATAACCTTAAGCTTTTCACACAGATTATACTTTCCGTGACGGCAAGGATAGCATTCTCCGCATACCACCTGAGGCTGAATGGTTATCTTCTGACCAACGGTAAAACCCTTTACATTTTCGCCGAGCTTTACAATCTCGCCGGATACTTCGTGTCCCTGTGTCACGGGGTAGCTGGTAAATGGGTGCTTTCCGTGATAAACATGGATGTCAGAACCACAGATGCCTATTCTTTTGATTTTTACAAGCACCTGCTCCGCCGTGATTTCGGGAACGGGAACCTCACGAAAAGTGATTTCCTTGGGATTTGTCATTACCTGCTGTAACATAATTATCTCTCCTTTGCAGAATTATTCTTTTGGTGGAAGTAGTTAAATATCAGCTTTTATAAAACGCTTTATTTAACTTGATTACAGTATATACCGTTTCTTAACTTTTGTCAAGCGTTTTAAAAAAGTTTTTAAGGATTTGTATATAATTATAAATTCTGCGAGGATTTTTATTAATATTAAACAAAAAGCGCACATAAATTCATGTGCGCTCCGTCACCTTATTAGAGTTCATTAAAATACTTATCAACAAAATACATTGCTGCCCCGACTGCAGACGCTTCTTTTTCATACGTACAGTTCTTAATGTACATAGTGTCTTTTTCAAATTTGTTATATCGAGCAGTCTTTTGGCTCAACTGTGCCATATAACTCTTAATATAACCTCCAACATATCCTCCTATCATAATATCACAGTCAAAAATCATTCGCAGATTTGAAATTGTTATAGCAAGATGTTCAAGATAACTGTTCCAGACATTCGATATTTCGCTGTCACCGTCTTCAAGGCGTTCATAAAATATTTCGAGAGTATCTGCATATTTAAGCAGCACCTGCGCAGAACAGTACGCATCGACACAGCCGTTCTTTCCGCAATAGCACTGTCTGCCATTGGGCTCGATTATCATATGTCCGAACTCGGCGCATCTATGATTGTGCCCCTCATATATACTGCCATTGAAATAAATCGCCCCGCCAACGCTGCTGCTGAGTGAAAGGTATATCATATCACTGTCTATATATCTCATTTCGGCGAGCAGTGCGCTGTTGGCATCATTTTCATAAGCAGTGGGATATCCTATACTCTGTGATAAATATCGCAGGCTCATATGCTCTTGCTTCAAAACGTGTGAACGCACAAGGGTTTCTGCGGATTTGTCAACGATTCCGGGAAGAGATACTCCCACACCAAGAATTGCTGCTTTATCAACGCCGCTTTCATCAATAATCCTATTCATTATGTCAGCGGCTTTGTCAAAATAGTTTTGTGTATCTTCAAAAACAGATTTTACTCTGGTTTTGTGAATTATCTTTCCACACAAATCTATTACAACACAGCTTATATGATTTGCAGTAATATCTATTCCTATGGAAAACCTATGTTCCGGAACAACAGAAAGCACACTGGCTTTTCTTCCGCCGGTAGATTCGTATTTCCCCGATTCAGTTATCAGCCCACTCAAGGTGAGCTCTTTTACAATCTGCAGCACGGTTGGCATACTCAATCCAAGCTCGTTCGCTATTTCAGGCTTAGAAGATTCTTCTTTTTTCAGAATGAACTTTGCTACTCGGCTTTTATTTAAATTGTTCCCTTTGATTAGCATATTGCACCTCTTAATTAAAATCTTTAATAAAAGTATATATCATTTCATCAAGAAAATCAAGTCCTAAACACATTTTTTATAATTTTTATTGCATTTTGATGTTGTATAATAAAACTTGACCCACTCTTGCTCAAAAGAATATACTAAAACCATGAGGGTGAGGAATATGCCATAAGCAAAGAAATACGACAGGATTTACAAGGAGCAGTCATTAAAGCTGGCGCTGGAAATAGGAGTTAAGCGAGCCAGCGAGGAACTGAAGGTACCGTACGGAACGCTGTACAGGTGGGTGCAGGCGGCAAAGAACGGCGACCTGGACATAGAGGAGCGGACCCCCGAAAACGCAATGAGCCTGGCTGAGGAGATCCGGCAGCTGCGAAGCGAGGTAAAGCGGCTGAACAAGGAAAACAAGCGGCTTCAGGAGGAAAGGGATTTCTTGAATGAGGCGGCAGCTTTTTTCGCCGCGAGCCGTCGGAAGTAAACAAGCAGGAGCGAATGAAGTTCATTTCGCTCAAAATCTGCGATGGAGGCGCAAAATGCAGGATTTCATTCTGCTGAAAAGCGCTGAAAGTGACACGTCAGGGATTTTACGAATATCTGAAAAATCGTAGTAAACCCTGGAAACACGAAGAGTTGGCGGCAAAAATGATGGAGATACTGCATGAGGACGAATGCAACGATACATACGGCAGGGAGCGAATGCATAAGGCGCTGCTCCTTAAATATCCGGATTCTGGAATACCAAGTGAAACCACGGTATACCGCGTGATGACAGCCATCGGAATAACGCACAGACCCAATCGAAAGCCGAATGGAATAACGAAGGCGGACCGTGAAGCAAGAAAGTCAGACGACCTGCTGAAACGTGATTTTAAAGCCGACAAGCCTTTCAGCAAATGCGTAACTGACATCACGGAAGTCAAAGCTAAAAATGGCAAGCTATATGTGTCGGCAATATTTGATTGTTACGACCTGACGGCTGTCGGGCTGTCAATGGATGACAATATGAGAGCCGAACTGTGCGCTTCAACTGTCGAAAATACAGCGGCATCGTATCCCGAATTTTGCGGTGCGGTACTCCACTCCGACCGTGGGAGCCAGTACACAAGCGCTTCATACAGAGCTGCGCTGAACGAGTATGGAGTAAAGCAGAGCATGAACAGCGCCGGAGGCAGATGTCATGACAACGCCCGCTGCGAAAGCATTCGTGGGCTGGTTACACGAATGAAGAACGAGCTGTTTTACAGCCGCGGCAGAAGAAGTACGGATTACACGACAGAGCAGCTGAAAACAATGATCTGGTGCTACTACATGAGCTATTGGAATAACCGCCGGATATGCTCGTCGATAGGAGGTATGCCTCCGGCAGAGAAGCGCCGCAGATATTACTCAGATAAGACGGGCAAATCTGCGGCCGCCGCAATGGAATAAATATTCACTTCGCTACGCTGCGTGGATATTTATTCCATTGCACTGCTGCTCAAAATTTTTGAGTGAAATGTGTAAAGCTATATTGACAATATCAATGAAAGGGGGGATTAACTAATGCGTTCAAAAAAATGGATTGCTTTGATATTATCAGCTTGTATGATGATTTCAGGCACAAATGTATCCATATTGCGTCTTTTAATGCAAATGACTATATGCTGGACATCAACACTGTCAGGTTTATTGTAGACGAATCCGGAAATGTCATTGAGCCGGAAAATGATAATGAATCTCCATTGAAATATGTCTATAAGATGACCGAATATGAGTACATAGGAACAGGCGACCTTCTGGGAACACGATCTGACGCAAAACTCTACCTGACTGAAGATGAAAATATTCTTTCCGTTTTCCCATGTGAAATAGACGCATACGCTGATGCAGAATCAATTCTTTCCAAGTATTCAAGAGATAGGATTTTTGAAGCAAATTGCTTTATTAAGATTGATGGATAACTTGGTTTTCGACAGCGTTTCAATCGACTGTTTAGGCTTACTAACATTACCATGGGCAACGTTAATTGGATGAAATGTAACTCAGGCAGTTTTTATCCCAAAAGAACAAAAAGTAATTGCTTACCCCGGCAGTTCACGAGCTGTCGGGGTTGGTAATTATATTGGCTGATATCCGACTGCGAGCGGCAAAATCACAGATAAACGACCAATCCAAATGCACCGGGAACATAAAAGAGTTCGTCTATGCAACGGGCAGCGTCACCAGACTTAAATCCCCCGAATGGCTCTATAAAGCCGTTCGTGGGATTCACTATTTCCGGAAAAGTTCATTTGATCATTGTTTGATCATTATTTTACGATGCTTCATTTTTATCGGCTGTTTCCGCAGCGTTGGAGTCACTTGCCGAACCATCACTCGGACTTATTTTCAGCACATTAGTAATCGCCTCCGAAACCTTAGCCTGTGAGTTCTCCAGTAGATGGCAGTAAATGTTGCTAGTTGTGCTGACGGTCGAATGCCCAAGCGCACCGGAAACCGTAACTATATCAACGCCCTCATTCACAAGCATGGATGCGAATAAATGTCTGAAACTATGGAGTCCGTAAAACGGCAGTCCATGCTTCTCACAAAACTCGTTGAGCCAGAAGTACGGAGTGTTGTTATTCATCGGCTCGCCGTTCCACTTAACGAACAGGCGGTCGGAATCTATCCACTTGTCGCCGACTTGCTGTGCAAGTTCGTCCTGCTCAGCTTTGAATTTTTTCAGAAGTTCCATTACGGAAGCAGGGAACTTTATCGTTCTCTGCGAGCGCTTAGTTTTTGTGGTATCTGTGTAAATTCCCTGTTTTGCCGTGTAGCATGAAGTTCGCCGAACACTTATAAGATTATTTGTGAAATCGACATCTTTCCACTCCAGACCGAGCAGCTCTCCACGACGAAATCCGCTGAAAACAGCCAGATTGAAGAATACACGATACTTAAGCGGCTCATCTTCCAACAACTTCAGGAATTCCGTGACTTCTTCAATCGTATAGATCATCTTTTCCTTGGCCTCGCCTTTAGGAATGGTGACCTTTGAGCAGGGATTGCATGACACAACTCCCATTTTTATTGCATAGCTGAAAATGTCAGAAATCAAGCTTAAATTGTGGCGGATAGTTTTAGGAGCAAGCGGCTTTCCGGTGCGCTCGTTTGCTCCCTCTTTAGAAAGTGAATTCACGAAAAACTGAATCTGCCGTGGCGTGATTTTATCCATTCGTAGATGTCCAATTGCGCCGTAAATTCTTTTGCGAAGCTGAAGCAGACGTTCGTATGTAGTGTTGCGGAGATTGGGTTTTGCATACTCAGCAAACCATTCCTCGGCGAATGCCTCGAACTTTATTGCCTTAGACTGGTAGCCTTTTTTACATTCTTCCTCAAAAAGCACTGCCTGCCGATTGACTTCTTTTTCAATCTGTTTTGGAGTCATGTTCTTATCGGGAGTCCATGTTTTCTGCCGAACGATCTGCCTGCCATTCGTGTCATAACCGCATGATACACGAAACATGTAGCTATTGCCTCTCTTTATGATATTTGCCAATATATTTTCCTTTCTCAGATAATTCCCGCCCTGTTTCCAGAGCGGGATGATTTGTTATGTATGGCTTAACAGAGCCATTTATAAGTTGTTGCTTAGATATTCCGCCAGCGAAGTTTTGTTTACAAGAATCTTTCCATTCCTGCCCTCGCCGGTGCGGATATACTTAATTTTTCCCTGACGAACCAACTGCCTTATTGTGTTCTGGGTAAGCCCTTTGAATTCCTCGGCACATTCCTGAATTGTGAGCATTTCGATATGTTCAACTTCATGTGAAACCGCCTTAGGAATCGGCTCGCAAGGCTGACTTGAAACAAGCGTAATGAGATTTTTTAGATGCTGAATGATGACTTCGTCCCTTGCTGTCATTAAGAACTCCTTTCATGCAAATGATGAGAAAATTATATAAAGTGATATTGTAAGAATTCGGTCAAATCAGACCTATAACCACTCGTAGAGCCACATAAAGATTCTGAATTTAGAAAAATCCAGAATCTTCTACTAGCGGTTTGGGAAGATTATATCACTTTTACATAGATAAGTCAATACATGAAAGTAATTTTTGGCTGACATTCAGAGAGTGGTGTAACACGGCTGCTTGAAAACCCTTTATTTAAGCTCAAATAAACTCAAATCGGTGTCACACCCATATTGTGGAATTTTATGCTTTTGTTAAAATTGCACAAATATAGCGTGGCTCTACGAGGGATAATATAGCCTATATTCATAATGCTGTGATGAAAATTCCCCGAACTCCTGAGGAAGTCCGGGGTGATTTCTTACGCAGTATAATCAGCGTTTTCGAGAATTTCGTGAGCCGCCACATAATCCTTGTAGGCATTGATAATTGCGCTTTCAAGCTCATGACGTGCAGTTCCTCCGATTGGGTGCGCAATGTCGTGGCTGATTCCGTAGGAATCCGTGCGGTAGGGCATTGCAACGAACAAGTGGTCGGTCTGGATAAGCTTGATTTCGTGGATTGCGAAGCAGCCGTCCAGAGTTATGGAAGCTATTGCGCGGAGCTTTCCATCTGAGAATGTCTTTCTAAAAATAATGTCTGTAATGTTCATTTTGGTTGTCCTTTCTGTTTCAGTCGTTAGTAATGTTGATGTTCGAGATGAGCACCTGACTTTCAGCGTAAATCTTGTAAGCGGAAAGTACAGCGCTTTCAATAAGATTGCGTGCTCTATCGTTGATTGGGTGAACGATATCGTGGTAGTTCCCGGATTCGTCCTTGCGGCTCGGCATAGCTACAAAGAGGTGGTCGGTTTCGATTACCTTGATTTCGTGGATTGCAATGAAGCCGTCAATTGTCAGCGAAGCGATTGCTTTCAGGGTTCCGTCCGTGAGGGACCTTCTGAATTTGATGTCTGAGATAGTCATGTGATTTTACCTGTCTTTCTTAAAATTTTCTGGTCTTATAAGACCTTTAATAACACTCCGGTCGGCGCCCCGCGACGACAAACCTTCAGTTAAATTGCAGTCTTGAAAGACCTTTTAAAACGATCCGCCACAGCGCAAGCAGCGGAAAAAGTCTGTTCCATAATCTGGCTATATATGTTTCTTATAGAGCCAAAAAAATCAGTGTGTCATTTTCCCTATGTCGTGAACCAGGGATAGTGACACACCAAATTCATATTTTGTGACGCTATAAACAGAGCGTACGCGCACCATATTATTCCATAATCTCTGCGGAAGCGGACTTCAAAGAGCAGTTTCAACAATTCCATATAATTGCCAGAAACCTGACTGCTCCGACAGTCAGTAAGAGCTTTCTGCCTCGCAGAAAGTGACTTTCATTCGCGAAAGTCAGCGGCGTCGGCTATGCCGACCACGCAGCCCACGGAGGGGCTGTGTGTCACCGCCTCTTATGCTCTTCCCCATTTTTAGCCGTACTCCGAAACGTCAGTTGAGGTAAACGGCGTGAACCCGCATTTTAATGCGGGTTATTGAGTGTACACGCAGTGTACAAAGCCCCTTTCAGAGTTGTATACAATTTGTACAAATTGTATAGTAGAGGCTACAAATGGCTTTGTTATGCGGCATTCAATGCGGGAATTTGTACACTTTTCATGTTGCGTTATCACACGTGTACAAATTGTATACTCAAGGCAAAATCATGCTTCAAATGTCGGTTTTGCCGTGACTGACGCCCACTGAATTACTGTTTCAAGTTCTCGGAGCAGTCAGTTCCTTTGCATCTGCCAAATGTTGTCCAAGTCGTCTGGGCAGATATTTAGTTCCCATATCGGCTCGAAAAATGTTTCCTGTTTCTGTCAGATTATGAGTCTATGTCGCTGAGACACTTACAAGATGTGTGCGAAAATCTGGGGGTCTTGAACAGAAAATTTTTGTGTTAGTGTCACACAAAATCGGTCGGTCCATGGCACGGATTCACGGTCAATATCGTTGAAGAAAAAGGAGAATTATTTTAATTCTGATCCGTGAATCTGTTTGTTAAATAGAATAATTAAGCTGTTATGATCCTAAAAATGGTGTTATTGATGGTTGATTGGAGTTTAGCATTTTCATTCTATTGTGATAGAATTATGAAAAATAGCCAACCCACTTGACAAATCAATTCTAATGCAGTAGAATAATATTGTGATCACATTCTATTGCAATAGAAAGGAACCCTGAACCATGGAAATCAAACTGTTTGACTCTGAACTTAAAGTTATGGACATACTCTGGAAGGAGGGCGATACTTCAGCAAAGGACATTGCGGAAATACTGAACAGGCAGGTAGGCTGGAGCAAAACCACCACCTACACCGTAATAAAAAAGTGTATAAACAAGGGCGCAACCGGCAGGTCGGAGCCTGGCTTCATCTGCCGCGCGCTCATTTCACGAAAGGAAGTACAGGAAGCGGAAACAAACGAACTAATCGATAAGATGTACGATGGCTCGTCGGATAAGCTGATAGCATCTCTGCTTGGCTCTAAACGGCTTACAGCCGAGGAGATACAGAGTCTGAAAAAGCTGGTGGAGGATCTGAAATGACAACTCTGCTCAGCATGACGGTTTCAGCGTCGGCTATCATCGCTGCGATAATCGTGATAAGGTCGCTGTTTATTCACAGGCTGCCAAAGCGGCTGTTCGTGATTTTATGGGCGATAGCGGCGCTGCGAATGCTTGTTCCGTTTTCCTTTTCCGTTAATATTCCACATGAAAATACACAGCCTGAAAATGTCATTGTGCGTGAATTTGCGCCGTCAGAACCGCCGGAATCTACCTCCGGAACAAGCGGCGCTCCGAACTATGATTTGATTTTCGAAATCGTCTGGGCTGGCGGAGTTGTTATCTCGCTTGGGATAATGACCGCGCTGTACCTCCGCAGCCGCAGGGAGCTTTCCGAGGCTCTGCCGACAGACGATACGGAAATTCAATCCCACATATTCGCAGAAAAGTTTCGCCGGAAAATAACAGTGAAGGTAAGCGACAGAGTGACCTCTCCGCTGACCTACGGCATTGTAAATCCGGTGATAATTCTCCCGAAAGATCTTCCCGCAGACGGCGAAGAAATGCGGTTTGCGCTTGCTCATGAGCTGGTGCATATCCGCAGATTTGACGTGCTTACGAAGCTTGTTTTTACCGCCGCTGCGTGCGTTCACTGGTTCAATCCTCTGGCTTGGGCAATGTTCGCGCTTGCAAATCAGGATATTGAGCTTTCCTGCGATGAAGCGGTACTGAAACAGCTCGGCTGCAAGCGCGAGGATTACGCGATGGCTCTCATCAGACTGGAAGAAAAGCGCAGCATTTCCGCCGGAGCTGCATTCGGCAGGAATGCTGTCCGAGAAAGGATTGAAGTTATTATGAAATTCAAGAAAACCACACTCGCCGGAATCATTGTTTCTGCATGCCTCATTGCAGGGACTACCACAGCTTTTGCAGCAGTGAACTCCGATGGATATACGCGGGAAGAAGTTCCCGCTGAAACGGAAACCGCCGATGTAACTGATCTTGACAGCAATGAGTATGCCGATGTTGAGTGGTGGACCTACGATGAGTACAAGGCATGGCTGGAGCAGGAAAAGAAGAATATCGCCGAACTTGTAAAGCAGGGCGCAGCCGGCTGGACGCAGTCTAGCGGCGACTTTATCTGGACGCAGGATATTGCTGATGAAACGATCGCGCTCTATGAGCAGAATCTTGAGGATATCAAAAACGGCGCGCATATTTCAAAACCCGTAAATGGAAGCTACGATGATATTGTGTATTCATATTATCGGGTAGAAGACGACACAGACGTTCAGCTTAGCACAGACGAATCCTATCAGATAACCGCCGAAGAAGACGGCACGGTTTATATATCTGATGATACGACCGAGGCATACACAACCATCGAACATAATGTCAGCGACGAGGAACTTTTCAGCAAGTACGAAAAATTCGGTCTGACATACAGGGACGGCAGGCTTTACTATAACGGTGAAGCCGTGAAATACTTTGATGATACGGTAGCCGTTGACGATACCATCACGGAAATCATAACTTACCTCGACTCGGACGGCACGGTAGCTCTGACCGCTGAGCGCGAGAAATCTGACAGCGGTCTGGGCGAACTTACCGGAATAAGGGTCGTTCCTGAGGAGGAGTATATAACTGTGAATACCGGGTTCGTTTCCTGACGTTAAGATTTTGAGCGAGCTTGCGGCATAACAATAACGGTGCGCTTGGATTTCTAAGCACACCGTTATTTCTTTTCAAAGGGTATTCACTCAGCCTTCAGCATAGTATTTAGCCTGTTCCGCGAACATTCCCGCGTAGATTCCGCCGTCAATTCCGACAAGCTGTTCGTGCGTGCCGTTTTCCTTTATCGTGTCGTCAGCAAAAACAACTATGCGGTCGCAGAATTTGCAGCTTGAAAGTCTGTGCGAAATATACACCGCAGTTTTCCCGCCGACAAGCGTGTTGAACTGGCGGTATATCTCGTATTCCGCAACCGGGTCGAGTGCGGCGGTCGGCTCGTCAAGGATAACGACAGGCGCGTTGCGGTACAGCGCCCGGGCAATCGCGGTTTTCTGGCGCTGACCGCCCGAAAGGTCGGTGCCGTTCTCGTCAAAGCTTTTGTAGAGCATGGTGTCAAGCCCGTTCGGGAGCTTCTGCACGTCCTCCCAGAGTCCCGCGAGTTTCAGCACGCGCTCCAGCTCCTTGTCGTCCGCCTGTTCTCCGAAAGCAATGTTTTCACGCAGGCTGAATGCAAACAACTGAAAATCCTGAAACACAACGGAAAACAGCTTTCGGTATTCTTCCTCGGAATATTCCTTGATATTCACACCGTCAACGAGGATCTCGCCCTCCGTAACATCGTACAGCCTGCAAAGCAGTTTTATGAACGTAGTTTTTCCCGCGCCGTTCAGCCCGACAATTGAGAGGTGTTCGCCGGACTTTATCGTGAGGTTTATATCGCGCAAAACGAGCTTTTCGGAGCGTGGATATTTAAAGCTCACATGGCGGAATTCTATCGTATGTTCGCCGGGTTTCACAGGTTTCGTTCCCTTTACCATCGCGGCAGGGAAGCGCAGGAATTCAATATAGCGGTGAGCGTAGGCGCACTTCTGGCTGACGTCCTGAACTCCGCTGACTATTCCGTAAAGGCTCCAGTAGAGCGTGCCTGCGGCGCTGACGCACATCGAAAAGTCGCCCACGGTTATTGCCCGGGTCACAGCCATATAGCCTATGTAGAAATAGCTTATTCCGTCCCGCAGGGCATTCACTGCGTCCATGCCCCAGCTGTTTTTGCGCTGTTTTCTCATGGTGCTGCGCCATATTCCTATCTGCTCATCGGAGAAATGCTGCGCCTTGCCGCATATCATGTCCGTGCTGTCGTAAAGGCGGATATCCTTGCCAAGTTTGAAATCCGCAAGCTGCCAGAATAAATACCCGAAAACGCGGTTGCTTTTCGCAAGTTCGAGGAAGCTGTCGCGGTCAATTTTGTTGTTCTTTGCGTTGAGAATTGTTATTACCACAAGCGCCGCTATCTGCACCGGGAGCAGCCACGGACAGGTGAACAGGATTATCAGAGAAACTCCAAGTAATGCCGCCATATTATTCACCAGTCCGAACACCGCGCCGAGCACCCCGACAATTCCGCCGCTGTACCAGCTCATGCCCTCCTGCGCCTTTTCGAGCGCGTCAAGCGCTTCGGGATCCTCCGTATGCTCGAAATCCATCTTCATGGTGCGGTCTGCAAGCTGAATGTCAACATACTCGCTGAACCACTCTTGATGAACCGATTCAAGCTGAGTTGCAGCACTGCCGAGAACGCCTGTCAGCAGTTGAATTACTATGTACAATCCCGCGAAAATCGCCGCGTTCGCGAGGTGCTGTGCGAACTCCGCGCCTGTTATCACAAGCACCAGCTCGTCGATTATCAGCTTCGCCATAATTGCGTTCTGCATTTTTGACGCAAATTCCGAGATGAATTTCATCAGATAAACAAGAAACACGGACGGGCGCTCTTTCCATGCCGTTCTGAACACGAATTTCAGCGTTTCCCGCGTGATTCCTTTCTGCTTTTGTTCAGACATTTGCCGCCTCCTTGTCAACGTAATACTGCGCCTGCAAGCGGAACATCTCCGCATACGCGCCGTTTTTCTTCATAAGGCTGTCGTGAGTTCCGTACTCGCACATCTCGCCGTCCTTGAACATCGCAACGTTGTTGCAGAACTGCGTTGAACTTAATCTGTGGCTGATATAGACGGCGGTTTTTCCGCCCGTCAGCTTGTCGAAATCGTTGTAGAGCTTGCTCTCTGCGATAGCGTCAAGAGCGGCGGTAGGCTCGTCCAGAACCACCACCGGAGCGCCCTTGTACAGCGCCCTCGCGAGCGCCAATTTCTGCTTTTCGCCGCCAGATAGGTCTACTCCGTCGTCGTGAATTACTTTCAGAATTTCGGTGTCAACTCCGCGCGGAAGCTCCGCGAGTTTTTCGCCAAAGCCTGCGTCAACAAGGCATTTCTCCGCAAGCGCCTTGTCGGTTTTATCGGGGGACTGCATGGAAACATTCTCCGCAAGCGGGAACGCGAACAACTCCACATCCTGAAAAACAGGCGCGAAAATTCGGTAGTAGCTGCGCTTGTTGTATTCGCGGATATTCACTCCGTTCAGCAGGATCTCGCCCTCGGTCGGCTCGTACAGCCGAAGGAGCAGCTTTATGAACGTGGATTTTCCTGCGCCGTTCAGGCCCACGACCGCGAGCCGTTCTCCTGCGTTAAGTCTGAGCGAGAGATTTTTTAGCGCGTAATTCTCGGATTTCGGGTACTTGAAAGACACGTTCCGGAACTCGAATTCGTATTTTTCTGCCTCGGGGACTGGCTTTCCGCTGTTGTCGCTGTCGCCGCCGTCAAAGTCCATAAAGCTGCGGAAATCGTCCACCTGACGGCTTAGATTCATAAGCTCGACAATACCGTTGAACAGCGCGTTGATGTACTGAAACAGCGTTGCCGCCGAGGCAAGGTACAGGCTGAAATTGCCTATTGAAAGCCCGTCATAAGCCACCGACCATATAAGCCACCCGTAGATAACGCAGTGCGAAAGCGCAACCATTACATATGAAAAAATCGAAACCCAAAACCACAGCACCGCGTTCTTTTTCTGCGCTTCAAGGCGCGCTTTTTTAAGATCCCGGTATTTGCCGACAAGCCAGTCCCGCAGCCCGAAAAGTCTGATATCCTTTGCGGGGGTGAAATCGGTTATCTGCCAGCGCATATAGTTGTCCTTGCGCCACCATGGCGCGAGTGGGTCCCAGATTTTCTCCTTGGAAATCTTGTTGAATCTGTTTCCGACAAAGCAGGACACGGCGGAAATCGCCGCCAGCGCAAGGATTATCCACGGGTTGAACGCGCCGAGAATGCACAGCCCGACCGCTGTCACCGCAAGCGTCATGAAAAAGTTAACAAGCTGCCGCATCATTCCCTCGATACCCTCGCCGTTTCCGTTGCAGGCGTTGCTTGCTTTCTGGTAGCAGTCCATGACATCGGGATTTTCAAGGTGTTCGAAATCAATTGTCATTACCTTGCGGTTCTTTTCGCCTATCAGTTTGAAACGCGTGTCAATGAACCTCCACCCTGTTTCGCTGTTGTAATAGGTGTTGAGCATGGTGGAAACAAGCTGTATCACCGTGAATATTCCCATTATCCACAGCAGCGCCTGCCAGCCTGCTTCGCCGGTTATCATGTCGATAACGAATTTCGAAATGAACGTCCACAGGTAGTTCATCAGGGGTGCGCAGACAATGCCAATCGGGATAAGCGCAAGCAGCCCATTCGAGTGCCGCCGCATTGCCGAAAGCGTCCAGCGGATATTGCTCATAAGACCGTATTCTCGGTGCAGGGGGTTCTGCTTTTCGTCAGTCTTTTTCATTGCCTGCCTCCTTTTTGTACGTGTCGTTCTTAAAAAAGCGCTCGCTGCGCCAGTCGTTGTTGTAGCTGAAATTTTTCGGTGGACTCACGAAGTATCTCGCAGCTGCAAGGAACGCGACAAGCTGACACCGCGAAATGTACTGATATATCTTCTCACTGCTGTCGCCGCCATTTAAGGTGGCTTCCCATATAAAACCTACCTCGCAGAAACTTTTGATTATGTCGGCAGCGTTTTCAGCGGATATGCCCAGCTCGTGCATGAGGGTGTCCTTTTTGAAGAACATTGTGCCGTACCGCCCCGCGAGAAAATACAGCGCCTTGAGCGCATTCGGCTTAGAAAGCACGGAAAACAGCTTAACATACTGTTCGTCGTATCTTAGAAATTTATCGTATCCGCACTTCGGCTCGGGGAACAGGAACGCGAACTGCAAATCCGCAGGATTGCGCATTTCAATGAAACCTTCCGGCTGATTTATAAGGCTGTGATTGTCGTATTCCGAGGTGAGCACTTCCTCTGGTATAGGCTCGTATTTTACAGCACCGCAGCACGCAAGCGGAAAAGCCCTGACGATACTGAACATCTCATCAAAGCGCTTTTCCGCCGGAACGCTCTTTATATGCTCCAGGATCCTGTCGTAAATGGAGATGTTCTCGCTTTTAAGTCCGAACAGTTCGTCGATTGAAACCTCCAGTTTCTCCGCGATTTTCGGGAGTAGAGAAGCGTCCGGGAAGCTGTTCATTTCCCACTTTGAAACTGCCTGCGGGGAAACTCCCACGAATTCGGCAAGCTGTTCCTGCGTTATTTTCTTTTCCTTGCGTATTCTGCGGAGATTGTCGTTGAATGTGTTTTCCATTACCAAGCCCTCCAGATTTCTTTCGTTGACCTAATTGTATCACATTTTGCGGTTGAAGTCAAGGTAATTGTGGTTTATAAATTCAACCTGTGGTTTATATTTGGCTCGTATTTCAACAATATAACGCACTTGATATGCAGGTGTAAGTAACTCAGATTAATGAAACGATTTGCCTTATTTTTAATGATGATGGCGCATCTGATGACAGTCTGTTCTGTCGATGTGACTTCAGATAAAAAGGCGCTCTTTTCATGGGTCGGTTCTCTTCATGTTAAATTCGTTATTGGTTGGAAATGCATTGGCATAGCATCATATAGCTTTCAGTAAGTTAGGTGAGTAAAGAAATAGCGGCGAAGTTTTACATTCTCCGCTATTATAGTTATCGGTTATTAAGATAAGATTTCTTTGATTTGTTCTTCGGTCATGCCGCTGGCTTTCATCTTTTCAATTATTAAGTTGCGCTCATCTGTTCTGCCCATGGCGATACCCTCGTTCTTAGCCTGCTTCAAAGCCGAAGCTTCATCATGAAGCGCTTTCTCACGCAGACGGGCAATTTCACGGATTTTAGTGTCTTCGCTCATGTCGTAAATGACCTTAACGGCTTTTTGAATTGTAGGCATATTTGTTGTAGCTTGTACCATCTCAAAATCCTCCCTGCTGTCGGCGTTAATGAATTGCAGCCATTGTTCACGGCTAGTTTTCGGATGCTTGCTGATTTTCTTCAACTCAAAGAAGTGAATACTGAATTTGTCAGAGAATACCTCGTTGGTGCCCTTTATCATCGCTGCTACCTCGGTGTGGTAGTTCTGACCCTCAAACATATTGAAATTGATGATGTTTATGGTTATAGTCTGCTTCAGATTGCCGTATTCCTCGCCGCTTTTAAGCTCAGAAGTGTACAGCTTAGCCCAGTAGAACAGCGTTCTGTCGCGGTAATCCGGCTCCATCTTTACCTGAATCTCAACGTTAATGAGCTTGTCGTCCACATTTAGACTCAGATCAAGTCTGCTGAACTTGCTTTCTACAGTTTCTGGCGGGAGCTCCGGATTAGAAATCTTTATCGTTTTGATGCTTTCAGTCGGGATATCAAGCATACTTGCAACAAAAGAATGGAGCAGGTCTTCGTTTTCAGTAAACAGTTTCTTGAATATTACATCGAGCTTAGCGGATACAACATCTCGTCCCATGCGGCATCGTCCTTTCAGATTTTATTATAAGCCATTTTCCTACATATATTATATCACGAATTAGAAAGATTTGCAAGTGGGTTATGCTTCCACAGACCTGTTACTATGAGCAAATTTTTGATCATTATTTGATCATTATTGCCGCAAAAACATACGAAAAGTTACGGGAAACGCAATTGCCGTAAGTTGCTGTAAATGGCTCTATCATGCGAAATTCCGCAATTTGCAGAAAGATACGAAAAGCGTGGAAAGACTTTCGATTCCCGTACGGGTCACCAGACTTAATCAAAGGCGAACACTCATTCTCGTGGGTGTTCGTCTTTTTTTCGTTGGAGCTTATGGCGCCCTCCGTATTTTCTGAATCACTAAGCACCGAAAAATCCACGCACCGTTCGCCGTCCTTGTAGTTAAAGAATATCACAACACGGTCATCATAGACGTAAACGCTGTTCACGAAGATGTCGATGATTTTCTGCTTCTGCGACTTGTCGGAGAGATCGGCAGCGGCAAAGTTCATAAGCCAAGCCTGAATTTTCTCCTGCGGAATCACGGGCTTGACGAGCTTTTCAATGGCGATGTTCGTTTCAAGCTGCTCCTGCTCGGCTTCGAGTTTTTCAAGTTCGGATTTCGTAGTTTTAAGGACAATACCCGCCTTGATTGCTTTCATGAGATTCTTTATTTCTTTCTGATTTTCACGGAGTCTGCGCTTCAGAGCAGGGAGCATTGGACTTTCCTTGGACTGCAAATCGAAACACGCTTTGCTGATTCTCTTAACAAGCGCCTTGTCTTTGAAAATATCCATCGCCGCGTTCAGAACGATGTTTTCAATCAATTCTTTCTGCACTGGTTTCTTATTACACTTATGCTTCTTGACGTTCATGCACTTGTAGTAGCGATAAATTGACTTGCACTTTCCCGTTCCGCTGATTCCGGAAATTGTAGCTCCGCAAATTCCGCAGAAAATCTTTCCGGTCAGCAGATACTTTTCCTTGTTATTCTTGAAGCTACCTGCTTTGTGCTTATTAACATTTAATCTGTGCTGACACTTGTCGAAAAGCTCCTGCGTAACTATCGGCGGAATCGCTTCATTATTAACGGTATCCTGAAACTTATATTCGCCTAAATAGCGCCGATTATTGAGCATCCAGTTCAGAAAATGGTATGTAAACTTCCTACCGTTGTTTGACATCTTGCTGTTGATGTCGTCGAGAATACTGCGAATAGTTTCGCCCTCAGAATATCTCGTGAAAACGTCCAGAACAATCGGCGCGTTCACAGGGTCAAGCTGAAAATGATGATTTTCGTCAATCATGTAACCAAAGGTCAAAGTACCGCCGTTAAATTTACCCTTGATCGCATTTTCGGTCATTCCGCGACTGGTTTTCTGCGCTAAATCCTTGATATAATAGACTGAAATTCCCTCAAAGACGGATTCCATCATCTGACCCTCGGGTGAACCGTCGATAGGTTCGGTTGCAGAAATGACACTCACTCCGCTTGATTTCAGTGCGTATTTGTACTTCACGCTGTCGAATTTATCACGCGAAAAACGGTCGATTTTCCAGACGATTACATACTGAAACTCCCTGAGCGTGCTGTCTGAAATCATCTGCTGAAACTGAGGGCGATTATCTGCGCGAGTTCCCGAGAGCGCTCTGTCGATGTAAGTCCGAATTACCGTGTAGCCTTTTCGCTCAGCGAAGGACTGGCATTCGCGAACCTGTCCCTCGATTGATTCCTCGCGCTGATTGTCGCTTGAATATCTTGCGTAAATTACTGCTTTCATACTACTCCTTCTGCCGGGTCGTCAGAGCAGCACTGCATATAGTATGTGCTAAATCAAATCAGACCCGGCTGTCATCTTTAGATTGTTGTAGCAGGTCCACAAGGACCTGCTTTAGTCGCTCGTTCATGGGGGATTTCGGGTCAAAGCACATCTCAACAAACTTGCGCATTTCGTCTGAATCCACAGCGGGCTTCGGCTGATAATTGTAGAGTTTACCCTGCGGCTTCTCGGTGCGACCGTAGATGTAATCAAGTGACACGTCAAATCTGTCAGCGTAGAACAGCAGAACCTCCGCCGGAGGTGTTACACGTGCGGTTTCGTAGCGGTTCACGCTCGCTTGAGTTACACCGATTTCTTTCGCAAGTTTCGCCTGCGACATTCCCATTTTTTCTCTGAGCGTCCTCAATCTTATTGCCATAATGTCCATAAATTTTCGTCCTCCTATACATTTGAAGTTTGCTCTATTATACACTATCTGATTAGAATTGTCAATACACATAAAGTGTATAGGAAGAAATAAAAAGCTCCGACAAAATGCCGGAGCCTATGCAGGTTAAGCCGTGAAATTCTCAATTTCGGGAGGTTCGTGAGCTGCCACATAATCCTTGTATGCACCAATGATTGCGCTTTCAAGTTCGTGACGTGCAGCTCCGCTGATGGGGTGCGCAATGTCGCGGCTAATTCCGTAGGAATCCGTGCGGCACGGCATGGCGATGAACAGATGATCGGTCTGAATCAGCTTGATTTCGTGGATTGCGAAGCAGTCGTCAATCGTAATTGATACTACTGCGCGGAGTTTACCGCTGTCGAATGTTTTTCTGAATATTATTTCGGTGATGTTCATGTGAATGTGTCCTTTCTGTTTTAAGAGTTGATGTTGATTTCAGCGATGAGAGCCTGACTTTCAGCGTAAATCTTGTAAGCTGAAAGTACAGCGGTTTCGATGAGATTTCGAGCGCTTTCGTTGATAGGGTGAACGATATCGTGGTATGCACCGGATTCGTCCTTGCGGCTCGGCATTGCCACGAAGAGGCGGTCGGTTTCGATTACCTTGATTTCGTGGATAGCAATGCAGCCGTCAATTGTCAGTGAAGCGACTGCTTTCAGGGTTCCTCCAGTGAGGGATTTCCTGAATTTGATGTCTGAAATTTTCATGTTGGTATTTACCTGTCTTTCTTAAAATTTTCTGGTCTTATTAGACCTTTAATAATACTCCGGTCGGCGCCCTGCGACGACAAACCTTTAGTTAAATTCAGTCTAACAGACTTTTATAATAAACCGTCGTTGCGCAAGCAACGACAAAAAACATCTTGTTTAAGGCATATCAAGCGATGTAAACAAATGTGCGTTTCTTGAATTAAGTGTTACTTGCGCGCATTGCTTGACTTAACTGTATATTTATGTTATAATAAAATCATCGACAAATCGGAATTTGTAGGTGCGATTGATGAAAATTATTGAAGTTAAAGAAAATAAAAAACAATATCTTGATTTGCTCCTATTAGCAGATGAGCAAGAAGATATGGTTGACCGTTATCTTGATAACGGCAAGATGTATGTACTTGATGATAATGGGGTCAAGTGTGAGTGTGTCATAACCGATAAAGAAAATGACATACTTGAAATCAAGAACATTGCGACAGTTCCAGAATATCAAGGGAAAGGTTATGCAAGAGCCTTAATTGAGTTTATTGTTAATAATTACAGAGAGCAATATGCCATTCTGCAAGTGGGAACAGGCGATAGCCCACTGACAATACCATTTTATGAAAAGTGTGGTTTTGTCCATTCGCATATCATATCAAATTTCTTTATAGATAATTATGACCACCCAATCTATGAGAGTGGAATACAGTTGGTAGATATGGTGTATTTGCAAAGACCGTTATAATTTAAATTCAAGTTTATGGAGAGTCACCGTTATGATTAGAGAATTTCAAAGGGATGATATAAATAAAGTTGCAGATATATGGTTGGATACAAATATAAAGGCACAAAATTTACCCCCGCCGAATACTGGAAAAGCAATTTCAAATCAGTAAAAGAAGCGTTGTTACTAGCAGAGGTTTATGTGTATGAGTATGATACAGAAATACAGGGTTTTATAGGGTTAAATGATGAATATGTTGAGGGCATTTTTGTTTCTGGTGAAATGCAATCGCAGGGTATAGGTAAAATTCTGCTGAATTATGCAAAGGATAAAAGGAATAAGTTGCACTTGAACGGAACGCACGGGCAATATCTTTTTATAAGAGAGAAGGATTTGAGATTCAGCATAGTGGCTTAGATGAGGCTACCGGAGAAAAAGATTATGTAATGACATGGCAACACAAATAGAAATTCCCATTTGTCGAGCAGATTACTAATTCCAATTTTAAACTCAGACAAAGCATCGTGAAATTAGACAAACGAGATGTTCTATTTTCTACATCAGATTCAAGCTAAAGTCATTGACAATGATGGCAAAATAATGTAAAATATACTTGGCTGAACCGCTGCTGACTGCAATGGTTCTGAACCTACAATCGCATAGCGCTACATCCCCAGAAAGAGCCGCGCCCTTCGCTAAGGCAAGGTTCGGATGCAAGACACATTTC
>ERZ836877.32-NODE-32-length-194025-cov-32.483018_pt1 | contig 194025 bp, 226 predicted proteins | sample MGYA00519469_ERZ836877 | MGnify/ENA primary metagenome ERZ836877 (study PRJEB31850, sample SAMEA3708809) | human gut metagenome | biome: human gut; feature: human-associated habitat; material: faeces | place: China | collected 2014 ... | reverse complement strand
AATACACCGGATACGTTCTTCGCCTGCAGTTTCGGATCATCCGTCTCGCTGAGCCCTGTAACCGCCTCCAGTGCCCGATACAGAGAAGTGCGCGCATCCATCTGAGCTTCTTCCGGAAGTACACTCTTCGCTTCTTTCAGATCTTCTGCCGCGTCAATCATTCGTTTATACAGAAAATTGACATCTGCCGCGATATTGACGTCGTTCGCCATTTTAGAAACAGGCCGATACCGAGGCGGCAGGATCGGAATCCGCGTCAGCAGGAAATCAGTCGGTTTCACGCCGGCGTCTGCCATCGGCTGCAACGCGCGGATCTTCTTTCGCGCCTGATCCCGTTTCGACAACGGTACTCGTGGTGCGCGCAGGGTCTGCTTTGCCAGGCGAAGCTCTTTGTCGATATCCAGATGTTCGAGCGCGTCCCGCAAACCATCGATACCGACTTTTCCGTTGACCTGGCGCTCGCCTTTCAGTACACCCTCCAGTTCCTTATCTTTCCAGCCCAGCGCGTTTGCCGTTGCTTTAAACATCATCGGATTCAAGACAGGTTCCGGAAGTTCATAATAACCCCACTGCTCCCCATCCGCTCCAAAGATTGCGGGATCGAACAAACCTCCTGGAACCGGCTGCAGATTCTTGGAGTCGAATGTATTGGCGAACGAGACACGACGCTGTCCTGTCAGTTTCTTAATGTCCTGATCCGTTGCGCCGTACATGTGAACCCGATCCGGGTATTCTTCCAGCGAAATGCCGGCAGCGCGTAAATGCGCAAAGAATTTCTGGTTGACAAGCGGTGAAGACGGCGGTGTCGGTGTCATCCCATCCCGGAAAGAACGCCAGAATTCGTCATTCCTTTGTCCCCGGATCAACTTTGCGTCCCTCAACACCTGATCAGCACCATGTGCGGCCAGCGCGGAGACTTCCATATTACCGAGCCGACGAGCACCTGTCTTACCGCCTTTCATCGGAAGGTCTTCCGCTGTGTACTCCCCAGTTGACCGCGCACCCTGTTTCGATTCCGACATGTGCTTGAGCTTATAGTGAAATACGATACCGGTAGCTACGTCTTTCACCGTTTTACCGGACACAGGATCGAACAGATCCTCGCTTTCGGTCAAACCGTGCTTCTTCAGTTCCTTCTCTACAAAATCCGGGATGGTATCATCAGTTAAAAAGTCCGGAAGGATTACCGGTTTTCCTGTTTTCTCCGCAATCTTTCCCAGATTAGCGTCTGCCAGTAACGCGGTATTCAGCCGGCTTGTTGTTCCCAGAGGGCTGAGTTCAATATGAACTGGACGACCCTGCGAGTCTCGCAGCATTTCCTCTTTCGGAACGATTGAGTTCCCGCACCACATCGGTTTTCCGTTCCGGGCAACCAGCAGAATCCCGGTCGACACGGTACAACAGTAAACAAACCCGTCATATTCTTTTGTATAATATCCATCTTCCCTTGCACGCTGCTTTGACTGCGCGGTACGACAATCCGAAACACGGAGTCGAAACAGCGTACGGGAATACTGCTGCTCCTGTTCAATGATCGCGTGCAATCCATATCGAATGCAAGCGCGCTGTCGTGCTTCCGCAACGCTACGTACTTCTGTGACCGGATCCCGACGAATCGTATCCAGCAATTCTTTAGCGCGCGCTGTCTGCTGCACAAGATCACGGTGAGGAGCCGCTACCGGGTGCAACCATGCGTATCCCTGCACCGTCTGTACGTTGACCCGTCCGAATTCCTGATACGTAGTGTCCCCTTTGTGATTCCGGTGTGCGCGTTTACACCACATATCGTGAGTCGGCGTCACAAGCCAGTCCAGATTACGATCCCGATATCCGTACATCAGACCTTTGTATGGTCCGGAATGAATGGCACTTGGATGTTCAAACTGGAAGGTATTCGACGCCGGATCCAACACCGCGACCTTATCCTCAACTCGAAGTTGACTGAACGGTTTGAATCCCTGGTCCGTATAGACCATCGTGTCTTCATCGTAGCAGCTTACCGTTCCTTTCGATCCATACCGGGAGCTGTTTCCGCTCCACACCGTCTTACCGTTCCTGCGAACAAATACGGTATGGGTATACGGTACTTCCACACAGTAGATCATACCGTCGTAATCCACCCACTCTTCTACAGCACCTTCGACCTTCGAGCATTTATAGCTGTTCTCATCCTCTACGCGGACATTCGTCAAATGATATACACACTTTCCGAAAATCTCAGTAGAGAACATCAACCGCATGTACGTGCAGTCGCAGTTCCGCGCAACCAGATGTCGATGATTCGGTGTTACAAGGATGTCCAGGTCTGGCGTCTGCAGAGAATACATCTTTCCTTTGTATGCGTATTGATACGCACGGACAAAGTTAATCAGATACGACTCTCCAGACTGTGGATTCAACGTCAGAACACGATCATCCCCCCGAAGATCCTTGAAATACAACCAACCTCTGTCGGTAAAAATCTGAGTCTCCTCGTCATAGCACATCTTATCTCCGACCTGCATCGGGGTATACGCCTGCGTATATACCGTCAGATGCTTACGACCGCGTGCGACATCCATCACAGTTCCCGGATAGTCATGTTCCCAGACAGACAGGTACGGAGTCGCCGCGTTGCGGGCGATCCCACGGGTAGATTGATCTCTGTGCTGTACACCCATCATAATAGGATCGCCTTTCTTCAATACGGTACCGACTTTCACAACACCATCGTCTCCCAGCTGATCCAGCTGCTCACGTGTAAACTCATTGCTGCGGAACAGCGACAGGTATTTCTGCTTTCCGTATTCAATATCAGGTGTCACGTCACCCCGCGTTTTATACATCTGCTCTGATCCGAGAAGCTCTGCCGCTTCATCTGAGATACGAATCGCATCTTCGAACGTACCGGCATTCCTGCCATTCCGAAACGCGACACGCAGATTCGTACCGAGTGCCGCCACTCCATTCTCATCCGTATAGTTTGAAGGTGCAAGGATTTCGTTGGCTTTCACCTTCTGCCCAGGTTGTACGACAGGATGATTCGTGATATAACCTTTCTGATTTGCGGGAAAATTGTGATACAGATCGATTTCGTACTTCTTTCCGTCCGTTCCCCGCATCACGATGCTGTCAGGCTCTACGCTGAGAATCGTACCGTTTACCGGGGCGAATTTCGCCCCCAGGTATTTGCCGATGTAGCGCTCCGTCGTTGTCTGTGTACCATCCGGAAGTGTTAACAACCGCTGTACGCCAGGAGCTTGGCGATGCTTCAACGGAAGCGCCTGAAGCGGATACTTCGAGCCCATTAACGTGCGATTGCTTCGAATGCCGCCAATTAACGGAATCATCCCGGCACCAGTGCTCATCATATTGTTAGACGATGCCAGATAGAAATCGACGTCTTTCCTCGGAACGTACTCAATGCCCTTTCCATGGAAAAACGCAGGAATCCGTTCGTTCGGATCTGCTTTCGGATCATAAAATTCAGGCGTTGCAACGATCGCATTGGCAGCGGTCGTCATATCGACGTAGTTGACAGATCCGTCCTGTGTACGCATCCGCGTATAGAGATTCCCTTTGCTGTCCTTCAGTGCACCATGTGTCAGGTATACGTCAAGTCCGACTTTAAGACTTTCCGGACTATTCATAGAAAGAATATTAAATGATTCTTGATACTTGACGAACAACCGCTCGCCGGGAACTGACAGACAGTACACGAACCCATTGTAGGGAACGCGTTGAATTTCACTTTGGTGAAACAACGATGCAGTCAGCGTATTATCTACTGTCAATGATGCGAGCACAACTGTCTTGCTATCCAGCAGCTCGTCTGCACGCACAACGAAGTGTGATACAATACCTTGATCGTCCGTGCCGATTTCGGTCGCCAGATCCAGCAATCCGCGATCCATCTCTGACGCATAAATGACATGCATCCGGTGATTCGGTGTTACAAAGCAGGCAGATGTCCCATTGTCAAACAGGATCAACTCTCCATCATACGGATACTGATGGATCTCCAGCGGCTTTCGGAATTGCAGTACGTCATCGATCCAGCAGCCGACGAGATCATCCATCGTGACAGTTTCCAGTGGTTTCCATCGCTCTACACCGTCAGGTTCCCGAATTAAAACGGTATGCCCTACAGCAAAACAGCGAATCGGATCGATAAATCCGGCAAAACTGTCCTGAACGCCACGACTCTCCGCCGGCGCAGCTCGTGTATCTCCGATTCCTCCCTCTCCCAGTCGAGATACGCCGGTATTGAAATCGAGAGACTCCATCGGAGAACTGCCTTCGATATAACCGGCATGCTTTCCTTCCATGAACACGGAATCCACATGCGGTTGAAACTCACCGGGACCTACATCATCCAACGTCCCTTTCCGCGAAATACGATTGAACAGCGTACGAAGAACACCGCCGCCATCCCGTACGATACGCTCCGCGATGTAATCCGCAGGTCCTAATACTTTCTGGAACTGCAAACCATCGCGGTCGTCCAGATCCAGCGTATCCGCTTCTCTTGCGATCTTCAGGATCTTTTTACTCGTCTGCAGCAGTGTATCCGGCGTAATGCGATCATAGGCGACACCCAGTGTACTCTTTGTTGTCTCCGGATCCAGCAATGTTTTACTGATTTCGTTGTTCCAGAGATCCCGATACTCATTCATCGTTGTAACAGCTCTCTTGTTTCCGTCAGACTCATCCATCAGTCTGCCGTACTTACTCAGATTCATCTGATACAACTCGTCGCCCCACGCGGTTCGGATCGCATCTTCTGACATACCCGCTGCACGCAACATCGGAAGTACGCCATACATACGTGTACCGCGTGTCATATACAGAACACCGGTTTCCGGATCAAGCTCCATCGACATCTGTCTTCCTGTTGTCTGCGCAGGATTAATGTGTGCTGCAATGATGCCGTTGTCTTTGATTCTCGCATACACACCCGGACGGAGTCGAAACATGTGCTTCAATGCCAGTTCCGATCCATTGCGAATAAACGTTCCTCGTTCAGTCATACGAGGAACGTTCATCAACGTTGCCGTTTTACGCTGCAATTCCTTTCCTGTCGCATTGTCGATCAATACCCAATCACCGCGCAAACGGTCACCAAGCGACGCATTGTTCAGGATCGCTTCTTTCTCATCCCGCAGATGCTGACGTTTCGGTTTCTCATACGCCAGATTCTCGATGCGAAGCGTGTACTGATCATTGGACAGCGGGAATCTGCTCAGGACAGCCTGTTTTACATTTTCCCGAATGCGTTCGCCGACTGTCTTGAAATCGGTCGGATCGTATACATCCTGATTCGACGCAATCTGCTCATATGTCATGTAAGGAAGTTTTGTCGATGTTCGCGCAGGGCGCTGCGCAAGCAGATTGTACCGTGTCTGCGCAAAATTAGTCAGGGTAGGGGCGGAGTTCAGCGGAGTTCCCAAATCAGCAGGATCGAAAGCAGCAGGTGTATCCATGTGTACTGTCCTTTGTTAAGGGTGAATTGGCCAGCAAACCTGCTGGGTAACATAGCATACGACCTGTTTTTTGTCAACACAAAAAGCGCGTTATTTTTGAAATAACACGCTAGACAAGTGGAAAACCCACTCGTTACTGATACGATGGACTAGTTCCCGCTTACTTTCACATTGTTGTCCGCATCCAGCTCCAATTGAAGCCGTGGCACCATATGCGTCATGTTCGTCGCAGCCAGGGACTGCATCTGCTTCAACTTTGCCCGATTCTCATCCCGACGCTTTGCAAACTGGTATGTCGTGTACGCCCCCAACAAGGCAAGTGCACCCGCACTCAAGGTCGGAAGATCCGCGAGTACGCCGATCGCACCGCGACTGGCATCCGTCTCGCTTCTTGGAGAACGACCGAACAAAGACTCTTTGACATCACGAAGTTCTTTCTTAATGCCATGATACGTCGTACTGATATCATCCCCCAATATACGAACAGGAGCTGTCGCGGATGTAATAGCATCATTCACAAACGAAGACGCTTGTTTCGGAACTGCCGTTTTTACACCGCGCCCCCGCAACCGCATATCCAGGATCTGGCGGTGCAGCGAATCCAGCTGATTGCGTTTTTCAGCGATCTCACGATCCAGTTCTTTTTCTCTGGACTCCTGCAGCTGATTGGACATGGATTGCGTTCCGAACCACAATCCAAGTCCGCCGGCTGCAAGCGGCAGCGCGGACCTTGTGACGTTCGTCAGATACTTCTGCAGCATATTCGGTTCGCGATCCGGCAAGTCATTGCTCTGCTTCTGCAATTCCCGCGCACGTCGTTTTTCCCGTTGCGCCGTATCGGTCAGATCCGTATCCGGGTGCGACAGCGGCTGAATCGCATTGACTTTATCCACTTCTGCCGAGTCTCTGTTCTTTCGCCACCAACCCGCCTGCTCTGCGCCGGTAATGCCTTTGATCAAACCGCCAACCGTCAATCCGGCAGCCAGCGATGCGAGGCTGTTCCACAGCATCAGATTCGTACGCGGATTGTCAGCCAATTGCGGAAGTCCAACCGTTGCCCGATCCGATCCCACCAGTGTCAATGCCGGATTCAACAGCTGCAACTGATGCCATGCCGGCTTGAATTCTGCTTTCTTTTGCATGCTATCCCTCGATGTTTGTTGTCTTTGTTACGTCTGCCAAATCCAAATACGTAATGTATACCAGCAGCTGCCCAGCATCCAACTTCATGCGTTCCTCCCACACCAACTGAATCCGTGTACCTGCCGCTATCTGCGCCCGCAGATCTCCGTATTTGATCCGATCATCTGCGTTCGACAGATCAAAGCATTCGCAACGTCCCGCCATCACAGTACGCACATCCTCCGGAACCGTCAATTCTGCATCACTCAGGAATGGACGTCCCTCGTGCGTCTCGCCAAGTCGTCCTTGCCGATACATGCGGTCCAATGCGGCAGATGGAATAGGCCTTAATGAGATGTCAAGAGGACTCATATGAACTGATCGTGTTTCGGTCTGGTTACAGACTGCTGTTCTTCCTGTTTCATCGAATCCAGCTGCCGCTGCAGTGACGCGATTTCCGTCGACAGCGCACTGGAATACAGCTCCTTATCCGCATTCTCTGTGATATGCTCCGGACTGGTCATACGCGACAGCCCATATCCTGCGCCAATCCCCAGCATCGGGGCGATCACGTGCATCAGGTTCACGCCCCCGATAACTCCTTCCCGTACCGTGTTGACGACCGGTTTCAGCGTATCCCCGATCGCTGCAACCTTTCGCATCCGAATCGAATCCAATTTTTCTCGATATGTCATTTGTCATCCCTCACAAATTATGTAATAATGCATTTCCGATCCCGGTGACTGCTGCCGCTTTTGTCGGGCTGGGAAGTCCCAGTGCCGCTGCAGTCAGAAAACCGACCGCAGCTCCTGCCGCAGCAGACGCTCCTGTCGACACCGCCGCACCGACGATATCCGCACCGGAGATCGGTTGATTCCCGGTCGCCGGTATTGCGTTCAGCAAACCCAAAGCGCTGGCCTTCATTTCCAGCGACAGATTCTGATTGGTCAAAATTCCTTCTTTCGCCATACTCATCGGAATCACATCACTGCGAGACAACGCCGATTCTGTTTTGCGCAGCATCGGGCGTATCTGTTTCGGCTGATATCGCAGCAGTCCGCCGAACGGTCGATTTTTATCCCAGGACAATGCAGCGCTGCTGCCGGCTCCCAATAACCCAAGCGCAGTCGCAAACATCAAACGGTCCTTTGGATGCATCGGCATTGGATTGCCATACTCATCCGCCACCGGCTGTCCGGTCGTAGCACCGTACATACGCATCAACGCAGGTGCTGCAGCGTATGCGCCAAGACCGAGCGCACCACCCGTCAACAACGCCTTACCCAACGGATTCACCGTAATCGTACGAATCGCATTGTCGAACCGATCCAACGGAAGTTTATTCAGAAAACCGGAACCCACTCCTCGATATTTCGCCGTCGTAAATGCAGGGACCAGGGGATCGCTGTTCCCTGTGGCAGGACGGTTCAACGCATCCTTCACCCAGTTGTCGTCCGGTTTCACCGTAGGAATTCCCGGCGCTTTCGGCAGCTTGGGAGGTTTCACCTTTGCCGCAGCTTTTTTCGTCAGAATGTCTTCTGGCGCGACACCGACAAACACGCTGACTGGTGCCTCCGTACCGGAATCCGGTTTCTTCGGAGGGCTTGTCAGCGGTGTACCCGCAACGCCGGGAACGGTGCTTCCGGTGTATGTAGCAGTTGGCTTATTCCCTACGATCAATGCTTCATTGGTTTTGTCTTCCCCATGCTCTACACCATCGGTTGTATGACGTTCCGGCCAGTTGTATCCGGAAATCGTACCGGCGTATGCTTGCTTGGACAATGTTGCAATTTTATTCCATTCCATACCATCACCCCTGTTGCCTTGCCATTTCCAAACCCTGTTGCCTGGCCTGATTGTCGAACCGCTCCAACGCGGACTTCGCAACATCGTACAGTGTCGGATTCAATTGCTTCACCATCGTATAAATCTGCTGTCGAGGTGCACCGACCGGAGTTTTCATCAGAATCTGCGCCACGACCTGCGCGTCTGCCTGTACCTGTTCCATTGAGATCCCCTGTGGTGCTTTCACCGACATCAAATTCTGGATATCGGTAATCGGATCACCTGTCATCGGTGATGCAACCGGTACACCGCCCATCGGCTGAGCACCACCCGGAGGAGCTGCTCCCGCCCCTGCAGGAGCGCCTCCTTGTGCCGCAGGATCACCGCCCTGCGCACTCATCGCCGCCTGATCCATCGCCTGCTGATTAGGCATGTTCATCATAGCATCCAGGAATCCGGCTTTCTGCAGACGATTGCTGATCTCCTGTTGCTCCTTCGCCATCGCGACAGCTTCTTCCACCCGCAGACGTGCCTCCATCTTCGGATCGATCCGCATTGCCCGCATGTATGTCGCTTCCGTCAACCGCTTATTCTGGTACAGTTCCGTCATCGCGCTAATACGGGCAGGATCGAATACAACGCTCTGCCGCATCAGCGCTCCTTCCAAGTGAGGCCATCCCAGCAGCTGCTGACATTTCGTCAGATACCAATTCAAATAATCATCCAACGGCTCGATCTCCCGCGACCAGCTCTGTTCAAATGTCCGCAACGACATCGGAAGCGCCTGACTGCTCAGCAGGGAAGATTTGTAAAATTCAACAGGAACGCACAGCGTATCCAGCAGCTGTTCCTTGGTATACTGCAGCATGTCAACGGGAACGATCGCCTTGCCGTCCCCGCCCAATGTCAGTTGCTGCACAGCGGTCGGAATCATCTGCCAGCTGGACTGATGCAACGCCTGCGAGCGCAACGATCGGTCGATTACCGATCGCAAATATCCAAGGTTGATGTTATGTACAGCTCCTGATGTCAGGTCCGAGCCTCTGGCTGTTGTCGCGGGATCAGGGAACAGCAGGCGGATCGGCAACATAAAGTCTTTGACAACCGACTCCGTCTGACGCTCCAATAACATCAGCTGAATGATGTACTTGAACGAAGTCAGAAACCGTGGCAGTCCCCACCCCTTCATCGTCTGTTTGTTCATCGCATCCGATGTCGTAGCCAGATGCAGACAGGAATCTCCGTTGAACTCAATCGCAGACTCGTTCACCGTAGCATCCAGCAGGAGCTTCGGCAGTGTTTCCAATGCAACGGACTGCGCGATGTTGTCGATGAAATCCCGATCCGCCTTCGAAGGCGTATACGTAATTTTTTCAGCGTCGGTCAGCGCACAGAAGTCGATGTCGATGTGAAGCGGGTTCCAGTTGATCACATTCAGCGGCTGTGCTGACGCACGATCCACATAATCGACGTAAGGATGAACCCCGTTGTACTTACAACTGGGGCAAACGGTCGTAAACTCCCCTTTGTTGAAGTCATAATCCCGACCCCGACGCAGCTTTCGCAGATATCGGAATGTACCGCAACGCGGACATTTCAATGTCCGCGTAATCGGAAGCATTGCCGTTGAAAAACTGTTGCCATAGAATTGGAGGTCCAGTCCGACTGCGAGGATCTTCTGCTCGATCTTATGCTTCATCATCAGCTGTGTCTGGAAGTGATCCCGACTGTCAGAATCTTCCAGATCTCCGACGATATCCACACCGTTCAGAAAATATGCGATCGCACGCAAAATCGCAGCAGTGAAATCGCCATGTCTCGATCGCAGCCAAATCGCCCACATCATAGCATCACGCAACGTGACGGGATACAGCTTATTGGAATAGCTATCCCACAGGGGTTGCGCCAGCATCTGTGCATATTGATTCGGCGCGCCCTCTAACGAATATGGACGAGCAGCATTGTTCATTATGGTTCCTCAAATTTCGTCATCTGACGAATATAAGCCTCTTTCTCCGTCGCGCACTTTGCGCAGACCGGAATCTCACAAATTCGTTTCACTGCGGGCTCCCCGCAGAGTTGGCACCGAATATCATTGGATGTTTTACGCAACACAATTAATCCTCCAATACATCCAGAATCGAGATATCATCCTCATCTGACACCGACACGGCAGGAGTTGTATTCACAGCGCTCTGTGCCGGTGGAACTGTTGCCTGTGCAGAGAGTCCGGCTTTTTTGCTGAACCCGCTGATATCCGATTCCAACAGTTCGCTGTAATCAACAAATCCGGACTGCTCGATCGAAAACCGTCTTCCAGCAGATTTCGATACCAGATTGCCGGTGGTATCATGCGTCGTCCGCTCTGCACGCAACGCAGGAAGCGGTACTTTGTTGGCAGCGGCCAAATGTCCGGGAACGGGAAGGATCGCATGATTCAACGCCTCTTTTGTTTCCTTGGCGTCTTCAACAATGCGAATGTTGTCCCCGTAATGCTTTCTCAGGTAAGCGCTCTTCGAACGCATAATCAACTCGTTCTGCCGTCTCCGATCGTATGTCGCTGCCATACTCGCACCCTTTCTCCAAATTATTTTGGTTCTCGTTTCATTGCCTGTTGATACAATTCAGACGCAGATCTCGTCCGATCCGCATCGGAAATACCAGATTCAAAGTAGAGAGGATTCCGTTTTACCAGATCCTCACGCGCTTTCATGATCTCTTTGCGGTTCAGTCCACGGGATTGCTGCGCCGCATACCAGGATCGATACAGCTCCGGATTGAACGTACCTCGACTGACATAGGATGCATAAGCCGCCGGCTCCAGTTGTTCAGACACGCTTCCACCGCCCAGCTTCTCATACCACGGCATTGCGTTCCAAATCGAATTCCGAATACGCTGCTCTTCGCTATTCCCCTTACTGCTCAAGGCGTCCGCATAAGAACGACCCATCGCGGACGTCGATCCGTTTGACAGCAGAAACAACCACGGATTTCCAGTAACTGCACCTCCCACGATACCGACTGCGTCCGATGCGCGATCGGCTTGATCCCCCAGATTGTACAACACCCGTCCAAGTCTCGCTGCCGTTGTATTGCCTTGGAACGAATTACGTACGGCTTGTTCCCGCTGCCGCTGCTCTGCCGCAATTTGATGCGGCGTCTTCATCCATTCTGCTCCGTGCATCAGACCCGCGCCGAGCGCTCCCACACCAGGAGCAAAACCACGCGGAAGGAACTGAAAGCTGCGGGCGGCGGGAGATGCTGAAGTTAGCGCTCGCGCCGTTGCCGACACCAGCGGAGCCCCTGACACGGTAGCTCTTGCTGCTGCCGGTCCCCAAGTGCGTAAGGGTATTTGCGCAAGACCCCAGAGACCCAGTGCATTGTGTAATTGAGTACCGTACGAGGCCGCCGGAGCGCTTTCATTTGTCTGCTGCAACCGTCGATACGCGTTTGAAGCACTCTGCAGATGCGCCGGGAATAATCCGCCTTGATACACAGGAGCTGCGGTAGAACCGACAGGACTGAGCGGATAGCCGAATTGCTGCTGAGCCCACGAATTCAACACAGGGTATTCCATACCCGTGCGTTTCTGAAATCGGGCCTGTTCCAACGGTGTGACAGGGCGCGGATACATCAGACGAACGGGACCTTGCGAGATCAGACCTTGGTTGTTGTATTGAATTCGTGGTGCCATAAACTGTCACCTCATTACTTAGGCTGTGCAGCCAGATATCCTTTCGCGAAGGCAACAGGTTCCGGGCTCTTGCCCAGATAGCCGAGGATCAATGCATCCGCATTCAGCTTCGGTTGATACTGATGCGGTTTCTGTTCGTTCGCCATAGCGCCTATTCCTTTCATTTGTAAACGTGATAACTTATGACAATATAATAGTACCGACACCAACTTTCAATTCACATAGGAGGCGTGATCCCTGTATGAACTCTGCACAAATTATACTTCTTGCCGTTGCTGTTCTACTGACAACAACGGGTTGTCAGACACATACGATCACAACGTACTACCCACCGACAGAACAGTTCCATACAATACGGGACGGCAACGTATACGGACCTGTTCACTCGGAAGAACGAATCAGCGGTGCCAATGAGTTTTCAGATCACAAAACACTCCATGTATCGGCATTCAACTGATGAGAACATCCGGTCGTCGAAAAGTCAATGGGACATCTCCTGAAGAACTGCTGGTACGCAAGTTATTTCAGCAACTATCGAAACGTACAAAATTGCGGTTTCGCCCTACAGAGTACGATAAGGACTTCGTGTTCACCCGCGCGCTATCATACCTGTCGGAAGAGAGCAGACTCCGTCTGTTGTTGATTTGTGCGCGTCGTGGATATATTACGAAAGAATAAAAAAGCATCCCACCCGAAGGTGAGATGCTCCCGGTAGTCCTATACAGGGATCATGGATGTCAGTAGTCCCGAACCAACTCCCAGCGCTGTGACCACCGATTCCAGCGCTCCCTTTTTCTTTCCGGTGTTCCCACTCGCAGGCTGTTCGACCGATGCCTCGGTCGGCTCAACCAGCGGAGCTACTTCGGAAAACAATCCTGCTGTTTGAACGGTGTTCGCGACAGCAGGAGCGGATTCAACTGAGCCGCCAGAGGAACTGCTCGACGGCGTTATGCGTTTTTTGCCGCGATGGCGGAAAGAATGCGCTGTTCCCGGACCTCACACTCCAGATTGGTGATCTTACGTGTGGCCTGCTCCTGCCAATGGCTGCAAAGCGCATTCAGGATCGCCTGAGTGTTGTCCTTGCCGGAGCTGATGATCGCACAGGTGTTGCGATCCATCGCAGCACCCAGCGCGGCAATGCCCTGCTGCGTATTGCAGCAACAACGGTCGATCGCCTGTGCAAGTTCGAACTTGCTGTTCAGGATCGAAGTGTTCAGACCGTAGAAGCCGTTTTGCAGATTGGTGTTGATCCCGGAGAAGCCTTGGCACAGCGACTGCTGGACACCGGCAAATCCTGCGGACATGTTGTCCTTGATCTGACCGAGCGTATTGTTTTGAGCCGCCTGCGACTGTCCGATATAATTCAGACCTGCGCGAGTTTCCGCCGCATTTTCTGCAGTGGTAACGCCCAGATCGGCTGCAACAGGACCGACACCGTTGCGATTGCCGAATCCGTTACCGCCCCAGAGGAACAGCACCAGAATCGCAAAGATCCACCATGCGCCGCCACCAAAGCCATCGCCATACCCGCCGTATGGCATACGATCTGCAAAGTCGAAATATTGCTTGGTTACAGGATGATCGCTCATTTCCATCATGAATTCCCTCATTGTTTGATATGGTTGATTGCAATGCAAGACAGTCAGCATAGCGTCTTGCCCTCTATTCACTACCATAGACAACTCCCCGCTATCAATCTGAAATCGCAAAAGTAGTTTTGCAGATGCTAATATCGGAAATAAGGAGGAAAGGATCGCTATGAAAAGCAGATTTGAGCTGTTTCAAACAAAACTGGGAAAGTCGGATCGCGACATGGCGCTCCGATGCGGTGTCACACGGCAACAAGTCAACTACTGGAAAATCTATGGAGTTCGCCGCTGGGAAGTGGCGGAACGATTGGCACAACGGCTGAATACAACGCCGGAAACATTAATCGGAACGATCAAAGGGATTTAACATGGATTTGGATTTAATCAAGCTGGCAGACCTGATGGAAGGAATTTCCCGCGAAATCAAACGCGTATACGGGGAATCACCTGCTGCACCCGCAATCACAGCACCGCAGGGACAATTAGACACACCGGAACAGCCGGAATCAACAGAAGCAACTACAACTGAGACACCAAACCAACAAGAGTCTAAATTTGCTGATTTAGAGGATGCAGGCACCTCGGTTACTGCCGCAGAATCCGCTGCGCCACCAGCAACGACGACGGAACCTGCACCGACAGCAACGCCATCCATTCCTCCGGTCAGTTCCGGATCCGCCATACCATCCGTCACGCAGGATACACAAAACGCGGAACAGCGGATTCAAAAACTGCAGGAAGAGCTGAGGGCTGCGCGATTAGAAGCTGCCAACCAAGGCACATTTAATTTCCAACCACTGCACCTATAACAAAAGGAAACCGAAATATGGCAAGTGCAATCATCGAAATTACAAAAATTGACGGGAAGCCGAAATACGCGATTACCAAAAGCGGCGATGCGGATATCGACAAGCTGGCGGACGTTGCAATCGGTACCATGGGCACATTCCTGAAAGCGGGCGGCAATCCGCAGAACATCCTGTCGCAGCTCGCTCCAATGCTGGGACAGATGGGAGGTGCCGGTGGCATTCAGAACCTGCTCGGCAGTATGATGGGAGGAATGAAATAATGAAAGAGCTGCATCAAGTAGAACAACCGACTGCAAAGCAGACCGAACAGGAATCCTGCGCACAACGTCGTACGCAGCTGATCGAGCGCGCGTTTGAACACTATGACTTTTCTGAATTCAAGCAATGGGCGGCAGACAAGTCAGCGGAACTCTGTCAGCAGATCATCCGGCTCCGCACACCAAAGTGTGACAAAGAGGAGTTAATCCGCACGATCTTCATGACCGAAGATATCTGCTGTATGCTCCGTATGCTGTTGAGAAAAGAAGAGCCGCTGATCCAGGAGATCGCGGAAGATATCTACTGCAACTTTGAAAAGCTGTTGCAGGAGCACCGGCTTACTGTGATCGCGGATCGATATCACGAGAAAGCGGCAGAGAAATAACAAGAAAGGGGAAGGGCTGTCAGGCTCTTCCCCTTTTTTATATACACGCTGTCATCATCATTATTTCAGATGGAATTCCTTTTCATGCGCCCGAATCGCTTCCTGAATGCGCGGAACAGCCTGCTCCAGAATCATACGGCGCACTTCCGAACGATCCACCAACGTGCTGTTCAATACTGTCAATTTCAGCTCGATGGACTTGATATCCTGTACAATGGATTGCATCTGCTTCTGTGAATCAATACCGTGAACCTCTACTCGCTCCATCCATGCTTTCACGAAATACGTATTGACCGCAAGCATCAACAGCATCGTGATACTGATCACACTGACTATAATCGTAGCCACGCTCTTCTTTTGTCCGCTAAGCCCTTTCTCCACAAGTTCGGATACTGCGTCTTTGATTTCGTCTGTCATAATGATATACGCCTATAGTAATGTAGATTCGTTGCTGTCTGACACTACTATAGGCGTGAGAATTGCCGGTTACAAATAATCGGCGGAAACGACGTTACTGATTGGAAGCGATATGTCCCATCAGCTTACCGAGTGCGATCGGAGCCAGTTCCGGATTCTGCTTGGCCCACTCCACCACGGCGGACTGCGCACCGTCATTTGCCACTTTGCACAGAGTCGTCCAGACCTCCGCTGCGCTCGCTTCCTTCTGAATCGCTCGATTCACAGCCTCCGATGCCGACTTCTGAAGCGGCTTAATGTCGATCCCTTCCAAAAACTTGTTTCCTTCCATAGTACCAACTTCCTTTTTATTTGAACCAGTTAATCAGTTTTCCGAGCAGTGAATCCGTCACAGTCGGAATATCTTCCGGATTCCGGTCGGCACGATTTGCCGCGACCTTCAATTGATTGTGCGTGAACATGAACCATACGGGTTCTCCGTCCACTTCCATCAACACGGGATAATACTTCGCAGCTTCATTGCGTTTCCGCTGCTTGTTTTCCACAGCTTCCAACTTCTCAGCCATCTTATCGCCCTCCTATCAAGTTACGATTTCGATTGCGAACAGCATCCGCCGGGCTGTTCGACATCAGATCCTGCTGTGTATTCCTATCTTCGATCCGACGTTGCGTCTGATTCCACGGCAACTGTTCCGAAGAGAACATCGACGATTGAAATGCACGGGGCAGCGACGTCTGACGCTCCGCAGACTGCGCGGCATCCTGCATCTGATTCCACATGAAATCCGGTCGTTGCAATTGCTGTTTGTTTTGATACTGCGCCTGATCACTGCGTCGTTGCTCCGCTGCCAGCGCCCCTCGCATCTGCTGCATTGCGCTCTGCTGATACATATCGCGCTGCGGATTCGTGCTGAAATACAGCGGGCCCTGCTGCGCCGTAAACGCTTCAACTTCCTGTGGCATGTACATATTCTGAAGTTCTCGCGGCGTCGGTTCACGGAAGCGTTGGAACGCCGCCTGTTCCGCCTGCTGGGACGGAATCACAGGATCTGCTGCCGGCTGATTGGGACGGAACTGCGGAGGAACGTCGGACATCTGTACGGTACGCGGCTGCAGCGCAGCCTGTTGACGCGCCTGCTCCTGCTGCTCCAGAATCTGATTCATCCGGCTCATATTCGATTCTTCGATCATCTGCTGCTCCCACTGATCGGGAGAAACAACCTCCGGTACCGATTGCTGCTGAGCAAGCGCTTCTTCCTGCGCCTGCCGCAGTTGTTCCTGTACGCCTTCTTCCTCCAACTGCTGCCGATCTGTGTTCACCGCAGCGATCGATGCTGTGTCTGGATTGCGCACACCTTCCACAGTCGGATTCACACCTTCCGGATTGACATCCGGCTGCTGCGGCTGAATCGTCTCACCGGTACGGGGATTTCGCGGCGTAATGTTGTTTTCCTGCCACCAGGTATTCCACCACGTCGGTGCTTTCCCGCCCAGCATCCAGCCGACCAGAATACCAAGAACAGGTCCCCACCAGCTCCTTGTCATCGCAGCTCCTGCCAGACCGCCGAGTCCAGCGCCCGCGACACCCCACCAGGGAGAATCCGGATTTCCCACGGGACCGAGCGCTTCCTTTCGCATAGGCACGGCCCACTCTTGTGTCTGTTGCGTCATATCAAACCTCTTGTTTACGTGCCAATACAGATGCAATGTTCGGAACATCAGGACACCACCGTGTCCGAATGACATCTTCCGGATACTCAGCCTGCAGCACTACGTATCCCTTGTCCTCCAGCCATTCGCAAATGCCCATGCGGTTCAAGCACCAGATGTGTTCGTTCGGCTTATAGTGTTTCCAGTTTGCCAACCCGCCAATCGTGTCCAATGTATCATCGTCCGGCGTCTCCGGAAACGACAGATAGTAGTACGTTGCCGGAATGCGGAACAGATCATTGATGTCCTGGAAGTGCTCCAGCACATCAAACAAACACGCAATGTCCCAATTCGTCTGATACAGCTCATCCGTGGAGATGGATTGCTCTCCTTCCACATCGTATGGAACGCAATCCCGGAACACACGCTTTCCGATCTCGGTAAACCGCAAATTCCCGGCACCGACATCTACAACGCGAAACTCACGCAATTTCGTATAAGGAAGCGCTGCGGACAACCAACCGATCCGAAACCAGCTCATTGCATCGTTCGTAGACTGACTGTTCCGATACTGCTCGCTGTAGGAAAACGGTTTCGGATTCTGCTGCTTCCAAAAACCGTACATTGTTTTTTCAAATTGTTCTGCCATCGGAGTACGCCTTTATTACCCAATCACGAATTTTCTCTGCGGTCACATCTTCTTTCTTTATTATATCCGCAGATCCCCGGATATACGAATGCAACGGATATACGGTATGTACGAACAATGTCGGAATTCCGATTGCCGACGCAAGCCAGTACGGACCGGAATTACAACCGATGAATGCGCCGCAGCGCTGCAGAAGTCCCGTCAGTGCGGAGATACGGGGCTGGCATCTGCGCACCGTCGCATCCACAAATGGGTACTTGTAGTTTTTCTTGTTATGATACTTGTGCTCAAAATGGACTTCAATCGGCACACAGCCTGCCGCCAGCACGCCTTCCCAGATACTCTTGGCGGTCTGGATCGGAATGCTCTGTGCCGGAAAACAGGTACTGTTGAAATGCACGCCGACCAGTGGACTTCGACACGCCAGAATTGGCGGATAGGTATCCGGTACAACCGCATCATAATCGATTCCAAGTTCCTGCTCACAGCACATCCGTGGTTTCGTCATACCTGGAATGTGCTCTCCGCAGGGAAAATCGATTGTAAACTCATAATCAGCAGGTCCTGTCACATCACCGTCATCAAACAGCTCTTCCTGCCCGTTGTATGTCTTCAATGCCCAGTAGACATCCGGGTACAGCGCTTTCAGCGCGTTGTAAATCGGAAGAAACAGGACCGTATCTCCCAGACCGTGCGCAAACAGCAATCGAACACGCAGGCCCGGACGCAAATACTCCACCAATTTCTTTCCCTGAAACTCTCGAACTTCAATCATAGCGATTCTACTCTCTGTTTGATGTTGGATCGTATCGAACGGTACTCAATATACCACCGCTACAATGCATCTGCCAGAGTCTTTTTGTGCGGCGTTCTACAGATAAAATCAGCTGCGCGATGTGTGAGATGCCTCACGTTTTTCAGCCAGCCGTAATAGCGCCTGCCGTAAACGCTGCAACTCTGCCGGCTGCTGTTCCTGTATACGAAGACCGGTCGTCCACAAAGAGTGGTCATCCTTCACATGAATGTTACTGCCCTCAGGTGCAATGTCTCCCAATACAAGCGGATTCATTCGAACAAAGGCGTTCGGAATCGTTTTCGCGGTATAATCCTTCGGTCGGATATTTTTCCACATACCGACCGTATTCGGTTTGTCCCACCCGAACAGCTTTACTTTCGCCGCATACAGCGGGTCTGCAGATACAGGATCCAACGTATACATTGACTGAATTGGATGCTTGGCACGCTCCGCCGCTTTCAGCGCTCCGCCTCCACCCATACTGAATCCCACAAGGCTCACAGTATCCTGTGGACGAAGAGAATCAATGAAGTTCACAGCAGTGTCGATCTCTCCATACGGAATCACCGCAGTATTCTTCGACGCTTTTGTGGGAACCGGACGCTTCTCTTCGCCGGCACCCGGCATATAAACGACATAGTGCTGACCGGGTGTGTTAAGATCTTTTGAAACAGCAGGCAGCACAGGCAACTGTCCTTTCCGTTTCTTCGTATACAGACCACCGGTATGTTCTAGAATGTTCTGTTTCAGCGCATATGTTCCCAATCCACCCAAACCAAGGGCACCTGCCCCAATCAATGTATTGCGCAACCGTCGCTTTTTACCGCTCAGCAGAAATCCGAGCAGTCCGCCAATACCCGCACCCACGCCTGCATGGGTCAACGCCTCTTTATGATTCCAGTTTTCCGGAACCGTCGTCACAATATCACGAATTACATCCTGTACTGTCCGCATTTCAACTCTCCGGTCGAAACAATTTTGTCACTTGATCCATCAGCTGTTGCTTCTCCTGTGCGCGGGCTGCCAGATACTGGTCGACAGACGTTGTCGGAGATGTAAACAGCTTTCCGAGCCAGGAGCGATCATCCGGCAACGTGCTGTAATAACGTTGCACCGTCACCTTTCGTTCCGACTCCGGTAAATGCGCATGACTCTTATATCGTACGCCTCTTCCGATAACCTGGTCCAAACGCGCCTCATTGAAATGTGGATCCAGCAGCTGGATCAACTTCGTCCCCTTCAAATCCAATCCTTCTGAAGCGCTTCCGGATCCTATGATCACAGGAATCTTACCACTGTTATAGTCGTCAACGACCTGTTTCTTCTCCTTTGCGTCCAACGCACCTGTAAACGTACGGTACGGAATGCCGCGTGCTTTCAACAGCTCACCGTACGGTTCTACACCGCTTCCGATAAAGTTGGAATACACCAGTCCTCTGAAATTCGGATCGTTCCGATACATCTTCGCCAGACGATCCGCCGCTTCCCGCAGCTTCGTACTCTGTTGCTCCAGCTGTTCCGGCGTCAACGCCTCCGAAAAACTGCGTGTCGTGTTGGATGCCTGTCTGACGCCCGTCAAGAAACTGTTCAGCTGTTTGGCTTCCTGTTTACTTGGTGGCAGATTGTGCCGCAACTTATATCGAATCTCGCTGGGAAGATTTCCTTCCAGGTATCGATACAGCAAAGTCTGATCTTCGGACATCGGTACTTCAATTGACTCGTCTATGACTTTCGGCTTTTCGATCTCTTTGTCGAACACGTCGACATACGGTTCAAATGCACGGCGCAACTCTTTCACATTCTTCAGCTGCTGAACAACGCCCGGTTTCGCGCGATATAACAATCGTGCCCACAGCGTCGGCGGAACCTTGACTTGATTGATGTACCTCTTTTTAAACTCCGCGTCCTGTACCGGAACAACCGGACGCTTCGCCACGATGTTGATCAAAGACGCCCAGTCGGTCACATCATTATATCCAGGCGTACCGGTCAGCGCATACACTCGCCCGGCCCTTTGAAGCAGTTGCCGAACGTAGTTCTGCCTCTTCGTATCCGGATTTCGTAACGCATGCGCTTCATCTACGATCAACGTACTGCCAACCGGTATCCGCAGATTTCTACGAACGGCAGTTGGCAGCGACATGACCTGAATATCAGGTCCTCCCTGCTTATGCTTGGCAATTTCTTTTTTGAAGTTTGCAACAAGCGGTGCCGGAACCAATGCCGTCGCAGGTTTTCCGAGCGCATCCGCAATTGCAATCGCAGTCAGTGTCTTTCCAGTCCCTGTACCATGCGCCAGAATCAAATTGTTGCGCAATGCTTTGATTAATGCGCGTTTCTGATGTGGCTGAAGCGTTGTTTTGATCTCTGCCCGCTTTTGCATGTAAGTTCACCTGTTGTGTCTTTTGTATCACATTATTATAACATAGCTACAGAATTCTCGGATTTCACATGTCATATAAAATGATAGCTAAAAGAAAAAACACAGGGAGGGGCTTAGCCCCTCCCTGTAAATACGCTGCAGTTACTCGTTGTCATCCGAGAGCAGCATCTGTACTGCCTGATGCATTTTGGTACACTGGGACTTGCACATATTTCGCATCGACATCATATTCTCGAATTTCCAGCAATCACTTGTATCCGAAGCACGTTTCTGCGATATCGTTGCAAATGCAAAAAACGGTACACCATGCTTGCCTGCAATCTTTGCCGCATGTGTAAACGCATCTCCCAGCTCTTGTTCTGCGGCAGGGGATAACGTAAACGTACACTCATCTGCCGACGAATCCCCACCGGCAGCCGGCGGCATATCCGCAAACAGTCCGTGCAACAATGCGCTGAGCATATTCCCTGCGGCAGACGTTTTATCGATGACGGCCCCCAGCAGTGGATGCAGGCACGTCTTCTCCGTGTCTTTGTCACCCTGCTTCAGAGGCTCAACAGGAACGTCGGGAATCCCCTGAAACAGCTGTTTCAACGTATCGGCAAACGATCCAGGCGAATCAGAGTCGATCGCCGGCGTATCCAGATCCTTGAACTTCAGATCCAGTTCATTGGTACGATCCGTCTTATTGTGATGCTCACAGTCGCCCACTGCGTTGGCATATGCCTGCCGCTCTTTTTCATTCGCCCTGCGCAACAGAGCAGCACGCGGAACCCAGATAACATCCTGCAGTTTGATCTGATATTGCACAACGCCTTCTTCTGTACGCGGTCCATCCAGTACCAGCACAATGCTGCGCTGTTGCTTCAGCTGAACCAGCTGCGGAATACTCCAATTGTATTTAAAATTGACACGAACCAGATCACCGGTGTGATACTTAGTCGGCTTCGTTGGCATAAGATGCTCCTTTCTTGTTGGTATTGTCCTTTACCTCTACATTGCAGTCAAAACTGCGCGTATACAAGACCTGTCGATCATTGCACACGCTTAATTCCATTCGAATCGTGTGCGGATCCACAACGGTAGTCTTGGTATCTACCGTAACGCCAAGCTGCGATGCGATCGCAGATACCGCATGAACATACTGTATCTCCGGATCCTGGAATTCGTTGCACACACGCTGTACGATAGACTCGATGTTAAGTACCATCTGGTACTCACTCGTCGTTACATTCAGATTCTTCATAACGGACGAAAAACACCGCTCACACAACGATACAGCTGATTCAGCATCTTGTTCACAGCACTGGCACTGAGTCTCCAGTCCCGGAAACAACGAATATTCCGTCTGCGTCGGTGGGAGAAACCGTACTTGATGCTCCCGACACCAGGTATGAAATTTCTCCCTATGAATATCCGGAGCTTCCGGCATCTTGTCGAGCATCTGATCCAGGTGACACAGGACGTGTTGACGTGCGTCATCGTCATAATATTCCACAATTGTGTCTGTCGATATCAAATACAGCAATTTTTGATACTCTGTACTCCAACCATAGTTACACAGTCCACGACAGACTTTCGTCCGACTGCTCCAATCGGTCTGTTGATACTGACGAATCAGCAACGTCAAATATGCGTCTACTGTAGTTGTATCCTGCAACACTGTAGCAACTGTCTGTACCTCTCCTCGCATTTCAGTACAAATTCGTACAACTCGACTGAGATCTGCTGTATACGTTACGTCAAAATATAAATCCGGATCAAACAGTCTCAGTAATTCGCATAGTTCGGACCTACGCGGGGCCCGATACAATTGTCCCTGTGTATGCGCTTCAAAATCAGCGAACAGCAACAAAGATTCCTGTATGTCAGCCATCGGCTTGTACCATGCGCACAGCGTATGAAATCCGACAAATTTGCTGTACAGTCCAATCTCCTGTGCCTGCTTGCACAAATCAAATCGAGGCACATCCAGACCCAGCGTCATCTTCATTTGAACACTCCTTCTCTTTTTCTTTCTGCAGCGCACCCCCGGTAGCCCGCCATATGTAGTATGCGTCACAATAAAAAATCGCGACACGATCGAACAACTCCAAATCCAAACAGGACGGAATCCGATATACAGGGTGCTTTGCCGTCATTTACTCTGACTCCGATTGATCACATTGGTCGCAACAAGTCTTACCCCAATGCTCCTGCGTATACCACACCGGCGCTTTCCTGCCGCAGCATGGACACTCTTCCAATCGCTGCAGTTCAGGATGACACTTCGGGCAGTCCGTCGCACCACAATAGCACGGTTCTGAATTCAAACGAACTACTCCTTCAACGTAATTTGACATCTATCCGCAATCTCCTCAATACTCTGCTGGAGTTTTGCATCGATATTCACGTCATTCAGCTCTGTGAAAAATTGATGCAACTGCTGTGGAGTAACGATAGAAACCGCACGGTTCAATAATTCATAGGGTGTATAGTACCATACAGCAAACCGCTGCATCCAGCTGTACAGAATACGGAAAAATAAACGATGATCCACAGATTCGAACGACTGCGAAAATAGTCCTGTGTCTTGCAATTCGTACAATAACGAATATGCCGGATACATCATGTACTCCGGTAACCGGTGCGTTTCCGAATAATGGAGAAGCACTTTCTGTACCGTATTGTCATACGCTACTTCGGATAAACTGGGATGAAGCGTCAAAAACTGTCTCTTTGACATTAAGTAAAAATCATCCATTATTTTCTCATCAGAGAAAAAATCAGCGGCAGGTACGCGATTCTCCTGTTCCTGCTCGTACTCCCGCTCCACACACTGTTTATTGCTCTTCATACGTTCATTCTTTCACTCACCTTACTTCCATATACCGAACGTCAGAATCTTGATAATACGCTCATAGCGCCGACATTCAGCTTCTAACTCTCGTGACGGCTGATCGATGCACTGTTCCAACGTACGAATCAACCGCCGTATAAAAAACTGAATGAGCTGTACGTACCCGGCGAGCAGCAGCAATACTACAAGGAAAACCAAAAGCAGTTTTGAAATGATGTCCATATCCATTTTATGCATGCGCTCCTTCGATTTCAGACAAAAGACCGGCAATTTCCGAATCTTCATCCAGTTCGTATTTTTCGTGTATTACCTTCAGCAGGTTCCTCATATCCACAGCTTTCGCAAACAACCTGCCGATTCGATCCAGTTGCTCCGACGTAGCAGACGGGTCGTTCCACAGATACAGCAAATCAGTCCAACACACCAGATTTGCGATCGGAACGCCGTCAATCCCGTTTCGTATACAACCATCACCGTCGTACCAAAAATCATCGTCCATATCGTATTTCTCTTCTTGTTGTCACGATTTGTGCTATTTTTCCCATATAGCACAATCGTGACTTTTCCTGATTTTCTGGAAGGATTTGTGCTATTTCATCTCAAACCACCTCATCGACATACCGCACAGCTTATCATCCACCCGACACGCCATCGTCAAGGGAGGAATCCCTATCGTTTCCAGTGAGGCGTTCGGATGCGTACAGACCAGCCGTGTCGTACTGTCACTCCCGACAACGACCGGCACGCTATGCCCGTACTTGCAGTTCTTACAGGATTTCCTGCTCTGTGTCGACGATTTCCTCTCTTTACTCATATCCATCCTTTGTTTCAATATCCGGAACCCATTTCGTTGCGCGTATCTTACACTCATAGGAGTCGATAAACCACGACTCTTTTACGGTAAACCGTACCGTTTGAATTTCATAGCCTGCCTGTGACAATCTATTCATAATTTGCGATACCTACCACATCAGTGTAGTGAACGTACGCGCTCGTATCGAAGACTCGTCACATACGAGTTTCCGCATTATCGGCATACAACCCTCCCGATTGATCGTATGAAATTTAACATCCTTCAATCGCCTCCAAATGGGATTTGATCCGTTCTTTCAATCTTCCGATCCTGCAACTGCGGCAGCCATGCTTATGTTCTTTCAGATACGCGCAACCATCTCGCGGTTCGATTCGCCGATCACGGCACGCGCCGTTCAACAACCGTAACGTTGACTTCAAATCAGACGTCATTGCACGAATCGCAGATTCATTGTCTGTAATCTTCATATTGCAGTGTTCTTCTTCTTCTTCATTTGTACGTCTCTTCCGCATACCTTCGAATATCATTGATCTGTTCCACCGTATAACTGCCTAACCAGTCTAAATAAACAATGGAAATTTTTCCTTCCGCGATCTCACATCGAAAAGCACTGGTATTAACCTCCAGCCGCCAATAACCTTTCAGACGAAGGTTGAAATTCTCATAAAGCCAGCGATCAAGTTCCAGAATATAGTCGTTGAGATTGCGTGATACTTCACTTGAGGGGAAATCGATGTCGATATACCGAGGCTCATAGGGCGAAAGTTGCTCGGCAATAAACGCTCCCTGACCCGGTTTCTCTTTTTGAAAGCGAGCCAGCAGTTCATCCCGTTGCTCCACTGTTTTGCAAACGACAAACAGCGAACTGTACGCAGAATTACAACTCATAATAACGCTTATTCCTTTTTTGTTCCCAGTATATGGTCTCTACAACTTAGGTATCGTTTCCTTCAAAGATCCAATACCCCTGTAAAGGAAGATCAAAATTATTGCGCAGCCATCGTTTCAGTTCTTTGACATGAACGTTCAGTGCAGTTGGTGCATCTTTCTGATCAAACTGGATATCGATTCGCAGTGATTGCGGGTCGAATTCCTGATTGATTAAAAACACACCGCATCCTGGATTTTCCTCTTGAAACCGGACGATCAACTCCTTTCGCTGCTCCAGTGTCTTAACCTGGACAAACAGCAGACTATATGCACATCCATACGTCATACAAATCACTCCTTTCGTTACGGACGTTCACAAATCATGAGACCGCCCTCTTTCAGCTCGAACAGTATCTGATTCAGGGTAGTCTCTGTGATCTTATTCATTTCTACAAGCGGAGAATCATCCGTAGGATCAGCCACGCGTACCTGACCGGCATACTGCGCCAGTGCTTTCCGAATACAATCCTTTATCTGATTGCATACTGCTTCCGGTACATGATCGACACAATGATGGTACCATGCGGTACATCCATCGACTTGATGACAACGAACTGGAAGAAAGAACACTTCAGTACCGCATTGATCACAGCGAAACGTTTTACTGAACCAGACCGGACTTTCCGGTGTTGGATCACGTTCCGTAATACCGTCAAACTTCCAAACCGATCGCAACAGGTTGCCACAGCGTGTGCAGCGTCCGTGGATTCCTTTGTATACATATGTGGCATCTGCTTCTTTTACAATACAATCTTGTATTATACACGGGACGGACGGTCTCCGATATCGCCGTCTCAATGTATCTTCCCAATGCTCATCTATCGGAATTCCAAGATAGTCTTTGACTTTCATTTACCATATCTCCACTCTGACATAATCATGATTCGGATCCCCTGAATCAAGTAACATTTGCGCAAACGAACGAAGCGCTTCTGTTACAGTTTCATCGTGAGCCAGCTCCTCCAGCGCATCGCGATTCAGTTGATACACGATGCTGCACTCATCAACAAAATCAACGACATCCTCGTACTATGGTCCTTTCCATTTAAAACAGCTCCACCCGAACATACTCAATTTTCGGATCACTGGACTCAACGAGAACACGCGCAAATTCCCTAAGATCAGCGCTCACCGCCGCATCGCGCATCAAATGCCGCAGCTTCGACTTGTCCAGATCATACATCGTATGGGAAGGGTCTGTCCAGTCCATAATACCTTCGTAATTCGGATCCCTTACAATCCGCTCTAAATTCGTCTGGAACTCATCCGCAGGCAACGATGTGCCGAATTTCACTTGATACTTACATGCGATATAGGCCTTAACACTCATACTGTCTCCCCATAGATCTTCACTCGTGATTCTCTTGTTTCAAACGTTCTTCTACTTCACTCAGCGTAGTGGCTATTTGTTCACCGCATTCATCACAAACATACTCAAAGGCACCAGAAATATCAGCAGTATCCCAGTCCAATTCACAGCGACCTTTGCTATCGGCTGCAACATCCAGGTGCCCGCACTCCAATTGAATCATGTTTGCAGTAACAAGTCGTGTTTCTCGACAACGCGGACAGAACAGTTCAACGTAACTCCGTTCGTTGCTTTCCGTCCGTTTGATGCTCTCAGTTTTCTTCGCCATTGATCGCTTCCTCCGAGCTCTTCATTGTTTGCTTTTGCCACAACCGATACACATTCAGCCAGTGATACGCCAATCCATCCAACCGTGCATAATACGGAAATACAGGCGACCGATACGTAACCTGCGGAAGCTGCTTGATAGCATGTCGCATCGTAATCTGTACGTACGCATACTCCGAGTCACCCGGACTTTTCCACTCGATCTTATGCGGCTGGATACAGGCGTTGATCTCAGATTCACCATATGCTGGAATCACACGATACTGATCCAGCTCTTCCTGCGTAACGGCACTTCTGCGTACGATGCGAACCGGCGTACCGGTCAGCTGCCGTGACAACCAGACGCTTTCGCTTTTTACACCGCTGTTCGGAAACGTACGGAACAGCCTAACGCACCAGTCATAGGATAACACACTCTGATCCGATAACCTGCCGGAAACAGGTCCCGTAACATCAACGTCCTGAATCGCGGCGACATCGTCCTCCAACGTCGCCAGATACCTGGCCAACGCATTTGCCAGAATCCGGGTCGTGGATTCCTGCTCCTCTGAGATACCGGTGTGCTGCCGATACAGTTGCAGCATCTCCGACACGGTATACGCAGGAGCTCGGAGCACATCCTTCGCAGCAGGAGTTGCCATCGGCGCGTTTTCAACCACAGCAGGCGGTTCGGTAACCGCACCCGCCATTCCGTGCGCGACCCACTGATACCGGGACGGAAACGCATCCTGCCACCACGCATTCATACACTGAGAACTGATCCGCATCGAAGGCACCGCCTGTTCCAGCATATCGAACATATCCCGCGCCTCATTGTCCTTGTTGTCGTACTCCATAGAAGTCTCCTGATTGTTTGTTGTTTCGTTAATCAATATCGAATCCCTGCGCAGTATATTCATACCGCTCTATTTCTTGTATCAGTTGTTCGCGTTCCTCCCCTGATGCCGGCTGAATCCTTCCAGTATGATGCAGCATATGATATACCTGCATCAACGGTTCAAACTCCATACAAACCTGATTGTAGTCACAATCGTCGTCTTCTTTGAACTTAGGAGAATATGGATTGTTCGTTATAACAACCAGATCGACCGCGTCCAGCTGATCTTTGAAATCCGCATAATCTGAGAAACCGCGACGCAGTAAATTGTACAGAATTCGGATTAACGTAGTCGCATATTGAGACTTCGACATCAACCCTCGTTCTTTGTATTTTATCGCCCGCAGCATCGAAGACAGCGGATACATCCGTTCGATGCGAACCGGATCCGTCACATCATATAGCGTGTACCATGTACGTTTCGTCAGCAAAGACCGTTTATAGTCATCTGTACAGTATGTGATCAATGATCCGATACCATCACAATTACACACGTGCATCGGACGTATATACGCTCCTACCTGTATATGCGCAAAATCAAACGAGTCGACCAGCGCTTCCAACGTCGGATAACAGTAATTACAAAACTGTACCCGGATACCGTCGCACTGAAACGTCAATGCGTTTTTTGACTCATAGATCGGTTTCGTCTCCAAGTCCTTGCATCTGTTCAGTACAGAAGAAAACTCGGCTGTATCTACAGGAAACACGTCAATATCGTTTACCGTATCCGTAAAGCAACCGCCTGCGATATAACAAGCAGACAATTCCCACTCAGACAGCAGCGGCTTGATCCGATAAAACAACCTACGTGCAGTCGCCTCATGCTTCTTCTGTAACTCCTTTTCAAAACAAAATGTAGATTCCATTGTTATCGTCTTTCTGTACGTGTGATAGTATAAACAGACCCATGCGATCCAAATACTCCATATATGAATATTCTGGTTAGCATCCGCATGGATCTGTACATTCTGTTAAAATACTACATAGTAGTATTCTGAAGATCTAAAATTAAGCTCAAACCTATATATCATTAGATAAGGCTAATAACGAGTCATGGCTCCCTACTGACCCTCGATATCAACGATAATGGTTCGGTTACAACTGACGATGTACGTTGTCACAACGTTGCTGAAACAGCATCCGTATATACGATGCAGTCGATTGTTATACCGCAATTTGTAGCGTGTCGGTATCTTCTTCCCATACCCGGATGCGGTGGGAGACAACCCCCGCCGTATCCACGGTGGCTCGTCTACGACAAGATCCTTTAACGCTGCTTTAATTCGATGCGGTGCATTCTCTGTTTGAGATGTTCCCAGAACCATACGCGCTCCTTCTGTATAAGATATTCTTCGCCCTCACTGGATTTATCCTGCTGCATCGGTCGCAACAATTCCCGGCAATGCTGACGCATCACGTCGACATGCTCCCGGAATACTTGGAAAAACGTCGCTGTGCCATCCGGAAACCGATTCGGAATTCCCGCTTGTTCCGCCTCTTTCGGAATTAAGTGCCATGCAAGTTGCTCCAGATGCCAACGGGCAATCACATGACAGCCGATTTTTGCGAACAGTCCGGGCACCTGTATAATCTCATAAGGACCGACATGCTGTCCTACAGAAACCCGTCCCTGTACCCAACGAGTCAATGCTGCTGTCATCAAGGACTTTTCAATGGAAACACCCTGCGTCGTTCGCCATATCGTTTTGTTGGACTGCGGTATACAGTATGAAAGATGAATCTTGGATTGTTTGCAATATTGATCCAGTTGTTCTGAATCCAGACCGCGCCTGCTGTACGTGTTGTTACAACACAACGCAGAGAACGGATCTAAGCCAAAAAAGTCGAACACAGGATATCGATCTGTTGCAGAAACAAAAAGACGCACACTCTTCCAAAAATCTTTCAAAAAGGCTTCCGTGTTCTTGTGCAGGATATTTGCTCGAAACCGCAGTGCTTCTGCTGACAGCGTTTTTCGTTTTTTGTTATTCGTCTCAACGCAGATCGTTTTACACTGGTGAATCCAGTCCTGCTCAGCGGGTGTAGGTCGAACCGGATCGTATTCATGCAGCTGCTCCAGAATAACGTAGTACGCGTTCGCGCTCATCAGATACATTCTGCGATGTTCGGCATATCGAAATTTCAATATGATATCCGGATCTATCAATCGATGATGCAAACGCTCCGAGATGGTCTTCACGCATGCTTGCACAGATGAAAACGAATCGTTGTATTCAAACGGAACGAAGATAGCTCGCGACAAGTTTGGGCATGCCATTCGTAACGGAGGCAGATGTTTTATAGCCGTCGTTATGGAGAATCCATACTCTGAAAGCATGTAAACACGTCCACAATTGCAGGCAATGGTCGTGTTGTAGGAATAAAAGAAGGGTCCACGAGCAGAACAGCTGCCAGCATGACGCTCACTCGTAGAATCCACTGAATACCAAAAATAATGACACAGCTCTTGGATCGTCATTCCCATAAAAATGACCTTTCTACTGAATTTGATGCATAAAAAATGCGACGGTCGCATCGATTGCCGAAGCCGTCGCTCTCCGGTTGGAGTGAAGCAGGAGTACGTCTGGGTCGCACGCTTCTCAGGATCGATGCTTGCCTGTTATGGACTGCACGACAGCCGCTGAGATATGTCACCATTACTACCATACGTGACTCCAACCGAAAAATCAATGATCCGTCTGAAAGAGCTGTTCCTGCTCCTCCCGTAACAACTGCAACGCAGTCGCAACTTTTTCCTCTACGATGAACGTTCCGATGTACAACGGGCGCGATTCTCTGTTCGCCGCATACAATAACCGATACAACGCGACTGCGACCGCAGATACACCGATACCGGGACGTTGCTGCGATATCTCCAACGATTCAATCGCAGAACGAATGTATTTCGATGCCAGTACCGCATCGTCCGCAACATGCGTCCAGCAAAAAATAGAATGTAACGCACGTCCCAGGGTATACGGCATATACTGCAAGATGTCTTTCGCAGAAATCGTCGCGGTCAACTGTGCCGGATACCGCACTTCACGATGCTGGCTCTGACTTGAATCCTGAACAACAGGGGGGGTCTTCTCTACAACAGCAACATCAGTTTGCTCCTTCACGACATTCATATCACTTACTGCACCGACCAGGCGCTCCCGCGTCATAGGCATCGGACGCTTATTCGGCACAATCGCTGCAGAACTGGATAACGCCTGGAATCGGTCAGACTTACCACAACGTGCCAGCAGCAACGCCATCGCAGTCGGCTTGTGCACCGAATACGCGCTGATTTCCACCCAGCGATCCGTACGGTCGCAGAACTGGAATCGAACCGTATGCCTGTTGGATTCATGTGTCCACTGAAGATCCGTCACCTGCATAGAAGTTGGTATCAGTGACTTGAAGTATTCCTCCATTTCCATAATCAGCGGCGCGGTAATCGTACTATGCGATATACACGGATCCGTTCGTTTGTAGATGTACTGCGAACCATCCGTCTGACGTACAAAATGGCTGTTCGCACACGCATGCGGATAATAAAGAAACAACGTCGTCAATGCCGATACATGCGGAACCTTTCTCCGTAGATAAGATTGACGCTCATTAAACGTTGTCGCAATCTTTAAGTCGAGATCCATCTCTCCATATCTCCTACTGCTTTTTGCTCAGCTTCATTGTTTTTTCCAGCCACACCGCGAGTTCGCGCAAGGCATCAATCTGATCGCAGGAGTAATGCAACAACCAGCTCACGTCCGTATAACGAACGCCGCCTTCCGCGTTCAGTTCGCCACGAGATTGCATTCCATCGACTTCCGCGATCCAATATCCTTGAATCCGCAATTTGTACATAGTCTGGAGCCATTGATTCAATTGAACGATATCACTGTCAAACGATTCGCAATCATCATCGTCCTGTAACAATATCTGAATTCTGGTTGAGTTCGCAGGTCCGCCACGCAGGAAATCGAATGATCGCATCGGTAACGGATTTATATCATCCTCCTCATCAATGCTCAGTGCGCGCTCTTGTTCCAGCTGCAGGCAGGACTCCAGATCATCCGCCTGCTCCACAGAAGCGCATTCGACATACAAGAACGGGTTAATAAATGTACTGCTGCTCATTTCTGCTCCTTTGATTCTTTTGCTTTATCATATTGTCGAATCGCCCAGACAATTGCATACATGCACCAGATCGCAGCCGGATGCAACGTTCGATAATTAACATCGACTATGTCGAACGTGTAACCACATTCCACTGTTCACGATTCTTACGAATCTTCCTGCTTCAACGAAGTTCTATCGAACTTCTCTACAGGCGCTTCCCCTGTGACCCAGGGTGTAAATTCTGAAGCCCTCCTGACGGAGGTTCAGAGCAGCGTTCAGATCTCTGTCGATCTCTATATGACAGTTGTCACACTTATACACACGATCAGAAAGATCTAAATCTGCTTTGAGGCTATGACAGTTACTACAAGTCTTACTGGACGGGAAATACTTGTCAACTTCGATATAATTGTTACACTTATACTTCAGTTGATGATGTATCTCTGACATACAGGAGTTCTGAACGCCTTTACGGACGTACTTATTTTCTCCCTCTTTCATGTCTTTTACGTCCAGTGTCTCCAGACACACAGTACCGTGGTTTTTGGCTACTGTAGCTGTAAACTTGTGAACCGTATCTTGTTTGATATTTTGAATTCGTTGAAAAATACGGGAAACACGAAGACGAGCTTTCTGACGATTCTTCGAACCTTTCACCTTCCTCGAAAGGAGACGTTGTCTCCGTTTCAGCTGTCTCTCTAAATCCTTCAGCTTTCCAGGAGTATCGCAGACTGTACCGTCACTAGCAACAGCTAAGTGCTTACAACCTACATCTACTCCTACGAAAGATTCAGACTCCGTCCTACGCTCTTCCTCAAGTTCTACGCAAATAGAAACGTACCAACCGTCAGCTTTCCTACGGACAGTATAAGACATAATCTTACAGTCAGAATAGCGAAGCTCTTCCATCATTCTGACACGTCCAATACTTGGGAACTGTACTTTATTTCCACGTAATTTCGCATGAAAACTATCTACGTAGAAACTGTCTTTCTGTCCCTTGCGGTGAAACTTCGGATGAGCTCGAAAACCTTGAAAGAACGCTTGAAACGCTCCTCCAAGTTGTCGAAGCGCAGTCGTCTGACTGCCTCTGTAAGTCTCTTTACTCCAATCCGGACGCTCCTGCGTCCAGAGTCGAGAGAGCTCCATCCAACTACACCGTTCCCCACGTTCATACATCTCATTCCATTTCGCTAAACCCCAATTATAAGCATACCTGGCGGTACCCGCTGTCTTCGACAGCAGAATCGCCTGCGCTTTATTGGGTTTCAGTTTGATTGTATGAGCTCTTTGAATCACGGAGTTATACCTACGGTTATCTCTACTTACTTTTCACTATACAACGAATCTCAAAATTATCAATCAGCCTCTTGAAGAAATCTTCAAGAATTTACGTCGATTCATAAGACCTCGTGGTTCTTGTTCACTACGAATCGCTACTTCGTAGCGGCTTATCTGGATGGTCAGTCCAGGGCTTCCTATCCCTTTCGGGTAGCACGGGTCATCTCATTTACGTCGTTTCCAACGTAAGAGCACTTCGGGCCTGCTTAGACCCTAACGGGAGCGCTTATTAGGTTGACCTCCCGATGACCTCCGAACCTTTTCCCCAGAGCATAGGCGCTGTTCCAGCGCCGTTAGCATACCTGGTTGATTGGCTGCTGATTACCATAGGTATGTACACTCACACCCTTAGGCTCCCAGCAATTCACTTTCTTCTTCGATAGCGCTTACGCGCTAAAGGAGCCACTAATTATGCCGCTATATGTGTAGACATAATTAGAGTTGACTCCGTTCCGATACAATCAAACAGCGCATCGAGAGAATCACAATGAATGAGAATTTGATCATCCAATTCCTGCTGCGCATGCTCCAAGTCTGATCCTTGCAGCGATTGCGACTGCGCCCACGTATCGAAGACTGCTTGAACACTGTCTTCTGCCAATCGCTGTGAATACATCATAACATCGATGCCCATAGGAGCGGCTTCGATCTTCTCGGACCAATACCCCAGCGGTAAATCACTCCGCACACAGTCAGAGCGGAAAAACTGAAACATGTCATGCAGCCGGGAAAATACAAATGTCCCGCAATCTCCATGAAACAACAGAAGATTCGGAGCAGTTATAATCTCAAACGCATACATTTTGTCGAATTTCGGATTTCTACACAAAAGATGCCGGTATACGCCGGCATCCCTCATGATCGTCAGTTGGTGTTCGCTCACATCTTCGACAAACTGATCAAGGACTTTCGCTCTATACATGTTGTGTACACTCCCTGTGTTTTTGCAATGCGAGAATCAATCGAATCATAGTGCCGATTGCTTTCTCCAATGGATAGTCATAAAAATTGATAAAGACAGAATGAACGCCGGTTTCCAATACGAAAAACACATCCTTCGCATCATTCCCGACTGTTACGGAAACTGTTTTATTCTCCGAGTTGTAATAGAAGTCTGGGTGCAGATAAACCAACTCTTTCTCTCCATCACAATTCTTGAGCAATATCTGTTCTGAAAAACTGTTGAGAAACTTTTGAAAGATCTGCCCAAAATATTTGGACGGAATATCCGCCGGCAACGGTTGTTCCGGCGAGAGCGACCCCAGCTCAGGAAGAAGCAGTTGATAAATGTCAGGACGTCTTCTCTTCAACGACCGAACCGGCGTATTAATTTGATCGGGTTCAAAAATCATTACCAAAGCCACCTTACATTATTGAGATCAGATAAAAGGGCTTTAATCGTCGGTTCAATGATCTTCTCAAAAATTCCGTATCGATTTGCAAGACCAGCTCCGAGCTTACTGATTAAAAACGTCTTGTCAGGCTGCCTTTTAATTCTATCTCTCAAAGAAGAAACAGCCCTCAAATACCAGGCGATGTAATTCTCACACGTGAAGAAACTTTCGTCCTCGTTATCAGGGTGCTTCTTGGTAATAAAACCAATTGCCTGTTTGTGATAACGAAGTTTCGCCGCACCACCGAGTCCTCTGCCATCGAGGTTATCTCCGAATACAAAGATCTCGTTTGGATGCGCATCGAGATATTCCTCCGTAATAATTGTCTCCATCGTTTAATTTCCTTCCGAGTCTCTCGCTACGAGGTACAGTATCAGATACCCTGCCAAATCCATGAACACGTCTTCATCTTCATCGTTCTGGCGATTCTGGATTCGAGAGAGTTTGTCGTCCATACGGACGAGGATTTGTTCTTGTACAGACGACTTAGAAAAACAGCGCTTGGGCTCCAATGCGGAGTTCCCATACTTTCGATTCTTCTCAAGGAGTAACGCTTTCAGCTCATCACACTTATTTGCGATTCGTTCCTGAGTTTCAGTAAAATTTTTCATTCACTTTCCTTTTTATAATTCGGATAAGATTCTGACACTCGCTTTTCAGCCGCACGCACGTCTTTCACTTTCTGTACGGCTACACACAAAGAATTCACCTGCGCATCGGTCAGTGTATGATTCCGACTCATATTTCCATAACGCAGCACAGTTTTATCCCGTTTCACGCGCTTGACAAAATCATCAATCAACGCTTCGACAGACTTTGGAATGTCGTCATGATCCGACAGTTCATCCGCCACCAAAGCCATTAAACAATCCTTGGCCAGCGCATTTGACGCATAAATCGGGTCTGCATAAAAGATCGGAAGATTTTTACTGGGCAGTAGATCTGCGTCGCAGATCACAACTGCCAGCATATCCTCATCATAGCAGACCACGTCATTAAATACTACCGGATAAGAACCATCCCACACATCATTAGATTCCATCAAAGTTCAACCTTTCCTATTTTCTCTTCCTGCTCACCGTCGATGCGACTGCACGGCAGCACACAACGATTTCACCTGCTCGTCTGTCAAAGCAAGCAGATTACCTTCCCAGTAGCCCAACGGTGTTTCATACATGTTGACTTTTTCAATAAATTCGTCGATCAGTTCTTCCAGGCTTTCCGGAACTTCGCAGTCCATCGGCATTTCGTCCTCAACGCACTCCATCAAATAATCCTTTTTCAGCGCATTAGACGCATAGATAGGCTCTGCGGAATAAACATAGAGATCCTTACTGGGTTTTATGTCCAATGTGCAAAGCATGTCCGCCAGCATCTCTTCATCATAACAGACAGACCCATCGAAAAAGATCGGATATTCTCCACTCCATACCTTAGTTTGTTTTAGCATTGGTACACTCCTGTTTTCTTATCTTCAATTTGTTGAAAGAGTTCGGCAATGTATTCCCGAAGCGGGCGGACGAATTCATCGAAGCAGATATGGAGCTGTTCTGTTTCAAGCAGACAACTCCACGACTCCCGCTCGAACAACCACTTCCCCACCTCGTAATGAATATGATGACCATCCTCAAACGTCTCAACGTAACGATATCGATAAAGATTTCCCTCGATAAACGTATTGTCATCGTCTTTATTACCAAAGAAAAAATACCGGATAGCATCGAGTGCCAATCCAAGATACCCGTCAGCATCCTGCAAGCCGGCAATCTTCCAGAGTTTTTCCCGGGGATCATTGCGGAACACATCCACGGGTTCCGGTTTGGGCAAACGCTGTTTCTGAATTTCCTGCCGGGTCAGCGGTCGAAAACAGCCGGGGACAGTCGGATCGAACATCAGTTCCCGGTGAAATGTCTGTTTCGTCATCGCATCATGTTCGTTGATTCTCGTAGTCATTTACACTTCTTCCTTTTGGATTTACGTAGCAGCTGTTCAGATGGGATTTGATACCGCGATGCAAGACGTACATCAGTATGATCTTCATACATTGAATACGCTAATGCAGGACGCACTGTCGCTCGACTTGTGGTACTTTTCATCAGATGATATCCGGAAGTTACGGACGGTTCTTCCGTAATATCAGACACCGTGGCGGTGGTCGTCGTATTCGTTGGATCAATCGTCTTCGTCAAGGATCGCCGCCTTTCTTGCACGTTTGTATAAACGGAACAATGCATGGATTGGCTGTTCATCCGCGTTCCATGTTTCACGCATTGCCTCACCGTTACATTTAAACTTTTTACTGACTACAGTGCGCTCCTCCGGTAGAACTTCGAATTCTCCAGGAATTTTTACATACAGCTCTAAAAAAGACTTTACGGCATTGCGATTCTCCTGCAGATCACCAGGATCAAAAAACTCCAACTGATGCTCCGTACAAAACTGAATAAACTCTGCATAATTACGTGCACAGGACACATAAAAGGTCAATGTCCAACAAAAACAAATCTCATCCGATCCTTCGAAATTTATAAGCTGCATAAAATAACCGCCCGACCACGTACGCGGTGTATAGCATGAAATTTCCTTGCCTGATCTCAGAAGATCGTATAGCCGGTCATAATCTTTGGATGTGATATCTGTAGTCATATCGTGTCTCGATCGGTAGATGATGTCCATTGTCTGATATTGATCACACCATCATTATAATCTCGATTGATGGGAATCGACGGATTGTTTATGTCCCCAGGCATATAATGGGGAATAGGAACATGGGCAGGTTCCAACGATGATTCCAATTGTCCATCTTGTACAATCGAGACCTCATGGCACAGATTTGCGGTCTCACTGAATGAGGACAACTGATCATCTAACGCGTTCTTAATATCCTCAGTCTCAATGTTCGATGTCGTTGTAATGATCACCTGAAGTACGATTTTTCGCATAGTCATCTCTCTCCTGTTTGTTACTTGAACGGCGTCATAAATTTACAAAAACTTTTCAAATAAACGGATGGAGTCTCTTCGATTTTTTCAGTGAGGTATTTTCGAAGTTTGTGTGCAGGTATCAGATCAAACAGTTCTGTCAGCCAAGGATCATACTTATACCGCTGAAAATATCGCTGCTTCAATTCTTCTAACGTCTGACCGGCCTTGCAGGAATCATTTGAAGTACCGTCCAAGCTACGTCCGGGATAACGAGCTTCAAAGTCTGTCCGTGCCTGTTCCTGCAACGCTTTTCCGACCTGTCCATACTGTTCGGAAAGATACACCATAAGTGCCGACTCTTCTGCTGCCGCCGAAGATAGCTCGACTTTCTCATACACATGACCGATATCGTCATACAACATGCCTTCCCTATGTTGATATCCATGATCATAATCCAAAGCATTCATGAACATCTCTAACGTTTCTGCGCTATCTTCTTCACCGCAGATCGTTTCGATTACATCGCGCACACCTCTCAAATAATCATTCAAATCGTCATAATTAGACCGAGAGACAACAATGAATCTCGCCGCATCCAGGAAGCTGTCGAATGTTCTCACAGCACTGCGATCACTGCTGAGTTGCGTTTCAGCTGTTTGCTTGCTTCGCTTTTTACTCATACCTTCCACATCCTCCATACTAAAATTGTCAAAAATCCGAACATCGCAAAATTCACACCCACAACTACGAGTGCTTCAGGCCAGGTCATTCTTCACTCCTTAACAAAGAAAATAAAACACCGCACGCAATTCCAATGACAAAGTAGAGGAACCAAAATTTCGCATTCATAATTACCCTCTCATAGTCAACATATCCATTTACAGATGTATTCGTCATAGTTCTGTATCGCATCCTGATACTTCTTTTTAGAACCATCCGCGCTGTCCTCCATCAGAGCTTGTTTACCCTCATTCCCGCAATAATGAATATAGTATGCCAGCGCAATGGACTCTGCGCTATATTCGAGCTTCTCAATAGTCATTTCTCCATGAGACGCCTTAACACGTCCGCAATTACTTCCCATATCCTCATCGGCATAGAGCAGAGTAAAATCCACATACTTTGCCAAAGCTCTTAACCAGCCTTCCGGTATACACCATGCTGTCTGAAACACGGGAAGCTCACCCGGTGCCTCGTCTGTCAGTTCTCCGTGTGCATTCCACTTGGTACCCCAATGGTTAACACGCCAATCGTACCAGTCCGCAAAACCAAACTTTTGACGATTATACTCTGCCAAAGCAAGCGACGCAGGAACGCCCTGATCTGCGCATCTCTGCAAGAACTCGCCTAAATTGAATCTTTTCACATCGGGAAAAACAAATCCTTCCGGAAGCTCTCCATACTGCGGAGAATCGATATGCATCGTTTCAGGCATGGGTAATAGAACATTAAAGTCAATATATCCGTCAGAATTGACAGCGACGCGTTTAAACATGGTTATGTCGCTGATGTGATGAAATTTGATTGTCACATAATTCGCCATTTTTAACCTTCTTTCTTTTTTATAAATGATTCTCTCTCTATACCAATTCAATTACTGCAATGCTTTTACATTCTCCCGCTCCACCAATGAGGATACAATAAAATCATATGCCTCATCGTACTCGCTAAATTCACACTTCCTGCGATCCCATATTACCTGATACTTATCACGGCCAAGAAACTTGCTATAGACATCTGTAATATACGAATGCGCATCGTGTCGAATTTTAAGCCATTTGGAAAATTCCGATGGACAATGACGGCTGCGGTATGCGCCCTGTTCTCGTGCGAAACCTTCACATTCCTGCACATCGCCATAAGACCAGTTTTGACCATATTCAGCATGCTTACAACTACCGTAACCGTCACGATGACGACAAACGGAACAGCACGAAGATGCCTCCAACTTGATCCGATTGATGATGTGCTCTACAGAGAAGTTCGTAGGAATACAGAATTGTTTTCTTCTGATTCTTAATCGTATCTCATGAATACCATGATGTTCTGTTCGCAGCGTTGTGTTGAACGAGATGCAATATTGTAACACAGTTCGTTCCAGTTCCGCTGGAACCTGATACTTGCTGTCCTTAAAAAAGTTAAAATCGATATAAAAATGAGCTTGCCCCACATACACATCATAAAACGAAGAACCTCCAAGGTCCCGTAACGAAATCTCAATATCCTTGCGCATGGTCAGTCATCATCTCCTAATACAAACATCAAAATAATTCCAGCGATTCCAGCAACGAAACAAATGAATTGCAGATGCTCATTCATGACCGACATCATCGATCTTGATCCACTCCACTCTTTGATGGACAGGATTCCACTGCTCGACGTAACCGCGTTTGATGTATTCACGTTTCGTACTTTCAGCTTCTATGATATAACAACCGCCAAGACATCCCGCGATGACAGCAATGACCATGATCATAATAAACCCGAATACGAGCGCTGTGCCGATCACTGCCTCCCGCGTATCATCATTCATATCAATCATTTCACTTCACCTCGATTTGTTTAAATTCAATCACCCACACCCACGGGTCAGCCTCTGCCGCTCCATTTCCATACAATTGATCCCACGCAGCCAAGAAATCTGCTCGCGGATGCGTTCCGGCTTCTGTGAAGCCTTCGCAATTCGCATCATGGCTCGAAATGTCCAGCAGCCGTTCAGTTCTCACATCGGTTACTTCCAGCCAAATACGGGCAGCGGCTTTCGGCATGTGGATGGACGGACGCCAGCGGTTCCCTATGAGCTGCTGGCGCGAGCGTCCTTGCGGATATTGCGAATCAACGAGATAACAATAGCGGTGGTGTTTATCGTTCAAGACTCCCCACGTTTCCCGCACATAAATGCGGTCGCCGACATCACATGATTTTCTCCACCGATCAACACGCGGCATTCCCCACACGTCTTGTCCGAAGTTCCATTTGCCCTGCCAGGCATTGCCGTTGCTGTCGATACGGCAATCACGGGCAAGCCTTCGCGTCTGCGTTTTGCGTTCGTCCAGAATTGCCCGGACCATCTCGCTGGAAAACAGCATTCCGATTTCTTTCATCGCCTACCCCTCGCTTTCTTAGCCGCCTGGTCTTGCAGGAATTTTACTTCCCGTGGCGACTCTTTTATCGTGATTTCTCCGCCGGTCGTCGTGGACAAAATGTAACGTACAGACATTAAATGCTTTGCCCACTGTTCACTCACCATCGCGATGATATCCGTGCTGACGACCAGCTCATTTCCGTGACTGTCATGTAATAAAATCAGCATTTTCCCCTCACTTTCTTCAAGTGTTCACATACTTTATAGACAAATTCCGCACGCATTTGCACATACTCAATCTTCCTCCACGCTCTCTCCTTTAATTGCGCGGATCTCATCTTCAATCTCCCACCAGCGAGCCCAATCAGAATCATCGGATTCCGTGATTCGCTGCTGCTCCTCTCGCAATTCCGCGATATGAAGAACCTCTTCCAATATTTTTATCTGTCCCTGTGTACTCATGTATTCACATCCACATTATCCAAAGTCTACCGGATTTCCTGCGAGTGCTTCCTCATTCATTTTTACCGTTTCCCCACCGTACTCACATCGAATCTACTGCCTGTTGAAGATACTCAACAGCAGCCTGCTTTGCTTCATCTGTACTGGAGAACGCCTGTACAGATATCATTTCACCGATTCTGAATCGCCATACATTTGGCATAGACTCAAATATCATCGCGCTCGCCAGCGCTTCAATCTCAGACGAAAAAAGTTCAAAATTGGTAATCGCATGATCCTGAAAGTAGTCACAACCTTCTGCTTCAATCTGTTGCCGAAGCGTCTTATTTTTCCAGAGATCACATCGCTGCTCCCGATAACATCCTTTGCATTGTTCCGGGCTGCTTATATGTTCTGTACGCTCAACTCTCGTAGTTTCGGCCATTTTATTCTCCACTGTGCTCTTACCTGTTTTCAATGCTACAGAGCGCTCAACCTCAAGCTCCCTGATACGCAAATAGATCGCTCGTCGGCGAGCAGGTTCCGACAGCCGCCAATCTTTACAAAAACTATGGTCATCCCGAATAACCCGTTTGGTCCGATTACACGTCGAATGACCACCTTGAAAAATACTTGAACGGTAAGCAGAACAACTTTCGCACGCAGGAACAACGCACGATGTATTACACCATACTTCCTTGCTCATCCGCTACCTCAGATTCCTGTGATTCTGCATTCAACCAATCAAGCCAACAACGTATACGTGACTCAGCGCCTACATGGCAATCCATGGGAGCAAAAGGACAACTATATGTCATGAGTACAGACAGTTCCTCGTTGCTCATGGCGCGGATTCGATCGGCATTGGTCTGTATGTCTTCAATAAAAATCACATCCGCCCCGTCCCGCCTTCGTTTGGCGTTGCAAGATGGAAAAAGTCCAATACCCGCTGGACAAGCTGTTTTATCGAACACGCAACCATCACAACCATCTTCTGCTGGAACGGCTTTATATTTCACTCTCCCGACACTAAACGCATTTTCATTCATTCTTTTTATCCTCGGTTAACGCCTTGTCTATGATCTCCCGGATATGCTGCATCGCGAAGCATTTTTCTACGCCACGTCCGCAATCGCTGAAAAATGAGATACGTGCTTGCTCCCTAACCTTAATCAATGCCAGTTGAAGACGATCGCGCTCTGCAATCAGGTCATCATACTTTTTCGCAAATGTCCTGATTCGACCGGTCCGCGCCGCGCTTTCAGCATTCTCATTCCACCAATCAATCGCATCGCCTATCGTCGCACACCGTGGAGATCTTATTACCAAACACTTCGTACATGTAGTCCAATATTCAAATGGAGCTTCGTCTGAACCATCGCCACGGTACTCAAGCACACCGTTACATGCATGACAGCTGGGACAAGGTAACAATTCCTCCATCAGTCCACCTCTTGTTTAAGATATTCGATCGCCATAGCAACCGCAGCTTCACGGGTTTCCTTACGAATAATCGCAATGTTATGCCAGACAAATTCCCACATTCCATTGCGATTACACACCAATCCCTCCGCCAACACCTCCGGGCTCTGCGTGAACAACGCAAAATTGGTCTTTGTACCCGGATCCGGTGCACCCTGATGCCAGCAATTCTTACAAACAGCAATTCTATTCGCAACCGAAGACCATTCCAGCTCAGTTGAACCACACTTCGGACATTTCATTTATGACTCCTTTGTTTCTTCCACCTAAAACCAGTATTTAACCTCCGTTCACGGATGCAATACAGATTCCGCGAAGCTCATCCTCAAATCGCGCCTCTTCCGCCTCTTTATGCGAATAATAGTCGGGATGATCGCATTGAATATCTGCGGTAAATCTGCAGACAGGAAATTTCGAGCAGCCCCAGAACATCCCATATTTACCGTTACGTATGATTAAATCAGCTCCGCAACAAGGGCATTTTGAATTCATTCGTCCACCTGGTCCAACGCGTTCAGCTCATCTTCAATTTCATTCCACCGATCCCAATCTGGATTTTCAGATTCCAAAATCTGCCATTGTTCTTCCCGAAGATGGGAACGCTGGAGTTCTTGCTGCTTTTTGTAATCAATTGTTCGCATCGTGATACTCCTATTTGAGTTTGCCATACTCAATGATATGATGAAACTGATTTGCAAGGGCCGACGCTACAGGATCATTCAGGAGTGACTGTACCTCTACATCGTCAATCGATTGTCCAAGCCGCATTGTGTGACACAATAACTGGCAAAACAACCGTTTGTCGATTTTTGCATGCAAATAGTAACTCCACAGCGGCCAACCCGCATAATCTAAATTTGCTCCGACCAATACCGTGCCATCCAACTCTGTGGACATCAAATCCGCGCCAACCAATATCGCACGGGTAAAATTGGTATTGATCAGCTTCGCACCACGCAAATCCACGTCGTTTAACTTCGCATCACTGAAATCGGCGTTGCTCAAGTCAGTCGTGTGCAGATCTGCACTGCCAAAATCTGCGCCGATTGCCCGCGACCTCCCTAAATTTGCGCAATGCAGATCTGCTCCGCGAAAACAAGTGTGCCACAAACTTGCTGCAAACAAATTTGTATCAACAAGCAACGCACATGCCAATGATGCACCATCCAGATTCACTCCGTGCAGATTTGCATGCGATAGATCTGCATACGATAAGTCAATACCATGCAAGTCAAGCTCATGCAGATCCGCTTCTTTCAGATCTACGCCACACAGGCTGATGCCCTGCTTAATCGCCATTTTCACTGCATCCGCTATGGTCTCGGCATCCAACGTAATCGGTGCTCGTGCCTCGTCCACAAATGTAAGTTTAATCATCTAGTACCACTCCTTTCTGCTTGCACTCCATTTGTATCATTGCATTCCACTGTTTTATCGCATTGGAATTCGACAACTCTTCTGAATAATCTAAGTCCTCGTCTTCGGTGCTATGTGGCCTTGATATATAATGCAGAACACCTGTCACTTCACGGGAACAGGTACATTTTATAGAAGCGGGCTTACCATACGATCCGATCAAAATGGCAGGAATGAATTTCGGATCTTTTCCGCAAATACACTTACGTATCGTTTCCATACACAAACTCCGTTAGTCCAGTGGCACCCAATGCCAATCTTTCAAATTGAACATGATCTTACACCGAATTCCTGTAAACATCATCGTATTAAGATCATGACAGCGTCCTTTATGCTCGTTGCATAAACACGGTCGATCGAATGGTGCACGAACTAACATGCACTTCTCACCAGCCGCTGTGCGATATAACATACCGACACGCGGTACCTGAGCTTTTACAAAACGGACAGGCAATCCATCATCTCTGCCCGCAGCTGTGCAATTAAGCGCAAAACACATTTTAAACCGAAAACTGCAGGTATTGCAACGTTCAGAATCTCGGAGCAAACACTGATACATCAGTCCATCTTTATATCTGAAAATTTCGTAGGGTTCATATGTAACACGCCTATCAGCCCTAAAAGAATTTGCTACATCAGCAAAACGCGGTTCTGGGCCAACCGTCTGTTGCTGATTTTGAATCGTCTCCCGGATATATTGAGATACATCCCGTTGTTCTTGCTCTGCGGTTTTTAGCTGAACAGCGATTACCGTTTGTCTTAACTCATCAACTGCGTTTGAGAATTTATGAAACGCATCCTCTATCCGTTTATCAGCATCCATACATCACTCCTGATTATATTTACGCACCAGATGTTCTGCCATTTTGATCACATCGTTCACAAACGTCTCAATCTCCTCCAAAGGAACGTTATCGTTACACTTAGGGTCTGCTTGCTCCAACCTCTTTTTGTACTTTTCAAACGTCTGATTCTCTGGCGGAAACAAAATTTCATACGTCTGCGGAATCAGATTCGCAATAGAAAAATCTCGATCTCTGATACGTGCTCCCTGAACAAACGCTGTTTGCTGCTCTTTTTTCCGCCGTTGATCAATAATTCGATTTCTCGCGCGCATTCGTATTTTATTCAATATTCTCTCCAAATCAATCGGAGTATACGAACGTCCCATCATTCGCAGATATTCGCGTTCCATTTCCACTTCATGTTCTATTGCAGCCTCCTCTTCTACGGTCAACTTATAATTCATTTGCACCTGTCCTTTCAGCAGAATTCAGCGCCTTCAACAATATCTCAATCTTATTTCTTGCCGCCAATGCTTCTTGTTCCGTGCGAAAGACATTACCAAAACTCTGCGTATCAAGATCAAAGTTGTAGCCATTAAACGTACAGTGCGACACATCTCCACCTGCTGTAATATAGAAATATTTATCTCCTTTCTGAGGCCACGGCTTTTCATAACCTTTTCCATTGGTAGTATTGTACTCATTGATGGCTTCACTGATACGGGCGAACTCTGAGGTGGTGCAAACAATCTCGATGTTATCTTTGTCAGAGAAAAATCCGCGACAGAATAACAGGGAGCTGTTACCTATCCATTCCGGAATATCCTCAGACCCAAGTTTAATCTCATTGGAGGCTTTGAAAATATTACTAGAGGCTGTGAAAATATTGCGGTCGATCTGCTGACAAAACTCTTTTCTTTTGTGCGTCTGTTCAATGATCTTGAACGTTACGTTGTCGCCTTCGACCTTCACCACGCCAAGCTCGATATGGCGCGATGGTTCCTCAGTAGCAGTATCCTTCTCCATTTCTTTCTCCTTCTTTGGTTCTATCGGTTCGTCCGATACAGCGACGAACTTAACCGGAACTCTATCCGGTCTGGTTGCTTCGGCGCATACATACTGCCCGCAAGAACCTGTACCCCTGAATGCACAATTACGACAACCAATACCTTCCACACACTTATAGTAATGGCCGTCGATGTTCCTGAATACTTCGTTGACTTTCTTATAACTCAATTCTGACATATTGTTTGCCCCATTAACTTCCTCTGTACGGTTGCTTTCTCACGGATGCCTTTACCGTGATCAATCGCATGCTGAATCAACTCGTATTCAGGCCCATCATAGCCATACTGATTTAACAATAATTCCGCAGCATCTGATAACGTTTCCATGACTTGAAGCAGCGAATACGGAGATTCCAAATCCAGAAGTTCATTCAGTGCCTCTCGCAACTGCTTGTTTTCTTTGTTCAATACGTCGATCGACTTATTCGTACCAGACATCGAAAGCTCGCATGGACGATACAACAACTTCGCTGCGTTCCGCAACTCATCGTCATCACCAACAAGAATCACGCAACTTCGGTGAGGAACATCATGATGACACTGTTCGCACACATCTCCTCCGATATCCGAAGCACGTGCAAGTCCAAGTTTCAAGATTCGCATTGTTCTCTGACCTTTCCTTATTCCAGGTTCAATTTCACGTACCAATCTTTCAATTTCTCATCAGGAATTTCGAGCGGGTTATTCATCGGCTCATACACGATAGGCCGCTTAATGGCCCGAAGTTTATCCTTAAACTCATCAATAAGCATCTGAACCTCAGCATCCAAATCCCCTTGAAATCTCAGCTCGTCCGCATCAATAAAAACGCCGTCACAGGCATAAATTGGTTGCGCGTTCAAATAGATCAATTCGCGTGGATTCAATTGATGCGAATCACAAAATTCAATCAATTGCGCTTCATCGTGCATGATATCAAATTGTGTCCACTCATACTGATCTTTCCACTCGATAAAAATCGGATACTCTCCGTTCCACTGATTCTTCGCGGTTTCATTCATGTTACTGTTCCTTTCTCTTCCCGTGTTCTGTAGCCAACAACGTTTTCCAGTATCGATAGCCTTCATCCACCACGCGCTGCAGCTGTTGAATCGTATCACGATAACCCAGCGCCGCTGTACGCGCTAATTCTGTTTGATGTCTCAATTTTGTGATTGATTCAAACCGCATAGCGTGGATTCGTTCAATGGCCTGTTGCGGAGTATGTCCGTCCCATTCTGGTGCCTGTTCCAGCTCTTTCACAGGAAACATATCCCAGCAGAGTTCGATATCGTAATGATACGTCGCTTGTCCATCATCAGTTTCAATGCCGACGATGAACATTCCCGGATACATCGTTCCGTCGTGATGCTTACGTGATTTCCACGATCTTTCCGGGAAACAACGGCAAATCTCGGAAAACAGCACCGCCCGATGGTAGTACAATTCATTGAATGTGTGATATCCGTCCGAGGTTTCACCGGTGATTTTCTCAGAGCATCTGCGTTCCAGTTCCTCAATTTTCTTACACAATTCATCCTCAAGGGGGCGCTTATTCCAAGTTTCAACCGCTCCCTGTTTGGTTTTGAATGCCTCAGTGTACGCAAAGCACATTGGATTATCGCACAGGATAGACCACATCGGATCTGATCCAGAATAACTGCAATCCTGAATAGAAGCTGATGAACCACAAAACGGACAATTTTTTATTTCATAACACATGATCTGTTCCTTCTTTCATAAACACCAGCCAATGAGTTTTCCCGCTCCTCTGACCGAATAACGGCTGAACAGGGAACAGCTTGGTCACTTCCGTTATCTTGATTTGATCTTCATTCCATTTGAAGATCAGGAAACCGCCCGGCTCCAATACCCGGAAACATTCGTTGAATCCTTGTTTCAGATCATCGCGCCATGTTTCCTTGTTGAGCTTACCATATTTTTGCGCCAGCCACGATTTTTCTCCAGCATTGATCAAGTGCGGCGGATCGAATACCACCATCCGGAACGATTCATCCGCAAACGGGATGTTGCGAAAATCACCGATCACGTCAGGATCAACCTTGAGAGTCCTGCCGTCACATAATGTTGTACAGCATTGACGGTTATCCATAAATACAACATTCGGGTTCTCTCGATCGAACCAGAACATCCTGCTTCCGCAACAGGCGTCAAGAATCTTTTTCGACATCACCCGCTCCTTTCATCTCCCGTAATTTCGGTGCTTTTTCTATGACCTTCTTCCATAGGATAAGCTGCTCAATGCACTCCTCACAAGTACAAATACCACCTACCTTTTCAGGCATACTCCCAAAATCAAAACCAGACTCGTCTTCAATCTGTTCTGCAGATACTCCGCAAGCAGTAAAATCACCACCGGCAGTCGGCGTACCATAAATATGCCAACGCCCCGGATCTCCAGAAGACGCGGACCCATAGATAAGAGTTCCGTTATACCTCAATCGCTTTATTTTCTTTTTCATTTTCCTGATCTTTTCATCGCTTCTTCACATTGTTTCCACAGCAGCGCCTCGTGAGGAGTCAAACAGCCGTCCACTGCCTGCATCAGTCCCCACAGTGCTTTCCGCAACTGGTCGCGCTCGGCTTCCAGCTCGTTCCGCTCCTGTTCGAGCAGACAGTTGGCGAGTTTATGCACCTCTGCCATCTTTTCCAGATCCGCGATCCGTTCGCCGCGACGATTGAATTCAGCCAGCCATTCCGGTTGATTGTAATCTATGATCCTAAGCGGCAACGGGCTTACGGGTACAGTGTCCAACAAATGGCGTGCAGTATCAGACATCACCATTTTCTCTGTGTGATCTTCGCTCATCTCAGTCACCTTCCGAGCTTTCTGTTAGTTTGCGGGCTTCCACTAATGCCTTGTCCCAATATCGATTGCTTTCATCCAGAGACTCCTGAAGTCGTCGTGCCATGTCCCAATAGCCAAGCGCGACTGTCCTCATTTGTTCCAATTCCTTTTCCAGCTCCTTGATCCGGGCGAGCAACGCAGGATCAACCCAACGCCTGTTCCACTTATCAATCACATCAGCGACTGCGAAATCTTCGGATGAATGACGCATACAAGTTTCCGCCACTTCTCCACAGTCCGGACACTCGAACCTTGCAGTATATGTACCGGTATCGGTTTGTGTAACTTCAATACCATCCGGAGTGACATCTAGACCACAACGACGGCACGGTTTCATTTCATCGCTCATTCTCCCGCTCCTTTCAGTGCCTCACGAGCAATATCATGCATTCTTCGACAACTGCTGCACTCGTTTACATACCAGTCACCATCTGAATCGTACATCCCACCCTCCTTTCTGCACGGAACGTGCTTAATCTCCTGCAGCGCCTCCCGGAGCCGGTCGCGTTCTGCTTCCAGCTTCGCGATACGCTCTTGCAGTGCATCCTCCGCAAAGCGATTGTTCCAGCGGCAAACCGCCTCCTCAGGCGGGTAGATATACGGGGTGCTGACACCGCACTTAGAACAAATTACGAAGGACGCAGCAGGCATTTGAAGCTCTGCCTCTCCTCCACAAAACGGGCACATCAATTCACTCATTTCAAATCTCCTTACTCATGCTGCCAACACGGCGCGGTATAGTGCTTCTGCCAATACAGGCGGTACGGCGTTACCGATTTGTTTCTTCGCTGCGGTATCACCACCGCAAAACACATAATTCTCAGGGAAGCTGGTCGCAGCGGCCAGTTCACGGGCCGTCAGCATCCGATAGGTAATGTCCAGCCTGAAACACCTGTCGTCCGGCAGCATCAGGGTACGTCCCTCTACTATTCCGAATCGATCTTTTGTAGTCACAGTATGCAACGGGATGTTCAGCGGGACCGCGCCGCCTTGTCCATAATATTCGACAATAAACGGTTCGACCACGCCGATACTTCCGGTCGTGGCAACGGTTGAAAGCGGATTCATGACCGGCTTCACCGTTCCACCGCCATGCTGCGGGATGAAAAGCGGTTGGATCACGCTGTACCGGTTTCCGGTATCAATTACCGGAATCGGTTTGTCAATTTCGTGAATCCTTGCCGATTGCCCGTTGCGCTCCGTGTTGTTGCGGCATAAAAACGGTCGAATCAACGCCACATGTTCACTACCCGCTGTCAGCGTCGGCAATGGCGCGGAAAGCGGAATCGCAGTCGAATTGATTGCATGTTTTGACGTTCCACGCAGTACGATCAGAAACGGCTCGGCCCATGCGCCCCAATATTTGCGGATTCCCGCTTCGATTCGCCGGAGCGTGTTTGCACAAAGTGGCTTTTTGCGGTTGAAAATACTCTCGCCGGGAATACTCCAGTCGATGATTTCCGCCGCTGAACGCCACGGTTGCGCCATATTCTCAAACAGTCGTATTTCGGGTTCTTTCTCATGCGTCGGCTCCGGCCAATAAATCTTCTCACCGGAAGACTTCCGAACTGCCTGTACAATCAGCCGTTCCCGACTGGTGGCCGCACCATAGTCCGCAGCGTTCAGCACCTCCATCTCAACGTTATAACCGCTGGCTTTGATTTCCCGATACCAGAGATTAAAGAATACACCTTTCTTCCGAGGGTCCGCACTTCCCGCCCTGTACAGTTTGCCTTTATGCTTAATATCTTCCTCAAGAATCGGTCCCCAATTACGCAACTCTTTGACGTTTTCAACAAACATCCGGCGGCATCGGGTCAGCCTGAGATACGGCAACAGGTATTCCGGCTGGCTGCGGAGCTGGTTCGAGCGGGGTTTCCCGCCGGCAGCCACTGAGTGATGGGTACAGCTCGGCGAAGCCCATAACACGTCGATCCGAGTCGGATCGTCCTGAAAGATCTCATCCGGAAGAATCGACTCAATCGGAGCACACGCCCGATTGAAGTCAGGTACAATTTCCGGGTGATTTGCCTGAATAGTTTTAATAGCGGTTTCCCAATGATTGAATCCACGCCCTTCGTAACTTTCTCCAGCTGCTCGCAACGCATTAATCGCGCCAGTAATCGAACCGCCGCCACCGCAAAAAAGATCGACAAATCGAAATTTATTCACATCAAATCATCCTTCCTCGACCTCAATGAATTTTCCCTTCTCAAGTCGATACCAAGTATCGGCCTTAATTTTTTCTCCATCCACACGGATGGCTTTGAAATCGATGGGATGCCAAGTCCCATTGTCATTTTCCGCCCATTCTGCGCACGCGATCCAGCATCCGAGCGCACCTTTTACCTTACTCAGCTGCCCGGTGGCGATAGCAAATGATTCATTGCCACTTACACTTGATGCACTGTAATCACCAGTATTAGTCGCTACACTGCAATCACCAGTATTAGTCGCTACACTGTAATCACCAGTATTGGTTGCCGTGCTCCGAAAGCCAGTATTGGTTGCCGTGCTCCGAAAGCCAGTATTGGTTGCCGCACTGCGGTCGCCGGTGTTGGTCGACGCGCTCCGAAAGCCAGTATTGGTTGATGCACTGTAATCACCAGTATTGGTTGCCGTGCTCCGAAAGCCAGTATTGGTTGCCGTGCTCCGAAAGCCAGTATTGGTTGCCGTGCTCCGAAAGCCAGTATTGGTTGCCGTGCTCTGAAAGCCAGTATTGGTTGCCGTGCTCCGAAAGCCAGTATTGGTTGCCGCACTGCGGTCGCCGGTGTTGGTTGCTACACTGCGGTCGCCGGTGTTAGTTGCTACACTGTAATTGCCTGTGTTGGTTGTCGCGCTCTGAAAACCGGTGTTGGAGTCTGTACTTTTGACATGTTCCAAAATAAAATCAACACCCGCCTTGATAAAGCCGGGCAGATCCAGCTTCGCACCGATCCGCAATCGGCTGGAGCAATATTTGATGTTGTCGTCTGTTTGAGGATCATCCATCGCCTCGACCTCGGCGAATTCATTCAAATTGCCGTTTTCGCCAGTCGGAGGATAAAAACTCCAGACGTCGAACGGATTCTGGCAAAAGTGCATGCCGGATTCGCAGATTTTCGCCTCCGGCTCGGTGAATTCGGTGTTTTCCTGATACTGTTTGCCGCGGCAGACCATGCCGGGGCTGAAACCTTTGTAACCTTTCATCGTTTTCCTCTCATCGTATGTTGCTGTCATACACTAACTGTTGCATAAATGCGTCACACTACTACTTTTTAAGATACCGGCACTGAAGATCCGGATGCGATCGCGAACCGAATATCTGGCAGATCTGTGGGCGATGATCATAAATTGCGCAGCGATAATCTGGCGTCAGGAACGCACACACCGCATTCTGATCCGCCACGATCGTACTGTGTTCGTCAAATGCAATCTGGTGTGTGATCTCGCGCTGGATCAGGTTCGCATATTCGTGTAACACCTCGTTCGGGATCGGTACGGGTCCGCAGCAACCTGCCTTACACCGTTTCACATCACATTTTTTCTTCATCTACACTTTCTATAACTTTCAGAACACCGCACGGAGAACCGTCCAGCTGTTTATATTTGCGCAAAATTTCAGAAAACGAGAATCGTCCACTACTGTACGCACCAACACGGAAATAACCGTTCGGGCATAACGATAACACGGCTTCTTCTTGTTCGTTCTTTATACTGCGCACTTTACACATCAGAGGTGCATCTTCAAATGTCCACGGACGGAGAAGTACCTGTTTCCATTTATCGAAACCGTAGTTGAGGTCGCCACTGCTGACACTGTAATTTTTACCGGGTTGGGTGCACGTAAAACTCCTCCGATCCTTGGCAATTTCGATGATCTTGCAGAAATAATGCCCATTCTGATTATACACCCACGCCCCGACTTTGCACCAAGCTGGTAATTCTTGCACTGGACGTTTGATTAAGCTATGCTGCCAATCACTCGCGTCGAAACGCAGCCCTGTAATCTCCTTGCACCTCGTCTCAAAGTCCCCATCAACCCAATATGCAATTCCACTGCTGGATACCATGGCAGCATTACACCAATCCGGACAGTCAGGACGGTTAAATATCGTCGCTGTTAACTTTGGAAAAGTATTACAGGGTGACGACGCTTTCAGTACCTCCAGTATCCGAGACATGGCCTGTCGCGCCTCCAATTCTGTGCGATAACAGTTACCGACCTGTTCACGACTTTTATCAACACCGAACCCATCATAAACAGCGGTCAGAACCTGTATTGACGACGCAGTACCATACGGCCAGTTAACGTACCAATACGAATCCCCTTTCTGAGGCCACTTATCTTCCATCATATCAACTGCTCCTTCCTACAACAAAAAAACCGCGTGTATCCGACATAGCAATCAGATACACGCGGCAATCCCGTATTACAGGTCTTCGGCCATCTTCAGCAGCTCTTCCTTCGATTTGCTGCGAAGCTCCGCATCGTCTTTCTCTGCAATCAGAGCAAGAATTTTCTGCTTCTTCTCAGCACGCTCTTTCTCTGCCTGCGCATTGAGTACCCGCTGCTGCTTCTCCTCAAAGATGTGCTTCACGATCTTCAGCTGAACATCGAGGAGAATATTCTCCTTTGTCTGCTCCGTCAGCAGGCTCTCTTCCTCGTTCGCTTTTCGCGCACGATTCAACGTTTTGTAAATCGCATCAAGCTCGGACCTCGACAGCGTATACAAATCTTCCGTCGCGATCATTCCCTTATAGGGAAAACGAACCCGATGTTTCGCGGCATACTCAAACACATTCAACGCACCCATGTCTTAACTCCTTTTGTTTTATGGGTTTACATACGACAAGAACGCTCTTCGTTCCTGCCTGATTAAAATACAACTTTGATCACACGCTCGATCTGTCCTTTCACTTTCACAACCAGCGAATCACGCTTCGTTTCCGAAAATCCGATACCGGACAGCTGCTGATCACTCTCCGCAACATGCGCTTTCGCGCCAAGCGCCTCAAACACTCTTTTATGCTGCACGAGTTCCTGCTTCAAAAATTCGTTGTAGAAGCCATTCGGCTGCTCTGAATTGATGCAATCCTTCAACATGAAGAAGTAATGCCGATGTCCAGCGCCGGCATGCTGCTGATCATCCCAGTAGTTCGGGCTGTACATCACAACGGATACCGGTACAAACTGTTCCGTAGTGACATTCCAGACAGTTTTGCTTGCAACGCTGCTGTCGATGTGGCTCGTAACCGAGAACGTGCCATCTGCATTTTTCTGCACTGTTGCGACATCTACACAGTCATAAAAACCCTTACAGCGACCAAACGGCCCATGATAGTCATAGGAAAACAACTGTCCGTCAACTTCGATCTCAGCACGGAACCCGGTCCGTCCACCACGGTTCGTAAACCGATGAACAAAGAACTCATACGGACCGATGAGCATCGTATTCCGATTCGTCCACACGATATTTTCAACGGCTGCCTGTCCCCGTGGGGGATGGATGATATCGACATCCAGTTCGCCCTTCGTTATGTGTCCAAATTTAGAACCAAAATAAATATGCTCCTTGTTGTTGTGGACAATACAGTGCGCATCCAGGTCATTCTGATCCCACTGATTCGGATCATCATTCCACTGAATCGAGAAGCGCAGCACGCCGTCCACCTTACCGCCGGCTGCTTTCACGCGTTCACGCAACACACTGTCCGTGATATTACCCGTATAGGACCAGCTGAACGCATTATCCCACTTAAACATTGACTTTGCGTCGTCATGCACTGGCGCAATCAGCGACACCAGATTTTTCGCATGTCGAGTTTCAACGTATACCTCCAAGTCCGTCGCAGTCGGAAGTACATTTTTCACAAATGCTTCAATCGGCATTTCTTCCGCCCGCTCAAACTTTTTCGGTTTCCGCGCTACGTTGTGTCCCAGCGATTCCAGCAAATCAATGCCGCCGGCGACACGCGGTGCGACGTCCTTATTCAGGAACAGGATGTTGTTGGCTGTGATGTCGTCCAACGTTGCAAAACGACGCGGCAAAGACCTCGCATATCCCAGCGATTCGATCGTCTTCTTCGCATCATTCAGCATCTTTTCCGTAAATATGGCGTTCGGCCTCTTATAATTCGTAGGCGCAACGATCTGCTCATACCGACACACTGCCTGTTCAAGATTCATACCGGAAGTCAGATCTTGCAGCAAAACGCCGATGCTGTGGTTTCGAATACGAGCAATTGCCTGCCCAACCAACATGCCACGCTCCCAAGCATACCAATTGCGCTGAGCCACAGACAACGGGAGGTACGACCGCAGCTCCTGCTGAAACTTGGACAACGACGTTTTCCATTCCTGCCCCCGATACAACGTATTTGACGCAATCAGCTCCAACACTGTATCAACGCTATCAAGCGACAGCTCTTCCAGTGACCGCCGAAACACAGCGCACTGATCACGATATTGAGCACGAACACTGTCCGCATCCTCAGACAGGTGCTTACGAGGCACAATAGCTTCCAAGTGATCCCAGTTCTGCACAGTTCCATCCGGGTTCAACGAATGCGTATGCCGGCAACCGAATTTATTGAATCGTGTGACAAACACGTCACAAACGGGCGCTCCCTTCACATACGCCGCCATCTGATCCGCCACCGCCTGATAACCGGGATCCGTCAACTGCAGATCCCATACGCTGTGCATGACGCCATCCTGCAGTGCAACAACCATGCCTACATGCTTAATCGCATGCCGGCAAGTGCTACAATCATGCTCTGTGCGAACACGGTACAATTCGTTGCATCCTGCCGGAAACGAATTCAGATAATGATTGTACAGGTCATCCGGATTCACCTGCACCATATACAAATACTGATAGCGATCGCTCATCTCCGCAAATTTGGCAGTAAACGCGTTCGCAAACTCTTCAAAATTCATCGACATTACCAATACTCCTAAATTTTTTAATGATTACAAGTCTTACTGCATCAAAACAAAAAACGACCAAGTCCTAACGCTACTTAACAACCTCCTTCCTGCAAAACTTATAAATCTCATTCCAGCGACAGCCGCAATCATTACAACCGCAGTCTTGATAGCTGATGTCTGACTGAAATTCAACGTCTCCAAAGTTGACTTGATCACTGCCGCATTTCGGGCAAAATCCAGGTTCTTCTTTGATATCACGTTCCATTATGGCTGAATCACCCGATGCATTCGCAGTCTTTGTGGTCTGATAACCGGGGAAATAGCATATCTTTCTGCCAATCCCCAAACTGTCACATCGAGCGTGTTTCGTCAATTCGCTAAATTCTTGGAGCAGCTTCACCGAGTTCAGACTCTGAATCTCTGATAAAACCGCAAAATTCACGTCAAGTAACGAATCGTTAAAAATATATCCGAAACACATCTCCCCGCACATTCCCCTTCCGGAATAGCTATGATGCACCTTCGTTTGTTCCTCGATAATACGAACGAGTTCATCAGATACGGTTTTCATACAGTATACGCTCCAAATTTTACCTATTGATAGTGATTGACTATATCGCTAATTTCCTGGTCCAACATATAGGCATAGTCAAAACTGGAAACCGCGTCATTGTCTTTCATGTACTTTCGTACACGACGAATCGCCCGCTCCGTTGCATTAAACGCGCCACAAATCGGCCATTTATGCGATTCGTCATGATCCCGAAATAAGCGATTAATCTGCCGAATGTTCATCTGCACCACGTCAACGCCGAAATACAAATACCCAAACATAGCTGCTCCCACTACACAGACTCATAGGCATCTTCTTCGCTATCATTCTCCTCTTCTTCCCACCAGTCATGCCCGCAGCAAATACAGTAGTGTCTGTATCTGAAACACTGAGAAGTCCGATCAAATTCTCGATCAATCACATTGATGTCGTCAGACCCACATTCCGGACACGTATCCGTTAACGTATACATACATCCTCCCACACTCTTTAATTCAGCCTGGCAGTCAACATAGTATCACGCGGCGGGACAGGAAGACCCATCGCCTGAAACAACGGGAACTCCCGCCGATCCGAGACTTTCTGCAGCCATTCCACAAAGTTCAACGCCGCCTGCCGCGCTTCATCGATTGTATGATACCCACCACACTCGTCCATCGGATCCGCATCAGGATCCGATCGATCATACACGAAATACCGAAATACTTCCCCGTTGTAATAAGAATTAAATTCCTCGATCTCTTCCGACATTGCCTGCTTCACTCGCTGGACCTGCGTATCACACGTTAAGTCCACGTCACCAAGACACGTTCGAATCGTGTCATCCGTCGCATAGACCCAACCGATCTGCCCACTGTCCCATGGATCGCAGAACGGCGTCGTGCGAAACACAACGCCACTGTGATCAAGTACATAAAGCGGCACAATCACACGTGCTCCGAAATCAGTTTTCAATATTTCCAAGTCAACCATCGGATCTACAGAAAACCGAATAATATACGGGGCCTCCGACTCGATATACCGATTCGACGGTTCAACTGCAATAATGCCAACGTTACTGTTTTTCCTCGGATTGCTGGGGAACCTGTCATATTGAATCTGAATTTCACAATTTCCCACTATAATGGAACTTACTACCTCTCTCATCACTTCACATCCTCCTGTAAATACCGCAACGAAACCACATCATACACCCAACACCATGCATTCTGCTCCCAGAACGCCCTTCCGAATCGCCACAGACAGAACTGCTGCCACGCCTCCTGCATCGTAGAAGCTACCGGTACAGCTGTAGGAGGCACATCCCCCACCCAGTATACCCTATCCTTCGAACTTGCGCTGATCGCAGATTTACAGCCTTGCCGTGCAATGTCATCATCGGACAATTCCCGCATACGCTGCAAACGCAGCGACCGTACTAAGAGAAATGTCCGCGCCTGTTCTCTGGACATTGTCGACCCGGAACGCCAGAAAGGGGTTTCAGAGTCGACGAGCTGTCCGGTCTTCGGATGAACAAATCGATCATATGGCGTTGGATTCTCACCGTCTGCCGCGAACCACGTCTTTGTTACATGCATCTGAATGTTGTCGTTCTCATCCAGCGGATGTCCACACCAGTACGGCTCACGGACATAGAGAATATCGCCGGGTTGATTCGTCGCATAATACCGCCGCTCCGGCGGTTGCTTCGCATTCTGTGCACCGAAATGCGGAACGCAGTACCAGCCTTTTCGATCATGCAACATTCCCATCGATGTCACATCCACCAAGTTGGACTCTACAGGCTGTAAACAAAGGGTCTTCTCCCCGCGATACAACAGCCCGGACAGCTCTTTCGGCATCAGCAAACTGCGCATCGTACCTGCACACATCTTCACCCATGTCAGCATGAAACATGGATGCTGATACAACAAACACGCGGGATTCTCGCACATCGCAAATGTTGTTTTCCGATCTGCGGACTGATAGTAATACGGTAGACACTGACACAACGGGCATGCGCCCGACTTATGCACTCGCTGTTTCATAGCAATCAGTCACACCTTTCCGCAACACCATATACAATGAATCTTCCAGATAATCACGGATACCGAAATACTTTCCGGTATTCTTACAGCGCACATAAGAACGCTCCAGTATCTTCGCATCCTTCCGTATAAACATGTGCACTGGAATTACACCGTCATAATACCCAACATCGTTCATAAAATCGAAAAACGTGTGCAAGTGAAAATACGTTCGACTTTCTGTCCACCAGAACTCGTAATTAAGCCCGCTGCCTTGCAGTTGCTGCACAATCGAAGAAACTTGCTCCAGCGTCAACGGTTCGCACAGCTTATTCTTCTTCTTCATCATCAAGGTCAAGTCTCCCAATGCATTCGATGTATGTTTTCTTTGAACACTGCGATCCGAACTTTCTGCGCGCGTCCTTACGCAATGAGTTCCACTGCGGGTGATTGCGTTTATCCAGCAGATACAACGCGAGCGAGATCGCAATCGCTGTCGCATAATGTTTCTGTTCCTCCGGCTTCAGATGCTTTGTCGGCACCGGAACCGGATATGGCACAATTCCACCAGACATATCAGCGGCATTGATTGCATCGATCAAATACTCTACAACTGCTGTGCTCGTACGAGCACACATTATAATCACATGGTTTCGATCCATTCTATTGTTCACTTTCCGTGTGGTTCGTATGAAATAGCAACACATCGTCAAGAAACTCCCACACCGCTTTACTGGAAATGTCAGTGTTAATCGGTATGGACAAAATGTCCTTCAATGCACGGTAATCTCGAATCAAAGGCATCAGTTGCTGCACATGCTTCCCATACGCTGGATGCGTTTTATATTCGGACCACCGCGCTATGTAAAAATCATACCGACTTCCAACAGCGTCGAACAACACTTCATTAAGCTCTACGCGAAACACCTCCTCAGTCTCCGGCAGACATTGCTGGAACCATCCATCCCGAAACTCTACACCGTATGTATAACAGAAATAGAGTAAATGTGGACGCACATAGCGGTCCACAAAACCATGAACCTGACTTGACTGTTTCTGTTGAAAATTCCGCATACGCGTCATCAACGCAAATGCCTCATTCCATGTCATTGTTCGAAGCTCGTCCCATGTCTGTTTCGGTTTCTCAATCTGAACCATGTCAGTTCTCCTGTTTCTGTTCTTCTTGTTGACGATCAATATCATCAGTTGCTGCATCCATCAAGTGAATGGCGGAATACAGCATTTCGCGTTGATACGCGGTCAATTGCAATGTTTTATCAACAGCCATTCGGACAAGCGCTGCTTTCGATCTGGATAGCCAATACGGGCTAACCCGATGAATTGTTACCGTGTATTCTCGCTTCATTTGAGTTCCTTAAAATAAACCGAAGCGTGATCCCAATCTCGCCGTTCATACGAACCGCATTTGATTTTACTGCACACACCAAGTCCACACAGACCGCACAATCCGCATGGAAGCGATGCTTCCGCTTTCACATCAAATGGAAGCACGATATACCGTGTACTTTTCGGTCCGCGACAGATAGTCCCGGCTGGCAACGGAGTATCAGAAAACACCGATGGCAGTTCTTTGTGCTGCGCCGCCTCAGCCGCACGGGCAATGTCGTCAGCAGTATGATTATGACGTTCCCCGTGACGTATAAAGCGATGGCAAACCGGGCAACGTTCCGTATGTCGCGTCTTTGCCTCCTGCTTCATTTTCACATCCCACGCAGTTGTCACTGCGCGAACCGCGTGCGGCAGTTTCTCCGCATCATAACCAACGCTCTTCAACGTGAATTGCACAATTCTTTGAATAAACGATGCTTTCATTCCACATCCTCCCGCTCGATCATGTCTCCAAACATGTCTTTTCCGTGTACTGTTTTTATAAAGATGTTCGCATCCAAGATCGGAATAAACGAGTTGTCGATCATCGCTCCCGTATCCAATGCCTTAATACGAATATTCGGACCTCTGGTCGCGTTTACGATTTGAAATCTCCTGCCGGCAGGCGTCTGTACAATATCTCCAACAAAAAGCGGGCGCCTGCCTGTGCTATCATAATGCCCGGAAAATCGCTCCACCGTAATGCGGTCAGATCTGATGATCGACACAAACGCAGGCACGTCCTTGCGAATATAATGTTGAATCTCAAACGTCGTCAAATACCGTTTTCGATTTTTCGACCACACCCGGAACAGCGGTTGATAAATACGATGATCATTAGATTGTTTCATGTTCAGTCCGTCAGTTTAAATTTTCCTTTCAACGTCGGCGGTTTCGTCGACGCATCCACTATTTCATACACATCGAATTGCCGTATCACCTCCTGCGCCAGTTTTGCCTGCATACCGGCAGTCGTACTGTAAAAATCATCCCGAACAAGCCCCAACAACGTGATCGGCCTGTTCAGCCAGTACAGTTGCAAGTGCTTTATTTTTCCAATCGATCGTCGACGCACGCTCCAACCGTAAGACTGCTTCAAAAGCTGTCGAAACTGCGCTTCACTGATGGCACGACGTCCGTCTGCCGTCAAAACAACCTGTATCTCTTCCATTACGCTTTCTCCCATACCAACGTTGCTGTCGGAAAATGCAATCCAGGAGTCTCCTGCTGCCGATAGATCGCGGCACACCGACGACCTTGAAACACATAAATCGTATGATATCGCATCAACGGAGCCACTACTTCATGCGGATATCGTGTTGTCGCGCACATCCATGCCCATTTTGCATCAGGTCCCGGTTCCCGTTGATCAAACACATAATACCGAAGATTGTGCTTTCCACGATACAAATACGGATTCAGTGGATCCGGTGCCCGTACACAAAGCCGTTTTGTAACTTTTGTATGTTTAAAATAATTACGCCTCATGTAACACGCGCCTCCGAATAATTCGAAACTGACCGCCCTCATTTTGCTGATATGCGCGCAGATCTCTGCGAACCCGCATCAATGGAGTAACCCGCTTTCCTGTTGCGCGATCTGTTGTAGCAGCACTATGCGCATCTTCACACGTCAGATCTTCCCACACACCGTTATACCATCCCTGGAGCACAATCAGGTATTGATATTTCCTAGTCTTCATGTTCCTCTCCGGTACGTTGCTCAATGTCCGTAAGCGGTACAATGCTCCCGATCTTCTGCAACAGCTGACGTCCTTTCAGCGTCAACTCATTGGAAGACCGCAAATACTGGGACGGCAGTTTTACCGATGATTCTCCGCCGGCATCCCGATGCATACATCCATAGTAAAAGGCGCACCCGTCCGCAATCTTATAGATCGCAGAAAGTCGAACGGAAGCCTGCGCACAATGAAGCCACTGATCTTCCTCATGGATCAAATGAAGAAACTTCCGAAATTGGGTCAGGGAACACGGATACTGCGCACTTTCAAAGCGCGGGCCCTCGAACCGAATATACTCAAGATCAAATAAAGTAACGCGAGATACTGCGGTCACCTCGGATAGCTTGAACATCGTACCAGCACCACAATCCAACCAAATATCATGCTTCTTCATGCAACGATCCCCCTGTTCTGTAATTCTGTTCTAATTGCGTCAGCAGTCTCGGCGACCCAAGACCACGGAAGACCATGTTCTAGCCGAGAACAAAAACAAACATCATCCGCAACTCGTATTTTTCGTGCAACCGGAGCATGCTCGCCCTTCACGACGCGAACTGCACCTTCATGTATCACAAACTGCAGCACCACCGAAGCGTCTGTGTCACAACTCTCCGCATCCATAAAAGATGCGAACAAGCTAAGATACGGAAACGCCCGTGCAATAGACTGCCACTCATCGTACAGGTCGACGGCTTCCGGCCACTTTCCAATATTGTCATGATATTCGATGGTTCCATCAGGCTGACACCAACCATGCGGTCCATAAATAAAACCGCTGGAAGCCCAGTCGTTGTCCAAATAATCCAACGGAATCGGTTTCACGACACTGTCCACCGCTTCTTGCACGCGCTCTCGTATCTGTTGATCAGAACACGACACAGCTGCCAACACGCCCGATTGCTGTTGATAGCGGATGGTGAATTCTTGGTCATTTCCACCAGCATACAAAGCGACATCCGAAAAGAACGGATCTGTCCTTATAATAATCTCCTTTGCCTGTTCCCCTGTGACCGAAGCACCGGTCACAATCATCTGAGGCCATTTGATAAGCGTCACATCGGACAACGCCTGCCGAGCCTCTGACTCTGTTTCATAGAAACTAATCATCCACGCACCCTCCTATATGCGATTTCTACTGCTTTCTTCCAAGACACTGTACCAGAATTACAGTGTGTACAGAACTGTGCGAGCACATCGGACTCGTCAACGCCGTCCCGAACCTTACAGGAATCATATTGCACATAATACTTATTCTTCTTCAGTCGATACACAAGAAATCTGCCGTTCGCATGGTACTCAGCCTGCGCACGTGCGGCAACCGTTGCCTCATACAGATTGTCAAACGTCATTTTATTTACAGGAATCATGATGCCTCCAATTGGTTTATATTAGAAATCTGGGCACAAAAAATGGTCCGTGTAGCGGGATTTGAACCCACGACCTCCTGCTCCCAAAGCAGGCGCGCCGACCAAGCTGCGCTATACACGGACATGAAAAAGGACAGCGATTCATTGTGTGCTCACGGAGGATCTCCGGAAACGCGAACTTCAAGGCAATTGCCTATGGGCCGACGCAAGAATCGTTGTCAGTAACAACGCCGTCAACATGATGTTTACCGCTTGTTAGACGGAGAGCAGCTTACTGTACCTCATGAGGATTTACACAGCGCACTGTCATCAGTATCTCAGCACATTCAATAACACCTTATGTGCCAGAAGCGAGTTCGAATTCCCACGAACCACGGGGCACCCTACTCTACCGCTGAGCTATGCCGGACCATTTCTATAAAACCCCTCGAAGGTTGAGCATCGGTAAAACCGAGAGGCTTACGAGGGTATGCTCACAATGGCAGTCTCCTCTGTTCACGTATCAGCTGATACTTCTTCCTTCAACGAGACTCTACCGAGTCTCTCCAGAAGCACTTCCCCTGTGACCCAGGGTGTAAATTCTGAAACCCTCCTAACATTGGCAGTTCGCACAGGATTCGAACCTATACTAAAAGAATCAAAATCTTTTGTGCTAACCATTACACTAGCGAACTGACTCTATAAAAATGGCTGCTGATAGCCAATACTACAACATTCTGACAATCACTAGCAGCAATAATTATCAGCTAGCTATAGTATTAATAGGCAAAATGGTAGCGGCGGGTGGAGTCGAACCACCGACGCGCAGGTTATGGGCCTGCTGAGCTACCGCTGCTCTACGCCGCACCGTAAAGTGGCCGTGTGCGTGGATGCACGGAATATTTCGTACACCAAACGCACACATTGGCCGATGTTTCCGTCTTGATTCTTTCGAATCTTCCTGCTTCAAAACACCCACCGAGATGGCATGAATGCTCCACAGGCATCGTCGAGCTCGACTACGATCAGACTTATCGCATGTGTACTGCCGTACGTCACAACATATGCAATCGGATCGCTGAAACTAGTCCAACGTTCAAATGCCCTTACGCACGGCAGCAGTATTCAAGATACAACAAAAACAGCAAATATCAATAGATTGTTCACTGATTTTCCGGCTTTTTCGATGCCAGCATCTCTGCAGCAAACGGAACATCCATCATATTCCTCACACATAAACTCGAATCCTTTACACAATTTGAATTGGAATAAACACAACTTTTCCATCGACTGAAACAGGTTGTTTCACCGTATGCGTACGAAGCCATTGATCCAGGCGCATTCGACAAACATCGGATGGATCCGCCGGTTCCGTCAACAAATACGTTTGTCGATTCCGCTCGTGAATCCAGTACGTCGGCACCGGATCATCCAAACGAGACACGGCATATCCAAGGGAGCGTACATACCGTTTAAACACCGAAATCGACACTTCCGTCTTCCCATCAGCGGTAGGCATTGTCCAGTCTGTCTTTCGCATCGCACGTTGCAGTGCCGCTCGGCAGCGATCCAGTATCTGTTCACGATTCTTACGAATCTTCTTCCTTCAACAAGACTCTATCGAGTCTCTCCAGAAGCACTTCCCGCATGACCTGCGGTGTAAATTCTGAAGCCCTCCTGACGGAGGTTCAGAGCAGCGTTCAGATCTCTGTCAATCTTCAGTCCACAGGACTGACAGGTATAAACCCGATCAGACAGATCTAAATCTGCTTTGAGGCTATGACAGCTCGAACAAGTCTTACTGGACGGGAAATACTTGTCAACTTCGATAAAGTTGTTACACTTATACTTCAGTTGTCTCAGAATTTCCGACATACAAGAGTTCTGTACACCCTTACGAATAAGTTTGTTCGAACTCTCTTTCATGTCCTTTACGTCCAGAGTTTCCAGACACACAGTACCGTGGTTTTTGGCTACTGTAGCTGTAAACTTGTGAACCGTATCTTGTTTGATATTTTGAATTCGTTGAAAAGTACGAGAAACACGAAGACGAACTTTCTGACGGTTCTTCGAACCGCGTTGCTTCCGTGCGAGGAAACGCTGTCTCCTACGGAGTTGACGTTCTAAGTCTTTTAGTTTTCCGGGAGTAGTACAGACTGTACCGTCACTTGCAACAGCTAAGTGCTTACAACCTACATCTACTCCTACGAAACTCTCGGACTCCGTCCTGCGCTCTTCCTCAAGTTCTACGCAAATAGAAACGTACCAACCGTCCGCTCTCCTTCGGACCGTATAAGACAGAATCTTACAATCAGAATAACGAAGAGTCTCAGTCATTCTGACACGTCCGATATTCGGAAGTCGGATCTTCGATCCGTACAGTCTCGCTTTGTCATTACTGACATAGAAACTATCGCGCTGTCCCTTACGGTGAAACGTAGGATGCTTTCTGAATCCTCTGAAGAAAGCGTTATAAGCTCCTCCAAGATTCATAATCGCTTTAAATCCAGCTCCACTGAATACTTCCTTACTCCACTCTGGACGCGTTTGCGTCCAGAGTCTCGAAAGCATGTATTGGTCACACTTCTCACCTTTTTCGTAGAGCTCCTTCCATTTCGCTAAACCCCAATTGTACGCAAAGCGCGCAGTACCGGCTGTCTTTGACAGCAGAATCGCCTGTGCATTATTGGGTTTCAGTTTGATTGTATGAGCTCTTTGAATCATGTGTTCTATAGACCTGCAGTATTCCTACTCCTCAATATACAACGAATCTCAAAATTCTCAAGTACCTAAACTCAGAATTTACGTCGATTTCGTAAGACCTCGTGGTTCTTGTTCAGATAGGTGCGCTACTACCTACCCGGCTTATCCGATTGGTCAGATCGGGGCTTCCTGTATCTTTCGATACAGCACGGGTCATCTCATCGTGGACGTTTCCATCCACGGAGCACTTCGGGCCTGCTTAGACCCTAACGGGAGCGCTTATCAGGTTGACCTCCCGATGACCTCCGAACCTTTTCCCCGGCGCATAGGACTCTTCGAGTCCCTTAGCATTCCGGTTGATCGGCTGCTGATTACCATAGGTATGTACACTCATACCCTTAGGCTTCCAGCAATTCACTTTCTTCTTCGTCAGAGATTACTCTCTGAAGGGTCCTGTCTATTACGCTATTTTCCTGTGTATACGTAATAAACTTTGAACCGCATACCGAAGCTCCGCACGAGGATCTCCGACATACGTCAGACAACAGTCTGCCGTAATCAGATCAAACGCAAGTACACCAATCAGCCTGAAATCATAATGCACCTTCATGAAAAAACAATGCACAATGATTCGCTGTTTTACCGCAAAAGCCTGCAATTGCTGCAAAACGTCTTCCGGTACATCGAATGCGCGAAATTGACGCAACACACGCGCGGTATACGCACCCTCTGGATCTGAATAGTATTGCTTCGCAGATCGCAATGGAATCACGGCGCTGAATTGCGTGGACGCACGAGCCTCGCCTGTAAACAGCGACTGACAGCGATTATCAAACGAAGGTATGCCGGTTTTAATCGGAATCTCTACCAATCGCGCATACTGATCACGCACCGTGCGTTTTGATGTTCGCATCATTTTACGCATTTGGCACCAACGCCTCCAACAGTTCTTTCAACGCCGGATCCGGTTTCGGTGCCGGCAACAACGACTTCTTGCGCTTCTCATCGATCGGCATAAAAGCCCGCAACTCCGGATACATCTGAAGCAGCGAAGTGGTCGTCGTATGCGATCGAAAAACCTTTGTCAGCAAATTCCGTGTGTCTCGTTCGTCTTGTTCAATGGACCTTTGAAGCCTCGCATAACGAATAATTCGCTGTGCAGTCGAATAACTCAGATCTCTCGTATACACGTTGTTATAAAAGATATGTGCCGGCATCTTTATCGGGTGCGGATACCACGCTAAATAAACGCGTCCTGCCGGCCCGAACACATCTGCCGAAAACCGCGAATCACCCACACAAGACACTGCGATTCCGGAAGTCGATACCGGAAACCATGATTCCGGCAACCGTTTCCAGACATCAAGCGGCTCCTCCGTAAAATTCCAATTCTCCGATGCACTGCTAACTATGCTTTCATCCACGATATCTCGTGCGATTACCAACACTCTGCGTGACTGCTCCTCCTTGATACCGTCGAACTTCTTATGTATAATGCGCTCGATCATCGTATCTCTCATCGCATTCAGCAATCTCATTTTTACGTCCTTTCTATGCTGTTACACTGTTTAATTCACGCCAGACTACTGACATCATTCTATATTGGTCCGCTAATTATGCCGCTATATGTGGAGACATAATTAGAAATGGTTCACGATACCGAGCCATGATCCTTTCTCGCATTTTTTTTGTCACAAAATACACAATGCCCGACAACCTGTTTAAACGCAGGAACAACGAATTCACCGTTCAAAAGACGGATAATATTCCCCTTGTGATAGCAGTGATGAATATGATCTGGGGATTGATCGCATCGATATCCGACCGCCGTATGACAGCGTGTACATACCATCAGGTTTGGAGTAATCGCAGATTCCCTCAATTCATATTGATGGAAACAAAAAAAGCCAGTCCTGTGATACAGGTCCAGCTTTTTCACGAATACCCAATACTGCTGTGAATCAGTTAATCGAACACCTGTCTCCGCGCTCCAACGTCGATACGCATCTTGAAACGCCTGGACGACCTGTTCAATTTTCCCCATTCGACAACTCCTTAATCTGTTTCACCACAAGATCAGACGGGGCCAGATCAGGTCGATATAAGACATCAGTACAGATGTATGTGGCCCAGTCTGCACCAGGACGCTCTGAATTTGCGAGTATGGATCGCGCTTTCGCGGCAAGCAACCGAACCTGTTCCTGATCTTCTTCCGAACGCAAAATACTGCAAAATTCGAACACGCCCTCACGTTCAATCGTACAACCCCACGTGTCACCAATCTCCTGTGGAGACGGAAGACGTGTCGTGATCGGACCTACTTGTCGCATCCTAACAACTTCCGACTCCCGCTCAATCACATATGACTTCAGGTTCGACTGCACACCCATATAATCAGACAGCAGAATTCTGACATTCCTACGGTCCGCTGCAGCCCATTGCTGATACGCGGAGATTCTGCCTGTTGTCACCTCCATTTTCTCGTATTTGAGCTGATAGCTGACATCGATCCACCACGCACCAATCATCTGTGTCATAACTCTATCGATGCGTTTTCTGAACGCGTCTTGTATACGTGCAGATAACTTTAAATAACGCGAATTAAGCTGCTTTTGCCGCTCCGCGATTGCTACTAGTTCCTGCAAACACTGCTCAATTGTTGTATTTTCTGCCATGTCACTCCCTTTCAAAAAGAAAAGCGCACTTGTTTTGTGCGCCTACTGAACTACGGACCAGCTAATCGGCTAAATAACCGGACGAATTCTGATGCCCTTATGCTTTTCCTTATATTTTCCCTTTTTCGTTATCTTCGCCAACCCTTCTTTCAGTCTTTCTCTCTTTTCCCAGTCATCGTCTATCCGCATTATGTGCTCCAATCTCATTCATTCATTCATTCACTCAGTCAGTCATACAATCAGTAAATATCGGTCTCGCCGCACCAACTGCAATCATCGTTCTTACAATGCATGCATTGTGCTTTAGCAGACTTGTCTACTTTATCTCCGATAATGACGAGCGCTGCCATGAGTACAAAAAAGATAATAAAAAGCATGATTTGTTCCTGTTCGTTTTGCTTATAATGGTACCGGAGATGGGACTTGAATCCATATGCTCATCGAGCATCAGATTTTGAATTTGACGCGTCGCCAATTTCGCCACTCCGGCATAAACTGGTGGTCGCTGCAGGAATCGAACCTGCGACCTATTCCGTGTAAAGGAATCGCGCTAACCAACTGAGCCAAGCGACCACGATAGTGTCCATGCTTTCCATCGCTTATAAGGTAAGGACTGTACCTTTCGCGTATTTGTATTCGCGCGCCGAATACCACCTCGCCAGGGCAGCGATTAAGCTATAGTGAACCGCCGAAAACTGCGCTGTCTGACCGCTGCTCGCCACGTCGATGTTACGGTGTCAGACGCGTAAACCGGCTCTTTACGCCGAGCAGGCGGGAATTTATCAAATAATGGAGCCCCGGATCGGAGTCGAACCGATATCAAAGACTTACAAGGTCTACGTTTTACCGTTAAACTAACGGGGCACTGCAAGTCAACCGCTCTAGCCAGCTGAGCTAAGTCGGCAATCGCTGGTGGACCATGCCGGATTTGAACCGGCGACATCTTGCTTGCAAAGCAAGTGCTCTAACCAACTGAGCTAATGGCCCCCGCACTGTTTCTTAATATACCAGAGAAACGCGGATTTTCTACATCGAATATTCACTTTTTACAGAAATAATTCGGCAAGGTCCGTGTCAGATACGTCGAACCCTTTTGTAGCATGCTCAATATCGTGTACGAAAGAGTCCAACTCTCGCACAAACGAAGCAGATAAATCCGAAGGAATCAGATATATTGCAGGTGGAAACATTTCATAAATCCACTGTGTATTGTCTGAATCAATCTGTGCCCCAATAATAGTAAGTGCGCCATTATCCAATTGCATGCTATTTACAGGAAAATATTGGGTACCCGCTGCTCCACGAGCTCTTACAGCGTGTACGGACCCACCAATACCGCAGCTACTGTCCTGCAACACTGCAGGATTCCCGTCCATTGATGCCTTTATCAGTGCAGGAAGATTGTCGCGATCAATTTCCAATCGATCGGATCCGTCAGCAGAGCGCAGTAACAGCTCAAGCACCGGTATTGTCTGGGCAGGAAACATTACCGCAGTTGATTCCATTAACCGCGAGTACGCCAGATACCAACGCCTGCTTAACACCCAGCGACGATCCCAGCGAAAATGGAGCTCATAGGAATCAAAAATTCCGGGATAAATGTACCCATCAAAGTCACCATCAAAGTCACCACTACTCCGCAATTGCTGCAATAGATCATAAAACGTCATTTCACGTTCCTTTCAATTAAAATAGGATACCGTACAAGCGCTCATAGAGTTGCTTTGTATAGGTCGCATCTGCGACACATTTGCCTTCCAACGCAGATCTGCCAGCAGCGGTCTGGATCAGCTCGTGCGTTTTACCAGTGTCAGCAATGACCGCACGATCCACACCCAGTACAGCTCGCACAAGCGTGTCCAAACTCTCAGATGCTCCCTTTCCATTCGATCCGCACCATTCCCGATACAGGTCAACATGCAGCTCGCGGGAGAACATGTACGAATCTGTATAAGAAAGCAACGTGAGCGCGTTCTCTTGTGTATCGGGCAACCGAACATTCTGAATGGCTGCTCGTTTGAAGATGTAAGGAAGATCGAAACTGTACCCATTGTACGTAATCAACGTATCCCCTGCCAACTGCATTTTTCGCAACCATTGCAACGTATTCCGCAGAACGTTGGCTTCATCAAACAGCGTCTCATCTCCACAACGAAACACAACAGGTGCTTCGCCGTCTCCGGAAACGAATGCAACACAGAACACACGTCCGGTCAACGGAGACAAAGCCATCTGTTCCAGCTGTTTCGTACGCGCCTCACGAATGTACTGCTCAATTGCCTCAGGCTTTTTATAATTGCCCGGAGCTGTCGGCACAGGCAACGCCCACTGTTGATTCAAATCGCGAACAGTCTCAATATCCATCGCGTAAAACTTATGCATTGACGACTCCTTTCACTTCCACTGCGATCACATTGCTGTCGACATTCGTCGTATCCGGATACTTCGCGCAGATGTTGATCAACACCTGCCTCGCCTGCTCTTCGTTGATGATATACCCCAGGTCGAGTTCTGCGACGTCATATACATCATTCAGCTCAATCACATGCGGAATGGATTGTCCGTCTGCTGCCAATTTAAAATTCGCCATGATGCGCTGTCTCCTTTAATTGAAATGAATCACAAGCCATGTTGCCGGCCTGTACGTTTGGATACCAACTTACACCAGTTACAGTGTATTGTAAATTCTGTTTGCAAACACCGATAAGTTCACCCGGTGCCGATTCAAAGTGCTGACAAAATGCACATATGTGCGGTTTCGTCAGATGAGATTTCGCTTCATCCGACATACAACCTCCTTTCATTCGCTACCTGACCGTATTAACACACCTTCTTACATGGCTTTTTCATGGGATGGATTTCTTTCACAGCATCGTCACTCCACAACTCAGAACCGCAGCCATAGATTTCTCGAATAGAATAACCGCGACAACCATCGTGTTTGGCCGACTCAATGCAACGGAACGGCAGACGAACATCCTTTTCCAGTTTGATTTCCAAAAGACTTCCCGCGCCACTCCAAGCATCATAAAGACCGCAGGTCGTATCTTTGGAGAGAACCAGATAGCCACGCCCGGTACGTTCAGAAAGATAATAACTCTTGTTCCGTTTCTCTTCTATGTCGATGGCATCACGAAGATTGAAATACTGTTCCAGCGTCATCTTAACCAGAAAAACCAACGCATTCATATGCGAACTGCAATTCGCCGTTTCCACATAAATTGACTTGAGCAACGGCGATTCACATTTTCCTCGTTCAACCAGCGCCTTTTTGAGTTCAGATTTCTTATATCCCTGCTGGCGTGCCAGCCACAACAGACTGGACTCCTCCGGAATCGAATCATCACTGGTGTCATAATGCCCGCCAATGATGTTGGAAGTAAAGTCATAATTCAGATCACCTGTATCGACAATCAGATCAACCAGCACATCCTGAGCAAGATAGTGCTTTGCCGGGTATTCGACATAGAACTGGTCGCGAATCAGCTCCCGGACTTCATCCTCATCCAGATTTTCAATCAGCTCCGCCACATCCTCGTCTTCGAGAACCCGCTTGATGACATTGTCCGCATATTCCCACTCGCAGTCACGATACCACTCGTCGAGCAGTTCCCACAACTTCTCCCTCGGATGATCGTCATTGCAGATTTTCTTGAGTGTGCAGTCATCCAGCGTGTCACGGTAATCCGCATAGATTTCCTCATAAAACACGCCGTTTTCATCTTTCCAGCAAACTGTGGACAGAGCGTCCCTGACTGCATCTTTCAGACGAGACGCGAGTTTTTCCTCAGTCTTCATGATGTTCCTGCTTTCTTTCTCTTGTCGTTTCCAATAACCCCAACAATGCCGCATCCAGATCAAATTCCGGTTTTGATTCCATGATCAAGTCAGTAGCCTGTTTCCGCCTCTCATCAGATTCGATAACATCCAACGCATCCGGAACACAACCGTATACATCCACCATGTCACAGAAGTCCTGGTACATGTCGGCTTCCATATCCGTATACACGCTATCGCTGCGCACAATATGTGACCTACAATAATCAGCTGCAAACAATACTGACACAACCGCCCAAAGCTCAATCTCATCCAACTTCCGGAACGAATCGGTCTTTTCGATCCAAACGTCAGAATCATTTGAATAAAATGAAATAAAACCGGAGCGCGTCGTAAAATTCTGCTGTAAAAACGCAGTCCACATATCGCTCGCCGAATCCGACCCGTCTGTCAGCATCGACAGTGCGTACGTCCGAAACTTTTCATAATCACGGAACTGAAACAACGCGTTGATACAATCATTTCTAAAATTGTATTCACGCGGAGAGTATACCAACGGTCTTACGATCTGCACACCAGCGTCGGCGGGAAGCAGCTTATTCAGCCACTCCTCTGTGCAAGTAGCAACAAACTTGGCTACAACATCCTGATATCGTTGTATATTGGTATTCTCGTAGCAGAACTGCATAGCTTTCCTGCAGAACTTCTCCGGGAAATTCCCCGCAGCCCCTGCATCACCCCGATCCAACAGAGACTCCAGTCTACTACGAACCATATAATCGACATCTAACGCATAATCAGGATCAAAAAACGTTCCGTAAAATCCTGAAAAAATCGGAAGTCTACCCTCAAGTTCAGTCATACTGTACTTCTCCCAATAAAAAACCCGCAGTGCTTTTTCAACACTGCGGGTTGGTTGTTCACAAAAACGTTCAATCGTGCTTTCCGGAACTGAGCTCCAGACTGACGATGAATTTCTTCAAATCCTTCACGTGCTCGTTCTCTTCCCGAAGAATCTCGACAATCACATCGTTTGTCGCAGGATCGCAATCTGCGGTCAGCGCAATCAGTTCTTCGTAGTTCTTGATCGCACACTCCTCTGCTTTCAGCTGCTGCTTCAACTGAACCATTGTACACTGATTATCCTCTTCCTCATACTTCGGATAGGGGCAATCCGCGACTGTGTGCAGATCGTTCGGATTGAATACGGGCATTCCTCCGAGCTCATACAGACGCTCTGCCAGCAACTCCGCGTGCGCTCGTTCCTCTTCTTCGTGATCCGCAAACTCTTTCTGAATCGAGTTGAACATCGGACCAAGAACCGTGTACTTGCCCCACCAATACTGATATTCGGATTGCTTCTCCGATGCCAGCGCTGCTTGCAGCTTTTTCACAATCAATTCTTTTTTAGAACTGCCCGCTTCTCCAGGCAGACCAAGTGCATCTGCGTTCATTACATACCTCTAATTTTTGTTGCGCAGGCCTTCATACGCATCTGGCTTACTGCGCTGATTCCAGAACGATTTCTCACCAGGAAACATCGCAACACGTCGATCCGGCAACCCGCTCATCTCAACCGGCGTTTGCTCCGGTATTGCTGTCAGTTTCACGCGATCAACGTTTACAACAGACGGTAGTTTCTGCCATGCGCGTTTGAATGTGTTCGTCATGAATTCATCTCACCTTTATCGATAACATATCACGACGTGCTGCAGCTGTCCAACGGAACAATCGACTTTCCCCGGCGGCAGACAGCTGCAAAATACTGCAACGTGTCCGGAAGTGATGTCACATCCACACGGTTCGCCAACGCATCCTGCAACTGCTGCATATAGGAAATGACTTGCTGTAGCTCAGCCATCGTCAACATCGCAATATGCGCTTTGTTTTTCGGTTTTCCCAGCAATCTGGCCAGACGGTAATATACCGTCTGCCGGTCCAGATAACCGTCTTTCCACAGAAAATCAACTGCATCATGAGCCAACCTGCGCAAATGTCGATGCGTTGCGTTCGCCACCATTCCCTTTGCCATCGACGTACCGGGATGGCAACCGACATACGCACCGCAGCTTGGACAGATATACAGGAATCCCGTGCTCATATGGAATCCGGCAGCCCCTGCGTCACTGTAGTTCGTAGCACAGTTACAATACGGGCACCACCGTCCTGTCAGAATCAACTGTTCTTTGCTGATCAGCTGCTCATTTGGATCCCATTTGCCGGGAATCACGACAAACGCATCACGATCAAGCTCAGCAATCACCCAATTGGCCTCGCTCAATACCTGTTTCAATTGCCGAACCTCTGCGTCAGTCAGATCACGAATCGGAACGCGCACCCGTACCTCGTTCGTGTCATTCTGAAGAACGCGCGCCATGCTCCTGCCGAGATTAACACGAAACGTTTCCAACGCATTAGAAACAGCACCAGATACCGTTACATATCGCTTCCGGCTTTCCGTCGAATACGCGAGCGAAATCGCATTCAAGACAGTTTCTGCATTGATCACAGATGCGAGCTCATGCTTTTCCGGTACTTCCAAAGCCTGCCTCCCCTCTGTCCGTCTTACGCAAATCAGTCACCTGTCTGAGCTCTTTCACAAAAGGAACCCAGTGCAGTACAAACTGTGCGATACGATCTCCTTTTCGAATACGCAGCACATCTTCTGTGGAGTTATACAAGCTCACATCGATCGACCCCGTGTATCCGTTGTCGATCGTTCCAATGCCCGTTACAAATCCAGCCGCAGTCATGCTGCTTCGAGGGCGAACAATCGCTTCCAGCTTCGCATCCGCTCGAATGTGCTGATACAAGCCCAGGTGCACGCCGGTGCGTACCCTGGAGCGCTGACCAGGATAGAAAATCACATCTTCGAGCGAATACAAATCATATCCGGAATCAGAATCATGCGCCATTGTCGGCATGTAAGCACCATGATCCAACTTCACATCAAGCGCAAGGCCGTTTTGTATACCTTGCTCAATCGGATTCAATTCAAGACCGTCCACCATCTGCCTCCTGCAGTGTCAACATCAACTTTTTTGCAATCAGTCGGCTCCACACGTGATAATAAATCACTGTCACAATGACGCCGCTGATTACACCTGCGCCAAATGTAATCATAGTTTCCCTCGTCATTACTTCTGATAGCGCCTGTACAATACGATCACAGCCACAATAATGATAACTGCGATTATCGTACGAGGAACTACCATCAAACTGAACAAAATAAGCGCACATCCTAACAAAATGTTAGTCAGTGCAGTAGAATTCAAAGCAGCTGTTACCCGATCTTCCAATGATTTGCTACCCATGCTTCCAATTCTTTCGATAAGCCCACCGGAGCCGTTTTCCAATCCGGATAAAATTCATGCTTCATGCTGTCATATGACGTCAGCAACAAACCTGTTGCATCCAACAATACGATCGTACGCTGTACGGTCATCATATCATTGGACACATCCACATACCCATATGCACGAACACCGGTATTCTGCAAAGACGGTAGTTGATCTGTGATATCACTGATCGCGGCTTCGTGCCCAAGCCGTTTCTGTCGTCCAAACTCATGCAGTGCTGCTGCACACTCAATGCTCAGCACGATAGACTCATCCACACCGAGCTCCTTATTCTTCTCGTCAAGCGACTGGAATGTATACTCGATTGCAGCATCATCTCCATTGCTGTTCGGACACTTTATAATCGCACGAAGTTGCAATTGATGTGAATCTGCAACTGCGATCATCCGTGCAAACTCTGCTGCTTGTACAACCATACTCGAATCGTTCGAAGACCGCATACAGGCAAGCATATCCGGAACAATCAGAATCTCAGTCCAGGAATGATCGTCATTCTCCTGTAAAATGACGTGTTGAACATCTTTCTTAGTCATCGTAGTCCTCCAAATCGGCGAACTCGTTGCGATCTTCCTCCGGTATGTCGTCTTCCCGGATACTCATCGCAGCGTACAGGTCCGACTCATCTTCTGCCATCTCGTCGAACTCAGCATCCACGTCATCGTCTTCCTCATCCTCGTCAGAATCCACCGATATGGCGTAGGGATCGATCGGAATTTCATGCAAATCATCGTCATCCTCATCGTCGTGATCCATATTCATCTGCTGAAACACGAAACTGCTCTCATCGGGAAACGGGTTGTCCTCTTCCACGTTCACCATCAGATTCACGTCTGCTTCCTCCACATCCGGATCGGATGCCAAAAAGCACTCCAAATCGATTGGATCAATGTCATCCATATGTCCGGATGGGACGGTAAGTGTAATCTCATACGTTCTGTTATAGTGTCGAATCTGCACAGACGCATTCGACACCCCGACCATATCCGATAAATACTGATCTACGAGATCCGCGATCATTGATTTGCCGACAGCCATTGTAACGCTCCCCATCGTGCAATATGAATTGCATCCGCTTTATCGTTGTCTTTTTTTACAGAAAGGTTTTTTCCGATCACCTTCTCCGCCGCTCGTACCATATCTTCTTTGGAAGCGCCTCCAGACCCTGTCGCCCACTTCTTCAGCTCCTGCGTATGCACAGCAGCAACTTCAACGTTGTGTTTTGCTGCGACCAAATGAATGATCGCAGCAAAACCGCAGCCAAGAAATGAAGAACTGAAACCCCGGAAATGCGGTTGTTCATGCACAATCAGAATCGGCTGCTGCTGCTCTACCAGCGCATCCAACCACGTAAGAAACCGATACAGTTTCATACCGGGAATACCGGCAGTCACCTGAACACCGTATGCCTGAATCACACCACTGCGATCACAGATCGCCCATCCCGCAGAAGACGCCTGGTCGATACCTATGATACACTCAGTCATTTCGTGCACCACCGATCTGACCGGTACGTACGGTTTCCAGTGCATTCCGAACCCGCGACTCCAACAGCTCAATCCGTTTTTCCAACGTTTGTGTCTGCGGCTGCTCAGCAACGCTGTCAGTCAACGCAACGTCAAGACCCGGCTGATCTACGCTGAGCGCAGCTCCAATCCGATCAAACAATGCCTGTATCTGCTGCGTCAACTCGATATCGTCAATTTCATCCTCCAGCAGAAATGACCGAATGGCCTGCAACACTCCTTCGGGCGACTGTTGGATCAACGGCACTGCGACAGCTTCCAAAAAACCGAACAATAACCGATGCGAAATCCTGGTGTTGTGTGCCGGAGGTGGAACAGTACGCATTTTGTTGGACTCAGACACATAGTTGATGAACGTCTGATACGCTTGTTTTACCTGACTTGCCTCTGTCTCGGAACATCCGACAAGGCTGCAATATGCGTTGACTTTGGACAGTCTCACCGCATTATCGACTACGGACCGCAACACTCGTTCCGTTTCATTTGACATGCCCACTGTCTCAGAATAACCTGGAAACCACTGATCGAAATGCGATCTGATCTTCTGCAATTTGTCGTCATTAATCGGCATCGTTCACCCACCCCCATAATTCTTTTCCACGCAAATCTCGCTTGATTGCACGCTGCGTATCTTCATTAAAGTCAGAAATCACGTCTGCAAACGCAAACACATTAAACAACTGCTCTCCCATCGCCAGATCCGGCTCATTGCGCAGCTTCCCACGAACAGACATCGAATACGCCAGCAATACATTCAACATGAAAACACGAGCCAGCAGATGAAACAGCTTCGGATTGCGCATTTCGAGATTTGACAATGTCCGCTGCGCTTCGATTGTAAACGAAAGTTCTGATTTCGTATGCGCATGCTCGTTCATACAAGCTGCCAATTCAGACCGGAACAACTCCAGCTCCTGAACCATCTGTTCCTGATCGCTGGACTGAAATTGAACGCTGTGCAAATGATTCAATGCCGCATCCAACAATGGAATGCACAGGTTCCCCACATCCGCCAACGGTCGATACCATGGATCTCCTGAAGATGCATTGGCCGGCTGCAGCATCTGCGCATTCAAGCGCTCAACGCCATTGCGATGCACACGCCATAGCAAGTCTTCAGCTGCTGCCTGCTCGGCGTCTTTCGTCACGGATTCGGACATGAAACTACCCTCACTTCCTGTCCCTTCTGTTGTATCTGTTTAAAAGAATCGATGACTTTTCGAGTGAACGCACGATTCCCGATGTTATAAAAGTTAACCGTGTCGTCGAGCGTACCCAAAAAGTCATCAAGACGTTCCGCAATCGATCCAGCATCCAGGCGCTTCATATCCTCCAAAGATACATGAAACAGCCTCGAACTGCTGATATCCAGCGCAGAAAAATGCTTTGTTTTCCCTGCCGTTATATAGCAGATTATTGTTTTTTTCACGTTTCGCTCCCTCCGTTGTTTCCGTCAAATATTCTACCACGGACAGCGGCTTTTTCAATGCTGCCAATTGTAAATATAGACGAAAAAGTTATATTAAAAGGGAAAGGAGCTCCCATGCGTTGTTTTTCTATGATAACCGGTAACATTACTACCGGTATTGATCTGAATCGATATCCGCATACCGTTGATGCCGAATCCGACACGTTGACCGATCGTTGTACGCTACGATTACTAACTGGAGAAGATTGGGACATCGACTACTTTATCCACTGCATCGATACTCATACTCCTTATGACATCCTGCTTTATGGATATACCTGCCTGAAGGCAGGGGACTCCGTCACACAGTTTCTCCCGGAAGATTGTTTCCTCATAGAGCTTGATACCCGTACGCAAAAACCGCTGCGATCGCACGGAGACCAAAGTATGCCGGTCGCAGTCGCTCCAAACACAGCGCTATATATCTGCTATGCTGATCAAACGGTTATCCAGATACAAGAACAGGAATTCCTGCTCAACATCAGTGGAAAGCCAAAACTCATGACCTCCGCCGATCTCGAACAAAGACGTCATCAGCAGCAAACAGAGGATGCGATCTGCGACCGGCATTATGTGCTGGAATTTTAATCGTCGTCTTCTGATGTATATTCAGACTGCAACAAAAACAGTCCGGACGCATATGCATTCATGGCGCGAACTTCCGGGCGCAACGCTCCGGACTGCACACGTCTGTGATAAAAATCGCAGATAAATTCGAGTCCTTCCTGCTTCTTCGTCTTATCACTTCGACTAAGGCACTGCTCGATTGTATCGCCGTACAAAATCTTGGCTTTTCGACTTTCAACTGAAAACAGCGCCCGCACATCGATCAGCGAACCGAAGCAATCCGCATAGTTCGGAAATCGTTCCAGCAGCGAGTTCAACAAAGGTCGTGTCCAGTGATTGACATTGGTACTGAAAAACAACGGTGTTACACCATGTGCTCGCTCTTTGATCTCCTGCAGTTTTATCGCCAATTCAAACATCGCATATTCCAGCGTCATCTCACGGTTCACACGATGTTCCGGAATGTTTTCATATTCCTGCGTAAATGCAGGCATAGCTCCAAAATACTTGGAAAACAGCAACGGCGGATGCCCCGGCAAATGTTGATACAACACGAAGCCGTGAATGCTCTCTGCTGTTTTACTGAGATCTGCGGTGATCATCACCAGGGAACAGATTGATTGCTCTGCGATTCCCTCGTCACTGCGATCTTCCAACGTATCAAGAATTGTCATGTTTTTGGTCTTTCGTAAACATACGACACGCGATTCCACATTGATCTTTCCCGATCAAACACTGGGCACAGCCGCCCTCCGGTTTTCTCGGACAATCAACGGTCAAACGCGCTCGCAACAATTTCTTATTGGCTTTCTTCTCCGAAGACGTCGCCTCATGCACCAATGGAACACAAGCTGCATTAGGCTTGTTCCCAAACAGCACATAACTATAAGCGCCCGTCAGTTCCTGCGGGAGCAGCGGCTCCTTGCAATATTGCGGCTTTCCCATTCCAATATGCCGTAAAATGCGGGTCGATTCTTCAAACGACACATCTTCCAGACGGTACTCCCCTGCGAGCACAGACGTCATCAACAGATAAACAATACGCACCCGTACACTGTCTTTTCCAGTGTATGGGAACGTATTCATAATTTTACAATGTGCCCACAGTTTCGGAACGCCGTCATAGCGATGCTCCCTGACGATATCGTCTTTGTCGAAAATCGGCAAGTAATGGATAATTGCAAGTGCCAGTCTTAAAATACCGAGACCATCGAGCTTTAACGGCATGAAGTGCCCCAGCATCGTCAACGCCCGCTCATACGAAATATCGCAGACACGTGCCAAATAATCGACAAACGCCAAACAATTATCGCTGGTCAATGTCGTCTCTTTCGGCAAACGACCAGCGATAATCTTGGCTACCCGTACCGCTTCCGCTTCAGCTTTCTGAACTGAATATGGTGTCGATGGTTTCGCCCTCCGGTATGGAGAGTTTCCTATGGATGTAGCCACGATTTCTAAGCTCCACACATGCTTCCAGCGCCCGTTCGATCATCAACTGCACATCTTGCGCAGTCGAATCCACCAGATCCGTATATTCGGTCGTCACATCCGGATCTCCGAACAATACGTTCTCCTTGTCATACAGACGTTGCAACTGTTCCACCAGGTTGTCGGTCACGTCATGCACATTTCTCCGAAGCGGCGTCAGCGACGTCTTCACCGTACGAAACAACAGCATAATGTCCCGCTTATTCTGCGAGTCCTCCTGTGCCGTTTCTTCGGAATCATCTGACTCAACCTCCGTATCAACCGGTTCCTGCTTCTCCGCGTCAATCAGCTTTTCAGCCGGTGTCCTTCCGTCATCGACAACCTCCGGCGTTAACAGTTCCGCCCGTTCATCCGCAGATTCGCAGCTTTCCGCCATCGGCAGCATCGCTGCAGCTTTACCGCACTTGGAAGAAAGCTCCTCCGCCAACATTGCATTGCACTGTTTCACGGTGACGATATCACCGTTCACGAGCGCATCCAGCACAGCTCTTGCCTGCTGCTCATTGCCCTTGCTGGTGTCGACGACCAGCTTTACCGCATTCACAGAGACACCGTTGTCCGCCAGTTTTCTCAACATCGCCGGCGTCAACAGCTGATTCACTGCCCGATAACGGTTTAACGTCGTCTCCGATACACGCAGAAACTGCGAGAGATCTTTCATAGACTTGATGCGAAATCGGTCGCGAAGTCGCGGAATATCCACCATCGCACCGACAAGCCATGCCGCAGTCAACCCCACACGATTCGTCGCTTTCGCCAAGGCCTGATAGTGCTGCAACAGCTCATCCGCATCACGCAGACTGAACCAGTCAAAATCGACCCAATCCTGCAACGACACAACAGTTGCGGAATCAGCCAATGCCATCTGTCCCATAAACTAACCTCCTGAATACAGCGTACGGACCCAGTCTTGGATACGTACGCTGTAGTTCACCTTTCCTTACTTCAATGCTTTGTAATCTTGCGCAAAATGCTCCACCGGCATTACCTGAATAGCGGGAACGCCTGCAGCTATTGCCGGAAGCACAATTCGCGTTGTCGCTGTCTGCGGCATCGTGATATTATGCGCAACGTAAACGCCGTTGTTCTTCATACGGAACACCACCAGCGTGTCAGACGCCGATTCATCCAGAACGCGCTTCATCTTCATGGCCACATCTTTAAACCATTCAGAATTGAACAGCGCCTCCATGTTCATCATTGTGGACAACAAAATCGGTTTCATCGATAATTCCAGCACAAACGTCAGCTGCACTTTCATGCATGCCTGCACAATGCTCGGAAACTTTGACAACGTCTCGCCCTCCATCGAAGCATCTGCCGCCCGCATCGTGTTGTATGCGGATGCCGGCTCAACTGCCTTCACGAAGTCTGCGAGCATTGCTCTGGCCTCCGAGTATCGATTCATCTCTTTTGCCGCCTGTCGAAGACCGGATATCGGTTTAATCGGAATCGCCATTCGGCACGTCCTTCCTTGCATCGAAGAACCAACCCTGCTCCCAGAGTTGCTCCAGATTTCTGTAAACGACAATACCGAGCTCTTTCCTCAAAGCCGCCAATCGATCCGGTTCACTGTAGATTTTGGCAGTAATTTCCTGAATCGGAACACATGTCAGACCCAGGATATCATCACTGTAAAGTCCAGATTTCGAGGACTCCTTTGTATTGCAGATTCCCTTTTTCGATAGCACTGCTCTCGGAATATGATCTCCGGACAGCAGTTTCGCATCCGCAGTCGCCCAGTCCACCAGAATATTGTCTTCCGGCATTTCCGGGCTCTTGTACACGATCCTCGGATAAATGATCCGGGAACCCTGACCGTTCGAATTTTTATAGGTCCGAATGGTCATATCAGACGCGACTTCTGTTTTGCTTTTCCCTGCGGATGTCGACTGCACCAGAAACTGGTATGATTCCCAGAATTTCCAGGCACGACCCCCGCCAACGTCTTTGACCGTTCCATACCCACCGGGAGCGGTCTTCTCGACCTCATGGTTGGTGGCAATCAAAAACATCGGAGAATGTTGCATCTGATTGATGAACGTTGCCAGAAACGTTCTCCAGCCCTGCGCTTCCCATGCAAACGCCTTCTGCGCATAGCCATTCGCAATCGTTGTCTCCTGTGTCTGCTTCGATGTCACCCGAATCGAGTCGAGCACCATCCCCAACAGATACGCGGAGGACCGATCCACTTTCTTCCCGAACAGTCGCTCATTAAACATTCGAATGTGTGACAACATCACAGACTGCGCGGTTTCCATATCTGTCGTCCGCGCAATCATGAACTGATCGGTGCTTGCCGTATCCTGAATCGCGGTCGATACCTGACGACGGAGCAAATCAACATTGATCTTATTCTCCGTATCGACGAACAGCCCGTTCGCGCCGAAGTTCAGCGCATACCGGGTCAACAAATCAATCGCGATTGTCGTCTTGCCACAGCCCTCTTTTCCGAACAACTGATAAATCGTCGAAAGGAGCCAGACGTTGGAGCACAGCAAATACTCCAGCGACAAAAAGCCGAGTTCCGGTCCGCCGTAATACCGATCGACATCATTCAGAGAGACGCAGATCGCACCACTCTTCTGGAGTCGTTTCGCATCGTTGGCGGTCTTCTTTACCACTGCGAAAGGGATTCCCATTCGTTAGCCCTTTCACATCCCGAACTTTTTGCGCAGGCTCTGCATGTCAGGATCTTCTTCAGACCCGTCCGGATCTTCATCAAATCCCATTGGAGGCATTGACATTCCAGCCTGTACGGGCTGCGACGGCGCATTTCCCATCGGGATCTGGTCTTCTCCCGGTGCCGTAAACTGCGCAGCGGGCTGCTGATATGCCGGATGATTCGGAGGAATCTGACCTTGAGGAACATACTGTGTCTGTGCCTGATTCAGCACCTGCTGTACAGTCTGAGGAGCGACTTGCCGCTGCGGGGGCGGTGTTCCCGGCATTTGCTGGGCAGGCTGCTGGATCGGCTGCTGCTGATACGCGGGAGTACCTGCCGACGATCCGCCCCAACCCTGCTGCGCGGCAGGCTGCTGATACTGCGGAGCAGTATACGTATTCTGTGCCTGCTGCGGAACGGCCTGCGGCTGCTGTTGATACTGCGGTGCGTTCGAGTAGATCTGGGTGTTCACCGCAGGCTGACGTCCGAACAACGTAGCCATCGAAGGATCTTCCGTTTCCGCGAACTGTCTCGCCACGTTGTCAAACAGTACGGCATACGGCGTATCCCGCAAGCCATACCAGACAAGACAGGACGGAAAATGCGCACGCATCGCACTTACCATCTCTTCCACCGGCATCGCGTACAGACAGTCGTCGACGTTCTGATAGATCCCATACAGATCACGCAGCTTCGAATAATACTCGCGTGGATCATTCGACTGCAACGAGAAAAACTGACATGCCGCAGCCATATAATTCTGTGCGGCTGACCGCATCACCGTGTGAGGAGAATTGGACGGTGCAGAACGGTCTTTCTTGAACTCGATGACCTCCGGCGTCGGTGCGAACAGATTCATCAGCGCAAAATTCCTGCTACTGATCGGCATCGTCGGATCCATCGGCTCGTTGAACTTCGATACGAAATTCATTCGAGCTCCTTTTTGCGTAATCGCAAACACTGTCCGAAACAACACACCGGACACCGCATGCTTGCTGTTCGACGGCTTTCCACCGCTCATCAGCACAGCACCTCGCATCAGAATCGCCGGCGCAGAATACGAGGTATTCTTGACCAGCGGTTTCAGCGATTCCGGCGTAAACCCCGCCGATATGACACCATTCTGATTCGGCAGCAGTTTCTTAACTGCCGAAATAAAGAGCGAATACGGAGTACGCAGCGCTTCTCCGTTCGAATACCGATCGATATCCGAACAGATATCCACCATTTCCAATACTCCCCCGCGCCCCGCATACGTCACCAGCGGTGCGACGGCGAAAGAACGAGGAAGAACCGCGTCCCAACTTTCCGGATTCTCCGGATTGTCGTTTCTTGCAGGACACGGGTTTCCCTGTTCATCAATCTCCGGGTACGGTTTAACCACGGTATGGTTATTGGTCCGATAAACCCACCAATCCTTCCGCAGATCCGGTTTCAGAATCAACCGCCCTGAATTGTCGATCGACTGATTGCTCTGCTCCGGATTATACCCGCCAAATCGTCTTGCCATGTTTCTGTTACCTTTCTTACGCTACCGATTTTTTCACTACTTGACCTACCTGCCAATCAGCAGGAACCTCGCTCCAATCTACAACATTGCCATTCTCATCGAACGGCGCATCTTCCCATGGTATCAACTTTCCTTCCCTGTCAAACACCGGTTCTGCATTTTTTGTCCACCGTCGCATCAATGCCGGTTCCGCTTTGATCAGCATATTCGGCATGATCTCATTTGCGGCTTCCACCATTAATTTTTCGACGCGCTCTACAATAGCATCTTTTCTGGCTTCGTCAACTTCGATTATAATTTCATCATGGATAAAATTCACAATCTTATAATCGTTAATCAGACTGTCCAGAAACACCTTCCATAACGCGTTTTTCGAGCAGGTGCTCGCCAAACACTGAAAGGGGAAATTACACGCTGAACTGTATGTCGTTCTTACACGAACATTCCCAGTCATCGCAATTGCGCGGTAAACCGGAACTTCATTTGATTCTTCTTTTGTTCTCTTTCCTGTTACATCAGTGCTATATTCTCCTGTCTTGTTTGCCTCCATCGTCTCCAGATCGAGGTCTTCTGCGTCATCATCTCCCGCAGCTTTCTTGTTTTTCTTGAATACCGAAGCATCTACTGTCCCGTCCTGACAAGGTTCAATGTAACGACGCATCTCAGGATAAAAATCGAACCACGCTTCTCTAAGCCGTTCGCATTCCTCCACGGTCACATCAAAACCCTGTCTGCGACAGTTCAGATAAAATGTCGGCACACCCATTCCACCGCCGAACATATGAATTGTTATCGTACAGGCTTTTTATCCCGTACTTCTGCACATCGCTGTACAGCTCGGCGTACCTTTTCAATCAGATAAATAAATCTAATTGCTGCGGCCTCGTGTCGGCTGATGGGAGGTCTTCCCCTGCCGGTACGCTCTGCCCCTGACTGAAATCCCTTTCAGCCTTCGGTTCGGGTTGACTACTTGAGTACGTTCCCGCTTCATTCCGCAGTTTTACTTTGGCCTCGGTGTTCATTTCTTCTTTGAATTCTAAATACAGTTGTTTCGGATCACAAACAGATTTACCTCTGTTTGCTCTTCGAATTTTAGCGTGCAGCCTCATATGACAATTACCGCACAAAATGGACAAATTATCGTCATTATTATGCGTACGATCCATGTCAATATGGTGGACAACAATAGCATCCTGGCTATCGCTAAATCCACAACAACTACAAACATCAAATCCAGTCAATATCCTACGATAATTAATTGTCGCAGTAGCTGCTGCTTTTCGATTTGCATACGACTGACGTCTTCTTTCATTAATTATTGCTCGGCCAGTAGCTGTATATACATCAACAATAGGGTGCTGTGCACCACCGCTACCTACACCAATCTGTATTGTAGGATCTCGATTAAATCGATACATCATTGTCTGCGCAGACCGGTATTTCTTCCAGCAAGATATGCAACGCTCTCTATCTTTTCGCTGTGATAAATACTCCTTACCACAGTCAACACAGATACGCCGAACCTCTTTCCATGAATGTTTATGTGCGTATGCAGTGCTACAAGATCTGCTACAAAAACGTTGCCGGCTGCTAAACGGGACGAATTTAGCTCCACATTGTTCACATATAAGCTCACCACGCGCTTTCCCAAGCCTCCTCTCTCGCGCATTCGTCTTACATAACGCAGAACAATACTGAGCATCGCTTCGACTATATACAAAGAGATTCCCACAATATGCACATTTTTTCTGCCGTGCTTCAACTGTATTTTTGTTCATTTAAATAACTCCTTGTGTATGTATGTATGTATACAAGATAGCATTCAAATGAATAAAAGCAATTCAATCAAAGAAACAATTTTAGTTTAACCAAAATTACAAGCCTTACTCAGTTTACGGCTGTGTTTGAGCTCTTTAACTTCCTTATAAGGTTTGGACCTTTCTTTAATAATGGCGCACGTTTCTTCATCCAGATTGTCGAGATCAAGGTCGTTGACCTTACCCTCTCGAAACAACGAGAAGAATGAATGCAGGTCAAGTCCTTTGTTGACGGCATCCGCCAATCGACTCTTCCCATACATCCAAAGTAACGTCGCACCGAGCGTTACCAGTTCTTCCTGACCGTAGTCACAACTGCACAGCACCTTGCCTTTCGGTGCAATGTACATTTCTCGTAACCCGTTCTCCTTAGGCAAGTTCTGGAGATTAGGACTACTACAACCGGTCCTCGCTGTCCTCTTCATTAAATCGAAGTGGGGATGGACGCGACCGTCCTCTTCGATGTACTTATCCGTGATGTACGTACTGAGCATCTTCTCCCGATGCTTATACGATACATACGCCTCTAAGAATGGATCTACAATATTGACATCAGACAGTCTCCACATGTCACAAGACTGCAGCTGAAACACTTCCAACGGTCTAATGTCAACGGTACGCGCAGGATCTCCTTCTCCTGCAGTAGAAAACTGCAGCGAATAAATCGGATGATGGCTGATTACTCGAATGCCGACACCCTCTTTCTTCGCAGCTTTCTTCTCGTCCTTCAGAAATGCCTGGATGTTCTCTGCGCTGGCATCGGTATACGGCAAAACCAACGCTGGCGTCTGCTGCATCAACTGGATCAAATGCTGCTGCAGGAATTTTGTCGGAGACAGCTTCTTCTCGGCGGTCGGAAGCCACCCCATGTTCTCTTCATGCTCTTCCTGGAACTTCTGGTGTACGGTTTCCATGCTGGTCAACGTATTGCCCAACGAGAACTCCTGCGCCATGATCTCCAACAGCACAATGAACGGATAAGAAGAGCTGGCTTTTGCCTCTCCAAGACCCTCCATGCATTCCACACAGTCGATCTTTTCCAGTACGCGAAGCAGATATGTCGCCGCATCGTCGAAGAACTTGCGGTTCGCCTTATTCATCTTCGGCTTACTACGCAACACATTCAACAGCGTCAGCATCATCTCTCGAATATCAGATGGTGTCGTACCGGGCGCGCTCAACGCCTGATAAACATAGGATGCCGCCAACATCCACCAGGATCTTCCGATCTGCCTTACTTCAGACGCCGGCAGAATTTTTTCCGCCTCATCGACGTACAGCATCTTACAGATCCGAATCAAACGTTCCCGCTGCGTCATGTCGTCGACTTCTGATTTTGTTCGATATCCAAAGCCCTTCAACGTGACAGCGAGTTCTTCCATTTCGGAAGAGATCTTATGCGCCTGCTCCCGCAGAAAATACTGATCGACGAGCATGCCGTTGAATCCGATCTCAGCGAGTACAAACGAAGCTCTTGCCTGAATGTCCTGCGTCGGCATACCGCTGTATACCTTACCGCAGCGATAAGTCGCAGCGCAGTCCTCGACCAGATATACGGCGTGCTGCTCCGTCCATATCATATCTCTGGTATAAGACGTTCGCACACCGCTTTCCTTGTCGAGATTGACGCCCAGCGTTTCTCTCGTGATAGATTCCAACGTATTTTTACCAGGGAACCATCCTTTTTCCGCCATACGACTCATTCGATAATTCGCCTGAAGTTCAATTACGCGATTGTCTTTCTTCAATTCCTCCAAAAGAATTGACCGACCCATCACGTTAAAATCAAACGCCAGGTTCAAAAACACCAATGTCGTGTACGGATTTAACGCCAGAAATTGTGGAAGGTAGACAGGAAGGTCTGTCCACCAGACAAGCTGACAATGCCCCTTCGAGCAGAATCCAGCAACTACGACATCAGGCCAGCTGTGTCTGTTCTGGATCAGCTCGGTTTCAGAGTCAATACCGCACCATTGGTCTTGACACACCATTACAGGAAGGCCTGGTCTCCAAAAGGAATACCCGTAAGTCTCCCCTGCGAAATAATGTGCTTGTTCAAATAATTCCATATTTGTCCCTGTGGAATTCTTAGGCTACCGGGATCTTTCCCGGACTCGATGCAAGAAATTTCCACTGCACTGAAGCTGCCGGAAGACAGCAATTCGATGCGCTGCGCTTCCGCAATCGCCACAGTCTGTGGATCATTCATATCTGGTACGAATACCAGACGTTTCCCACGGAACCGGTCACGGAGTGTCTTCTTCTGTGCCGGAGACAGCTGTTTCCCAAACGTTGCGACCGCATTGTCTCCGATCCGCCAAACGTCCGTCACTCCCTCTACGATCGCGACTTCACTGAATTTCTCCGCGTTGTCGAGATTGTAAAGCGCCCAGTTCTTCTTCGCTCCACGAGGAATGTAGTATTTCGAATAAAATTCTCCGGTAGCGCGTCTCTCCAAGTCTCCATGCTCTGTACCGTCGACCGGAACAAGTCGCCCCTGCCAGAACCAATAATGTCCGTACTGATATACAGGCACAATCAGAATCGGGTACTTCATCGGAATTTCCTCTCCCTGAATCGGGTAAGGAATCCATGCGACCTGTACGCCCCAGCTGGCAACGTAATCAATATCAAAGCCACGGTTCTCCAGATATTGGAGAACGTGATGCGGAACACGCGGATCTCGTAACGACATCGCCTGCTCCGGATACGGCACCTGATTTTTGATCGTTGTCAGATTTGTCTGGAGCTCCACCGTCTGCACGTCAGCCAGCCGGATGACTTGCGGGTTTTTCATTACATGAATCAGTCTTTCACAAAGTTGATTAAAGTTTTCCTCCTTTCGTTGACAGTCTTCATTGAAACACCGAATCAGATGCTTCGAGCAATGATACTTCACATGATTGGAAGTCTCAATGATCTGATTCCACATATGCGAAACGTAGAGACGATGCCTCGTATCCCCGCAAAACGGGCAATTGACCGCGTACTGCTCACCACCGGAGATATGACTGGTGGAAAGCGGAGTAATGCACGGCACAAACGAGACAAGAGGGGGAGGTAGCGACAAAATCGCAGCCTCCCCGTTGTTAATGACTTTGGGTTTTTCCTTAAATACGACGCACATCGCGTCATACAACTTCTGATTTCTCATGATTTACGCTACCGAATACGCTACTTACCGTCCATAATTTGCCGAAAACTCATCGAATTTACTTACATCTGTACCTAATTCAGTTTCTTTTGGTTCGTTTGTTTGCACTAAAGATGACAGTCGTTGCAATTTACCACCATGTCCAGGTATATACTCACCCTCTTTGGTTTCTTCCATTCTTGCCATCCGCCCGTTGATCCGAACAACGATCGACTTATTCGGAACAGCTCCTCGCGCCTTGCCAATTACCAGATAACACACCTGTGTTTCATCAGGCTGCAATGTAGCGGTACCGATCTGCATACAGGTTTCCAGCTTATTTGCAAACGCCCGAAAATAATACGCGTCTCCTTTTTTCGGTTTATAAGCAGATTCTCTCGCCTGCGCTTCCGTTGATGTCTGATGCGAGTAGACGATCGAAATACCATGATCCTTTCCGTAACCGTTCAGCACGTCTTGAATGTGTTCCGCCACGATTGGATAATTTTGATCTCCACCGTCACCGGCATTCATGAAATCAGAAACGGCAGCGCCTAACCAGTCAATGATCACAACCTTCGGTGTGAACCCGCTTCGTATCGCCTCATCTATCACATTGATGATATCCTGAATGCTTCCAGCTCCAGTGGCATGACCACCTTCCTCTTTTACATCCAGCATCGAAGCGCACCGAATACGGTCTGAAATCGGCTGCATTTTCCTCAGCTTATTCAGAACCTCCGGGTTCAACTCTTTTGTTGTCTTTCCGTAAAACGTCGTGATCGGTTCTCCGGACAAGTACGAGTAAATTCTCGAAACGATATCCGGATCTCCTTTCACCGGCTGTTCAAACTGCAGGTACAACACATTATGCCCCTGGATCGCCAGGTTGCACATCAACTGTATTGATATTACAGTCTTACCGCCGCCGGACGGACCCAGAATACCGAGATGCTGTCCGAACACCAGACCGCCTCCGGTTAACCGATCAATGAATCCAATACCCGTGGGAACGCGCTCCTGATGCAACATCAGTTCATCGATATCCCGTATCGGATTGTAGAGCCGCATGCGATAATTTCCATCCAGCTTGGACATTTGCTGCTGGTACTGATTCAATACCTCATTGCTTTTGTCGATGGATGGAATTTTCCGCAACTGATCCGTCAGCGATTTATAACTTGCCAGTCGAATCAGATATCGCATCATGGTCAAGCTGTCCTGCTCCGTATACTGCGAACGCTCCGACAGTTGAAGCAACAAGGATCGATACTCCTTTCGCAGCGTCACGTTGGCAGGAGGAAGGATGTCATAATGCGTCAACAATCGCCGTAGCAACATTGTGCTGCTTGCATGAATATCTGCTTTCAGATACAGTCGCAAAATGCTTTCCATGGATGCCAGCGCAGATCCGCTTTCACCCAATACAAGCGTCGTAATCGCCAGTTCCGTCTCGGCAAACACCATGTACATATTGCGAACGGATTCGAAATACAGCAACCCTGCCAGAGCCGCTTCCCGTTTCAGTTGTTCCGGTGCCGTCAATGTCGGATTCAGATCCAATTCCATCACAAATCCCTCCATCGCAGCGGTAGAAACGAAACAAACTTCGGACCGTATGCAAAGTACGAATACGGATTCTTCCGCAACTGCAGTTTTGCCTCTATAAACAGATCATCGGTGATCAGCGAATCAAGCGACATCTGTATCGCCACCATGTACCGATACAGTGTTGAAATCGCCAGATGCGGCGAAGATATCGCTTTCGCAATATCTTGAAACGCACACGCCTCTGACTGAAAATTCTTCTGATCGACGATTGCTGTTGTATTTGCATCCGTCTGCATCTCCGCATACCCGTCAGAAAATTTTTGTAGGATCGTATCGTGAATCAACGCATTGACATAACACAGTCGATTCAAATGCCCTTGTTCCAACACAAACAACAAATACGTAGAAAAAGGCATCGGATATCCCTGATACAACGGAGGCAAACCAGCTAACGCCTGTGCAATTCTCACCTTGTCAGCCTGCGACCAGTTGACCTGCAAGTGCGACAACGCTACTTCGATTGCCCTGTCTAACTGTTCCACGGGGCTCAACGCAGCCATCCTTTCGCCCTATAGTGCTTCATTCGAAGCTCCGAACGAAGTCTTACCCAGGAGTTGAAATCATCATACAAATCAATCAACATGGCAACTTTTTTTCCTTCCTGCAATCGCGACAGACGACCTGGAAACTGAGTGCAGATCACATCAGAAACACCGCCGTCCGCACGAATCAGATATTTGAGCCCATTGATATTAACACCTTCTTTCAGCGTGTATGTCGCAATCATCTTCAAGACTTCCCCACGTTCAAACTGCGTACGCAAATTTTTACGCTCTTTCGGGGTCATCTTAAACTGCGCAACATCAATGCCATTGATCAACACCGGCTCCAACACCCACTGTCCAAACGCGGCGCATTCCATTTCCTGCGTCGTAGGAACAACCAAGTTCGATTCAGACGGTTTCTGCGGAAACAGAAATGACTGCATCGCGGCAAAAAACGAGTAGAACTTACCGGACTCATCCCGATAACCGGGAAAATGCTCAGCGTCTCCTTCATCCAGTTGCAACTGATGCAGTTTTCCTGTCCGCTTACTGACGACTGTAACGCCTCCTCTCGGTGCGTTATCAATTGTAAACGGAACCAGTTTCTTCTCAGGCTTCGGAACATTGCCGTAATGCATGATTCGATAATCGCGCAACGCCGGCACCGATTTCAGATAAATCGCATGCTCTAACGTCTTTACAGAAATCAGACATTGCTCTTCGTCCGAAATATTGCTGGCAATCGATGCGATCAACTGATTTCGCTCACGATTGCGCCAATAGTTGTTTCTTTCATCAATTGCCAAATTATTGATCACCGGAATATTCCGATCGATTCGGCATTTTGCCATCATCGCAGTGATCTTGGTTACAAGCCCATGTTCCGCCGCCTCCTGATAATCAACAGAAGCAAGCACCTGACCAAACAATGCCCGTATCAAAATCACGGCATTATCACCGCGACTCAACGATGCGGTAAACCCGAACATCCGCGCTTTTCCCATTCGATTAATCAAAACGTCGGCTGTCTTATTGTCTCCAACGGCATGGACTTCATCGAACAAGAACAAATCGCAAATCTCCAGCGGTGCACGACGCAGACTGGCAACGGTAGACACGACAACACGCTTCATCTCCTCCACGGAAGGAGTTCCGGATGACAGCTTTCCAACTTCATTCGCACCCAGCAGTGCTTTCAATTGCGTATACAGATCGTCCACGACTTCGGCGGAAGATGTAGTGATCACAATTCGCAAAGTCGGATAAATCTTACACAGCTGTTTAATGATAAAAGATTTACCAAAGCCAGTAGAACATTTGATAATCCCTTTATCGTTCTGTGTGATTTTTTGAATCACCTCGTCCTGTCGATATCGTAATCCGTCGTCCAACAGATCAAAACGCGGTTTGTTCAAGTCAGGGGACAGCTCTCTTCCTTCCTGTAATGAAAACGAATAACCGCGCTTTCTTGCCTCTTTCACGAACTCCGTATACAATCCTGCAAGAAAAATACATCCGCCGTCATCTACTTCCGCATACATGTCTTTTGTATACCGAACGCCGAAACGGGGCTCAGAAAGATCAGTGTTCTTACCGTTTCCTTTCTCCTTCTTTGCCCCTTTATCGATCAATTTCGCCGTAAATAACGGTCGCATCCAAGAGTAGAACACGTTCGAATAAATGAACGCGTTGACTCTTGTCAGTTTTATTTCCGGCGTCATCATACGATCACCTGCCGTTAAACAGCGATTTCAACGTATTGAACGTAGCCTGCAGCTCTTCGTACTTCTCTTTCCAGGACGGATTGTTCTTTTGCTCCATCTTATACTGCTTCTGGATCAGCTTCATCATTTTGAGTTGCGTTTTGCTGATCTCCAGATGATTCTGGATGCTTTGAATCAGCAGATCAAGCAACTCTGCAATCGACTGAGCTTCTCCAGAATCACTCTTGTCCAACACCGCCTGCATTTTATCGGATACAGAAACTGTTCCTTCGGATTCTGTCATCACAGATGCAGCGGATTCCACAGACTTCGTCCGTTTCGTTCGAATGTTGGCAGGCGCGTGAACTGCAGTCGAGGATATTTTCAGATCCGACATCTCCCCCATAATTCGCTCCTCTTCTTTACTGTCTTCCTCCGGTACAGCTGCGGCATCTGAAAATCCTTCACGAGACGCCATATGTGCAATAGACTCTTTCACGGTAGCAACAAAAGCAGCGGATGGCTGCGATGTTGTTTCACTGCTGACAACCGGCACTGGTTCAGGTGAAGCGGGCTGCACAGACGGTGCGGCGGGCTGCTCTATCTGCACCTGCGTGAGCGGTTGCTGTTGAAGCGGTACATTTCCAATATTCTGTTTCGGCAGCACCTGGGAAGCGACCTGCTGCGCGAGATTCTGCGACACAAACGTCTGCCGCTGCTGCTGCGCAGATTCCTGTTTTTCTGCTGAACTCTGCTTGACCTGCTGTTTCGCACACTGCAAGCTCTGAAGAGACTGGAGATTCTGAAGAGCCTGAAGAGACGCATCCATTTCACTTTTCGCCATATTTTGTTCCTTTCGCTCCATTTGATTGATTGTTTTGTAAACACAGTTCTGGATCCCGCTCAGAACATAAGTGTGCGTATCCGTATAGAACGTAAATTCCGACAAACTTCGCGGATAACCCAATGCAACTGCCGCATCGATGTTTCGATTCGGCCAGCACAACTGAAGAATCGGAAGACCTTTGAATAGCGAAATACCAAAAAAACAGCCCTCCTCATCTTTTTTCGCAACCGCCAGCATACCAGGCATCAGGCCGTGAAACCGCTGACCGCAGTCGACAGAAATCCGCTTCCAGACAGCTGTCTGGTCATCACGGATCAGATACAACGCCTTCCCGTCCAGCACAATCCGAGTCATGCCCTCCAAATCAAACGCTGGAAGTTTTGTGGTTTGCGTAACATACAAGCCACGGATGTTCTTCATGTAATCATCAAGATCAAACGCACCAGGAGACAAATCTTTGTTCTTACATGGCGCGTATGAATGCTCATCCGGATTCTTCACGACATAACAACCGTTGTCCTGCCTCTCCAACTTTTTGTGATTGTCCGGATCGGCAAAAAAGTCCAAAAACGGAAGCCGCTGCACGGCTCCGGATTCCGGAATCTTCGCCACATCTTTTCCCCGATGCGCGATTCGGATAGAAACAGAACCGGAGTTCATGAGCAGATACGCGGTGTCGTCATCACGATAAGAAACTTGCGTGAACTCCTGTTTCGTCGGATCTTTTGCGTCCTGCAGTGCTGTAATCAACAAATCGGCTGCAAACTGCAAACTCTCTTTTTTGATCATCATCGACCCTTTCTAAAGTTCTATAAGCCGCGTTGCGGCGCTTACGATAACATCATCGTGCGATGGAATCAAGAGCGTCATGCCTTTTTTTCCAAGAATATCAGAGATATTTTGAAGCATGCCGGACAAGATTTCCCTGTTTGGTTTATCAAGTCCTGTCGTCGGCTCATCCAGCGCCAAAATCGGAAATGTTGAACGTAAAATGTCGGCGAATACACACCTTGAGATGATCGTCAGAACGTATTTCTGCCCTCCTGACAACCGTTTTACGTTAATTCCTTCCTGCAGAGTTGCGTTATAAACAAAACTGCCATCCGGATACCAGACCGGTGTGTACGGAAATTCGAATGCTTCAACGTATTGCGCCGTGCGCTGATTGAGCTCCTTGCGCACCGCATCCAGCAGCAATCTGGGCGCATTGTCCCGATGCATTACATGCCTTGTTTTCGTCAACAGATCTTTGCAGCGTTGAACTCGAAGCGCTTCCTCGTTCTGACGTTTCGCTGCTTCCAGCGCATCCACCGCCGCTTTCGCCGTCTGAATCGCTGCCGTCACCGCATTTTGGTACACAGGAAGATTGTGAATGGCCACAGAGTGTTTCTGCAACGTTGCAGAGGCCTCTTCCTGCTCGATCAATGGCACAGCCGGGTTCTTACTAGCGTTTTCAACAATCGCGCTCAGCGTTTGTTTCTGAGCCATCAACGGCAGTTTCTGCTGAATCAGCGCTTCTCGCTGCTTTGCGATTTGCTGATGTTGCTGAAATTGCTGATCCTGCTGCTGAAACAACGCGATGTCGAAATCCGCATACGGCTTTACCGCCGACAGCTGTCCGGTGATTTGCTGGAGCTCGGTCGTCGCCGTCAGCAACTCTCGTTCATAAACAAGCGATCGTTGTTTCATCTGCTGCGCCTGCTCCAGATTCGTTTCCAGCGCCTTGATTTTAACATCGACATCAAACAGCTCCTGCTGAATGGTCGCCACGTTTGTCATGCTCAGCAGATCCGGACAGGGCTGCCCTCCGGTGATCGGACACTTTCCGTTTTCCAATTTGGATCTGCGTCCTTCAATCTCAGCGCGTTTGCTCTGCAACGCACCAAGTTTCTGCTGCATCTCGTTGATCAGCTTTTCCACATTTGCGACAGACGTCTCCCGATTGCTCTGCAGCGTATCATAAGCAGCTTTTGCCCGCTCGTACTCCGGAAGCAGCGCATCATATCGCAATTTCTGCTGATAACCGTCGTAATCAGGGCGCTCGACATCCTGCGGCAAAGACTGCAGCTGCGATTCCAGAGACTGCAGCGACTGCTCTGTGGTTGCCAGTTCCTGCTGTACCTGCTCCAACCGTTCGATCGTAATCGATTGCGTCACCTGCGTCAGTCGTTGCTGTTCTTCCTCGGACAAAATGTCCTGCCGACAAAAGTCGAGATTCGCCTGACTTTCCAGCAACGCCGTATCCGCCGCTTCAACATTGGCTTGAAGCTGACGCATCATGTCATCGCTGATCGAAGCGACATTCAGACTACTGATCGTCTGCTGAAGAACCGCGCGACATTTCTCGAACTTGTTCAATCCAAACACATTCGATAACATCTCCAGTCGTTGGCTGTTCGTCGCTTCGATAATGCTGATCGCCTTGAACTGTTCGGCGAAGTACACGGACCGGAACACAGAACTGTCTGAAAGCCCGTAATGCGCCAGAATCCAGTCATTGATCTCAGTCTTTTTGTGGAGGTCAACCCCGTCTGCCGTCAGCACCTGCTTCGTCGTTCCTTCTCTTCGAACGGTGCGCTGTACCTGAAAACAGTCTCCGGTCAATGTCACGATCATATGGGGATGACCCCACGTAATCATGTCTTCCAGCGACGCTCCATCAAGCGTCTCACCGGTCAGCGCAAAGAAAAACGCGTTGACCAGCGTAGATTTCCCCACTCCATTCGGTCCGAGAACCGCTGTCAAACCGGACTCCAGCTCGATTTCCATCGAGCCGAGCGCTCCGACATTAACAAGATTCAGTTTGAACATTCAGTATCCTTTCCACGTAGTCCGACAGAACCGATGCCGGTTTGTCGGATCCCATCAATTCAATGCAAAGCGCTGTAACGGCCTCCTGATCGCGATCGTCACTCAACAGGACTCCAACTACCTGTCGGATCCTTTCGACGATTGACGATGCCTCTGCGGCCTCGTAATCGGTATCTGTGTCGACGACGATATTCGCGGTATTCACAGGGATCTGGATTACGTCCTCCGGCCAGTCATAGTCATCCAGCTGGTCTTTTCTGACGTATACGACGGGTTTCAACGCCGACCGTACGGCGGTATCCAGACTGTCCGCCCAGACCGCGACGCTGTCGCGGGCGGCGGGGGCTTCTCCCTCTTTTTGCACCAGATTCAACGCTGCGCGTTTGTTCAGCTTGAACGGAAACAGTTGGAATCTGCCTCCGATCGTCTGCTGATCTTCCTGTGTCGTAGCCAGTACCAGTACCGTGAATCCCGGTTGTCCGTGCAGAAATTCCGTTTTGTCTGTCGGATACAGAAAACCCGGAGACACGATTGTCTGTCCTCGCGCTGGATTCTCATAGACCTGCGTCAGATGCGTATCTCCGACAAACGCCAGCACATTGTCCGGGAAATCATCCGGTGTGATCGGATGTTCCGATTCAAAGTTCGCAAACGGCTGCATACTGACATGGCAGATCAAAATGTCGGCAGCCGTATTCTTCAATTTTTCCCGAAAGACCGCTTGATCCGGTTGATATTTGATTCCGGCTATCGTTGTCGTTGTTCCCGGCAGCTGTACAGTCAGCCCATCCAAATTGATGGCCTGAAAACAAACTTCAGGAATTGCGACCAGTCCTTTGTCGTGGTTTCCCTGAATCATGAACTTCGGGATCATCTGATGTTTGTCGATGACGTCAAACAACTTTTTCAACAGTTTGAGTTCACTTCCGTCCGCTCTGACCGCGTCCAGAAGATCTCCGGGAAAAAATGCCGCATCCAGTCGTATGGTGTTCAGATATTCTTCGATCTGCTGAATTGCGTAGAGACAGTCTCCTTCCAGTCTGACGCCTCCCGTTGTGATATGATCCATTGGATGCAGATCAGAGAAAATTCCGATCGTCAGCATAATGCTCCTTTCGTCTGTGTCGTTGTATGTTGGCTGGATTGGTAATGTATCATGAATTTTGACCGATTCTTCTTCAGAAAAAGAAAAAAGTCTCCCAGGCCCAAAAAAGTCATGAGATGAGCATGGAGAGTTGATCTGGCGAATAGCCAGAGCAAGTCGAGATGCGAACGGATGACTTTTTTGCATTCGAGTTCGTGTGTCGAAGACACAATACTCGCTGCGAGTAGGAACGCATTTCGTCAGAATAAGCGCGGAAGAATGACGCGTCTTATTCTGACGAAGGAAGCGCTCCGAGTACCGAGCAAGGAGCGAAGCGAGTGCGGAGGACGAGGTGCAAGATACGTCAAAAACAGGGATCAGTATGCACTTAACTTGTTGACTATCAAGCTCCTTAGCGCGCTTGTGCGCACTCTGGCACGTACATACGTGTACGCACGCATCCTCTTTGACGCACGCGTTCCTATTGAACGCGCACACGCATCCTATTCTCGCACGCGCTCGTACTGTTGTCAAACTTTACATCCGTTCAGTCGTACGTAATTACCTTCACATTCGTTCAGGTAATTACTACTTGTCGTAAATCTGTTCACATACGTTCACAGATTTACTCTTCACCTCATGTAAAGTTTGATACTTTAAGACTTCTAATTTTAATATTTATATATTTATATATTTATATTTATATTTATATTTAATATTAAAGTACCTTAATCGCGTGTGCGCCTGCACACGTATATACGCGCGCACGGACGCGCATGTGTAACACGCGAAAATAAGATACGCGCGACCTTTGTTAATCTAATTTACAAAGGGAGAGGGGAGGGGTACCATTTTGTCTCACATTGTGAAACGCGTGACGGATAAATAGTATTATAGTTTCCATAAAACTGATTTTCTTTTTATTGTAACTCTATGTGCAGGAAGGAGATATCATAAATAGCAATGCCATTGATTCTACTGACTGTTGCCGGTCTGAACGCGATATTGGCGTTGCTTTAAAGACACTTCACTCATCCATCCCATGAGAGATTGCGAGAGACAGGCTTCTGATCGTCGTTGATGCAAAAGTCGACTCATTTATCGTATTTACAAGTTTCGTTGATTCTGGTGCGTTCTAAAACGGTTTAGTTGGCATTTATTGCCGCATTGGACAGATACTTCATTCGCCTGGATCGATTATACCGACCAATACCCGCAGAATCAGATACAGTACGAATAGACCGATCAATCCGAATTCAAGGATTGAACCCACTACAAACACATCGGCATGTCGTTGTATCAGTTCCTCCTCCTCGTACAGAAACGGCAACAATCGATAAAGACCATAACTGATCATATCGTACTCCTGTGAATGATGAATAGAATGCGTTCTGATTGCGGGTGTTGAAATTCTATACAACACTCGTCCCTTTTCACAGCTAAATTCTACGTGAGTTCTAAAACGTTTTAGTAGACATCTATGTCTGTATCATGATCGCTGCTGTTTCTCAGAAACCAGATTTTGAACGGATTTCGAAATTTGGATATGATAATCGTAAATCTTCGACCGTGCCACGACCACAGAATCTTCCGTCGGTGGATGCGTTTGATCAGCCATTTTGAGTTACCGTTCAATGCGCAGATGCAGAGATCTTCGTGTCGGCTTCGATACCGGCATTCTCCGTCTAACGTCCCGCATATACAGGATCGGCAGCCGTGATCCCGGTGGGATCTGCGCGTCCAGATGTAATAATCTCCGCCTATATGCGCTACGCACATGGCTCTGCGTGATTCCCGTTTTCGTATTTCTTTTTCCATTTTGATAAAGTCATAGTGATCTCGCATGATCCAAATACCTGTGCTGTTTTTATTTATACATAAAAAAAAGAGTACGGAGTGTATTCCGTACTCTTATACTTCAATTGTTCTGACAAGCCCGATTACTTATTGAGACGCTTCCGAATACTGTTTCCAACGGTCACAGCCGCGAATCTCCGTGCACTTGCCGTTTCTGTAAGCGCAGAGCGGTTCCATGATTGCAGCGAGATCCGGGTCGATTTTTTCCAGTTCCTGTTTCCAAAGTTCCATGAAGTTCCGTGTCGGCAGTTCCGCTTTCGTGCAGAATCTCTGATGGCTGATGTTTCTCAGACAACGGGGATTGAACAAAATCGCGAAATTGATTTCCTCTTCTCTGCTGTACGGTTTCGGTTCTACGTGCTGTCGTTCCAGATAATCAGGGCGACCTGATTCCAGCCACACGTAGCATCCGTCTTTTTTCTCATGCGTTCGGATCTGCAGCGCGACCGATCTCGGTGCGCGGCAGAGCGCCAGATACTGCAGAAGCAGTGTGACGGAGTCGTTTGACTGATAATAGCGGTCCATCGACGCTTTTCGACGAACACCCCAGCAGTGAGAGATGACCGCGTCCATCCAGCTACTCTGTACAGCGGACGCGGGTATGATGTCAATTTTCATAGATTAAGGTTATCTTTTTCATGTTTTTTGTTGTCTATAAACAGCCATATATCACGAATCAAAGCGACAATTCCGAGTATTGCTATGACTGGTATGAGACGTGATAATGTGTCAATGTGAGAACAGATGTAAATAAGTAAAACTGCACCTCCTACCGATCTTGAAATGAGAAATGCGATTGAGATGAGTATGATATGGATGAAGCCGCCCATCACAGGCAAATACGACAGTCCGATCCACGCACTCATCCCTCCTAGGATTGCGGGTGCCCACGCCAGTAATTGTTCGGTTTCGCGTTGCATAACGAACTCCTGAAATTACTGGACATGGGTCCTTTCTTGGTTAGACAGGGTGTTTTGCATGTTTGTTTTCTCCTACATTATGTGCTAAACTACCCGATATGAACATCGATACCAGAACACTGATACATAAATTAGCCGAGGAAACCGGAATCGACAAGGCAACTCTTCGTCTTGTACTGCGAGCGCGATCTCGTATCAGAAAAGACGACCAGGCGTCCGCTTTGTCGGCTGCATTGTGCAAGCGTGGCATCCATGTTACAAAAGATGAGCTAAAAAGGAACTGCGGTGTTCTTCAGAATCCGCAGTTCCGGAGACTCGTGGATGCCGTAAAAGCACCCACGTTGTTTCGTCACATCAGGCTTTCAATGGACTCTGCTGCAGCCGAAGCTGATACGCTCCAACCAACACCTTGCGTGCGTTGGAAACAGTCTGCAGCTCCGGATCTGTCCTATCAAGTCCGGGAATCAGCTGTTCCAGCGGCTGATTCCTCGATACGATCAGATCTCCCAGAAACTGGGAAAGCCCATTCCGCATCTGATCGTACAGCACCCAAATGCTGGAATCGCCGGCTTGCGCCATCATCGTTCCAAGTGCCGCGTCGTAAGAAGTCGTTGCCAGTCGGATGAACGTATCCCGATCCATTCGACGCAGGGCAAGTGCCAATGCCGGATTCGTTCCGATCAATTCTTCTGTTACAACGCTGACGTGTCTTTTAAAAAAGTTCTTTTCCATCTTTAAGCCTGATTCTCAATAATTATTCTTACATTCGGATACATTTCGACGGTTCTATCTTGCTACGTCATAAAAATCCTCCTTTCTTGGTCGTCGATTTAGTTTTCCAGTTTCAGCGATCCTTCCGGGATCATCAGGATCCGCTGCTTCAATACGCGATTCAACATCTCCGAATCGTGTGATAAAAGGCGTTTAATGAATTCTTCTTTCGCCAGATGAAGTGTACCGGACGGTTCTTTTGTTTCCGGGTTGACTTCGACGAGCGCGATTCCCTTTTTCTTACATTCGTCGCAGGGTTCGATATCGCCTTCCAGTCGAATATACTTCGGCATGTGTCCATCAGAGCGACCGTTCTTTTTGGCCCATTTTTCACCTTCATATCCTGTGAGAATGATCTGATTTTTACCTTCTCCGCAATACGGACAGAGTGGAATCGTCGGGTTCAGTCCGGTTTCTTTGCTAATACGCATTTCATGCTCCTGTGAGTTTTTATCTTTCATCTACGGGTACGAATTCACCGTTCTGCAGACAGTATCGCACATTTTCTTTGATTTTGACATCATCGACAAATGCGAATTTGATGTCTATGATAGTTACATCATCGTCCGCATATTCCGCACATCCGATCCAGCAACCGTAAGAACCGCTTGCCACGCCTTTCACTCCCATCGCGAATGCGACTCCATGGCAATCTGTTTGTGCTTCGCTGTGGCGTCCGATGCTGACGGCAAGTCCTCCTTCGCCTTCCTGATATGCGAAAGATTGAGTCCCAACACATGCTGCGATCGATCGCGCGCTCGGCGCAAGCGCGGCACTACGACTTCCTACACAGCCTGCAATTGAGTTGATTCCAAGAGATTTTGAAATACAGGAGGCACCGGTACTGGCGGCGATCGAAATGGAACCTGGAGCGACTGCGACACGCTCGTTTCTATCGCAGTATGCAACGTTGGATGCTGTACGCTGCGTCAGAATTTTCGCGCTGTTGCGTATAGATTGGCAAACGCAATGCTGAAGATACTGACGCGGATAAAGAATATTCACGATTTTAAAGTAACCCACGATCCAGGCATCTGCTTTGTATTCCAGAATGTGTTCGCGGTCTATGTGTAACATCGCATACTGCGCTTGTGCTGGAACAGCGCACGCAGGAGGATAATTTCGCAACACCTCCATCGGATTCTTGTAAACCAACAGATTCTGCTTCTGTTTTTGTGCGGTTTCTGCGTTTCTCAATAATTGATATCCAATGATCGTATGATTTGATTCCATGTTAAAGACTTCCGTTACCAGTAGAATTCACTGCGTTGCTGTTTCAAATCTTCCGGATATACCCAGTTCCCCTCGTCATCCTGCAACATGTCGAAGTGTGTCAATGACTCAACGGACTCCTCTCCATCATCCAGGTCATCGTCGTCCATATCGTCGAACTCATCATCTTCGTATTCATAGTCCTCAAGATCTTCCTCATCGAAGTCTTCATCAGGCCAGAAATCCGGTTTGAAATCGCCATCTTCTGTATACAGATCTTCATCATCGTATGCATTATCGTCGTGCATGATACACTCCTTGTTGTTTTGATATGTAAAAAGAGAGGCCTGATAAACAAGCCTCCCGCCGATAGAACGAATAATCCACCGGTCGGCACCAGTGGTTCTGCCTGCAGACAATCAGATTATAAGCTGCACAGAAACGATCGTCTGCAAATACGTTCGTTCCAATCGTTCTCATGGATAAGTCTCTGTGCATATTATCTGGTCGAGTTGTCGAACGACTGCCAACCTCATTTTACAGTCGCTCTACAGAAGCAAGCTGACCTTCCGTCAACCTGCGCATGAACCCAAGAATTCAAGAACACGATTTCATCAAAATTACTACAACCAGCAGCAATCCGATGAGCGGGTATTTCTCCCACATAGTCATTCCTGTTCCAGACCGACCAGTCTCCGAACAACCTCAATATTCGGGACCAGATCAGGTCTTATTTCATGCACAGCTTCAAGGAATTGAACTCCTCTCAGCTTTGCAGTTAGCGGTTTCTCGTTGGCATGAAACAGCTGTTGTGCAATGATGTAACAGCTTTTACGAAGATCTTCTTCATAGAATTCATGCCCGTTCACTGTGATCGTTGAGATATCGTCGAACATTTTACACTCCTTGTTGTTAATAGTTCGGGACGAAGAAATCGTTCTCAGTTCGACGATATGTAGATCACACCAACAGCGCTATCGCAGCGCTTCTTTTGCGTGTTTCCGGAAGAGCTCTTCTTCCAGACGATCCAGAATCTGTTCGGCTTCCGCTTTGGTGCTTTCTCCGAGCAAGACCCTCACGCAGCAGATCATTGCGTCCACCGCCATACGACGTTGGCGATAGTCTAGGCCATCCTGTATGCCTGAAATTTCCCGCCGTCTCGATGTCGCACGGGCATTCATCAGCTGTACCAGGATTTCTTCAAAATCTGACCGATCGATGTCGGTCAGATCGAGGAGCTTGATCAGACGCAGCGCACGTTGCATGCAACATACGTCATATCGATGATGACCGAACCGGCTTACCGCCCGTTCGGCCAAATCCGCTACTGTTGCCATTATCTTTTGAATGGTGGCAGGTTAACGGATTTTTTGTTTTGATGATTCTCCTGCTTTTCCGGCGTCGACGTACACCAGTATACGCCGAGCGATATTCCAAACAGGACACACATCACTGGGATTAAAAACACGTTGAATGCGATGAAGGTAATCATATTCATACTTTCCTATGTTATGATATAAAAAATCCCGCGAATCCTGTACAGATTGCGGGAACTTAATTCAATGAAAAAAGCGACGGGCACAGTGGCAACTCTAAACCTTCCTGTTGTTACTTTATGCAGTGCCCGTCGCTACTATTATTTTTTGATCTGCTGGGAAATTAAATTTAATTTCCTCGATATCTCATCCAGTCGGTCTAAACCTTTGTATATATCTTTCAAGACTTCATTCGCAGTTCTTTCTTTTTCCATGATATGCTTCCTTTTTGATTGATTGATTGACTATTAAAGGTTTATTTCGCATCATCACCCAGTATATCCTGGATGTCGATCATTTTCAGGTCGATTGAATAATCATTCTGCTTCTCCTTCGTCGTCAATTGACGAAACGACGGACGCCAATCGTTACGACCATCACAGGTCATTTTATAAACACCGCGAGGTACTTCCTCGTTACGGGGAACTGTGTACATCATTCCGTTTTTCGGAACAATAAAAACGGCGTCCTTATCCGGGTAGATTCGTCTCCCGGCTTTGTTTGAGTCGTAACGGAATGATCCGTAAACCGGAATAATATGGTTCGGATCAAAGCAATTAGAATCCGTATAAAACTCGATAACTTTTTCCATTGTCTTTTCCATAAGAATAGCTCCTTTTGTTTAAATTTTTCAGAGGTACACATACCTCTATGTATTATGCCGCAAAAACAAGCGTTTTTAAGCAGTTTTTCGCTCATTTTGACCTGTTTTTGCGGCATGAATCACTCGATTTCTTTATATCTGGCGTCTGCCAGGTACAAAGTAATCGAGGTTTGATCCGCACCTGCAGTGGCTTCCCACTCAGCCGGATCGATCTTGTTCAAATACTCTTCCAGCGTCTTCACCATGTTCGGCGGAAGACGCTGGAGCGTTGCGTACGGCAAACAACGGGTTTGCATCTGCCGTACGAGATACAGAAACGCATCCTCCATCCAGGGCGCGTTCATCATATACGCTTCCAGCCAGTGTGCAATGAGGCTGTGTTGCGTCGTAATACTGTTGACGATCGCTTTTTTCACAGCAGTGACGTCAATAGCAGGCTTTTGTACGGACTCCGTACAGGATTCCTGTACAGATTGGGAGGAGGGGACCGGAGCAGGAGCCGGATTCGGCGCGGGATTCGCTGCAGCGGGTGTTTGAGCGGTTGCAGCGGTTGCAGACGCTGTACTCGTTTGTCTCAGATTATCTCGAATCCAGGACCGCTTCAATTTACATTCTTCTACCTGCTCTGCGGGAGGCAGCGCGTAAAAGTATGCTTTGTACAGCAAGTTTTTCAATATGTTCATAATCTTTCCTTTCACTTGTAACAGGCTCTATGGTAGAGCCCTTTAATCTTCGAACACTAAATCCTCTTTTAAGAGGTGGCAGAACACAGCATCCATCGTGGATTCTGCTTTCAAGTCCGTTATCTTCGTTCCCAGTTCATAATACGGATCGAAATATTGATCCAATTTTTTTATGTGTTCCTGCGTAATTGCAGGATGATAAGGAATCGGAACTCCGATATAGCGGAATCCATGTTTTTCCACATTCAGTGGAAGCAACATGAACGGATATTCCTGTTTTTGCAGATCAAACGCGGATCGAATCTCCATGTTTCGATCGATCCAATTCACAACCGCAACGGACGTCACTGTGTCCGCATTCAACGGATATCGCACATCCGCCAGATTCCGCATATGCGAAATTACACGGATGGCAGTTTTCAGCCCCTCCGTGGTTTCGATATATGAATCGTTGAGTGCTGTCCTCAGTCTCAACGTCATATAATCCACGATCAGTGAATCCACGATCGGAAGTCTTGGTAACTTTGGAACATAAAGCTCCAACTCCTTTCCGCGTTGCACGAGCTCGGATTCGAGCTCCTTTATCCTCTGTATCTTTTGCGTAAGCATTGCGCAAGTGGTTTCAAGCGCAGTCACCAGCTGTTCGTCTGTCTTTTCCATAAGAATAGCTCCTTTTGTTTAAATTTTTCAGAGGTACACATACCTCTATGTATTATGCCGCAAAAACAAGCGTTTTTAAGCAGTTTTTCGCGCAAAAAGCGGATTGCGTCGCCTTGAACCCATGTTATTTTATAATGGGCAGACAACAGAACGAAATGGAGTTGATATGGACGGAAAAGCGTATGCGGATATGATTATCGCAGATATCAGGAGCGGAAAGATCGATAATTTTGCTCCGCTGATCGCGCTGTTTAAAATGGCGGGAAAACACCTGACATTGGATGAGCGTATACAGTTATTACCATTTTTTAAACTTCGTACTCCGAAACAAACGACAATCATGTGCGGACGGCAGGTCGCAAAGTCATGGTCTGTTGCGCAACGCAGTATTCTGATGACCGGTATGATGGCCGGAATGAACACACTCATCGTAGAGCCGCGCTTTGAACAGAAAAAACGATTCCATGCTCAGATTCTCAATCCACTGCTAAAGGGCTGTATCATTCGAGACGAGCTGATTGATCGGCGCGGAAACGATTCCATGGATATGAAGACGTTTCGCAACGGAAACTTCTTAATGCTAGTGAACAGCTACACCAGCCCCGATTCTGTCCGTGGTGCGAGTGGGGTATCCTCACTTCTGTTAGATGAGTCGTGTGAAGCGAATACTTTAATTAATGTGATTAGTGAAGACGGTGAGCTTACTAAAAAAATTTTTGAAATAAAAGCTGGAGACTACTTGCAATCTTTCAACGATGGTGTTATGTTATACAGCGTAGCAGCAAGAGATGCTTTGTTTCATGGCATCAAACCTTGCTACCGTATTACAACAATGTCGGGAAGATCTGTTACATGTACGGTAGATCATCTACTCCCGACAGAACATGGAAAGATGCGTCTTTCCGAGATTGTGGAGTATTTATATGACAGACAGACAGCGATTCGAGATCAAGCACCAACAACTGGAAACACAAGCGATGTACGACCACGTAGACACGCTGCAACTGAATGCGATCATGGGATCGCTCATGGGGGACGGTGCATTCAGGGGCAAAGAAAACGTCAACGTTGTTGGAATTCGGTGGAATCACAGCTGGAAACAGCACGAGTACGTTTCTCACAAGTACAAGCTGTTACAAGAGCACGCTGGATGCGAACCGCAAAAGAAGGAGAATCCAGGATTCGGAAATTACTGGGCGTCCTTTCACCTGAAGTCTACGGCAACGTTTCGCTTGTTGCGCGATATGATGTATCCGGATCTCAAAGGTCCGAAACGGATCACATGGGAGTTTCTATATTCGATCACGCATCCGATCGCGCTGGCTTGGTGGTTCATGGACGACGGATCCAGACCGACCGGACAGAATTCGGGTGCGTCGATTTCGACGAACGGCTTTGTACTGGAGGATGTGGATCGGCTGCGAATCTGGTTGAAGGAGGAGTGGGACGTCGATTCGACTGTGATTACAGTGAAACATTCGTCGACCGGAAAAACAGCAAGGATTCTCAGCCTGACGGTACGCGGATATCTGCGGTTGGTCGATCTGATCAAACCGTATGTACCGGAGGGCATGAAGTACAAGATCGATCTTGCGACACGTCCATGTGCTGTGTGCGGGGAACTGATCATACAAGGACGGCATCAGTGCTGCTCTCCGCAGTGTGCGGAGATTCGACGTCAGACGATGCATCAGATGTATCTAGATCGTACGCGGGACTATCGACGCGAAAAGAGCCGTCAGTACAAAGTTGCGCATCGGGATCGTATCAATGCGCTTGCACGAGCTTCGTATGCTGCACTGCCAGCAGAGAAGAAAGCGGAGCTGAATCGGTACAGTACGGAGTGGAAGAGAAAGAACGCAGAAAGACTCAACGAGAAGCGTCGTCAGTGGCGGTTGGAGCACAGGGACGATCCGGAGTACAAGCTGCAGAGAAAATTGGAATGCGCGCGGCATTATCAGGCTGTGAAAGCGGATCCGGAGCGGTATGCGCATCGGAGAGAACTTGCGAATGCTGCTGCGCGGGAACAATGGAAGAACGATCCGGCGAAAGCGGAAAAACAGAGAAAGTACCGTGCCAAAATCAATGCAGATCCTGTACTGCATCAGCGGAAGCTGGAACGCGATCGGTTGGCCGAACAACGTCGGCTGGCGAAACTGACACCGGAAGAGCTCGCTGCGAAAAAGGCCAGGGATGCTGCTGCCAAGCGAGAACGGTATCGGAAGTGGATGGAAGCGCTCAAAGCGGATCCTGTGCGATATGCAGAGCATCTGAAGAAATCTCGTGCGTATCAGAATGCACGGAATGCGAGATTTCGGGCAATGAAGAGCTGTTGACCGCTGTTCCTGCAACATACCAATATGATCCGATTGTTTCGATTGAGTACATCGGAGAACGGCCGGTATACGATATCGAGGTTGTCGGAACTCATAATTTTATCCTGGAGAACGGTCTTTGCAGCTATAACTGTCAGGATATTAACAACGATTTTATTCCGGTGCTCGAAGAGTGTTGTTCTGCGTCTGATTACGGTATTATGACGTACCTGGGTACCGCGAAAACACTGGATGGTACGCTGGCGGCCAGCTTTGAACGAAGCTCTCAGGGTCATTGGTGTATTCGCTGCCATCACTGCGGAAAATACAACATCGCAGCTCCGCAGATGGAGCTGTTTAAGATGATGCGGTCTACCGGACTCAGCTGCGCGTACTGTTCCGGAACGCTGGCGACGCGCACTGGTTTTTTTGTCCATGCGTATCCTTCCCGAATCGAGGAACATGTAGGATATCATATCCCGCAGATTGTCTTCCCGTTTCACTGCGAGAGGGAAGACAAATGGCGGGACGTGATGCGAAAGCGCCGGGAATTGAATAAGACCGTGTTCCTGAACGAAGTGCTCGGTGTTCCGGATGATACCGCGACTCGTATTCTGACATTGAAAGATCTGTTGGATGCGCGGAATCAATTGCCGAATACATTGGAGACCGCTATACAGGAGCGGGAAAATTATGATATGATCGTGGTCGGTGTGGACTGGACCGGTGGTGGGAACGGTACCAGTACGACAGTGATCGCGGTGCTGGGACGTCGATTTTATTCTGGACAGACTGATGTGTTATATATGAAGCGGCTTCCGCAGGGAACACATCCAAAAATTGAGTCTGACACTGTTGTACAGGTCGCTCAACAGGTGCGAGCAGACTTGATTGCGCATGACTTTACCGGGGCCGGCTGGATGCGGGAAGCGCTGCTGATCGGCAGCCATTCGGAGTGGGCGACAAGAGTATATCCGATCAGTTATTCTTATAAACCGACTGCGAATATGGTGACTTATGTCGATACCGGAATTCGCAGGTCGTACAGCGTCGATAAAACGAAATCGCTCCTGATGACAATGATGGCGATACAGTACCGGAAAATCACGCTTCCGATGTTCGATGCGCTGGATAAGTCAGCACCTCAACGAGATTTTCTTGCAATTGTGGAACAAAAACAGGAATTGGCGAAGGGAAGTGATGTATATTTATTGGCGAAGTCTCCGAGTTTCCCAGATGACGGAGCGCATGCTGTGAACATCGGGTTTGTCGCAATGTGCGACGTTGCAAATCAGTATCCGGTGTTTGCGATCGATACCAGCAAATATGATATGGACAGTGTGGAATACAACCTGTTAACAGGAGAATAAGAAAGGGATTGCGCATGACAGATGTAGAGCAGAAAAAAGCGGCAGAATTGGAGGAGCGGAGGAAAAAGACGCAGGCAGTGAAAGATCTGCTGCGTATGAGCGATACCGCAGCCAACGCAAAAACGCTGAAAGAGATCGAAGAGCGGGAGAAGCTCGCAGGTATGACACCGCTGGATCAGATGCAGTATCTGGCGAATCGGAAGGTCGAGTATCTGGATTCGAAAATGCAGCAGCACTTTCCGTCGCTGCAAGCGATTAAAGCAGTGAATGGAATGATTTTGCTGATTGCGGATGAGAAAAAAGCCTATGACGCCGCAGTTGAATATGCCAGGCAGCTGGTCGGTATTGAAGTTGAAATGACGGATCCCGAAGCATTCAGCAAAGTCGTAGCGGATCATTGGGTGCATACGACACTGATGTCTGTGTCCCGGTTTCGAATCAATTTTCTGACGATTATGGAAGCTGCCGCCAAATATCCCCAGTATTTCGGCGACGGACGTGGCGGAAGTGTTTTGCGTGATGTCTACAAAGAAGCTCGCGCTGCGGTCCTGGAAGCGGAGGCTTATCTGAAAAAGCACGGTGATGAACTCCCGGAAGGAGCGTTGTCTGTGATCGACGGTCCGGAATTTATACTGGACGATCCGAAACAATTCGAACGTGTGCTGGGATTCGGTTGGGAAAAGAATCTGACACGGGAGCAGCAAAGTAATTTGAAAAATATTCTGGGTCAACAGAAGTAGAATAAAGAGGCGGGAACATCCCGCCTCTTTATTTTTATGGGATATGAACCTTTGCGACGATAATACCGCGTTCCTGTACAATGAAGCTGCCGTGCATTCCAAGTAGTTTCAGTTGTGCTTCGTAGTTTCTGTTGAACTGTCTTCTCCCTCCGCAGCATAAACGTTCTTCACCACCCGGTTTCCCTGAATCTCGCAATTTTTTGCGAATACTGGCACCTTCGATACGCTGAATTGGTTTATTCATATACATTTTTCTCCTACTATTTGACACTTTCGGTGAATTGCATTATTTTTACAATATACAAGCGGGCCTCAGAATTTACACCTGCGCTGCAGGGAAGAGCTTCTGAAGAGGCTCTGCAGAGTCTCAGTGGAAGGGGAAAATTCGTAGGAATTGTGAACAGGAACGATAGGTAGCTCAGCGAATGGAACTCGATGTAATCTTTAATGTACCCCCGTATGTACAGCACGCAAGTGCGGACTCGCTGAATCCACAGGGTGCGGACGCATTGACTGTTTCTGGTTATCGGATCGATAACCAAGCTGCAGCCTGGGTGTCCGCAGCTCTGATGAAGAAAGCGTCGATCGAAGGACGGGCGATCTCGAAAACCGCATACGACAAAGTGCAGGAAGCCTGTAAGTTGTTCGGAATCACAAATCAGGATTTTCAACTGAAAGACGTAGCCGCTGAGCACTGCCTTGTGAAAAAAGCAGGCTGCAGCGCGGAGTTTGTTATTTATGATGAGCCGTCGTTTCACGACGCAGTCAATACACTGATGCAGAAGCGAGCCTCTTATCCGGCTGAATTCTGCCGTGAATGCGCACGAGAGCTGGTTCGAATCGCGGATCAGTACGGATACACGGCGGACGGAAAAGAGAATCGGCTGGAAAAGATGGCCGGAATGGCGCATCCGGACAGCGATCGATGCCGGTCTGAAATTCGTAAGCGGATTCAGTATGCTGCGATTCGCCACATGGATAAGGAAGTGGATGCACTGCATAAACTGTCCAACATGTGTGAAGACCTTACAGATCAGGGTACGTTGTTTGCAGACGCGATGGTGGATGCGATCGATACCTTTGATCAGGGTTGCGGACTGATTCATAAGCTCGCATATGAAGGCATGCTTCCGGCGGAAGAGGCCGTGTTTCTGTCCAACGAAGAGTTCCTTCGGAAGAAAGCAAACACGCCGGTTGCGCTGGATTCCAAGCGTTCCGTAAAGTCAGGAGTGTTTATGAACTCAGGCTTGATGGAACAGATTTCCAAATGGGCAAGTTCCTGCGGTGTCGTACTAAAAGAATATGCTACCGTGGAAGAAGCGGCATCTGTGATCGGCAGTATGCCGGAACCTTTGAAATGTGAATTCATCGAAAGATTCGCAAATGCCGTCTGATTCTATTCTGCACAATAAAGGGGCGTTCGCTACGCCCCTTCTGATTTATGCGTATGATATTGTAGGAAGCGAACTGCTGGACTACGATACGGAGACCGTACGTGAGTTGCTGATCAGCAGAAATCCAAAAGTCGGAATGCCCTTGGTCAATCGACTGAATGCGGCAATCGGTCTTTTGAATTCCAATATGTTCTGGGTAGATCCGGTCACATTCGGACTGGTGTGCAGGACGCTGAATCGAAATCCGTATGTTGCTTCAGAAGCTCCTGATCTGTATGACATCAGCTGGGGGGTTACCGAAGCCAATTTAATTATGGGAAGTCCGGACGAGGATGATCAGAAAAACGGGGATTTGATGTACAGTGAAGCTGTAAAACGGTACATCCAGCATCTGTTTCGAATCGACGGTATCTACAAATCTCCCGATTCACTGGATTTTGTCACACCGCTTCCGTCCAGTAATACGATTGATGAGCCGCAACAGGTGTTGAGCGTTCAAGAGCGGTCTGATTCCGATGTAGCAGCCATCGACTATTCGGTATATGTTAAGACCATAGAATGTCTGAATCAAATCAAACAATTGGATGTGGCTCTGTCAAAAGAGGCATCCGAAGAACTGAATAGGATTATCGATGCCGATGGACGAGTCAACAAAAAGAACCGTGAGGCTCAAGGTTCAACTGTCGCAGGCGGAACCCCATAGTATCACAACGCGTGTCGCACTGAACGTAAGCAGCACGATCGGCGTGCCGCTTACGATTTTTGTTTTGAAATACAGTCCGAAAAATGCGTACTACAATGAGCCTACTACGACATATGCGCGCGTCGCATATCCGGATGATCTGGAGAACTTCTCAACATCTCCTTCCAGTGTGAACAACGTAGGATACATACTTTCTGCTGGTACGACGAAAGATTTTGCATCTCCGAAATTGGCGAAAGAGTGGATCAATGCGGTTTATCGCGAGATACAACGGCTGCTGACCGAGCTGGATCTGCTGAACAGCGGTGACCAGCTGACAGAAGAGTTTACCGTTATTACGGAAGACTCGATTCAGAAATGGACTTCTGAGGAGCTGAATACATACTGTCCCTACGAAAAGCCAGATCCTTGTGAACCGGTACAGGTACCCGGAACCAGTTGCTGCCCAACCAGTTCATCGGAGGATGACGGGAATACCGTTGTATTCAATACGGGTGTCGATGCGTGTGAAAAACCGCTGCCCGGTGTATTTTATAGCAATGAAGTCACACTGAACGGAATTCCGATTAAACTATAGGTACAACGATGGCAACGAAAAAATCAACAGCAATGAATTTGCGCGATGTTGCGGTCATCTACAACAGCGGAAACTATCACGGATATGCGCCGACAGTAGCCTGTAAAAAAGCCGGCGACGTCGCATATGATACATGCGGCGCAGGAAGACTGTGGCAATGGACCGGACAACGGTGGGCACCGCTGATGTGGATGTCGGGCGCACGGTTTATCCTGGGAGAAGGGAACAGCGTACAAGAGAAGATCAACAGCCCCGGTTCCATGATCCCGGAGTACATCAAGCTATATCCGGGAGACGCTCCTGAAGTTCCAGCGGATCTTCGTTGGAAAGACACCGATCTCTGTATCAATCACAACATGGGGATTCTGCCGGCACAGATCAGCTGTACATATCTGGATCCGCTGTCTCAGGTTTGGGTGACGGTGGAACCGGAAGATGGTTCCTGCTTGACGTCGATCGACGGCTCCTGGACTGTGTGGAGGAATTTCTTCTGCGTCACCGGTACCGGAAAGACCGTGATTACGTTGACGGAGCTGATCAATGAATGTGATGAAGGTGGTGGGCCGATCCCGGATCCGTCCAGCAGCTCTTCCGATTCATCTGCTTCTTCCGAATCGTCCAGCAGCAGCAGTGCAGAACCATCCAGTTCTTCATCTGCTTCCTCTGACTCTTCATCGTCATCTTCATCCAGTGGAAGCGTTGTTCCGACATCGCTGGACGATATCGAGCAGGGCACCTACAATAAGTATCTGTCCGCAGAAGAACTCGCATTTCTGCAATCACTGATTCCTGCTGTTTATGTGAACGAAGAAAACGCCGTTGTATTCAGAACTGCGCCGAAAGTATTGGGACCGGACGGACAGGAACAGGATCTTTCTATCAACGAAGACGCGATTACGTTTCACAATCCGGAAGGATATGAATCGACAGATCCGATTAAAGCAACGGTCGGCGGGCTGGAAGCTGGTATGGTCGTGGATGGCATGAAAATCATTCCTCTGATGCAAAAGATGCTGTTTCCGTATGATAAGCCGGAAATCAGATCCTTTTCTATTCAAGACAACCAGCTGGAATGTGGTGAATCAACAGAGACAACAGAAACGTTCCAATTTCAGGTAACCAATACGGATCAGGTTGTAGCAGATACCACAAAGCTGACGGCAGAAGGCGGTACTGTTCTGCGATCTGGATTTGACGTATCTGCAGGATCGCTGACGGTCAACAACATGACCCCTTATCAAAAGACAGAACCAGGTTCGCTGTCGTTTCAGTTATCGTTCACCGATACAGAAGGGAACCAGACTGCAGCGGCTACAGCGTTTCAATGGAGCTATGCAGGATTCTTCCACACCGATCAAAATGTCGGAGATCAGCCTGATCCTGCAGACATTGAAGATGGCACATATCAGAATGCGGATGGTTCTATCTTTGACGGTGCTTACATCCGTACGAATGCGGCAGATACCAAGGTCTTGAATCTGTCGGAAGGTACGTTGGTCAAACTCCCGATTCCGGAACATGCGCAACGCGTTTATATCGCTGTTCCGAACACGTTGACTGTGTCCAGCATTAAGTCGGAGACTACGCAATACAATTATTTGACCGCATTCATTCAGGCCGAACTATCGGTACCGATTGCCGGAAATACAAAAACAGTGCCGTACCGTGTATATTTATATCAAGCGCTGGCTTCGCTGTCTGCGGATACCTTTTTAGTTCAACTGTAAATGAGGCGTTACAATGGCAGATAAGTACATATCAACATTGATCGGATTTCGGCGGGTTGACAATGAACCGTTGGAAGCCAATGTTGTTTTCGATTCCCTGGCAGCAGCCAGTACGTACGCCGCGTCAGATAAAACCGCATATGCGGGACAGACGGTATCCGTAAAGGGAGATGACGGCAAATATCAGTTGTATCAGCTGCAACCGGGATCTGGTAGTCAGCTGGTACTGGAAGTGATCGGCAGCTCTGGTGGAGGCGGCACTGTTCAAGTTCAGGCCGACTGGGCGGAGACCGACAGCTCCAAGTTGAGCTTTATTCGGAATAAACCGGAGCTGCCGGATACGGAAGATACCACATGGGTGAAAAATACCCGTAATAATATTCAGACGGAAGTTGTCGGTGATGACCCAAATCAGCAGTATAAAACTACAATCAATGCCGCTGCCATTACGGTAACAGCTGTAGATCCGGCAGACGACACGGAAAAACAAATGCCGGTACTGACTGAAGCGGATCAGCTGTATCAAACACCGGCTGGAGAAACCACCGTGAAGACAACGGTCGGAGATATTAAAGCCGGCGTTACTAATATTGATAAACAGTCATTTCAAGAACTGTTTACCCAGATGTTTTATCCGTACAGTCCACCGAAATTCGGATCATTCACAATCGCTGGAGTGTCCACACAGTTGGAAGTCGGTGCGACTATGCCTGCAAATCCGCGATTTACATGGTCGATTACAAATCCTGGCAATGTGAAGGCGGGCTCACTGTCGATTCAACAGGTTACACCGGAAGCTGTGACAGTTGTGGAGAATTATGATCCGTTTGCGAATTCTTACACAGCGACTGCAGATGCGGTTACACACAATGGAACCGCAACACATACATGGCGTATTCGTGCGATTAACACAAAAGATAACGCATATACGGCAGATTTTACTGTAAAGTGGCTGCAGAAATATTGGTACGGTATCGATGCGAATGATGCGACCGAAAATCCGGATCCGTCCACAATCGGGACAACGTATCAGAACGCAGATGGCTCCGCGTTCGATTCTGCGTTTATCCGTACGAAAACAGGCGCGTTTATTACATCGACAAGCCGTATTTCGTTTGCATTGACGCTGCAGACTGGAACGCGCAGAATCTACATCGCAGTTCCAACTACATTGAAATTGGCTTCCGTCATTCCGGCTGGAGGCAGTACGCACTATGAAGGTGCTTTTGTAGAAGGATCGTTGTTGATGGCGGGTGCGACGGAAGCAGCTTCACAGACATACCGCGTATATCTGTATCAGGCAGCAAAAGCGCTGACTCCGGAGACATGGAACGTGACGATCGAACAAGCATAAACGGAGATCAACGATGGCGGAAAAAAGTTATGTGACAATACCGGTAGGTATGGAACGCGTCGATGCACTTCCATACGAGAAAAACACACGATTTCTGACGTATGAGGAGGCGGAACAGTACGCAACGACAGATCCGACTGCCTACAGCGGTCAGATTTTAATGGTAAAGGGGGACGGCAACAACTGGTACACGTATCAGATCCAGGAGGATAAAACACTGGTAAATCGTGGACTGGTTCGCACGAAATATTTCACGCCGGATCAGATACAGAATGGAAAACTCCACATCAAAATGGATCTGGTTCCGAGCGGTATTATGTCTCCCGGCAACGTGTATTTCGGAATTGTTCCAGATGGAATCGATGAAACTGGTGCGTACATTTTGGATGTCACCGGATTCGATATTCAGGGCATATGGAAAGTAGTAATCTAACAACGTGAGGTATTGTCATGGCAAATGGTATCCAACTTTCTGCTCGTATGGTTCTGGCGACAGAACCGATCTCCGTCGTACAGAGTGCGACAACAGGTGCGATTACAATCGCAGTGGCGTATGACAACGCCACAATCGTAAAATCTGCTGACAATAAACTGAAAGTCGGCGCAGTTACCATTGCGCAGGTCACAGATCTGCAAACGACCATCAACGGACTGAACACCCGAATCGACGCGCTGGAATCCGGCTCCGTAGATCTGAGCAACTATACAGGTGCAAAGATCAAGATGACCGCAACCGGTGCTGACGGTATTGAGCTCGCTGCAGGTTCCGCCGGTCCTGTAAAACTGAGCGGCACGGCACTGACATTCAATGACCTGGAAGTGCTGACTGTAAATGGCTCCGGGTTCTTGGACACTGCAAAGCTCCAGCTCTCCGCGACAGGTGGTCTGTCCGCCGCATCGGACGGGCTGAAAGTAAATACCGGAACCGGGTTGACAATGTCTGGCAACAATGTCGCATTGGCGGTGGCAACCGCAGACGCCATCGGTGGTGTGAAGGTGGCGGATGCCGCGACATCCGGGCTGACGCTCGATGGTTCCGGAAACCTCGCGGTCGATACGATGCAGTTCATCAAAGCATCGGAAAAGGGCGTTGCCAATGGTGTTCCGACACTGAACGATCAGGGTACCATCCCCCGTTCGCAGATCGGATCGATCAGCGTTCAGGAACGGTGGGAAGCTACCGTAAACGCGGCAGACGGTGTTATCTCTCTGACTGCTGGGCAGGCCATCACAGACCCGGCGGACATCGACATCTTCGACGTTATTCTGCTGCAGGCAGAACTGGTGCTTGACGGTGAAACATATCCAACGGGTACGCCGTTCCGCCGCTACAAGAAGACCGACAACACCATCGCAGACTATGCGGTAGTTGCAACAGATATTCAGGCGGCGTCGGCAACTGATGTTACCGAGGGAACCAGCGAGGCGCTGTACATTACACCGAAGGCGCTGGCAGACTCGGCACCGACATTTGACGGTTCCAACATCACCAACATTTCCGGTGCGAACATCGACAAGGCGACTACCTCGGCAACCGGTGTCGTGCAGATCGGATCCAATATCAACGTCGCAGACGGTGTGATCAGTGTCCCTGTCGCCGCTGCTGGTACAAAGGGTGTTGTGGAAGCCGGGACCAACATCACCAATACCGCAGGCGTGCTCAGCGTCCCTGCGGCCAGTGCTTCCGTGGCCGGTGTCGTGCAGATCGGTACTGCACCGGGACAGGCAGTCGTTGTGCAGGACACCAATACAATCCTGCCCGCTGTGCTGCCGGCTGCTGCCGAGACTGCACTCGGCGGTGTGAAAGTTGCCGCTGACTCGGCAATCAGCAATACAGCCGGTGCTCTGGATGTGAAGCTCGGCACCGGATTGAAGAAAGATACCGGCAGCTCTGCGATTATCGCGGATATCGATGCCCTTGCCACTTCGCTTGTGAAGAAACAAGCGCCGATTACGTTGTCTTCGTCCAATTTCACGGGCGGAAAGGTTACGGTGACCGCGACACAGATTCCATACGGTGTCCACAAGATCACAGCTCCGTATACCGTGTTGCCGGTGGCGGCGGATCGTACCGCGACAGAAAACCAGTATGTGCTGGATTTGACCGGTAACACTGCGGTTACTGTGGATGATTGGGAAGTGATCTTCTAATCGCATCCACATCGTAAACTGTCACAGAGAGTGCTACTTTATAATAAAAAGTGACACTCTTTTTATTATCGAGGGTTAAGTATGGCAGGCGATTCCATATTGATCAGACGTAAAGACGTCATTGCCGGGAAGGGCATTGCGATTGAACCGTCCGGTGTATCCGCAGCGATTCGTATCATCAACACGGAAGTGGACTCGGAGCGGTTGCTTCCTGTGAATCCCGCAGTTAATGATATTCCGATTTATAAGCAGATGGACGCGGAGGGCAACGGTGAAGATGTAAAACTGTTGATCCAATCCCCGGCAACTGCAAGTCAGGTAGCGGATACTGCTGCCGGTGTCGTGACGCATGCGGCTGTTACAGCGCACGGATCGCTTGGTGTTGATGATCGCGGATTGCTGTTCGATGGAAACACCTATCTGGAAATCGATAAGAACAATGTACAATCCGTACTGACCGGCAGCAATCCGTGGTGTTTTGACCTGTATATCACAGGATCTGAGGAAGTCACATCATCGTATGTACAAATCGGATCGCTGTTCACAGACAACAACGACTACGTAATCAACTGGGGTATGATTGATGGCAAGGTCAATGCGGTCAACATTCCGGCATGGGGAACGATTGAAGGATTCACCGCAGGAGAACCGCACCTGTTGACAATTGAGCACTATATCAATGCAGGAGCGTCTACGATCGCACTGTATTGTGACAATGTGCGTCGTTCTGTGATCAGCAATGTCATCCTGCCTACAGTAAATGAAAATCTGTGGATCGGAAAAGGTCCGGTCGGTTATTTCAAAGGTTGGCTGGATTATATTCGTATTAGAAACACTGCACCTTATCAGTCATCCACCATCACACCGGATCCAACCCCCTACTTGGCTGCTGGGGAGCGATGGACCGTTATCAATTTGTCCGAAATTGAGGGAGGTGGCGGTACTACACCGACTGACGTTGACTGGAACGATATTCAGAATAAGCCGTCCACATTCCCGCCGTCCGCACACACTCATATCATCAGTGATGTGACAGGGTTGTCAGATGTTGCTGTAAAAGCTCACACGCATGAAAATAAAATAACACTCGATAAGTTCGGCGAAGTAAACAACAAGCCGACATTCAATGGTGAAGAGATCGGAAGCGGCGTATCCAGCTGGAATGACCTGGAAGACAAACCAACGACCTTTCCGCCATCGGAACATACGCATCAAATCGCCGATGTGTCCGGTCTGCAGGATGCACTGGACTCCAAGGTATCTTCCGTGAACGGACAGACAGGTACTGTCACGATTCCGAATGCATCCGCGACAGAAGCCGGCCTGATGTCTGCAGCAGACAAATCAAAGCTCGATGGAATCGATACGACCGGGTCTACCGGAGACATGCTGAAGTCGGTTTACGATACGAATAACGACGGCATTGTCGATCATGCAGCGGTCGCCGACGCCATCGGAACTGCGACGGCAACACAGGTAGAAACAGCCGTTTCCCAGTCACATACGCACGAAAATAAAACGACGTTGGATAAACTCGGAGAAACGGACGGAGCACTGACGTATGACGGCGTTGCTGTTGGAGGTGGTGGGAGCGGTGCGTCATCATTGGCGGATCTGTCCGATACTGCGAACATTGCGGAAGCGACCGACAATCAAGTCTTGACGTACAATGCGACCAGCGGGAAATGGGAACCTGCAGATGCAGCCAGCATCGACGCACGAGACAGCATTCAGTTTACAGCTTCCGACTTGACTGAAGGAAATAAACTGGTGGTTTCCAATACCACAGTCGGAAGTCTTGCAATACTGGATGAGAATCTGAAACAAGTTCAACCTGATCTACAGCAGGTAGCCGGCAACGTAGAGGTCGATTTCACTGGTTGGACGATATCCGGGACATGGACTGTGGTGTTTGTCCAAGGCAGCGGCAGCGGTACAGGAGGAGCTACCGGATCTGTCAGCTGGACGGATCTGATCGGAAAACCCAGTACATTCCCACCGTCTGCACATACACAAGATCAGAGTACCATCAACGGACTTACGGATGCGCTGGCAGCAAAGTTGACGACACCTGCCGGTGGTACGACTGGACAGGTGCTGACAAAGACAGCAGATAGCGCCACGTGGTCGAATCCTGCTGGCGATATGCTGAAATCCGAATATGATGCGGATGACGACGGTACGGTAGACAATGCGAATTTGGCTTTGTTCGCACAGAATGTCGGGACCAGCCCTGAGAACAGCAAATCATACAGCCAAGTTTCATCTGCGGTGGAGCTGATGCACGAACACAGCAATATGAGCGTGTTGAATGGCATCGGCGTATCTTCGGATCAACTGACATATAACGGCAGTGCCGTTGGTGGCGCTCCCAGTTGGAACAACGTAACGGATAAACCAGATTCGTTCCCGCCGTCTGCACATACGCATGCGATTGCGGATGTGACGGGACTGAGCGATGCACTGGAAGCGGCGGGCACTGTGAAAAGCGTAAACGGAAACAATCCGAACGCGTCGGGCGCTGTTACAATCCCAACTGCAACGACATCGGCAGCTGGTTTGATGTCTGCTTCCGATAAAACAAAGCTGAATGGATTAAGTACAACTGCAGGTACCGTGACATCTGTAAATGGGATAGAACCCGACAGCGCAGGGGCTGTTACACTATATACCAGAACAGTTGCGTCAAATGAGAACGTGAATAGCGTAGACACGCCCGGAACCTATTACGTAGACCCAGGCGCAGGCGGATTGCCGTCTAACGACACGGCAGGCGGCGATTACATGATGACTGTAATATGTTATAAGCCTAACGGAATTGTAGTCCAGGTCCTTAATGCGTTATATAATCCGAATGTTCAGTACATGCGATCACGACGAGGAAGCAGTGCATCCTGGGGGGCGTGGAGTTCTCCGTTGGACGCAATCCAAGGATATACGGATTTAACAACAAATTATATGAGTTGTTGGACATGGGGAGGTGTATCAAACGGTACTCCACCGGGTGCGAGCAGCAGCGATCAAATGTTGATTGCACGATTGAATACAGTAAACGGCAGTACATATATTCAACTGGCGTTTGACTACACGAACGGTAGCATTTATATGCGACGTCACACATCAGATACGTGGATGTCAATGGGTGTGAACGGTATGTACACGATGGGCGGTTCGGTCGATATGTCCGCCAATGCCGCCGAATCCGAAAATATCACCAAAACATTGCAGATCATATCCATATCATCCGTGGTTGCCACCATTGATTTTACTGGTTCAACAGTCAATTGGAATGAACTAACGAGCGCTCCTGTAGTCTACGTAAGCCATAATACATTTGCACACAACGCGGGAAGCAGTACCGGTACGCTTACATTACGTTTCAGGGTTATAAATCCACCGGCAAAAGCGTATAAAATAAATTGGATGTTAACAGGGACTTTTACGGAGTGACTTATAAATGAGACAACATCTTCAATTTCCAGATGGATCGATACCCCCGAAAACAGTGAACGGCGTCAGCCCTGATGCCGAAGGCAATATCGAACTGTCGATTGGTGAAGGCAACGTCACCAGTGTAAACGGAAATTTGCCGGACGATTCCGGAGCTGTGACAATACCGGATGCGACGACCGCTACGTCTGGTTTGATGTCTGCTTCCGATAAGACAAAACTGGAAAACACGGCGTCCAAAACGGATCTCGAAGCTCTGTCATTCGGCGAGTGGATCTCATTCACGCCGTCTGGCACCGTCGTTATTACACATAATTTTAATGACGCTGATGCACCCGGCGTGTTGCAACTTCGTGACGATGCCGGACGCCCTTACACGCTGGATCGCCGTATTCAGTACAGTGACAATTTGATCAGTATCAACTATGCCGGATTGGAACTGACAGGACTTCATAAGGTTCGATTCTTTCGATCCGCGACATCTATGATCGATCGGACGATGCCCGCTGGAGCGACTGCTCTGTATGAAGACTACACCGGTGGCACGTGGCTGGATAGTACCGGTGGCGGGCATGATTTGAACGCGGCGGGTACGATTACTGCGAGCAACGGAGGTGCTGTATTCGACAGCTCCGATGACCTGTTTACACCGGCAACCGCATGGGATATGACGACCGGTGCATATACGATTTCACTCGTCATGCAGGCATCCAAGACAAATTCCGTGTTTCTCGGTATCAGCGGAGACGTACAATACGGATATTACAACAGCAACTTTATCGCCGGGGCAAATTCCATTACTACCAACTATGTGTCATTATCCACTGTGTCGGAATCGACTCTGGTGCACTGGCTGATCGTTCGGAACGGAAGTACCACGGAATACTATCTGAACGGCACGAAGCTGGATTCGGCAGGTACCGATTATTACAGTAACACACCAACGGATGGATTGGGACACGTAGACAGCAGATATCCGTTCAATGGAACCGTATATCACCTTGCTTTATACAATACCGTGCTGAATACCGAACAGCTGCTCCAGTGCTGGAGTTATGTGTCTGACAAATACAACCTGTGAGAATACTATGAGCGATCAATTAAATCCAGTGATTGTGGAGAATAACGGTAAACTGTTCCATGTAGACGATACCGGAACACGGTTACCGTTGGTGGACGAAACTCGACTGCTTCCAGACCTCGATTCTGTTTCAGCGGATAAAAATGGGCATTTTGTAGAATTCAAAGCCGCTGCCACAGGAACAGACGCGCATACACAATTGTATTGTCCATTTGACGCAGATTTTACCGATCATTCCAGCTATGCGCGAACCGTAACGCATGACACAAGTCGCGCAGGTCTGTCGATTTCACTGGAACGCAATAAGTTTGGAACCGGCTCCCTGCAGGGGACTGGATACACGACTGCGGGGGCTGTCTATGTGCAGATGCCGACGCCCATCGGTGCTGCGGATTTTACGATTCATACATGGATTTATGTTACTTCTGCTGCTAGCAAGTTTGGCATTTTTTCGACCTACGGTGAAGCTGGATCAGGCACGGGAACTCCAGGTTATGGCGTAGGCGGGCTTGCGTGCTGGATCGACACAGATGGTACGTTGAAGCTGTACAAAGCATCAGCCCATTTCAGCAGCTATTGGTATGATGCCGATAGCAATAATAAGCTGGCAGAAGCAGCGATGCCTTCAGACTATCTGAACCGCTGGGTGCATATCGCGGTTGCGCGATCGGGAAATATCTGGAGGTTGTTCGCTGACGGCAGCTTGCTCAACTCGAATAGCAAAGAGTTCAATGCCACGCAGCCCTATTTGCGGATTGGTTCTGCCGACTCCCTGGCTACCGCCTATGGAAACATCGATGAGTTTATCGTACTGGATTACGCCAAGTGGACTACTGATTTCGAGCCTCCGACGCAGCCCGCGACGACACTGACCAAAAGCTATGAAGTCAGCGACAAAACCCCTGTGACAACAGATAGCCCCCGGCTGTTACCGGATCCGTCTGCGTACGGGCAAAATAACAACGGATGGCGCGTAGGGCTACAAGTACGCGGCATTGAGGATCGGGATGATTTTCTGTGCCTGTACCCCCTGAATGAAATCGTACAGGGTCTTCCGCTTGATGCCACCGGGAAAACGACGGCCACAAATCAGGGCGTTGCGTTAGAGCTGGTAGAGGATGCACATGCATTTGAGGGCAAGGCGGTACGCCGCTCTTCTTCACAAAACAGCTCGATTGCTAACAAATTGGTAATTCCGATGCCGTCGATCAGCGGACCTTTTACAGTGGATATTCGATTTAAAGCTGGAAAAGGATCCAGTGGCGTTGGAGGTACTGGAACAACGTACTGGCTTGCGGGTGTAGCTGTAACTACACCAGCAGGTAGTCTGGGCTACCACTGTGGAGATGTATCACCATTTCGTGCAGTAAATTTTAGCGCCCTTGGATATAGCGCCGACTCACATGGCCTGCCTTGGAAAGTGTTCGAAAATCAAGGCTGGTATTGGTTCCGTATGTGTCGGAATGATACCGCGATGTATGTATTCATGAACGGTGAGAAGATAAACGCTACAACGAGTTCCGATGCGTTGATCACCATTCCGGCAGGAAACTGGACGATTTTACCTTCAAATATGGACTCCGATGTTCTAATTGATGAAGTAAGAATCACAAACACGTGCGAATCCATCGATAATTATGCAGTTCCTACAGAATCATTTGGATCCATTGAACGTTCATGGGAACTGTATAAACCAATCGATGAGACAAGGCTGAATCCTGCGCTTTCGTCCGTATCTTCGGATAAAAGCGGACATCCGGTTATATTCGACTATAAAACCGGTATCGACGCCGCGACGCTGTGTTTGCTTCATTTGGATGAAGCGAGCTGGACCGATGCTACCGGAAAGAATACACCGACACAGCACGGATCTGTCGCAAACGTGTCTAGCAGCGGATACTTTGACAAAGCGCTTGATCTAAGCAGGAATTTGTCGTCCGGAAGTCTCAGCTGGCTTACAATTCCGTGGGTTTCAGCCTACAACGTCAATACGTGGACCATGGAGTTTTTTGCCAAGCCGACCAAATCGCTTGTGAACTTCATGTTTCTGTCATTCGGAAACTCGCAAGGCTCCTATTTTACCCTAGGGTCTCAGAGTCTTGGGAACCTTTATATGGGCAACGGTTCCGGTACTTATACAGCGGATTATACATTCAATTTGAACACATGGTACTGGATTGTGATCCAGTATGACGGAAGTGCCGTTAAAGTATATGTGGATACACAGTTGGTGTTGCAGGGTAATTTTACACCGAATTTCATCAACCAAGATCTGCAGCTCGGCAACCTCAATCTGGTCAACAATCAGGACAACACCTTTGTCGGATTGATTGACGAATTCCGTTGGTCCAGCGGTATTCGATATTTGAACGGTGTGATGACGATTCCGACGCAACCGTTTGGATCTCCTACTGTCCAGTATAAAGTTTCAGAAGAACCATATGCAACGGAACAGACTGTCACGGATTTGACCGGCACTGTTACCGCGCTGACGACACGTGTGACGGAAGATGAAAAATGGCTGCTTCCCACCACTGCAGCAGATAATCAGCTGGTCCAGTATCGACAGTCGTCTGGAAAGTGGGTGGCGATACCAACAACCGATATCATCACAGAAGAGCAGCTGGGTAAAATCGACAGCCTGGAATTTGCGGACAGTCTGACGTTCACTGCGGATGAACTGGATGATCAGTATGTCTTTACAGCGAACGCAGATGCTGCGGGTATACCGTACGGTGCGATCGTACAGTTGGTGGACAGTACGACAGGAGCTGTTCTGACGAATGCAGACGGTGTTACCATCGAATGGACATCCGCAGGTGAATTGCGAATCGACTTCTCGGCTTATTATCAGGCAGTTGTCTATGGGGAGTCCACCTCTTCTTCCAGCAGCGATTCATCTGAATCTTCGTCCTCGTCATCGGAATCATCCAGTTCTAGTTCTAGTTCTAGTTCTAGTTCTAGTTCTAGTTCTTCCTCTACGCCGAGTAATACAGAAACACTGGCATTGTTTCATTTTAACAGCAGCAAAGGTCCTGGCTGGACTGAATCCAATATTATTCCAACCAATGAAACCGGAAACGGTGTGTTCGGTGAACGCAGCAAGCAAACAGAAGAACTTCCAACGTTTACAATAAGCGCATCACCCGCACATTTTGAAAATACTGTACTTGAAACAAACTTGCATCGTGGTTACTTCACTACTTATCTCTGGTGGTTGGAACCTTTTAAAACTATAACAGAATGTGATACAACAGGTGCAACAGGATACACGCTAGAGTATTTTGTACGTTCGCCATATCAAATAAAAGCGGCAGGAGGCCCATTGTTATATATCACGGATAGTAGTAGCCATCAATTCAGATTTGATCTAGTGTCCAGTAATGGCACTGACTATAGTGATGTAATACCGCGCGTGTGGTATATAGACGCCGATCTATCGTTTGATACTAATTATATAGAAAAAGCAGAGCCGTATACAATACAGATAGAGGCAAATCAATATGTACATATTGCCTTCGTACTAGAATCTGACTATACATTCCGCTTCTTTGTCAATGGTGTAAAACAAGTAGAATTTCTCCCGACTGAATGGATCACTGCCGGAAAACAATTGCCCGATACCCTGTTGTCGGGATCATCCACGAACATACAGGGCGGTATAACAGGTATAGGTCCATCGGAAATAGACGTGACAGTATACCTGGATGAACTTCGCTTGTCAGGTATCGCCCGATATCAGGATAATTTCACACCACCAACTGCACCTTTTACACTGGAGAATGCGGTTCAAACACTCTCTACAACAATAGAAGCCGCAGAACCTGTTGCACTGACAACGGACATAACAGGTTCGTTTGAAGTAAAGTTCGCAGGGAACTTCGTCAGCAATGCTGCAACAACAGGCGGTGGTACGGCAAAAGCAATCGCGTATCCATTGCTGTTGAAAATGGATCCGTACGATAAACCGATGCACTTGGAGATTCAATATTCCAAGGATGCCGGCTATGCGACTACGACAACGTTAATCAACACAAAAACAACAGCATCGGATCGCGTGTATGTGATGGGAGATGGCGGTACGGCATTTGAACAGTGTCCCGAGACCGGTTTCGCACCCGAAGTATTCAGCAATGCACCGATCATGGTGAATATGGCGAAGTTGGGAACACTCGATGGCTTTTACTACATCAGGTATCGATGGTTGTCCAATACGTCGGATACCAGTGTATCAGATTGGTATCGCACCGTGTACCCTGCATATACCGATGTTAGTTTTTAATTGTAACATCCCATATGTGTATTCCGTCAACTATAAACTGACGGAATACACGGAACACAAAAAAGAGGTGTACTATGTATAAGCTGTGTATTATCGCGGTTGCATCCGTTGTGCTGTTAACAGGCTGTGCAATTTCTCGGAGCACTATTACCGAATATGACGCGGAAACAGGAGCGGTGATTAAAAAGACCGAAAGCTCCGAAAGTCTGATCAAAACGGTTACAGAGTCCACAAAGAATAAGACCGTTATTGTATGGGAAGATGGATGGGCCGGTTATATTTCCGTCAGTCCAGGTACGACGGAAGATCCCTCTCCGCATGGTAAAATCTTCGTTGGTAAAGTTAACAAAGGAGCGCTTTCTATTCTGCCGAATCAACAGGGTCTGACCGCTATCCCAGGCATTGTACGGGCGACGAAGAGCGATATCTCAGCAGATCTGACGGGTTTCAGCGCTAAAAGTTCTGAAGCTCGGTCGATAAATGAAACGAACACTGTCAGCGAATAACAGCTGCGGGACTATAAAGAGCAAAAAGGAGATTGATCCAGTATGAAACACACATTCAAACATATCCTGGCGACACTGGTTACTCTGTGTATGGTCGGTGTTGGGACAGCCAGCGCCTGCTGGTTCTCTGAGGATAACTTCAACGGCAATTACATCGCATTCCTGAGCGGCGACGCGGTACACTATAAACCGACGACGTTGCTGTCACAGGCAACCTATTACAACGGAATGACGGTTGATATGCCATTTACGGTGTATGTTAAAGTGGCACCTCGGTTTGAATCATCCGGACCACGTAACATCACAATCGCAGAACTTCAGTATAAAGTCGTTCCAAATGGTGCATGGACTACCGTAAAACGGTTGCAGAATGTGAGCTGGGAAATGAACTTCAACAACCCGGTTTCTCTCTTCGGCAAGAATACGATCAATCTGACAGACATCGCAGCCGGCACAAAAATCGCAATCCGACTGTATCTGACCGATGGTATCTATGAAACCGGTGATCTTGGAACGGATCTGGATGTCACAACGATCCCGGAAACCGCTTCAGCCAGCAATACGGATCAGGTGAATTACGCGGGCGGATGGTCCGCACCGTTTGTGATGTATGTCACGTATTCCGGAAAAACAAGACCACATCGTAATTAAGGCTGTCGTCTATGAAACGTATTTTGTTTATACTGTGTACAGGGATCAGCGCGTGCTGCGCGGATATTGTACTTCCTCCGTATGTGGGAGACGGACGCATCCTAACAACAAGTAAGGACGTTCCTTCTGTAGAGCAAGATGTCTTGAAACTGGAACCGGCGTCGATCCCCTATACCGCGCTGCAACGACAGGAACTCCCAGCATCCGCTGCGATCGTACACACCGCAATCGCAACTTCTTCCGATATTCCGAAAGCAGATCAGATTCAAACAATACAGCAGCTCGAAACACAACCCATTCAACTTTCTGAAATTGTGACAGACTCGATCAAGGACCGTCTTGCAATCGGTGCGGAGTTCGTTCGTAACGTACGGAAGAAAATCATCGATCAGTACAGCCTTTCGAATGATCCGTCCCTCTTTCGGGAAAATCGGAACATTCTGGAGAAGTGGATGGACATCTATGAACAGGATTGGCCGTGCACAGCTGTCGGTATGATTCCTACGGATGTGCGGATGATTGCAGAAGTACAGCTTCCTCGCAATAAAGATCAGGCAGTGCTGTTGTATGATAACCTGATGTTGAGAAAACAGGAAGGATACAACGCCGTGTTGCTGACCTTCGCGGGAACGGAAAGTTCCGATTATCTGATGGCATTGGCCCTTTATCTGAAGGATATGGGATTCAGTGTCTGGTTTGCATTCGGTGGTCCAGAATCAATTAAAGCTCCCGTGTACATTGATCCGGATCAGTATATGGATTATCTACTGAAGTTGGCAGCTGTCTGCGATGGGTTCATCAGTCATTGGCGACGGACATCGTCGCACTTGCTGATTCAAGATCAACAGTTCATGGATTTTACAGCGGCTATGATTCACAGCGTAAACCCATCGATGCCGATTCTCGGAGAGCTGTTCTTCGGTCCAACTGCGATGAATGCGAAACGCCTGGACTGGGTGGTACAAGTTCCTGGAAGCAGGCTGGACGGACAGGTTCCGCACCTGATCCCACGGAAAGCCACATGTGCCGGCGGATATGTCATCACAAATCTCAGTACAGCCAATGTAAACGTAAAAAGCGTACTTTCTACACTCTTGGCGGCATTTCGCGGTTCCAATTATGTCGTAATCACAGGACCGCGTGTATATTATTTGACGAACGGAACATCCGGTACGACATATGAAGAAGATCGGGCAACAATCGTCGCGCTGGAGCAACGATGGAAAGCCGCCGGTATCGCAGGAACAATTACGCTGCACGGCGACGGTTCAGAAGGTACGGACAACATGTCCTTATACAAAAACCCAAAACACATAAAGAAGGTACAACAATGAAACATGTCATGTTTGCGATTGCATTAATCGCCGGGATGTTGGCAACAGGAGCCGCAATCGAGATCAGCGAAGCCGATATCCTGAGCGGTGATATTCGGAAATCTCCGCTGCTGATTTGCCGTAACAGCGAGGCTGACGTATATGCTGAAACTCTGACTGCAGTGAAGCCTACGGTCAAAAGTAAAGGTGATTTCCGCGTGAAGGTTTATTACGCTACGGCTGCTGCTGTTCAATACGGTTATGCGAATCCTTCCTGTGCGTATGCTGATATACTGTCCGTGTATCAGAAAGAACTTGCGGATCTCGGTGTGGCTACCGATGCGAATATCGCGCAGGCTCACAGTATGTTGCTCGTGAATCCGTGGGTCAACAAGATAAAGAGCACAGATTGGATGGAAGCTGCCATTAAAGCGGGTGAGGGCAAGCAGGCTGCTGCATTCGAACGCGCGCAACTGATGTGGCATCTGAATTATTCGGTTGAAGATCTTGAAAAGGCATACGCTGCAACGGGACACAACAGCGCAGCAATTCAGTCGATTTTGCTGGGTATTTACTGTGACAACGGTGTGGCGGACAAGGCATCGAGGACATTTTTCCAGTTGGCGCTTAGCGGAAAGTTGACCAGCAATACCGCATTGGCACAATTTGACCGCGTGTATCCGCTGATTCTGGCAGAATCGACGGACAATGCGGTTCTTGCCAAGAAGCTGGAGATGATTGTCCGTATTTATACCGTGAAGTATCGTGCGTGGGAAGCGCAAAATCCAAAGCAGGATGCAACGAACAATCCCTGGCACATGTTCATCAACAGCGTACAGGATCAGATCAACGGATTGACCGGTAAGTAACGGTTCACATTGCATCACATAAAAGCAGGAAACAGGGTAGGCAGTTCGTCTACCCTGTTTTATATTATAACAATGAAGAGATAACGATTACCATAGGATGAATCGGCATGCCAGATCTTACATTAACACTGATTGGATCGCAGTTGGTTTCACCAGATCAACGTACACGGCTGTATTGGGGGTCTGACAACGCGTTGTATCGGAATACAGGAACGACATTTGCTCCGGAGAAAGTGACAGGGTCTACGGAAGCGGATCCCGTGACTGTTACCGGTGGTACTGGGATTGACGTGACAAGCACCGGCGCTGTATACACGGTGGCAATCGACTCCACTGTCGTGACAAACATTACGGCAAGCAGTCCGCTCTCCGCTTCCAGAAATGGGAATCAGGTAACGTTGAGCCTGAACACCTCCAACCTTGTGTCCAGTGTACAAGTCAGTGGTGGATTGTTGACGAGATCGACGTCGGGATCAACGACAACGATCGGACTGACCACAGATGCAATTGGTATTACACTGACCGGCAACAACGGTGTTACCGTCACAAAAAATGCGTGGAACAGTTTTACGATCACAGGACCAGACATCAGCAGCGGAACGACCGTGGCTGCAGGAACCGGTATTAGTGTCAGTGGGTCCGCATCTTCTGGATACACAGTATCGTTGGACGGCGATTTAATCGGCACGGCCGGTTCTACATTTTTTATTTATAAAGACCAATTGGTGGTGAATGGAAGAAATGCGGTGTTGCAGGATACAAAAATGAATGTAGCAGCCAGCAATAACACGATTTCATTGAACGGCAGCAACGCACAAGTTTTCATATTAGATCCGATCTCTGCGAATAGTTACACAATAGTCACCTCCAATATTCCGGAGAATACCGCGATTGTGCTGATTTTCACTTATGTGTCAGGTGCTACAATGGCTTTTGCCGGCAACGTCATCACAGATGATTTATCCGATGGTGTTGTGTACGCGATGACGTTTATGAACACAGATGATACGGTATATGCGACGATGCCGGTTAAACTGATCTCCTGATATGAATATCTCACAAAACAAGCTACTGCGTGGTGCGGAACGCCGGAAATTGTCCAACCAGTTAATACTGGAGTATGGGCTTACCGGTACATCGGAAGTCGCTACAGCACGGACTGCCGGACCATTTGATGTTGGCTCCGCATTTTGGAGTTGCGCAAAAAGCTGGGGTGACTTCGTTGTCGTAAATCAAACACGTGTATTCAAGTACAACAATACGTCTGTGATAGAAGTCCCGACCATTACACCTATACCGGTTCAAAACGGAATTGTGGGGGTAGAAGATGCAAATTGGATTTATTACATCGCAGCAGACGGTTATACCTATGTAGGAGCACCGAAGAACACATCAAAGGACTCTTACAACATCACAAAGTTGACCGCGACCGCAGGCTCTTCTGAGATTGTGGGTGTGGGACAGGATCTTACGCAGTATGGACACAGCTATGTAAAAGCAGCTGACGGTATCTATAGATTGAGAGGAACAGCAGCTTATAAACTATCGTTCACACAGATGCCGTCTTGGCACACATATACGGAGATCAACAATCAAAACAATGGCACCGCCGCATTGACCACAGATCAGCTGGGTGCATACATTATGAACAATGCAATTACGTCGTTGACTCCGAATCAAACGCCGACTGGAACGTTGATTGATACGTCGCCTAGCACCAGAACATTTCAAGGAGATATCATCAGCCAGGGCATTATGTACTGCTACCAAACGACAGACAGCAGCGCTCCGTATGTTATCTGGGATGTCGATGTGTATTCATCGAACACGCTGTACCTACGGCAATTGTGTACGAGTCAGACAAAACCAAAGCTGCTTCCCGGACGAATGGTGGTTCGAAATAGCGCCGTTTACTACTATCATCCGGACGGCACGGAACAAGCGTTGAACATTTACGGCGTAGAAACTGTCGGAATTACGTCAGACAACAATTGTTTGAGTGGTACAATCTACGTGTTGACAGGTCGTAATGAGCTATATCGAATCGTATATGCAGATGAATCAAATCCACCGTCCATCATCAGAACTGTGGGATATACAAAAAACGGTGTGTATGTTGATCTAGCCGGACCATTCGCCGTAAAACAACTGTATGAAGGATATGAATTATGAAAATTGCGTATGCGTTCAATTATCACAATCAAAACGAGTATCTCACACAATGGGAATTGCCCGACAATGAACCGCTGGAGCCTTGGATGACGGAAGTCCCGTACCCGGAAACCGGACAAGAGCACCACTGCTGGTGCTTTAATACGGAGACACAGTCTTGGGATCATGAAATAGAAGACTACCGAGGTCTGCATGCATACTGGAAAAAAGATTCCAGGGAAACGGTCGTAAAAGCACTCCCAGGCCCTCTACCAGTTGATTATATTCTGCAGGAACCACCAGATTTCGAACAGCAGTATTATTATGACGACGACACAGCATCTTGGGTGTTGTATCAATCGCCCGCAACAGAGCTTACATTCGAAGAGAAGAAATCGCTGGTAAAACAGCGCTGCTGGGAGCAGTGCAAAAATTACATGAATCAGTATATCTCGGACGACATACTGCCTACAATTCATGCAGCAGCAAAGAGCGGAGGACCAAAAGGCATTGCGCTACAGAAATGGGTGCAGGAGTTTTGGTATCCGTTCTATTATAAGCATGCTGCTGCAATCAATCAAATTGAAGATGAAACCGGACTGCAGGAATGGTCCATTGACGTTGCTGTATACGGAGAGCCTCCATATTCCATTCTGGAAGTAAATGAAGAGTTGTATCAGCGATCAACTGCACAGCAGACACTGCAGGCGCTGTGGATCGATCAAACCATGACGGCAATTCCGTTGAATGATGATGATACGGTACGGAAAGTATCCAGTATGGCAGATCAATGGCAGGCGGGGCAGCATTATAAGCAGGGAAAGATCTTGTGGCACGAAAACGCGCTGTACCGTGTCATACAAGACGTAGATGCATTAGAACATCAAGCTCCCGGTACAGAGGGAATGTTGGCGATCTATCGTCCGATCGACTTGGATCACGGCGGTACGCTGGAAGATCCAACACCCTTTACATACGGACAAGATGTACAACATGGGAAGTATTACAGTTATGAGGGTGTCATTTATCGGGCACTTGCGGACATGCCGGCATGTGTATACTATCCAGGATCGGAGGGTGTCTGGCAATGGGAGATTGTTGAACAGGCGGTAGAGAAATTGTCAGATATTACTTTGTGAACAATCAATAGCGTGATATTTTATAATGAAATATCACGCTATTTTTCTACAGGGAGCTTTCTGCAATGGCTGGAACCAATATACTTGTTCGACAAAAAGATTTGATCGCCGGATCCGGAATCAGTATCACACCGGATACTACCAGTGGCAACGTTACAATCGCTGCAACCAATACGGCAATCGATGAAGCCCGGCTGCTGCCGACCGGCGGGCGGAACGGCAATCTTCTGGAATATCAGGAAGGCGTGGACCGGGGCAACGGCGCAGATGTCCGGCTGCTGTTGCAAAACACCTTGACTGATTCGGCAAACGGGAATACGGCCCCAGCGGCTGTCACGACACAGGGCGTCACTCTCACCGGTGATAAGAATCTGCTGTTCGACGGCAACGATTCGCATGTTACTGCGGTGTTGGCAACCGATGAAATTTTCGCTGCCGACAAGGAATGGACCATCGACTTCTGGATGAAGCCCACCGCCAACTCATCGGAATGGAACTATATTTTAACGGAAAATACCGGCGATTGGGGTTCGCATAGCATTGGATTGACATGGAATTCCGATGACAGCACACTCGAACAAGACACCGGCGGTTATCTGGCCTCGGTAATTCGTTCTTCCAATTGGCCGAATGATGCGGTTGCGTGCGCGGCAGATCAATGGCATTTCGTTGCTGTTGAAAAACAGAAGACGTCTACCGGTTGGAGCCTGAATTACTACCTGAACGGAGCAATCTGGCTTCAGGTTGCGTTCACCGGGGAATTTGTGCCGTTTGATTCCAGCAACCCATTCTGGTTCGGCGGAAAAACGACTGACAGTGGGCGTTGGTTCAAGGGAGAAGCCAACAAACTTCGTGTTACAACGGGAGCGCGATACGGCGGAAAGGCGTTCGCCGCTCCGGATCGGCTGACTGATTACGCCGCTCCCGCTGGTCAGCCGGTCTGGACGGAAGGAATCGACCGTTCCAGGTTGCTACCCGAGAATCCCGCCAACGGTGATATTCCCTGTTACAGCAATGAGCCTCCGGAGGGTGTCAATTACAATGACGCGAACACGGTATTGCTGCTTCAGGGGTCGAGCGACAATACTGCCGCAGCGTCAACCAGTGAGCGATTGAATGGAATTGTAACAGGCGAATTCCCTGTGCAGTCGGATGGGTCGCTTTTGGTAACCGGCAGCAGTAATTATATTACATTCAATGATGCAGACACAAGGCGTGTGTTTAGTGGTGAATTCACGCTTGAAACGTACATTAAAACAACACAGTTCACTTCGTCTGGCGCTCGTCATGATACTAATTGGTGCGTTGTATACCGCAATGACACCGGCAGTGTAACACAGTATCAGTGGCTGCTGCTCTCGGATTTTTACGCAGATGCAGGAAAGTTCGGCATCTGGCCTTATCCGCAGATGTCGGGTGAAACGTTCCCTAAAACGTTGGTAAATGCTGAATTTCAGCATGTGGCAATCGATGTGTACATGGTAGATGGGGTACGAAAATTCACCATGTATCGAAATGGTGTTCCCTATCACACCGGCAATTATTGGAGTACAACACCTGCTGATTGGAGCTCTGGCGTATCAGCAGCAATGAGGCTATTTGGCGAAGGACCAAGCGGAGGGGATGATTATCTTTCCAACGCTTCGGTGATGTCGCTGCGCGTGTCCAATGTCGCCCGGTACAAAGGCGTTTCGTTCGATCCTCCCGCTGATGGAAAGTATCTGAACCCGCCAGCCGGGTATTGGGGCAAGCTCAGCAAAAACGAATTGGTTCAAAGCGTCAATGGAATAACTCCTGATGAAAATGGAAATGTGACCGTCGAAACCGGCTCTACCGTAGATGAATCCCGGCTGCTGAAAGTTCCTACTTCGGCAGATGAGGGCAAGCTCCCGGTTATTCGGGCAGATAAAATTCCGGCGGTCTATCACGATACCACGCTCGCTGCAATCGTGATCGAAGGCGATAAGGTAATCGACAAAATCAGCGGCAAAGAGCTGATCAAAGTAGGAAATCCGCAGATCGTCGGCGGCGGCATCCACAGTCCAACCAACTCCGACTACTACATGCTGGAACTGGAGGGCGTGGAAGGCTTGCCGGTGGCGGTTTCGTTCGATTATCAGGGGGACGAATCGCCGGATTCCAGCAATATCGTGACCATCAATGGAACCTGCGCTTATTATAGCATAAACGGCGTTTCCTTCTGCCGCACGCAGGGCGGAGGCAACAACGTCAAGATCGACAACGAGCCAATCGGTGTCAGTGAGGTATATCGAAACTACGTGATACAGGTTTCTTCCGACAATTACGAGAGCAAAACGCCGCCGGTGGCTTTCATCGCGGGGGAATCGAAGTCCCCGACTTATGAGGGTTCTTTCCCGTCCATGTCTCCGCTGTCTTCCGTCAAGGTCTGTGGACGGTTCGGCAAAATCAAAAACATTCTGATCAGCAGCGCATTCCCCTATACCGGCAACTTCACTCCGCGTGGCGATGGCGTGGAGGGGTTCGGTGTTCCGGAAAAGCGGGAACCGGGTTGGAACTACGAAACCCTTGATGAAGCAGCTAACGGTCGATTGTTACCGGCGAATCCCGCCAACGGTGATATTCCCTGCTTTGACGCGACTGCCACTATCGGCGGCGGAAACGATGAGACGGTAAAATTTCTGTTGCAGCCTGCTACGACAGACGGGGAGTTAATTGATAGTGCTGCAGGGGCAGTAACACCGGCCACGATCACCAACCACTCTCTGACCGTGTCGGAAAGTGGTGAAATTGAGTTTTCATCATCGAAATACGCTACCGTTCCGGCATCCGGCATTCTGGCAGATGTGCTGCGCCACGATAAACCGTGGGTTTTCGATCTGTTGGTGTATCTGGACCAGACTTCCTCGCAGAGCAGATTTTTCGGAACAGAGTCGGGCGGGGATTTCTTCTGCCAGTGGACCGGCGACTACGGATTCGACTTTAAGTATGGAGATACGTGGATCAGCACGCTCACCGGCAATGTCGGAGAATGGAATTTGCTGACCTTGGAGTATTACCAGAAAAATGGTACATGGCATGTCGCGTTGTATCTGCAAGGGGTGTTATGTCAGGATAAGGAAATTTCCACATCATTCGATCCAAAAACATCCGAACTGGCGATTGGGCGTTCTACATCAGGTTCCCATCTTTGCTCCGGAAAAATTAGAGCAATCAGAATCCGCGAAGGTGCTTTGTACAATGGTCAATCATTTACTCCCGACGAATTTCCTTATCAGGAGCCGCAGACAGTCGGCGAATGGGGCAAGCTCAACAAGTCCGAATTGGTCAAGAGCGTGAACGGCCAGACGCCGGACAGCTCCGGCGCTGTGACACTCCCGGAAGCCACCACTTCGGCGGCGGGCCTGATGTCGGCGACGGACAGGGAAAAATCAATTGGTTTGACTACACGCGGTTTCTATCCGAACGCACTGGCAAAGTCCGGGGCGGTTGATTTCAACGAGGTCATCGACCACGGTTTCTATTTCATCGGAGGAGATACGCCGCACCTGAATTATCCGGAAACGTATCAACAAAACGGCGGGACCTTGCAGGTAATCAGAAATGGTAATTATCTGACACAAACGTTCATTCCTCTCAATATAAATACAGTATTCATTCGTACTTGTGTGAATGCTCTAAGCGATTCAAGCGTACGCACGTTTTCAGCCTGGCGGCGAGCGCTGACGGCTCCGGACATCACAGAATCCAAAGCCCGGCCAGGCTACTTCAAACTGCCCGGCGGAACGATTGTGCAGTGGGGGAAGAAAACAGCGATAACTCGAGACGAAGAAAATTGTTATATATCATTCCCAATTGCTTTTCCAACCATGTTCCTCTCTGCTACAGCAATCGCAAGTTCAGGAACTTTAAGTGCGACAGGCGTAATTGTATCTTTGTCCGAAGCCTCTACGACAAGTATGACTATGGTCGTTAAAAATCATCCGAACACCGGCAGCCCGGATATGGATCAATATATCGAAATGTATTGGTTTGCAGTAGGGTTTTAAGGAGAATACTATGAAATACTACTGGAAAGATGGCTTTTATATTGATGAGATTCACTTCGAACTCGATACGGAAACTAACGAGTATATTATTCCAGAGGGGTATACTGAAATTACGGAAGAGCTGTACTACAGTTTACTCAGCGGACAGGAAAACGGAAAACAAATTATCACTGGCGAGGACGGATTGCCGATATTAGTCGATCCTCAGCCAGTAAAACCAAATCCGGTTACTGTAGCAAATAAAGTGTTTATGGCACTTCAAATCAAAGCAGTTGCGATGTCGATACCGACAGAAGATGATGTGACCGCTGAACAGTTGGCACCGATCTGTTCGACATGGACAGCAGGTGAACACTATAAAGCGCTTGAAATTGTCAATCACGAAGGATTTCCATATCGCGTCATACAAGAAGTAGACGCATTAGAACATCAAGCTCCCGGTACAGCGGGAATGCTGGCGATCTATCGTCCGATCGACGCATCCGCAGGGACAAAAGAAGACCCAAAGACGTTTTTTTATGGGATGGATGTTAAAAACGGCTTGTATTACCGGTATCAAGATGTCTTGTATGTAGCGAAAGCAGATATGCCGGCATGTGTATACTATCCGGGCTCGGAAGGTGTCTGGCAGTGGGAGCAAGTGATCGAAACATCTGAAAAACTGTCAAATGTTGTGTTATAAGTACAACAGGAAAGGGTGCGAGAATGACATTTGGTGATGCGATTGAGGCTTTGAAGCAGGGAAAGCGGGTTCAAAGTTTACTACGCGTACACAACAATTAGCGTAGTAGACAGGACCCTTCAGGGAGCGATCCCTGTCGAAGAAGAAAGTGAATTGCTGGAAGCCTAAGTCAGTAGTGTAGACTGATATGGTAATCAGCAGCCAATCAACCAGGTATGCTAACGGCGCTGGAACAGCGCCTATGCTCTGGGGAAAAGGTTCGGAGGTCATCGGGAGGTCAACCTAATAAGCGCTCCCGTTAGGGTCTAAGCAGGCCCGAAGTGCTCTTACGTTGGAAACGACGTAAATGAGATGACCCGTGCTTCAGGGAAACCTGAAGGAAGCCCCAGCTTGACCAGCTGGATAAGCCGCTACGAAGTAGCGATTCGTAGTGAACAAGAACCACGTGGTCAGTTGATACGACGTAAATTCTTGAAGAATATTCAAGAGGCTGATTGAGAATTTTGATATTCGTTGTATATTGAGAAGTAAGAATACTTCAGGTCTATAGAACTTATGATTCAAAGAGCTCATACAATTAAACTGAAACCCAATAAGGCACAGTCAGTCCTGCTGTCGAAGACAGCCGGTACTGCGCGTTTTGCGTATAACTGGGGTTTAGCGAAATGGAATGAGCTCTACGAAAAAGGTGAGAAGTGTGACCCGTATATGCTGAGTCGTATGTGGACGCAGACGCGTCCAGACTGGAGCAGAGAAGTATTCAGCGGAGCTGGATTTAAAGCGATTATGAATCTGGGAGGAGCGTTCAAAGCGTTCTTTCAGGGATTCAGAAGTCATCCGACTTTTCATAGGAAAGGTCTTAAAGACAGTTTCTATGTCAGTAATGACAAAGCGAAGTTATACGGGTCAAAGATCCGACTTCCGAATATTGGAAGAGTACGTATGACTGAGACGTTACGTTATTCTGATTGTAAGATTATGTCCTATACGGTTAGGCGTAAAGCTGACGGTTGGTACGTAACGATCTCAGTCGAGATCGACTCTGAACGCCGCACTGATTCTGAATCTTTCGTAGGAGTAGACGTAGGCTGTAAACACTTAGCGGTAGCGAGTGACGGTACCGTTTGTGATACTCCTGGAAAACTGAAGGATCTTGAACGACAGCTCCGTAGGAGACAACGTCTCCTCGCCCGTAAGGCGAAAGGTTCTCACAATCGAGCGAAAGCGAGATTGAGACTTTCTCGTACTTTTCAACGAATTCAAAATATCAAACAAGATACAGTTCACAAGTTTACAGCGCATATTGCTAAGAACCACGGTACCGTGTGTCTGGAAACTCTGGACGTTAAGGACATGAAAGAGGGAGAAAATAAGTACATCCGTAAAGGTGTACAAAACTCCTGTATGTCAGAGATACATCGTCAACTTCGTTACAAATGTAATAACTTCATCGAAGTTGACAAGTATTTCCCGTCCAGTAAAACCTGTTCGAACTGTCATAGCCTCAAAGCAGATTTAGATCTCTCGGAGAGAGTGTATACTTGTCAGTCCTGTGGACTGAAGATCGACAGAGATCTGAACGCTGCTCTGAACCTTCGAAACGAAGGTATAAGAATTTACACCGCAGGTCATGCGGGAAGAGCTTCTGGAGAGACTCGGTAGAGTCTCGTTGAAGGAAGAAGTATCAATTGATACGTGAACAGGCACGCAGTGGCTGGAATGGCAAAGGGATGTTCCTCTGGCTGAAACCTGCGGTTGAGATCAAAGCGGAGTGGTGCAAGGATGAGACTCTGAAGAAGCTGGTTGTCGAAAACGGCGGAACAATTCTTGGCCTCGGCACGATCTGCATGTATACGCACGACAGCACCGGACGAAAAGCGATCCTGACCGGCTGGTTGGCTTCGCAGTCGGATATGCTGCTGGAAGACTGGGTTATTCTGGAGGATTGAACTGTGTTGGAAATCCGGAGAAGTAGGAGCGCGGACACGCGCAGTGCGGAACATGAAGTCACAAAGGAAGAGTTGCTGTACAGTTCAGAACAGCATATCGGCGACGTTCGGCAGGCTATGCGGTATTTTGCGGAACGCCTGCTCGCGATAGCTGAAAAACACGACTGGACCAAAATCGATGGGATTGACCAGTTCCATAAAGATTTTCAACAGGTCCAGCAGCACGGCGGGAATTTCAAAGAACTTCCGTGGCATCGCCGTCACGTTGCTGAAGAGCGCCACCATCTAACCGACCGTGTACCGGACGACGTCAATCTGTTCGACGTACTGGAACGAGTGGCAGATATCACGATGGCTGGAATGGCTCGCAGCGGATCGGTCTTTTCTGATTCACTGCCACCTGATGTGCTGTTGAAAGCCTATCAGAATACGATTGAGCTGCTGAAACGTGAGATTGTTGTAATAGATTGAATGTTCGAGATTGAAAGGACCTGAGGCATGGCTACATTTAGCGAAGCACTGAATGCAATGAAGAACAACGGTATTGTACAACTGCCGGATGGCAGTACATACTGTCTGTGCAGCAGCACAGAATTGCTGACGGATCTTGTGTCCACCGAGGTCGCTGATTTGATCGGGGCATTGTCCGGGGAGATACAACCAGTGTTTTTCAAAGGTGATTCAAAGAATAAAATCGCACAATTTGGATGGATGCCGACGATCAGCGATCTGTTGCGGGATGATTGGATACTTCCTGAGAAGTAAACCCATACTTGTTTGTATTCGTATGAATACACAGGTAGATTACCAGTAAGCAGACCATGGCCTGTAGATGTCATACCAATAAAACCAGTTCAGAGGCACCGGCTTTACAAAATGGTTCCTCCGCGCCATTACGACCTCATAATGAGCCGGTGTCCTCTGAACTGCCTTTACCCCGCTGTTTTCTCTGTGCGATGAAACACTTGATGCGGGCGAAAATCCTGTTCGAAGAATATTACACCGGATATCCGTCGTATATCAAACTTATGATGAATACGCTGGCTGTTGCGGAGGGAAAGGTACGATCTGCCTTTCTGTTGTATCAACAAGTACAGGCGCACCTCGATATGTCAGCGAGTGAATTGATTGGACACTCCGATCCATTGTCAGATGAAATCATTCAGGTTGCAAATGAAATTAGGGATGCTCGTATTCGCTTGAATACGGCACCCCTGTTTGTCCCGAACTTCGATACATTGTGTATCCGTTTACAGACATTGAAGATTAGGACGGAAGCACTTCCTGAAATCGCTGATACGCCAGCGTCAGCAGCGGCTCCAGATTCGGAACAACATTAGATCGCAGCGCTTCTTTGTATACAGCTCTGATCCGATCTGCCAGATACGATTCCGGACACTCCATGTACGCATGATTCAGTTCGCCGATCATACGAATGAAATACTGCGGATAGGACCGCAGCTCCGTCGCATACGCTGCAGCTGTTCCCAGATGCTTGATAGTGCATTCCCAGCAGGATTCCCGCCCATTCGGACGCCACACAAAACATTGATCCGATTGTTGTACGACAGCAGCCGGCAAGTGTTGTACATCATCTTGTTCCATCAGTCGTTCTACAACCTGCTGTGCGTCTTCCGTATTGAAATTGATAAAGCGCATCGATCACTCTCCGACTGGCTGCAGGTGTACATCCTGATCTTCTTGCAGAAGCGTAAGATCGGCGCAACCTGTGTACACGGTAGATACGATACAGGCGGTCGCCAACAGCAGTATGATTCGTTTCATTGCTGTACTCCTTTCCCGGTAATTGCCGCATTGGTCTGCATTGTGAACAGCGTGTACTCGTATGCATGGTTGATCAGTCCATAGCAATCCGACCATTCCAGCAGACTGCTCGGATAGGCGGTCGGTTTGATCACAGTCACATTCGGAAGCTCCGCCCAGCCGGCTTCGAAGAAGCCTACTTCTTCCCGATCCATCGTACGGCTGAATGCTTCCACCGCTTTTGCCAGCATACCGGAAGATTCATCGTTGTTGATGTCGCTGTTGCACAGAATAAAGTAGATGTGTTCATACGTATCGATCTCCGAGATTTTCGGAGTCGGTATCATGTTTTTCACACCTCCGTCTTCATACCGTACGCCATTGATCTCAACCGGAGGAAATACACAGGGAATCGCGGCGCTGGCCATGATTGTCTTGGCAGTAGCACCGCACCGCATTGACTTTCCATCGCGACAGCGCGTTACCGTCACCAGCGCTTTTTCCATTGCTTGCGGTGTAATGTGAGCGGACAGCAATCGATACATACCGTCTGGATTCAGTAGCGCCGGCGTGTAACCTGGAATAAAACCCAGCAGCTGTCGCCATTTGGAGTATGGTTGATACAGATCCGACACCCTGGTTTTCCGGATAATGGTTTCCAGTTCCGCTGCAGACAACCCCGATGCCATCAAACCGGCAATCGCAGCACCCGCAGAAGATCCCCAGTAGCAATCCGGCTGCACACCGAGTTGTTGCAGTGCTTTCAAGCAACCTGTTGCGCATTCAATCTGACGGAGACCGCCTCCGTTAATGACACATAGAGTCTGCTTTTTTGTATCCATCGTGAAGCTCTCCTATCGTTACCGTCACATAAGATACGACGGAACTTGTTTAAAGTCAATGCGATATCGTGTCAGGAGTTCGACATCTTCCAACCAGTTTCCCAACGACGTATTGCCGTTACGACCTCATCTACCGTAATCCAATCCATACACATCGGAATGATCTGTCCGGAACTGGTTTTTACAGGATGTACACAAAGACTTTTATCCTGCGGTTTTCCATCGTACAACGGAAGGACTCTGCTTTTCCAGCAACCACCCTTTGCATTACAATCCAGCATACAACATGTGTGCAGAAACTGTGTTCCGCGCATCTGCTGCCATTGTACAGGCTCCCGTCCGCCGGCAATACAGACACAAGGACGAACCGTACGAATTCGTTCTGGTGGCCCTTCCATCGACGCTGCGAGCAATGGGAAGCTCACCCCGGTCAGAACACCGGCAGAGTGATAGATCAACGTCAGAGCCTGTCGTAAGGACGTTTTCCCGACAAGACTGACGACGTTTTTCAATTTTGGATGTTTATGCCAATGACTGTTGTATCCGATCTGTACAAAGGTGACTTCGTCTTTCAACCTGTCTACGACTTGCTGAAAGCGGTCATACTCCCACTGTTTGTTCGTGAAGTCTTTCTTACCGCCCGCATTCAGAATCCAGTACCGGGTATTTAATTGAAACGGCGGTTTCGCTTTTTCCTGTTCTGTGAAGTGCAGATCAACCCAGAACCCGCGTTGTGGAATCGTCAGACGAAGTTCCGATTGCAGATACTGGCGAAAACCGTGAATGAAATGAAACGGATGGGTATCCGAATATTGAATCAGCGGATAATGTGCTTCAATGACACGATCTGCGTTATTTGCAGTAATGCTTCGATCCAAGTACGGATTATTTCGCCAGATATCTGCATTTTCACCATTCGCAGCGACGTTGACACGAAGTTCTGGATATTGGAGTTTCAGATCCCGCACCGCAGCGGTCAGCATCAGATGATCACCAGGGCACTGATCGTTTTTCAGTAGAATAGATGTAGGAGTCATGTTCTGTACTTTCTATGAAAGCCGAATCAGTTTTTGATCAATGGCAAATGTACGTACGTTTATAAACTGTGCAACTCCCTGCCATGTGACGATAGGCAGATGCCGAAGTGCAGCACGCGTGCTGCAGCAGATGGGACGATCGATATAACTTCCCAGCATTTTCGTATCGTAGATTCGGTCCTCTTTTTTATATGCGAAATACCAAGACAATGGAAAGTCTATTACAGTATCAGTCATATACTGCGTGAACAGTGCCTTATCAATTGGTTGCGGCATAAATGAGTCATAGTCCGATGCAGCGTCATATATCTGTTTCAGCGCAGGTCGAACCTCCTGAAACGTTGGAAGTATTCGCTGCGCGTACGTCGGTGGGAGCCGTTGTAACGAATAATCATGGAGGAATGCCTGGCATCCGCGCATACAAATAAAAACATCACTCAACTCCGTGGATTGGCATAATTGATATAAAGATTGCTGCGTAACGATAACGTCTGTATACTGGTCTAAAGAACAGAGCGGACGCACCGCGATAATCCGTCGATAGCCGTTCGCATGTTGTTGAATGGATTGATACTGAAATTCGAATTGCTCTTGGTTAGCGACTTGAGTAATAACCAAGTCCAACACTTCTGGATTTCCCGGATAGTCATCCAACGATTTTCTGATCACTTGCTGTAGCGGATTTACAGCCTGATACTGAGAACCGATCGCAGATATTTCTTTATCGATTGCCCGCTGTTCAACTTCTGTGGCTGATTCCATTCGTTCCGTTGTGAGGTAAAGCGCTCGAATCGCGTCCAAATCATCCGGTGTACAAATACCACGATGATCCTGTAGTTTTCTTCGAATCATAGCCACCGCGTCAAATAACGTGTGATTCAACAACTCTGCGTGATGCTCGCAATTAACAAGCTCTCCAATCAAATCCGGTCGATGATCAAGTTCAGCGCCATACGTATGTCCAGACAGCACTTCTTTCCCATAAGAAAGCGCTCCTGCCAAATGTTTTAAAGCACAACTCCAACATTTCATAGAATCCATAATAACTACCAGTCCTTTCCTTTTTACCCAAATGTGTACTCAATTGCAGCAATATGTAGAATAAAATCCTCAGTATGTGTGCCATCTCCCATATGAGAGCACCAATTAAATTCCGGACGATTGCTGTCAGAATCGTAAGTACAATCATTTGCACATTCCTGCGAATTTACAATTTTGAATGTTACTTGATTATCCAAGATATTAGTTTCGATTGTATCTCCAAAACGAAATGTCACCTCTTGGTTATTGTACATATATTGCGGTTCCGGCGGATCACCGTTTGTAAGTGTACAGTCTTCTCCTTGATTGTATTTTTGATAATATGCAGTAACTATACAACGAACGCCAGTAGCATCGGATCTGGCATTATCTGGTTTTACAAATTTAATAACACCATATCGTCTATGATAGTTCTGATAGCCGTGAACATCAATTCCATCAATCCAGGTGAATATAGTACGGTCCAAGCACATCGTACTGTATCGTCCTGGTATCGTGTCTATATACTGATCTTTTTCGATAAAGCTCTCTTTATTTCCCTTATCTTCATTGATTTTTTTATTTATTTCTGATAATGCATCGCGACTGCCACTCCAATATTCACAGCAATCAGGTGCTTCATATTCCCAATACCCTTCCTCGTTGTAATGACCTGATCCTCCTATCTTATAATAAGTTTGATTTCCATTTGTAAGCAACGTCATGCAGTCATACTCGACACGCATACTACCAGTATCATCATCCGTGACAATGTATTGTTCGCGTGGATGAATCTGATGATCTATACCATACATAGTAGTTTCTACCTGTACTCTAGGTATCAGCAATTCTTGCGCAAGCGGCGTCCAGTACGTATATAAGCAATCACCCGCTGCTGATGTATAACTACCGTTTATCGGATCACCGTTAAAAATAGCAGGATAGTTTCCATTACTGTCCGGCTCTACACCACAAGGTCCATAAAAATATTCTGCAAATGCATCGTAATCGTCAAAGCATTTACCTATTCGATATATTTTGATGTCATATGATACTTTATTATACCGCAAACACTCTGTATGATCGTCATTATACTCGGCACAGAATTCAGTGGAATCTATTGTACCGGATCGCGATCCAACTAATCCGCTCATTGCAGCTGATCTTGAGATGGGAATACAAATTTTTGTTCCGTAATTTGCATTCAATGAAATGGCTGTTTCGTTATTAAAAATTCCAGCCAGATGTGGTTCCAGACTTTTATAGCAATAATTGCTATAATCCATCTCAGATGAACCGCCTTCAGGATCATATGTGGTAGCGTACTGGGTTACAAAAAAAATTCCATAATATGGGCAAGGACATTCATCACAATTTATTAACGACCCTCCTGTCGGACTCGTTGCTATCAGCTTTCCACATTTACGCCAAAACATAATAACATTCCTTTACGCACACATTACATGGAACTGCTGGAAGGTTCTTCGCAGGCTGTTTCACAATCAGAATATGGAATGCTGGTGAGCTGTCCATTTTCGTCACCACCGAGTACCGCGCTGGACGGGACAGGGTACACTTGGAGCTTTCCGTCTTTCATCACAAGAATACCATCCCCCAGTTCTGGCAGTGGTTTCATTCTAAAAAGCACGCCCGTTTCGCTGTACACCGCTTCGACAAAATCCGCCAACGAATCGTCGATCTGAACGCATTCCCAGTTAACATCGATATTAACTACAATATCATAACCGCTACCAGTGGTTTCAACAAAGATTGTCTCGTTTGGCGACACAATGGCATGCGTGTCAATCCATCCGACGACCTGGTTACCAACCCAGGAAAAATGGACATTTCCAGCATTGGAAAACATTTCTCTACTCAAACGAACTGTGTAATTTGCTGCCACTCGCGTTACATAAATCGGCAACTCACCTGAAACTGAGATATTAGCACCTGGCTCATCACCGCCTCCACCGCCTCCACCGCCTCCACCGCCTCCGCTGTATTTGTTCGTGATTGTAACACTTGGCATCGGAAGTGCGATAATCGGTTGTCGACTGGCCGGAGGACGTACAGGACCATGTACCAAACCATTGGAACCGCCGTCCGACGAGCACTCAGGTTGCTTAATCCAATTCCGATCCTGTTCCAATTGCTGCGCAGGTGTGAGCCAATCCACCCATGTGAATTTGTCATAATTGGTTGCAGTGTTATCTACGCAAATCGTAGTGTTTGTATCTGTAGATACACCGTCTGGATTGATTTGATAATACGTTGCCTTCCACGCTGTCGTGACATCATCTGATGCCAATTGATAAGTTTCTTCCAGTGTACTGGGACTGATGACACCGGGCAACCTCGTCGGAAGTCGTAAAATGGATTCTGGTGCTGGGCTATCGCAATTCAGATCCGGTATCACAGCATTTTGAATTTTATCGCTTTCAGGACAGTTACTCATTGCTTGGCGCTCCTACTATAATCTGCATATTTGATAAACCGCTGATTGAGATATCGCCGTTGACCGGTTTCAATCCGTTGATCCACCGGATTCCCGCTTTTCTCTCTGTTCCTGGCAGCACGACAAGCGGTGCCGATGCAGACACGGATATTGTGGTTTCATTCGCCGTAATCTGTACGGAATCACTGCTGTTCAGTTGTGTTGGAAGCACAACGGATTCCGGCGCTATTTCCCAGATAATATCGCTCGGCATCGTCCATGTCCGTTGTAGAAATGTATTGGTTATAAACATGGATTGGAACTCCAAATCACTGTCTGCATAGAATGCAAAGTCAGTGGGAAGCGGTACAACGTTTCCCCGAAGTTCGGTTGCCAGCACATCATTGAAGTACAGTTTTACAGTACCAGTCTCTCCGCTTGACTCCCGGATACAGCGCATGTGGATCGGGGTGCCATATGAGATAGATCCGCCCGTAAAACAATTGGTATACGAAGAATCGTTCTGATTGTATGTAAAATGATCTCCGATGGACAATCGTTCTACATTTTCCAAAAAAGGATGATAAAATCGGAACGCATATAAATGGTCATCATTGTGCGATGCCATGCCGGTAACGAGGCTTGAATCCGACCGAACCATTGGATAGTTGTCGGTTGCAGCGACATCGTATAAATAAAAAACACAGTCCCAGACAAAATCAGCATTTCGAATCTGATTAAAAGCAGCGGACAGTCCCTCTAAACTATAGTGCAATCCGTTAAAATTACGACGTTTTGGTGTAATTGTCGTTTGTGCATCCGGATACATCACAAGATATGGCTCGACTTCAATATCGGTAACTTGTACCGATACGTCAGGACGTCGAATCACCAGATAAATCCCATCGTCCTCATACTCTGCCAAGTCTCCTGTCAGCGGAATTGTCACCGTTCTGGAAAACTGCGCCAATGCCGGATAATACGAACATCCCTGAAACGTCAGCGTTGCGCTACTGGCTGTAATCGTGCCGCTGCACATGGTCTTACCCTGCGCAATTGAACCGGACCCCGCGCGATCCGCAGTCGTCCAGTTGATCTGCAAATCCAAGATGACGTCGGATATGGTTCGATACGCAGTATGTGTAGATACAAACAGTGGAGCTGGATTATAAATGCTCATAGAAAGTCCATTGCCCTTCCAATCTGAATGTCGTTTGTTGTCGTCACAATTTTGATTGAGCTTCCAATATCCGATACCAGCGCGATTGATTCACCGGTCATCGCGTCTGACAGGACACCATTCTCTCCGACAACTTTCAGCGCGGTGATCGGACGTTGCGTGGAAGATACGCCGATATTGGATTGCACCGACACAGTTCCGTCCTCTGATACATCGAATACGTCTGAATCAAATATAATCCCTCTGACCGGTGATTGCTCCAGCAGCATATCAGAAAATCCGTTTACATGACGAATACGGACGGTTGCCGGATCAAACACCAACGCATCCGCGTTCAGCTCTAAATCCATGGGAAGCAACTTTGCGAACGCATAGAACATCGATGTACCACGAATGACTCCGCAGTATTCTCCGTTCTGCAACGCATATCCTGTTGCCGGCTGTCCCGACTGCAAGCCAGTCGGCAGCGTATCGCTGCGATTGGAGAACAGAACATCACAGATATCGGTTCCCGTTTCATCCGCAATGTACCAATGCTGGCGAAATTCTGTATCTGATGAAATCGGATCTGTATGGATTCTGGAGACATGCAGAATTACGTCCGTTGCCAGTCGCGGACAAAGCAACGCACCATATATCATACCAGCCGGCAGTCTGTAATTTTCATACAGGATACGACTGCTGTCTGTCGTAAATGGATAGAACGATGGTTGTGCAAAATTATTAAGAATCATGAAGCGGATTCCTTTCGTACAGTGTTACACCGGTACCGTTCGCATAATACAACGCATATTTGCGATTTTCCAGCAGTAGATAATTGCGCGTATACTCCGTTTTACCATCTACTGTGCTTGACGTATACGCGTCGTCCAACGGCATCTTGGAGAAGTCCCGAACATTGCCGGGAGACAAGACCGTATCTATGTAATCCTCGGAATCACAGGGAGGAATTGCGCTGACAAGGTCTGCCTGAATGACCGCAACACGATTGCTGACACGAGTCAGTGGTACAGTACCGTACGTACCATACGACAGCCGAAGAGAGATCTCTCCCCTTTCATTCGGCATAATTCCGTTGATCGATGTAATCAGCGTGTCGTCGATCTCTTCCGCATCGGTGGAAACACGATTGAACTGGTTTCTCTGATCTGCGGACATGGAAATAGTAACCGTTCCTAATTCGTTTCGTTGATAGGAGAGCGCAGCCGCGTCGATGGATAGCTCTACAGTATCCGTATAACGATGTAGTACGCCATCGATCATGACTTCGTAAGTACGGGGTGTTGTATTCGCGTCTGGCTGCACGTATATAAAACAGCGTCTGATCTGCGCGTCAGGATCTCGGTACGACGCGGTAACGCCATCCAACGCACCGGTACGGACAATCGCGGAAATGCAGTTCTCGTGCTCTGCCGTCATACGCAGTATCTCGTTACTCTGATCTGTGATCAAAGATGCGAACGGCAAGTCGTTTTGCCGGAGCGATAAACTCAGCACGCCATTCTCAATATCCAGACCTGCCAGATAAATCGGAGCATCAGACGCTGTCGTAATTTGAATGCTGTTGATTGCACCCGCCGCTACTCCGGCAGATGTATGTAATGTCAACCACGGTCGATTAAAACTCCGACTTTGCGGCAAGGTGTTGATATACTTCATACAGACGCTCCGCTGCTGCTACTGGTTGCGGGTACATAGGCTTGAAGCGCTATGATGCGAATATCGGATTTCTGTTTTGCAATTGTAACGCCTTCTTCTGATTCCCAAGTAACGTCCAACTGCAGCACATGTTCCGGCATTTCCGGAGCAGGCTCCGGCAGATAGAAACTTTCCTGTGCATTCGATCTGTAATATTGCTGTGACAAAGAAAGAACAAACGCTTTCGTGTAATAGTCATTCTGGTGCATCTCATCGATTGTAATGTCAATTTGTCGAGATGTCCACATAGTCAACGGTATCTCGTCTGAACCATAGCCAGATTCTTCTAGCGTTATACCGCTTTCGTACGCTACTGTCTGCTTGATCTTAGGTTCGAATGTACCGCGTTTGCTTTCACCCTGTGAATAGAGCGCGAGCCAGTACGCCGAGCTGCCGTATCCTTCTGCAGCAGGTTCCGCATGTTGTAACGTCAATACCGCATGAATCTTTACGTTTGTTTCCGTGCAGCGGACACAGGTATAGCTCAGCTCAATCGTCAAGGTATCCCGCAACGGCACCACTTGAAATTGGTAGGACTGTTGCCAGATAAATGTGTTCCAACGCGCCACCATACCCTGATAGGACATCAGTGTACCCCAATACTGTCGGGTTGGATCAAATCCCAGCAGATGATATGCAACGTCATTTAACGCATGATACAGTCGCCACACAAATGCGTTCAGCTCTACATAACTTTCACATGGATCGCAATTGCTGCCGTCTTTGCAGAATACGATGCTTTGCTGATCTCGACTGGCAATTGCATCGATTCCGACGCATTCGCTGGATAATACCGATAGGTTGCCGTCGTCTGCGGCAGACACCGTCTGAATCGTCTTTACATACGGATGTCCTTTCGGTGCATAAATCGCACCTTCATATCCTGCGGTAAACTGATAGTCTACGTCAGTAACGCCGGCGCGTTCGTTTCCGTAAGCCATTGCCAATTGCTTGCTGTGAATATACTGCTGGTATCGATGTTCCGGCGTGTCTGTGAACGACGTTGCGATCATCAGCGCATCCGTATCGGTATCTTCGAATTGAATGTTCTTTCCCGCAATCAATTGTACGGTACGCTGACCGCAGAGTGTGTGCCATGCCTCTGCGGTTGTATCGGCGGGAATGCACTCTGTACCATCACCATTTATAAATTTCAGCATCAACCCACCTGTGTCAGATATGTGCTGATCATATTCAGCATGGTATCCAGGTTAGACTGTGTCGATTCCATGCGGGCGGCACGCTCATTCAGCTTTCCTATGTTATCAATAATAACCTGCAGGTCGGCTTGCGTACAGCATGGTTTTCCGTTGGTATCTTTGATGATCAGCGCGCCTGTCAATCCTACTCCTTCAACAGACAGTCCAATATCATCACCGTTTTCAACGACGAACGCGATATTGCCGGTGTTATCCGGAGGTACGTCGTTGATCGTGCGAATCGGCGCTCCGTACGTATCATAAATATAATTCGCGAGATCGGTATCGCTCATGATCTGACTGTTGGAATCTGTCATCTGAAAATCGCTGCAGGAGATCGTAACGGTCGGCGTCTGCACACCGTCTACTGTTTCGACTTTCGTATCGAATGTAATTCCAGTACCTGCCTGTATATTTACGACGCCGCCGAACAACTCGTTGTTTACGACCAGCCCAGCCAGCCAGTCTGTTACTTCCAAGATACAACCGGGAGCGATTTTACCCTGCTCCAGGGTCAGGCTTGTTGCGACGGACATCGTATCCAACATAGCAGTTAATGTGCCTACGACGATGTATCCATTGATGATATGACCGCTTCGCGGCAAATGCGCTTGAACCTCCACCTCTGTTCCCGGCGGTGTGTCCAACGCAACCGTGCAGATGGTGCCAAGATTGATAGTGGTACCGTTCACCCTGGTGGAAAGCCCGAACTGCGCGGATACGCCATCCATAATCACAGAACTGATCCAAGTCTGATTCGGATCGATTTGTCCACCGACCTGCAAAGTCATATCCAGCAGAATAGACGGAGGCAGCGTACCGGATACCGAAGCTGTGGAAGGATCCAATGGATATGCTCTGTGATAGTTTTCATCCAGCCACTCTCGCAACAATCTTCCCATAGACCCTCCTTATACCAGCTGCAGACCGACTGTCATAATCGAGATGTTAGCAGTCGGGTTTACCGCCGCAATCTTCAACACCAACAATCCATTGCTTGGAAGATTGGACAGCGCGTCGCTCTCCAGATAATAGAGGCTTTGCGGACTGCTGGAGCTGATATTGCTGAAGATGAATTCGGTTTCCGCTGCGATGCTGACCGGATTGCCTGCGGTAGGGGGTCTTTGGATAGTGACCGAACCGCGAATACCGTTAATCGCGCTTCCGTTTCCTTTCAACCACAGGACGACTTTTCCTTGCTGATTGTTGGATTCATGATACGGAATGCGCACGGTTCCGGAAATCGAGCTGCTGATTCCGGCGGGAAGTACGTAACATACGTTACTCGGAGCTCCGCCGAGCATCGCACCGTCCGCGTTGACCAGCATCATGTCGATCAACGATTGCGTGCTGGCGGAGGAGCTGATCTCCAGACATCCCGGTATAGTCTCTCCGGATGCATTGGTTCTTGGGTTGATCGCAATCCCTGCGCCTGCATACAGTTCCTGTACGATTGGACCTGTTTTTACACCGGATTTATTGAACGATGTAACACCGATTCCCGTGTAATCATTTTCCTCCGAAACGGAGAAATCCATGCCGAGAATGACGGTTCCGGCAACTTTATTCACCGTCAGCAGTTCATTGCCGTCTTCGACTGCAATCGCACGTACTTCCGGATCAGTACCCATGTAGGGAGTAATTCCGTGAAGCATACACACATCAGATGTACTGATTGTAAGGTTGACATACAGGGTGTTATTATGCACACCCCACACGGTATCCGGCTGTTCCGCTCCATTGTACGTAAAGGAAAGTCCGGTTGTATTCGATTGGAGCAACGCACGAACCGGCGCATCGTTGGTATCCAGATAGTAGAATTTGGCTCCAGCAGGAAAACCGCCGCTGCCTGATGTGACGGATCGCCAATTCGCACTGCTCAATGTCAGTGCGGTATGCGAATGTCCACGCGTTTCCGGCAGCCCCGGATCCAACAGGAGTTTTCCGGATGTTGTGTAAGTGAAACAGAACACCGGCAGGTTTGCGGTAAACGAATTGCTGTTGGATGCGCTTCCGTTTGTTGTCAGAAAATAACGTCCGGCAACTTTATTCGGGACCATCCGTTGGATCAAATCCGGATCGCTGATCACACCGCGACGAAGCAGTGTTCCGTTTGTGTTCTCTCCGACATCGGTCAACAGTACACCTGCCACGTAAGCGCTGGCAGCAGGAAGCATACTCCCGTCAGCCGCTGGTTCTGAAGCCCACTGCGCAGCGGCAGGAATATATCGACCGGTCGTGTCATCGTATGCGATCAGCATCCCCTTCTGACAGTCGGACGTAAATCCGATGTCCATTGTGATATAGCCGCCGGTCTCTGTCGATGTCGCCGTCGCATTGTACAAAAAATCAGTTCTGTCCGTCAGCGATTGAATGATCGGATTCAAGTCCGCTTCCGCGAATCGTGTCACACCATCTGTGATCTGAGGGATGGTAGAAGGCCAATTCACACTCATACTGTCAGCACTCCTTTCGCAGTAATTTCAGCGTTCGCAGCCTTTGTCACTGCATCAATCGTCGTATACGACAACACCAGATCCTCTTCCTTGGTCGATCCCCGCATCACCAGCGCGATCGCGTATACCTTACGGCCGTCCGCGAACGACGCTCCGTATGATTCCGCGCCTGCTGACGAAGAAATGAACGACATGGTATTTTGGTCGCTTCCGGCAGGGGTCACCTGCGTAGTTCTCAAAATACCGCCGAACGTCGATACGTTGGAAAAGAAATAAGATGCCGTGGCGTTACTGGGAACACTGGGAGCGGTCCCTGTCGTGTTGTGGAACAAGTACATGCCGTCAATGTGACGACTGCCGCCCAGCGCCTGATACAGAACTTCGGTACTTTGAAGCAACATAAAAAATCCTCACACAATAAATTGAACTTTCGCTGAGTCTGTCATCGATATCGACTCCGCAACGGATTCTGCGGAATTATCAGCGGCACCGCTGTCCGACAGCGAACATTCAGACATCGTAATTTCTGCAGTAATACATTGCTGTGTCAATTGCATGCCGTCTTGTACCAGATACCGACCAAGCGCTCGCTGCGTCCCACTATCAGGTATACCATACCACACATTCAATAGGTTACAACCACGCGTTTTAAGGAGTTCAACCAGATCCGCGCCTTGAAACACACCGGAAATTACTGGTAAATCCGGGTATTCTTCCAGGATATTCGGAAAATCTGCTACCCGCATATCGCCCATGATTCCTGCAGCGTACGATCCAGACAGCGGAAAGTAAAATATCTCAGCTGACTGCTGATCCACCGTCGTCCATTGAGCACCCTTTTGTATGAATGACTGCGGTTGTATGTCGTTCTTATGCGCACAGCGGGACGCGCAGACATCGCCGCTGTCCAGCTGCAGAAAGTCATACGATCCCTCTGTCCATACCCGATATACGAGATCTGCGTGCATCGGAACGCCAACGGACCGCGTGGCGTTGACCGTAGTGCCGCTGATGCCGCAGGTAACCTGCGCGTCGGTCAGCGCGTTGCCGATTGCCTTGATCGCAATCGGATCTGTCGCCGTGCTGTAGTAGATCGCATCCTGCGGTCTGTGTGTAATCCGCATCGGACCGCCTACCGCCAGAAAGACGCACCGTACTCCTTTTCCTCGGTGAATGATCGTGCCGTGCTCCGCCGGATTATCTCGAAATAAATAGCCAGTGTCACACTCTTTGAAATCCGCGCCGCGCAGTAAGAATTGATCCATTGTTGTAGATCCAATCAGCGTCAATCCGGTTGGAAGCGCGTCGATATAATACGTCCACTCGGAGTTTTTCTGCGAACCTGCGACAGTCAGTACATTGACATCATCACCGGCACGATACTGATTCTGCACAATCCGTTCCAGTGGAATGTCCAATACCATATACCGGGCTCTGGTCGCGGGATGCTCCGACGCCGTGCTGGATATCTGTTCCGTATTGGACAGACGATCCGTTGCGATTCTGAGCACATGCATTGCATATGCAGGCAGCTGCTTCGGCTTAATCAGCTTCCACCATTCCGGTGTCAGCAGTGTTGTAAGATTATCCAGCATAATTCACAGTAATCCCGTCATTGAAACAGTAAACAGCGATTGGACGCGCTGTCGATGTCAGCAAACTGTCGAGACTCAAGCCGCCGGTCGTCGTCACAATCCTCGGTGCGTCCCCATACAAAATACGAGCTGTGTAGAAAGTCGCAGTCGTCAATGTAATACCGCGCTCGCGCAGAAATACGGTGATCGTACTGTCATTCAAAGCGTCCGTGCCAAGCGGAAGACTGGAGATGTAGGTCTGCAGCTCGTTCAGCACCTCGTCAGTGACTGTATCGCCGGCAGCTACATGCAGCTCCAGGTCAATCTGAACAATGACCGGGAGTTTCGATAGAAATGTATAAGGCGTACTTGGCTCTTCGCCCGCAAACACGGTTTGTACAGCGCTCAAGGTCTTCAAACCACGAACCCGTACAACGACAGGAGTTTGATCTCGAACGCCGTCTACGACGATGCGCACCGTGCTATTCGCGTCCCCTGTCGCTTGCGATTGATCATATTGAAAGTTGTAGGTAATCCCGTATTGATTGGCGACCTCTACCACTTCATACACACCGGTGCCGTCGATTTCACATACAATCTGTCTGTCCGCCGATCGACAGACCGCGTCGATATCCCAGACTTCCGGCGCATTCACTGTTTTTACATAAACAGGAACCTGTCCAACCGCACTGTCCTGTTTCCTGCCCGGTTTTACAGAATTCACAACCAGTGGTAACCTACGGCGAAGCGCTGCATTTATACTGTATTCCCCGGAGAATGCCGCCGGGAACAGAACATCCTGAATTGCGGCGGCTTTCTCCGCATCCGTCATTTCAACGCGTCCACCTGTAATTGCAGAACCGACGCAGACGTCGTATACCGTACTCGGCGCGTCCGACCAGTTCAGCGGAGACCCTTCCGACAGCGCAATGTTGGATTGATCATAGGCAGTCACCGGGATTACCGCTTCATATGCGTTGGGTCCCCGGTATGTCAGCACGTTGGCACCATCCGCAGCGGATATGAACCATGTCGTAGTCTCGGATACTGTCAACTGAACGTTATTCCATGTCAGGATCGTGCCTTCCATGATCGACACAGGAGTGGACAATTTTGTCATCATGATCCGCGCAGTCCCGGATGCCGCGCGATTTCTTGTCGAATCCAGACCGAGGCGTTCCATCCACAGATTCAACGCAGCGGAATACTGCGCCGGATTTCTGAGAATCGCCGCCAGATTCAGTTGCTGTTCCGCGTCCTGTATATATTGATCGGCTAATGAACCCAGTGTCGCCACTGGTTCCGCGATCAATTCACGTACAACGCTGCCGACTGTCCAGTCCACCGAAGGATAGGCAGCGCGCAGCTCCTGAAAGATAATGGTGCTCAATGATTCTGCCATATTACTGTATCACCACGGCGGATACCGTGTCTCCTGTCGTTTTTACCATATGCAATGTTACCTGAATCGATGTTCCGGACGTGTCGATCGTAAAATACAAATCCGAGATCTGAACAGTCGGCGTATTCAACAGCTGTTTTAAATATGTCTGACAGCTGTTGAGTTCACTCTGCAGCGCGGATGTTGCACCGGTTGTCACTTTCGTCAGCGATTGATAAATCCCCTCTCCGTCAAAAATACGGAGTTGCGGGTCATTTCGCAGCAATGCCAGAACCATCGCACGTTGAATCAGCGGATCTACCGTATGCTGCCGCTGTACTACGACGTTCAGGGTATCGACCGCCTGATCCACGGGTAAATCCAATAAAAAATCATTCGCCATCTTCTGTGATCTCCACTGCTGAGTTCTTAAACGTCGTCAGCGCGTCTTCTCTGGTGCTGCGTGTCATCAACAATGCGTTATACGTCTTTGCAGCTTCATTCAGCGATTGCAGCACCTGAATCACCTGATATTCGGGAGCATCTTCTTTCAACAGCGTTTCCCGCATTTCAGAAGTCAGCATAGATGACATATCAGACAGCTCCGGAAGCGTATTCAGCGCGTCCACAGGAGGCGCGTCTGCTTCCGCAAGCTGCTGGAAGTATGTATTCAGCTGCAGTTTGATCTGATTGACGGTATTCGCACTAGTTGTTGGCATAAAACGCTCTCCGAATCATCTCGCGGTCCTCGTTGAATTTTCGAGCGATAGAGGACGCGCGTTGACTGACAGCGGACTCCGAGATCCCCAGCCGTTTCGCCATTTCAGCTCGGTTCAGTCGTTTTGTGCCGCCGAATCCGGTAGACCATTCATAGATCTTTTTATCTACACGGTCCAGCTCTTCGTAAATATACCGATCGTAGAGATCCAACGCATGTTCCACAGAGGAGCCGGACAGCGAGTCCCCATGTTCATCCTGCGTAGCGCTTTCCGAGGTTGTTCCACCATAGCTCATCAACTTATTGATCTTCTTAATGCTGATTCCCATCAGATCAGCCAGTTCTTCAACCGTAGGTTCTTCCCCATGCTCCAGTTCATATTCGTCCCGCGCTTTTTCAATCGCTCTGCGTTGAAGCGCCGCGTTCTCAGGAACGTAGATCAAGTTGCCGCGCTGCGCCGACAGTCGCTGCAGCCGTTGCAGATGGTTAAATACATGAGAAGATAGTTGCGTTTTCTTAGAAGGATCGTAGGATTTCACTGCATTCAACGACAAAATCCGAGCCTGCGTTTTATAGCTGGGATCATCGTTCGCGAATGTATGAATCGCGCGATCGATCGTAGGGGTCAACTCTTGCAGCAGCGCACCGGCAACCGTCTGATCCCCCTGTTGATACCGTTTCCACGCAGGTACTCTTGTATTCGCCGCAGAATCTGGACGTTTCGTCAACGGTGCAGTAGACAGCAGCTCGTCGACTGGATCCAGATCCGTCTCGGTGTCCGGAGATGCATTCCGCGCTTGGTATACGGTGGAGAATACCTGATTGACGGGATTGTCGCCATCAGACCCAGGATCTAAATTACGAGGTGTTCGCTGACGGTTGAACAGCGCATTTTGCGGTTGTTTGATATCGGCGCTGCCCGGATTGGTATGAAATCCTGGTTCCGGCATGGCTGTCTCCTTTATCTATAAATCGTAGAATCTACACCCAGCGCTTCATTTTCCTCCAGATTCCGCACATGCGTTAAACTGATTCCAGCGCTTACGTTTAATGTACTGTTTGTCAATGTAATCGACAAGCTCCAGGATTGGAATAATCCAACAACCGTATCCCGCTCCGGATCGCTGTCATCGACGATGCCGCTCGTACTTACAGTGCTTGGAATCACAGCGCTGACAACATGCCCCAAATGGCTTCTGGTATTCAGTAATACGATCAGCGGTACATTCAACACGGCAGTCGACGTCGCACGGTTCAATGCCGCGTACGAAGATTTTGCCAGAAGGATCGCCCACTCGCGCGCCCAATTGTTCATATACTGAATCGTCTGTGTCGTTGTCGCAGTATTTTTCGTAGCAGGAGTTCCGGCACTGGTAACTGGCGTTTTATTCGCGGTAATCGGAACCGATTCATACGCATCGCGCATCCCGAACGACAGCCAGAACGGCAGTGTGATCATGACGATCGAACGAGTTGTGCCCGCCTGTCGTAACTCAGAATAATCGCCCTCGATCAACTTCGGCTTTCCGTCGACAACACTCTCCATACAGACAACCGTCTGATTCAAGCTCACCATACCCTGTGTCTGCGGTTGCGGCACATACGGCGTGTATTTGACGGCAACGCCGTCAACCTCGTTCCGTCCTTTGCTTTGAATCGTATGTTTCGGGTTGATGATTTCACCCAGCGTAAACGCATGTGAAATCTCCTTACCCCACGCCATCAGCGGTATCACATTCATCTTCAGCCCCGGCATGCTGGTCGATAGGAAATCCGGAATCACCGACAGATAGAACTGAGAAATGATCGATGTGAATGTCTGATAAAACGTATTGCTCTGAATTCCACGTAAAATCTGAGATTCCAGCCAATCGGTCAGCGGACGGAGCTTACTGGTGGACAATCGCATGGATGGACACGTATTGGTGTTTACAACGTCCATGAGCTTCACTTTAGACGGAACCGCCTGTTTATCCGTGCCGATATAATCCAGCATCTTCGCGGTATATTCCGCCAGATTCGCTTCCGGCATTCCATTTCTCTGCGCGATATTCTGATCGATGGCAAGCTGCCCAGACAAACTTCCGACACGATTAAAAGCGCTTTTTGTAATCGTGCTGACGCTGCCGGGAGCCTCTGCCGCAAAGTAGAGTGTACCCGGAGAAAGCGCGTCTGCAAACTCCGCAGCACACGCGATCTTCAAGGTCCGATGCATCGCCATGCTTTCACCAGTCAGCGCCAGATCCGTGGCGGTCAGTAAAATCTTCCCATAGATCAATACGTAGTCAGTAGATTCGCCTTCTTCCGATGACAGCGTCAATACAACCGACGCTTCCGATCCATATTCGATCTCAGGCAACGCAGAACCCTGTTCTTCCGCGCTTAGCAGCTCGATTCCTTGAGCTACCATAACCCGACATTCCGGAAATCCGCCGATCTGTGCCTGAATCTGGATCTGTACAACTGGATACACACTGTCGCCCATGTGCAGCTCCAGCTTTTCAATCATATACGAGCTGTTGAATGTATCACTCATACCGCACCGTCGCACAAAGCGCCTTTATGACCCGATCCACATCCGTATCGCCGGCAAGCTGTATCGTGCTGCCGACTCCGAACGGACATACGGATGCCCACTGAACAACATCCCGAAACAGCGGAAGTACAACAGGCTCATCCGATTCCTGTGTTTCGTATGCGTACGTGTTATACGGATCAAACTCTGTGACCAGCGAAACCCATTGCTCCGAACTCTGCATTAAGCGAATGCAGAATTCCGCCATCGCTTTTCGCTGCAGAGACGGCGCTTTTGCAGAGATCAGGCGCTCCAAATATACTGCACGGTTTGCCGCCAGTATGCGACGGCTGATCGTTGTATACCGATAATATGGCCCAACCTCAGGAACACCGTCCGTCAGAATCCCGTAGATTTTATTGATGTCATTGCTCATGGTTGCCAGGACCCCAGAATGTTTACTGCGACTGAAAGATAGACCATACCTTGATCGTCCACCAATCGAACCACCATATTGTTCAGAATGCCGACGAACCGTCCGATCGATTGAGAGCTTCCGCCGCTGGTGCCGATCCCTTCTCGGAAAAATGTGACTTCCGCTTTCCGTTCCGACATCGTCTGAAGGTTGATATAAGTACGCATCAGAGAATCCGGGATGTCTCCATCAGATCCGTTGCCGGTACACCGCGTATACGGACCTTCCAGAAACTCTGCCTCATAAATACCGATTCCTCCTTTGCAGCCGATCGCATACAACGCACCGTCTGCAGTCGCATCCACCTGCAACCGTGCGCGCTGCTGTCCTTGAGACACATTCACCATGTTGAACGATGTCAATGTTCCTCCGATCCGCAAGCTGACAGACGCCTGCACTGCGGTAGTAGGCAGCGATTGCTGTATAATCCGAGGATTTAAAAAAAGCGATGACGGCATGAATCACCCCCTGCGCAGATTCTGCAATAGAATCGGCAAATCATTTTGCAAAAACTCAAAAATACCCTGAACCGGATCATTGGAATCCGCCAGTCGCATCAGATCCAATACCATCGCCTGCTTTGTCTCCAGGCTGGTTTCCTTTGCGGATACTTTACTGACGGTTTGAGCGGCGCTGGAAAGCATGGTTTCCGCGTGTGCCAGCGCTTCGTCGTCAAAACCACGCGCACGCAATTCGCGACGCGCTTCTGCTGTCAGTTTGCCGCCTGACACGCCGGAAACAACGACTTCATCGTTTTCGATCCGAATATGCTTTCGCAGCTGTGAACGCTGCGCGTTCGTCAGATGCTCTGACGCGGTGTATACGCGTGTCGCAACATCCAACCATTCTTTTTTCTGCTCCTCTGTAATCGAAGAATCTCCCAGGAACAGTTGCTCATTCACATACTGATTTACCCGTGATCTGCGATCAACCGCACGCTGCAAACGCTCTCTCCCCGCACTCGTATACAAATCTTTGATCTGATTTGTGTCGAGCGCCATTTGAACGAGGTTTCCGGATGTTTCGTTTTCCGTATTGGTTGCCCACTGCCGCAGCGCTTCCCGCCCTTCACGATCTTCCGGATTCTGCTGCAGCGTCAGCAATGCAACCCGTGCAGCATTCTGCGCTTGCTCATACTCCGCATCCGTCAACGTAGAATCTGTACGTTTCGCGCCAGCGACAATATCTCCGGTCAAATGCGCATTTTGAATCAGACGGCTGTAAATCGTCCGCAACTGTCTTGTGGGGTCGGTCTCTTTCTGATCGCCGGTGATCGCGGTATACCGCTCTTGAATCCGTGCGCGATCTCGATCCGACAGATTACGCAGCGTCATGCTATTCAGCTCGCTGGCGTTGTTGATCATGCGCACAGTATCCGGAGACAACCCCACCGCTCCCAGCAACATATCAGACAACGTAGAACGCTCTTCACTGCCGGCGCGCGTACGACTGACGATATGCTGCAGAATTCCTTCAAACCCGCCAGCGCGTCCACTCTCATCCAGAATAGAAATCGCTTCTCCGTATTGATCGATCATCTGATCTCTGTAGATACGCGCATTTCTCAGACGCTCCGCACGGGGCGCATTCAAAACAGTTTGCTCCGCTTCCTGTTGCGTCATTTCCGGGAACAGATTCCACGCCGTCTGAATCTGAATGTCGCGAACCCGCTCGGCCAATATACGAGCATCCTGCTCCGTCATTCCCCGATTACGGGCATTTGCCAATACATTCTGGTAGATGTCGTTTGCCCGCATATTGGTGTAGTCACCACCGAGCAACTCCCGGACAGATCCGAACTGCTGGTATTCGCCGTTCGGACCTACCAATGCTCCATACTGCTGTGCCCTCAGTTCGTTTGCAGTACGAGCGCTTTGTCCGATCATATCCAGCGTCATGTTGTGCTCTTCGCTCAACTTCGTCACCATATCGGAATTTAAGATCACATTCAGATATTGAGGATTTGTTCCATATCTGCGGGACAGCCAGTCTCCGAGAGAGCTGGCGTTCAGCGCGACATTTTCCTGTCGTAATGTTGCCGTAAATTCCCGATACGCATCCGCACTTCCAGTATCCAACAGGGACTGCCCGGCAGCACGTCTCCGCTGATTCTCCGCATCTACATACGCGACGAATGCTGCTGACATATACCGGGCATCGCCTGCAATGACACGATTCGCCTGCGCCATCGCAAGACTGGATCCGTATACATCGGATTTTACACCCTCCACACTGATGCCGGCCCCCATATAATAGGCAGATGCATTGGCGATCGACTGCCCCTGGGTCTCCGTACCGCCGAATGGTGCAATATAGCTAAACCCGATCGCACTCAGTGTTGCCATATTTTGAATATCCATTCCAGATACGGTCATCGCATGGCGCAGATTGTTCGCCATGTTCTGCAGTCGGGTAGGACTCATATTGATGGCACCGCCGCCGAACAGGCTATCCAGCACACCGAGCATCTGTTGGAAATCGCCACCGAGCACATCTCGCAGGGAATTCAGCGCTTTGGTGTATTCCCGCGTGTCACGCGCAATCTGCCGTGTTTTTGCAGCGATTTGGCCCGGCGTTTCATCTGCACCCGTTCCAAGGGAATCATAACGCCCGGATGAGATCAATGCAGATGTCAGTTGTCCCACATCCGCAAAGTTGGCGTTGCCGAACGCGCCCTCCTGAAATTGCATACGAAGCAGCGTATCTCCCAGCTGCTGATACCGTGCGGCGTACGACGCGGAGCGTCCGTTCGGACTTTCGATGTAACGGCGCTGAAACGCGGCTTCATAAATGGTACTGAGACCCGTGTTCCATGAGTTTGACAGGAATGAATCAACGCCCCATCCAAGCAGATTCCCTCCTGTCGTGTTTGCGCGATACTGTGCGGAGATATCATCGTATCCAAGAGACCGGTACAGTCCCTCCACTACAGTACGGGACAGCCTGCGACTCTGCTCTTTCCGCACATTGTCGAACAACGCTTTATATTGTTGCTGGTTATATGCGGTTTGATAATTCATCTCGAACGATAAGTTCGGATTCATATTCGAAAACCGCAGCAGCGAGCTGTTTCCTGTCAGCGCGGAGTCTACCAAATATGAAATCACCGGCTGCAGCAACGTAGTCAGCTGAGGAGGTAGTACACCGTTTAATTGTTGAGTTGCCGCATCGAGCATAGTTACTGTTTCCGTTGTTCTTGCTGTTCTCGTTCTACTGCCGCGCCAAACCTGCGATACCATTCAGCATATCGCTGTTTCTGCCGAAGCGCTCGATCCCGTTCTTTCCATGGCATCAATAAATTCCGTACATGCGATACGTACTGGTTGGTCGTATATAAAAGATCCGAACCGTCTACAGACGGTGCGGTCAAATACGATTCCTGCTCTAATCTGGCTTCCAATCGGCGCTGAACGACGGTTTCAAGCAGCGGGTGTACCGGTTTTGAATAATCGATTGCACCGGCGCACTTTGCTTCTACACTTAATACAGCCCAGCGCCCTTGTAAAAATTTTCGTCTTGCCCCACTTCCACCAAACCGGCGCACAGCGCATTGAACATGGTGCAAGTATTCCGCAACGTCATAATCAGCATCTGGTCCATACAGGCCGCCAGCCTGTTCATAGAAGCGCTGACATCTTTCACCGCAGCGGCCCTGTCCTCCGCAGATGCTTCATACAATACTTTCTCCTGCATGGCTTCATCGATCACCGCGACGCGTACCAGCGATCCGATCAGGATCAGATTTGCCAGAGGCAGCAGATCTGCGTCTGTCTGCTTCATACTCAGACCGTAATTGACCAACGTATCGCCTTTCATCGTTTCATAGGTGATCAGCAATTGATTGTCGTACAGACGGTACGTATGCGAAAATGGTCTCTGACCGAGAATCGAGCGAAAATACTCCTTCTTGATTTCTTCATCGATTTTCAACGGCGCTGTTGCAGCATCCCGTCCACACCGTTTACAAGGAATCGGCTGATCCAGTTTTGCACGAAGCTGCTCCACTTCTTCCGATTTCTTCTGATACTCCGCCCGCAGCTCATTCAACTCCTTGGTCAACTCTTTTACTGTCATTGTACGGTCTTTCTATGTTATGTTTGGGGTATTCAGCTTGATGCCGTTTACCGCTTTTACTGTCTGTTCCGGCGGTTCTCCGACCAACCAATCCTCTGTCCAGGCAGTCATCCCAGAACTTGTCCAGAACGCTTCTCCTGGATAAATATAGGTAAGGTTAGAACGGTTGTCAATGGCTGTGACACCCGTGAATGCGGTACCTCCAGCTCCTTTTGCACTGAATACCGGTTCCTGGATCTCATATGCTTTGCTTGTATGCGTGAATGCGAACAATCTGGAAAGAAATGATTTGATATCGATTGCACTGAGCGCAGTGCTGATTTGCGTTGAAATCCGGCTGAGTGAGTTGCTGATGCGTTCGCTCTGCGATGTCGGACGATTCGCCTGCTGGATATTCGACCGCAGTTTTACCAGTGTTTTTTCATCGTTGGGATGCCGTGCATACACATTATCACCCATCAGAGCATCTCTGGTCATGATCGGTCCGTTGCATTGAATCACCATTTGCGCCGTAACACCGCCCTCTACGACAACGGACGGGCTGTAGCTCTTTGCAGCGGTGATCGTAGATGTTGTACCACGATTCAGGTTTGGCACAACAGCTGTTACGTCACCACTGCAGACCGTGATATTACCGGTAGATTGAAATACGCTGCAACCGGCGACGATCTGTCCACCGGATACCATGAGTGCCGTATTGTCTGAAACCAGCTGCACACCGGTCGTTCCGTATGCCTGTACCTGAGATCCTGTGAGCACAACCGGTCCTGACCCGTTTAGAAGCTGAATAGAGCCACCGCCCATATAATCGGATGACGATGGATCTTTGGAAATCAGCGTAATATCCTTGCCGCTGAGGTAAACGGTGGAATTCCCATTTAGCAGAACACCGGATGCACCCTTGCTTTCAATGGTTGTCGATCCATCGCCATCAAATCCTCCGGCAATCTTGACATCGTGATGTCCTTTGATCAACACATCGCCTTCTGCCGTACCGAATTCAATGCCACGACCTGCTGCAATAGATTGAACACCGGATACGATGTCAAGCCGATCGCGACCTGCGATCGTAGTCAAATTATTTGCAGAAGACAGCTGGATATTGCCGTGACTCATCCTGATTTCCGAACCCCACGCGTCCCGCAATACAATACTGCCGTCTGGTAACTGACGAATCACAGACTTGTTCGCAGCAGTTTTATGCACGCCGAACTCATCCTCGAATACATCAATCAGCTCGTCAGAAGCCTGTGCGCTGTTTTCATCCACAAACGCATACACTTCCTCCCAGGTATCCCGGATACAGCCGTCCTCCCACAAATCAGGAGATTGCTGAAGATAGGCGGTCGGTTCTTCCGCATTTCGTTCCGTACTCTGCAATGCATCGTCGCGCTCCAGCCGAGATCCTTTATATTCGAACACATGCGTATCAACGCGCTTTTCCAAGCTGATCGCGAATGCGGTCGTATGCCGCAAGCTGCCGTCATATCCCCGGCGCACAACGCTGATCGGTGTTTTACCGTCAGGAGCTCGCATAACGAGCTCCTGTCCGTATAGAATATCACCTTCCTGCTCCAGACTGCGATACAACGGCGTCCATGCAGCATCTTGCGGCTTTACTTCGACATCACTCTCGGCAAATCCGTTCCCATAGGCGTCCAGCGGATTTCCAGCACGTTTCGACACATAGATCAGGGACTTGTTTACAATGCACAAGTCTTCTGTACTGCCAATCGTATTAACAGTACGCAACAACGACGTTTCTTCCAGTCGGCGATCCAGTCCGTTCAGCAGAATTGCGGCTTGTCCAGCACGCAGTCCCGTATAATCGTCGCTCAACAGCAAGCCGGTCTGTTTTCCGTGTACGGACCAATCTCCGGACCAGATATCGATCGGTCCAGAATTCGAGAAATCTCGAATATACGACGCTCGATCGTATTGAATTCGATGCGTATCGTAGAAATCGGTATTTCGATAATTCAGCCCGTTATGGAACATAGACTGCAGTGCGTTGGATCGGAACGCCTGCGCAACATCCAGCTTACCGAGGATGACTGCCTGCGCAATACACTGTTGCTGCAGCGTGTCGGTCAGCCACACGTACAGCACACGTTCTCCGACCTGATAGGTCGGTTGCTGCTGTACACCGGCTACAGAAAAAGATTGCCCTCCCAACACTGTGGCATCGATAAACTGTGGATACTCTTCCAGTGTTATGGAGGGTCGAATCTGATACCAGTTCAATACCGGATTCGCCAGGACGACGATACCGGTATCGAGACTGAGCGCCGGTGCGTAAGTTTGCGGAAACGGCCACATACGCACTCACTTTCCTGTTACACGGTGGTTTGAATCCCGGTACCTGCGAGGCCTCCCACATAGTTGCCGGTATACCCGCCGCCAGTGCTTGTACTCGCAGATCCGCTGGAATCTTTCGAGTTGATCTCCACACCGCTGATCGCAAAGGTCATATTACAGGTCTGCAGCAGAATGCCGTTGTCCTGAATCTGTCCTGTGATCTGAATCTGCGCATGGAGCAGTCCGGATACTTTGATCACGGATGCGCCGCTGTCGCTGGACGAACCGTCACTGGCGCATGTCTTGAATCCGCTGTTTGCTTCGATTGTGCAAACAGGGAGATTACAGACGTCTTCGCCTGAAGTCGCGTCCATCAGCTGTTCGAAGTCGTCTGCGCGACCGATCAGACCGCTCAGACTCAGCTGTCCTTGTCCGTATCCGACAATCGCGACGCGGTTGTTTCGATTGAACACGCGCTTCAGCTGAATCGAACGCTGCCATCCGATCGAATACCCATCGATCAGATACCCGTTCTGCAGTGTGTAACTGCTGGTGCCGTTCTGCAGGTTACTGAAGGTGATTGTATTCCCACCTGAAGTACCGTAGATTGCATCGATTGTACCGCCTGTGTCAAACACTTGGGCCATGTTATGTTACCTCCTTACACCAGGTTGAATGTGAAATCACCGTTCAGGAACGGCTTCGGCAACGTCGGTCTGAATGTTCCGATGATACCGGTATTGTTCGCCGGATCTTCTTCCAGGCTGACAATTTCAAACGCGGTCATCTGCGGACCGTATTGTGCCGCATACGTCCGTCCCATGATTTGATCCGCGATTGCATAGATATTAGCACGCATCTGCGCAAGCAGTGCATCGGTCACGTTCGCATTTCCGCGAAACTCATGCAATCCGAACCGAAATTCCCGGACAATGCTGTCGGCATTTGACACAACGGAATCTTCTTCCGCGATCGTACCGTCTGTACGTGTCGTGATCTGGTGATACGTGATTGCATTGCCGAACGAGTCGTTCGCAACGATCCACACACCGCCATCGTTCATCGCTTCATATTCCGAATCCGTGAACTTCTCTACATCGGTAACGGTGATACCGGGAACTGTGACGTCAGACAGCGGTGCATGCGGTGCCGATGCGGCACGCAGCGCTGCCAGAATGCCCGGAAGATATGCCAGATCGATGTCAGTGTATCCGAGCGCATTGATCGAACTGGCCCACACCAGATTGATCCGATAGTTATTCCAGGACCGCGCCTCTGCCGCCATCGCATTGGCATACTGCGCATTCGTCATTTGACGACTGAACACAACCTGCGACATCATATCGACGTCTGCCGCATTTGTCAGCGCCACAGTCGAGCTATCCACGACACGAGCCACTGTATAGCTCTTTGTTTCATAGGAGTCAGTAACCGCGTTAAAGCTGTTAACAACCGTGACCGTATCACCGGCACGAACTCCGCCGCTAACAGCGTTACCAGGCGCTTCCAGGGTAAGTTCGCTATCGTGGATCGTACCCAGGATGATACTGCCGTCATCATTTTTTTCATAATAGGTGCTCACCTGCGTTGTCAGCGGTGTGAACCAGCCACGCTTGAACTGCGCAATTTCCGGAGCAGCGTACTTGTCAATGACTGCACTGACAGCTGCCTGCACCGCAGCAGTCTGCCGGAAGCAAACAATTGCATACAGTTCCTCATACTTACCGGCCAGCGCAACCGCACGTTCATAACCAGCATCGGTATCTTCTGCAACCGACATCATATAGAACGCAGTACCGCCGGCTGTCAACGCCAGCCGATACCACATGCCCATCGGGTTTTCCGGAACTGCCAATCCGGCAAACTCAGCGGCATATTCGCTGCGGGCATCAATCACTTCCAACGATTCATCCAGCAACTGCTCACGATAGGCGACGTACATATCACCTTCCATCAGCATATAACGAGACTCGCCCACCGCCACATAGATTGAATCTTCGATCGTAATGTTGCTGGTCGTCGCATGCCACATCGACTCGCCCACCGCCACATCGCTGACCGCGACATTGCGGCTGCAAACAGAGACTTCCAGATCTCCATCCAGATGCGTGCTTGGCAGTTCCGTATTGATCATGACGATATTAACTGCACCGTCCTTTGCCGCTGTACAGGAAATCTGGAATCGGTCATTCACCTTGTACGCGGTCGATGTGATCGATGCGAATGTCAGCTTCACACCATATGCGTCAATCGCAGTTGCTTCACCTGCAGTGAATGCAATCGTTGCCTGATATGTAGCACCGGCAAGCGCAATGACACGGGCCGAGAGCGTACCGCCAGCAGAGCCGGAACCGGACGATCCGGTTCCGCCATTCACGCTGACAATCTCCAGCAAGTACGTGATGTCGTTTGATCCAGTGAACACAGACCCGGTTGTCGCAGGAGCAGTACCAGTGCCGGTATTGTCAGAGCCGTATACAGCGGCAGATACGTTTGCGGCTGTCTGTTGTGCCTGCACATCAACAACGGTAGCAGTCACGGTCTCACTGCCAGTTTTTGCGATATACAGCGTATCGCCTTCCCGTACATCGTATCCACCGAGTTCCGGAGCGCGTGTGACACCGTTTTCCGTTTGAACTGCCTGATCGAACACCAGTTTACTCGGCGCATCTTCAGTGCTGGATGCTGTCAGCGGTGTCTCGTTCACCTTCAGCAGCGCATTCGACACATACAGCGTCGCACTGTCCACGTCGATCAGCGAATTTCCCGCACTTGCAGGCCACGGAATATTCTTCAGTTCATTGTTGGTTACATCGTATGTTCCGAGAGAACCATCCGCATACCCGTCACCGACGCCGTGCACCGCGTAACGCGGCGCAATCAGCACTGGACTCAATGCACGGCGATCAGCAATGGTACCGATGGGTCCGTACGTCTGGGTGATTCGTGTTCTTGGCCGAGCATTTGAAGCCATGTTACCACCTTTGTTTCATTGTTTAACACTTAAACAGGAGTGTTGATAATACTTACCTGCCTTAATATATCTTGTATGCCTGTCGTTTTCCAAATGGGAATCGGGAGCTGTAACCCGATCGACACCTTGCCAATGTAAAAATTCGGATGCTGGATATGATCGTGTGTAATTGACGAAAACTGAATGTCCTGAACAAACGCACCTTCAGACCTCAGCTCCTGTATCAGCGCGGATGTGTAGTAACACACTTCATACCCCAATTCATTCGTCAGCGCATCCGCATACGTCGAAATCGTAACAGAACACGCGGTACTCATAAACGATCCGTGTACCTGACTGTTCGGATGAAACGGTTTGAACAACAGCGTCTCACGGTTAAATGCGATAATCGGATTCGCGGATTCGGTCGGAAGTGCCGTTGTCGCATCCTGAAAGACGATTTCGCGGGATTCCGGCAGCAGTTCGTTCGTCAGATTGGGATTGATGAAATCCCTCCGGCTCAAATGCGTTTGAATCGCGGAGACCAATACACAATATCCGTGCATCGGGTCGCAGTTAGTCGTCGCAGTCATCTGTCGCGTCTCCAATCTGCTGTCGAATGTACTGAATCAACGGACGATACCGGGGCTCTTCCGGTGCCAGTTGTTTTGTCGTCAATGTATATGCTGCCGGCGCGTTCGCAATGGACGCCGCGACAGTCTGATCTACAACATCGTAAATCTCGTTACCGACTACGATCAGATCGTATTCGCGCAACCGTCCATCAAACACCGTACGAAACGCATTGAACACGATATTTCGCTGAATCTCCTGCGGCGCTTCTTTTTTATCATCCTTTGGAGGCACCAGCAGCATCCGTTCTCTACGTGGCCACAGATAGTAACCGTCTTTGATTCCCGTGCCGAAACAAATCGGACAGGCCGGATTCAGCGCAACACCACCTCCGCCACTGCAAACACCGTTCCCACACAACGGACAGCTCTCGCCGGCTTTACGTCGCATCAGAATGTATACCAATGGTGCTCCATACGGATGCGCTCGCATCAGGATCTCTTCTCGGCGTTTGACCTCTTTAATCAGAATTCTGGCCTGCCTACCCAGCACCAACGGTTGTACCATTGGACTTTCATCCTGTTCGCCGTCTGTACATGTGGCAATCACTTTATACGCGGTTGTAAGTCCGTCATTGTACCGCTTAATCATGACCTGGTCTGTCGTAACGCCCAGTTTTACAGGAGTCCACTCCTTTCCGGTCGTTGTTCCATACACATCAAACCGCATCGGTATATAACCGTCGCGAAGACCCCAAAATACAAGGTCTCCGTTCAATACCTCCCGGCAGTTGATGAATTGAAACAACTCGTGTCTCATCGTTTTACACCGACCTCCAGGTCCAGGAACCCTTCCGGATACAGGCCCAATGCATCCATAGACGCTCTCGGTCCTTTAATTGCAAACGAAATCGGTTTTTGAAAATGATTTCGAACATCCGGGTTCGACAAATCATACGAGTGTTTCACCTGCGTCGGAATCTCTGTTCCGTTGCGGAACGATCGTTCCCCTTTGCGCGCACCTGCGATTTTACGCAGTACATTGTTCCCCGCACCTGTCATAAAGCCTTCTCCCTATACGTAGTAATTCAATCCTTGGAATCCACGCAGATTTTCTTCGTTCTTCATTTGAGACATTCCATCAATCCATTGCCGCTGATAGACAGCGATCAATTGCTTGACTGCATCGGCACGTCTCTCTAAATCTACAGTAACACCACCCGACTGATATGTCATACGATTCCGTTCCAAAAAAGTCCAGAGCGACTGCATCAGCATAAAAATCGTACCGCACCGCAGCACTTCCGGATACGGAAATGACGCGCCGGTGTAATTATTCAACACCGGACCACGATTGTTCCACTGCTGAATCGCGCGATTTACCGCTTCAATAATATCGCCGGTACCGATTTCAACGCTCTCCAGCAGCTTGTTGTCATCTTCGCAGATGTCGGCAAATTGCATACGAACGGAGTCCAGTGTCATATAGTGGTCAGGCTTGGGATCCACCGCCTTGTCGACGCACAGCCAGCCCTGATACACATTCACCGGCTGTTGCGCTTCATCCCGAAATACGCAGTGCAGCTGATAATAACCGCGCGGCATACAACCCGGAACAGACAATCCGACGTCGATACACGTGGAGTCCGGCGGAATGACAACAGGGTCTGCTTTTAGTCGCACAATATGCAACGCAGGAAGATCCCGGATTGTCAAGACCATATCCGCAGCTGAAATCTTCCGATGGGATGCAGAAGACGGCGAATCTTTCAGTTCAACTGTAAATTTGTTCAACATCCCGGATGTCAGGACAAGTCCCGGCATTCCCTGCCGCCACTTTACCGGACGTTCTAACGATTTAAACAGTGTGACTCGATCCATCTTCTGCCTCCACTCGGATTATTTCACCTGACGCCGACCGCGCTTCGGTTTATCTGCTCCGATTTCCACGACTTTCAGTGTATCCGGATGACCGGCCATCGCATCCAGCGGGCTGTCCGCAGACTTTTTGCTGCCGGCTACATCCACCGTCTTCATTTCAGTAACCGGGGTTTTTGTCTGCTCGAACATTCCAGCATATGCACGATCTGTCGGGTTCCCCATCGGCAGATCCTCCGGCGCTTGCACATTGCTGATTGTCATAGCCTCCGGCTTGGATTCCTGCGGTGCCGCATCCTTGCGTTCATCTGCAGCTGGGATGGTACCGACCTCACTGAATGACTCTTTCTGTACGGTCGGAATCGCCGCTTCCTTTTTCTGAGCATCTGGAATCAACTGCGCAGGTTTGGCTGGAGCCAGCGGAACAACTTTCTGTGCGCCCTTGATTTTATTCCGGGCGCTCATCGACAGTACGAGCGGAGACCGATCCGCCTCTTTCACGGTAAAGCGATTATCGCATTCGTACGAAATCGAGATCCGACCATTCAACGCATCCACAATCAGCAGTTCTGACTCCACGTTGTTTTCCATCCGGGTAAACAGATCACCGCTGCACACATACTTGGATCCGGTTGTTCCGGCAGGTCCCAGAAAAATCTGAATGCAGCTGAAACGATAGTTGACAGCGCGCTCCGTGCAGTTTTCAACAACGGTTTTAATTGGGGAAATCATACTCTATCCTTTCTATTTGTGAGAAGGCAGGTAAACAGGCAATCCACCCGTTTACCTGCCTTCATAACAGTGTCAGTTCGTATTACGCGCTGGCACTGGAGGTCTCTTCCTCTTCATCGTCGTCTTCATCCAGCCAGTTGTCCTGCGAACTGCCCTTGAAGTCGGCACGGAAGACAGCTGCCGCATTCGGAATCGACATACCGATGGTTTCATGCGCATGCATTTCAATCCAGGTATCGTCGATGGTATTGGTGAAGATCGAGGCTTCACCGTAAGTGACGAAATCGCCGCAATACTGCGGTTCCGCGAAGATGTACATCGCCTTCATCGGGATCAGACCACGATCCAGCGCGGTCTTCCAGCTGATACCGGCGAGACTTTCTTCGAGTGCGCCAATCCGCCCGAACAGAGTCGGCTCGGTGAAGGTACGGCCTTGAGTATCGGCACGGAATGTGGCGATCAGGTCAAACCAGAACGACCGGTGAACCAGCGCTTGCGACGGATTCAGGTTGTTGGTGCCGAGCACCATACCCTTCACGGCGTACTGCACACTCTGCGTGGTGACGGATGCACCGACGTTGATGTACTGACGGCAACCGATTTCCGGATTGATCACGCCCTTATCGCCGACCGCATAATTGCAGAGGCCGACGCCCATCTGGTCTTCCTGGGCCAGGATGTCCTGCAGCATCAGGTCGTGGAACACATCCACAAGCGAGCCACGGAAGGACACGAGGTAGATCTTGTCTGCCCGATACTTCGGGGTCCAGATCCGCTGCATGAAGATCCGGTAACGCGGTGCGTCCATCTCTTCCGCGAAGGTGCCGGTATCGTAGTTGACGCTGATCGCGCCAGCCGATTTCGGGACCATCTGGCGAATGATGAACGGTGCGTTGGTGTCGACAGCCACGTCGAAATCCGCATCAGTCACCGGGGTGGGCGGCATGATCTTGCGGAAGATACCGTCCTGCCGTTGATAGGTGCGCAGCCACTCGGAGAGGCGATCGCTGGCTTTCTTCTGAATCGAAACGTCAGCATCAAACAGCTGATCGATGATCTCCTGATTCTCAGCGCGTTGCGCTGCGGCGGAAAGTCTTGTATTTTCCATCGTTATTGTTCCTCACGTTTTGTGAATTAGGCTTCCTGGGCGGGCAGCCAGTAGCAGGTGAACGACAGAGCGGGAAGACCTTCTTTGTTCAGATCCACCGGGGCATCGACGGAACCGACAATGACGTTCTCGTACGGCTTGTTGTTCTTCTTGGTGACTGCCGAGCAGGTTTTACCCTGATGCTCGATTTCGCCGACAGACAGAAGGTCGCCGATTTCGTAGGTCAGGGAAGAGTCCGCGTCGAACACGGTAGTACGGACACGATAGTAGCCCGCACACGGCAGCAGGGTCAGAAGACCGCCGGCGGCATTGCCACGTTCGCTCTGCACTTCCATCCGATCGTTACCGACCGCGACGACATAGGCCATCGGGTGATTGCCCGCAGTGCCCTTTGCGACGCCGGTCTTCGCGACGTTGTTCTTGTCGATCGAGCAGACCGAGCCGGTCGGGAACCAACCGCCTGCGGCGAACGTGACCGAATTGTACATGCGGGTATCGGTCGATACATCGCCCTGGTACACCACATTGTAATTCTTCCGCTTCCATGCGGGCGGCATGTTTGCGGTATTGCCGAGCGGATAATTTTTGTTGGAGACTGTTTGACCGTTCATGATGATCACAATCCTTTGTTTGTGTTAGTTGTTCGAAGCTCCACGCCACACCTGTACGAAAGACCTTCGATAGCTCGGAGCCGTATCGGCAGGTCCTTGCGCAGCGGCAGCAGATTCGTTCGAGGCAGTCTTCGCGACCACCTGTCCGACCTGTGCGCCGGAAACGACATTGTCGATATAGTCACTCGCCATCTTGGACATCACACTCAGCAGCTTGTTCGGGTTCTGCTGAAATGCGCTGACCAGGTCATCCGGAGTGTACTTGGTGTTTCCATACATCTGGCAAATCTTCTCAGACGCCTGTTTCAGCAGCTTTTCATCCAGTGCCGGAGCACCAGAGGCAGATGCCTGTTTGGACAGCGCTTCCGCGTCCTTCTTGGCAGCTGCCAGCTGCTGATTCAGTGTGTCGATCGCACCGCGCTGGCGGTCGATCAGAGAAGCCTGCTTCTGAATCAGATCGCTGCTGGCCTTGACGTAAGCCACGGTGTCCGCAGCGTTCTGTGTAATCACTTTGAAGTCCTGATTCATTTCGTTTCTCCTTAACATTTACCGAGCGCCTTTGCACGAGATGCAAAGACAGACGGATCGAGGTTAAACGCCTGATTCAGCATTGCGGTGGCAGGTCCACGCAGCGGGAAATCCGATGCGGTGCTCGCCATCTTGTCAATCACCGCAGCAGCCTGCTCATCAGGGACCACGAAAGCGCCGCTGTCGTCAGTCGCACTCAGCGCCTGCTGTGCGTCTGCGGTTGCACTGGCGTCCTGAATTGCGGCGATTGCGACCTGTGCAGCTTCTTCATCGCTGATGCCGGGAACTTCTGCTTTGATCGCATCGGTAAGCTGACCAACCAGCTCGGCAACCTGACCTTCGATCGCTGCACTTTCCACAGCAGCCGCATCGGCAGCTGGATCAACCGTAGCAGCCGCATCTGCGGTAGCTGCAGCGTCGCTTGCAGCAGCATTGGCTGCAGCCGCATCATCCGCAGCAGCGGCAGCAAGTGCAGCCTCTTCACCGGTTGCCGGAACTGTTACAGGAGCAGCGCCATCGCTCGGTGTAGCACCTTCTCCGGTTTCATCGTCGTCATCGTCGTCGTCGTCATCTTCATCGTCGTTTGCGGACTTGAACAGGCAAGTCGGATCACGCAACACCTGCTCATCCAGCCATTGGCACAGCTGCTCGGACGTCACTTGTTGTCCCTCCGCAGACGCACGCTTGGTCAGACCATCGATATCTGCAGCCTTTGCATCCATACCCGCGTAGTATGAACACATCCAGTCGATCAGTGCCTGACAGGAGGGATCGCCGGCATCCGCGCGCTTGGCGATGAAATCTTCCAGCAGGCCAGTCATGGCCTGTGGATCACTCTCGGCAGATGCGAATTTCTGCATCAGTGCGCCGGTCTGCTGTTCATTCATACCGGCGATTCTCTCCGCAGTCACCAGCAGGGCGGCAGCCTGCTTCTGCACCACGGTGCGAGAGTTCTCAATATCTTTCACTTCCTGATTTTCGGGATCCTCGTTGTTCGGGATCTTGATGTCGATACCGGTTTTATCACCGGTGTCCGGTGCCGATGTTGCGGCATCGCTCTTGCTGCCCGGAAGGTCGTGCTTCTCATTCGAATTCACATCAGTGGTGAAATCGGAGACAACGCCTTTCTGGGCAGACGCCGGATCTTTCGCGTCTGTTTGCTTCACGCCAGGCTCTGTCTGATCCTCAAGCCCTGCCTTCTTCTGCAGGGCTGCGGCGACGGAGACTTTCTGCAGCAGCTTGTCAGTCAGCGTATTGGCCATCTTTATGGTTCCTTTTATTTAATGTTCCGTCACAGCATCTGCTGCAACAACGTCATTGTCAACTCAAGCGGCGAAAACCGGCGAGTTGCGGACACCAAATAGTTCGCATACTCTTTTGCAAGAACATCCGGCACAGTATCTGCTCGCCTACAGCATACAATAATAGTTTTTGGATTTGTTTTCAAATCAACGGAATCCACCACATTCTCCAACATACCAGATACAAAATGTGAAGGATCCATCCCTTTTTGTTCCTTATACCGATCAACCGCTGCCGTCAGATTCCAGTCCTTATAGGGTTTCGGTTGAAACGTCATGTCTTCGCAAAACGCATCCACATCAGGAGAAGAGAGCAGCTCGCTGAATACACCGGGTAAGTGCTTTCGCAAAGATTCAGCGTCAGCACCCTCGATGCATCCGCACTGTCCCGGCAGAAACAATTCCAGAAAATCTTCCGGGGACAACACACATTTCCGATCCTCCAACGCGCCGAGGAACTGATTCTCCCTGCTATACTGCAGGAACTTTTTCAGCTCTGCGGCACTGTCCATGTTCGATGCATTTTTATGCTGTTTGAAGAAATGGACAATATTCCGATCCAACGATCCATTCTCAGCAGTAGCAATGATCTCCTTCTCGATCTTCGACAGCTTTTGCAGTGTGTCCAAACGCTCCTGACCATGCGCAGTTTTCAGAATCAGAGAGACAGACGCGGGATGAATCGGATGCGGTTTCCATTGTGTAAAGTCAGTTGCGGATGCAACTTTTTTAATGGAGAATGCAATCTTTTCCGCAGGAGAGGCGACACGGCTGATGTCGTGATACAGCGTCTTATCTGAAATGACGTAATACTGCGCACCCTCGTCGTTGATTTGTCCGCGCTGGTACTTGTAATGGTCGCAATGCTCACCTTCCGTATGTGCGACGCGCCCGCAATAACTGCAGATGTCATGCTCCGCATCACATCCGATAGAGAACTTCATAGGATGACCTTTGGACAGCTGCTCGATGTCATCGCGCCAAAGATCCGTCTTTACACCAATGATCAGTTCTCCACGATGCATATCCGGATTCACTTTCGCTGCGACGATGTAACCCTGCGGTTTTGCACCGTCGCGCGAAGAGAAATGCTCCGTATATACACCACCATGTTTCATAAACGTTGGATTGTGATACTTTCCGATACCACCGTCCAAGTCGATATAAGCCGTCGCATTCTTTTCCGGATGCGGGAACTTGTGCCGATAGCTGCAACCGTTGTAGAAGTCCGCACGAGAATTCGGACCATAATAATCACCTGCGGCAACCGAGATCAGATGGATGTAGCTATGCCCCGGTTTCCGTTCGAATGCGTCGTATTCTTTTTCAAAGATAGAAGCCTGCTTACGCAGCACAACCGGATCGAATCCCTTTGAAAACGTCGGAAGCAATACAGACGATGGGAACTCACTCCGATCGTCATACCCTGACATCAAAACTTTTTGAATCATGGAACGCCTCCGTTGCGTTATTTATTAACAGAATCCACCTGGTCGTCTGTGTACCGCTGTTGACGAGACAGCGCTTCCGCAGCCCGCAAAATCTTTTCCTCATCCGCCGCAGACGGGATATTCCCTCTGCCGAGACGTTCGGTCATGCGGCTGATAAGCAGTTGCTTGTTCCAGCCCGGACGCTGCTGTTCTGTCGGCGGCAGCGATTGCAAGCTGGCATTGTACGCCTTTACGATATCTTCTAGCGGAAAACTGGAGATATAATCGTCTTCCAACGCATCATAAAATACACGCTTGGTCTCTAACTCACGTAAATTGTTACGAAGTTGCGCCGATTTCAAATTTTCCCGAACTTTTTCGTTATCACCGTCACGAACACCAAACGCGTCCGGCATTTGATTTCCCAGTGTATTCAACATCATAGAGCTTGCGAGAATACCGCCGGCTCCCGCCTGCTTTCGCAGCACGTCGAAATTCATAGATTTCAGACAGCCGAGGACGTCCTGCAACGCGCGTTCTTTGATGCTCGTAGCATAAAGCATCTGCGCATTCGCCTGCTTCACCAGTGCAACATGTTCGTACACTTCGTGCCGGGGAACTTTAATAGATCCCTTGTGTGGCAGCTTTTTGTAAGAAGCCACCTTGAACATCGGACGTGCCTCGTTAAACCGCGCAATCAGCGAATCACCAAACGCACCATATGCAGTTGAGATTACAGCGGCAGCCTCTTTTCGAAACGCTGCCGGCTGCACAGTCATCACACTTTGATATCGATCCAGCGCACGGGACAGCGCGGTGCCGGCATTCGCTTCTTTTGACGCCAGCTTAATCAGCAAGTCGCCCCACTTACGCAGTTCAGAATCGAGCTCCGCACGCAGCTGCCATTCCGGACGATTGTCTTCAACGACAGACGCTTGTTTTTGTACAGGAGCAGAAGCCGCCTTCTGCATCGGAGCGGTATCCTGCTCCTCCCGTGTAAACCGAGGTTTGAATCGCGGCGTCGCAGACGCGGCTTTCATCAGAGTATTCGTGCGAAGACGTTCGACTGCCTGTTCATAAATCTCCGGTGTATTCAGGATTGCAAAGCTGTCGCCCCGTGTACTGTCATCGCTGTGACTCAACTTGTACAAAGACTTCGTATGATTGTATGTTTCACAGGCGCGGCGCAGCAGCTCCGGATTATCCCCCAACGACTGAATCAGGATATCAGATGCGACTTTATTCAGTTGCGCCGCGTCGGTGATGTGATTGGTTTTTTCGATACAGGACTTCAGCGCCTGTTCACCCCGTTGTCTGTCGTAATCAGAAAGTCTTGCCATGTTTGCACCTGCGTTATCGTTCACTCATTGATAGTATATGTAGTCGGCGTGCATTTTTCAACCGCTTCCGGAAGCTCCGGCATAAAACTGCCGTTGGTACTGACCAGTGCCTCTGATAGCTGACGCGGTTTTTTAATCAATGTCACCAAACCGTCCAACAGCGTTCCGTATGCGGTTTCCGTTTTTTCTTCGATCTCTTTGAAGCCGTTCTGCTGACGATTCGGATTGCGACTGCTTTCAAACTCTGTAATTTTCTCCAGCATTGCGGTTGTCGCAGGACTATCTTCCAGAAACGCCGAACCAGACGCGGTATAATTCAGCATCATCGTACAGTTGCGCATACACCCAAGATGGATCATGTAATCCAAATCTTCAGCAGTGAACGGCTCATTTCCGAATCCTTTCCGCACAAGCGTATTCAAACCACCTGCGTGCGCAAGTAGTTTCCAAATATGCCCGATCGCCAGCTTCGCGCCATTATACTGCATAATCGGCAGCATTACGAATCGATTCATCGCAGCTGAATTGTGCTGATACGGACGAATGTGATAAAACAACTCATGGTACAGGGCCAGAAATACCCGATTGAACCGCGCGTCATTCCCCAGCACCTGCTCCAACTGTGCATAATCCGCTTCCGTCAGCAACAGCGCTTCAATCATCCACCGGATTGAATTTACAGCATCATTTTCAAATACGTCAAACAACCGTGCGAACAACGGCCATTCATCCTGATACCGGTACCGGTCCGTATACTGTTTGCGATGTTCCAGCATGTTAACCAGTTTTCGTACCCAGATGTCAGAAGAGCGGCTGTACTCCGGATGTTCCAACTCAAAGACGGCCCTATGATACCGACCATAGGGACCGTCAAATTGTATGGCAGACGTATAAGAAGACATAGAACGCTTTCAATCAACCTAACGTATTTGCCAGCGGACCTTCCAACAGATCGTGCACGTCGTCGATGCGTCCCTGCTGCAGATAGATGATCAGATCTCCGATGTCCGTCACAAGTTTCTTCAACTTTTGCTCCAGCACATCGATCTTTCCTTCTCCATACGCGCCGGCCATCGAGTCTCCTGCCCGCGTCAGATACAGCAAGCGAGCAACACGGTCCATGGCCTGATACAGGGTGGGAATGTACTCCTGAACAAGTCTTACTGTTGTCGAATCTTCCGCCAGCATCTTCAGCAACGATACGTCAAAGATGTCCTTTACACCGGCATCGGATGCGCGTTCGATGGTCTGCTGTACATCAGGCGGCATAACCGCACCCATATCCGCAACATCCACTTCCCACTGAATCGGATTCTGACCTGCGAACGCCATCGAAAATTCCGTGTCTTCCGCAATCTTCAGCAAATACCGTTCTGAATGTACGCGTTTTGCGCTGGCTTCTTTCACCATCGCTTCTGCGATTGCAGGTTCGATCGCATACTCTTTCACCAGCGTATACTCAGCCGCAGTCTTATTCAGATCTTTGAACTCACGTCCGCTGTTGTCGGAAATCGTATGCACGCCGTCCGCATTGAATACTTTCACACCGAGCAGCTTTGCGCGCCGCCCAATCGCATCCGGCGCATTCGCCAGATCAACGAGTTTCAGAATATTCGATTGCACGTTATGCACAATCGGATACAGTTTGCATCCGTCTGGAACATACAGTGTGTTTTTATGCACACGAAGCTCTGCGGCATGCGGCAACTTTACGATTGTCGTAATCGTGTTGTTATCAGCGCAGCGCACACAACAATCTATATCCCGAAATACCTCATGGCTGATATCCTTTGCCAGCAGATTACAACCGCTCAGTACATCTGAATCACCACCACGTACCCACTGAGCATTGTTGACACGTCCGCTCAGTTTAAAGCCCGATCCGTTCACATCGAGAATAAGCGCATCCACGTAAGAAGAGGGCGAATCTGCATCACTGTCACTACCCCCAGCAATGGACATTGTTTTAATCTGGTCGATCGTATAACCACCAGGCAAATCCAGGTCACTAAATGGATATGGTTGCCCGACGATTGCTGTGTCACAGCGGTATGCAGCGCGTCTTTTTCCGTCATCCACCGGAATTACGAATTTGCTGGACAACATATTGTTACCGTTTGACTCGGTATTTAGAACAACATATGCAGTCGTTGTCGCACCATCGACATTCAACAGCTCATACAGACCATTCGAGGACACAGTCGTCCACTCGTTATTCTGCTTTGCTTTGTATACCTTAGTCGGAATTAAACCACGTGTATCCTGAATCACTGCGCCATCGCGCAGAATCTTGGCTTTCGCCGCATCGTCCAAATCACGCGCTTCTGTCGATGCGGAAGTCAAAATCTTGACGGTGCCCTGCGGTTCTTTTACCTGTGTCTGCGCGGTTGGAAATTTCGTTTTTGCTTCCAACTTATCGATCAACGCATTCAGCTCTTCGTCCGAATAATACCGAGCAAATGCGTTGTATACGGTCGGCTCGTCTTTCAATGCGGTCAGCAGCTTTGCACTGGCCTGTTTTGCAAGGTTCGGAAGAAACTCAGTCGCTTCCGGTACACCGAACGAATCCGGCACGTCGTCGCGCAGAAGCACCTCCAGCATCGTATCTCCGGCAGACTTCAACAGGCGTTGATTGCCCTCGCGCTCCAGCAATTTTCGAAACCCGCCGGTTTCCGATGCCAGCTTGGAAATCATATTGAACGGCAGATCCAACTTCACGCCGCCGGAGCTTCCACCGCCCATTGACGGCATCGTCTTACGCCCTTTCAACGCTGCCAACATATCCGGCTTTTTCGATTTCAGCATAGACACCCAGTTGTCCTGAGACGGAATCCACTGATCCATCTCCGGAATGTACATGATGTCCATGTCGTAAATCTTACCATTCCGGTAAATCGCAGGGATATAGATGCACGTATTACCCAGCATGCCGATCTCAACGCCAATTGCAGCATTGTTTTCCTCGTTGCTGGTAATCAGTTGAAATCCCTCGATATAGTCGCGGAGTGACGGCATGCTCTGAGTAACCTGGCTGTTCGCCAATTGTGCCATTGTGTCTTCAATCGCCATTTTGACATTCCTGCGTTAAGTTTTTGTTCTTTAATATAGAGCAATTTTCACATTAATCTACCTGAAGAAGATCTGGCTTCGTTCCCTGCATAAACGCCAATCGCGGATAATAGGAAATACTATCCTTCTTTGTATCCGATCCATGCTGCACATGCTGCTGGATGGAGCGCATCAGATTTTCCCCGGACAGCGCTACCAGCCAGTCGTCATCGGTCGTAGAAAATGTACGGGCAGGAACCATCAGCGAACGAAACGGAGGTTCTTTCTGATTGACAGAAATTGTGGAGACACCCGCATCCTGCAATGTCTTTACAGTAGATGGTGTCACTCGTGTTCCGATCGAATAGTGCAATGCCGGGCGTTCCAGATAGGTGCCGACAGCAGCGGATGGTTCTCGATCCTCAGTGCCCTCTCTTGGTTTCCAACGGGATTCCAATAGATTATAGTCGGCAATGTCTCCGACAAGCCATCCTTGCAGACCGTCTGGATCTGTCACTTCCACTTTGTTGACATATCCGCGCGCAAACGCTTCGATATTCCTGCGCAGCGTACCGGCCCCGTTCTGCCGAAGCAAATCCGTCAATGCACGAACGAATTCACGACGTCCTTCTCCAATGCCTTTGTATTCTACGATCTTTCGCATGTTCGGCATACCGTCTGTCAGCAGGTCACCCGCTTCTACTTGATCACCGCGTTTTGCTGTAATTTGTTGACCAACCGGAATGTGGTACTCGCGATCCCCGACCGTAAGAAGCTGTCCGCCCTGCGGAGCTGTCCGCGCTGTGCCCACGACACCGTCCGCGTCGGCAATCACCGCGCCTCCCACGAAGTTGTCCGGCATGTTGATGAATTGATCGACGGCCTCCAAACCTCGTTTGATCCGTTTCGCGCCGACCGATTCTCCGCCACCATGTTTTGACGAGTTGGACACAATAAGCCCATTCGCTAAGACAAACAGATGGTCCTCTGTACGCAACTCAATGTCATACGTGTGCGCCCGTCCATAGTAAATCTGTGACTCTACCCGATAACCCAAAGCCGCCCTGAACGCGACATCGGGATCAGACGATACAGGCAGTACAACAAACGGATCCGCGACCTGATCCAGTGGGAGTACGGAATACTTGGCAGTCTGAACATTGAACACAGCCACCTTGTGATCCTTGGTCGACTGAATCATCTGCATCTCGTTCCCGCGCCTGAGCACGGTATGGTATACCTCCTGAAAGCCATTGTGGTGCAACATTGCTACGGGGGCTGGGAACGGTTTCCCGTGCCGATCCGCAGCAATTACGCAATCGCCGGGCTGGATATCTTCAATCGCTTTTACAGTGCCGTCGCTCATTCTGACCAATGTGCCTTTCAGCAAGCATAGACCTCCTTGTGTCAGACTCTCCAGAAACGAGTTGACAGCGTTCAAACCGATTCGATCCCCGATGTCCGGCAGTTTATTCCCTTCCCGGATTCCGGCACAATACGCGCAGACACCTTCCCCCAAGGTACATCCGGCAGCGCTGCGAATTTGAATACGATCTGGAAGATCGTCCAGCATGTCTGCGGTGATTGGTGTATTGGCGCGGTAAACACGACCGGACTTTCCTTTCACATCACGGTATAACAAAGAGCCAATATTGTCCTCATCATCCGTATCTACTGTAAACGGCTTCGGATGACCGCAGTCATCTGCTGTCACAACCTGCTTATGTGCGGCTTGCCGAATCATTTTGGAGAAGTATCCGGCATCAGCTGTTGCTTTCTGCACACCGATATATCCCTGCCGCCCTCCATGAGATGCGACCCAGTATTGAAGGGGTGTGATGCCCTCTCCGTAAGATCGAAAGGTCGGAACCGGAATATCCCGATGCTTGGAGTCTACACTGAGTAAATCGCCGAACACCAGCTGTCGCAATTGTTGCGGTTTTCCCCGTACCCCGGTTTTTACCTGTAACCCGAACGAGTTGTCCGTACTGCCCAGCGTCTCCAGCACCGCCTTATCGATTGCAGGAGTCGCTTCTTGCACCGTGCGAATAATTGCGCGCTTTCGCTCCTGCGAAGACAGTCGTGGATCCTGTGAAATCGCATATACTTTTTTCTGTAGTGCGTCTCTCATCGCTCGCAAATTGTCCGGCAGCCGCAGATCTCTAAGATGAATTGACGCGACACCACCGTATTCAGATGCAATTGTATTACCCAGGTTATTCAGCCGATATGTTACCTGCGTATACTCTTCCGGACTCAGTTCCTTCGCCATCTGAGTAAACAGTGCGCTGGCGGCTTTCGCATCCAGCGCCCCGTCGAACTGCTTAAACCGATCCGGAAGCGCTTGTTGTATCAAATATCTGCCTGGAGTTGTCCGCATAGTGGCATCCTTTAGTCGTTATACACCGCCGGAGGAGTATTCGTACTGCTATCATAGACAGCCTTCAACTCCGGATCCGCCTTTCTCCTGTTAACCAGTGTACTCAGCGCATCCAGTCCGATCCCCGCCAGAGTGGTCGGAGCAACCCAGAGACCTCGGAATAACCTGGCTGCTGTGCGCCCTTTTGTCGGAATCGGATGTGCGGCACGACGCAGAATGTTATTCACAACTGGAATTGGCGAATATCGGGCGTACTGATTCGCGACGGCCCGCGTTTCATACAGATCCTGAGATCCAGAATACTGATTTATCCGGTTTTGTGTATAGGACGCGATACGGTCAGCTGCGCGCGCTTCGCGCCTATACGTGTCATCCAGCTGTTTAAGCAATTTTCTCTGTTGCGGACTTTCTGCGTTCTGCATCGTCCCGGCAATAATCGCACGTTGCGCATTTGCCAAGGTACTGGTCTTATTCGCCGCATCCAAGTTGCTTTGAAGCGATTTCACATATTCACGCACTGTCGGAGCACCGCCAGACATAAGTCCGCTCGTCCGATATGCGTTCATACGCTGATTCCAAACGTCAGAACCGATCTTGAGATCGTTATTTCCAGAAAACTGCTGCGCATACATCGTTTCCGGGTCATTCAGAAAAAATGCTCCGGGGCCGCCGGACCGCTTACCTACCGCACGTAACAGCATACGCGAGAGATCGACCCCCGTACCCAACGTAGTGCCTGGAATTGCCTCCATTTTCCGCAAGTCCTGCAACGCTTTATGCATCAATGGAGCCCGTTCACTTTCAGTCATATCGCGACCGTTTTCTTTCTTGAACTCTTCATTCAATTGATCCACATACTGGCTGGCCGCATTCCGTTGCCGGAAATTGGATACCGTATACTTCAATGGGTCTTGCCTCTGTGCCGCTGCGGTCTGTGCGTCCGTAGAACGGATTGCTTCCACAATCCCAGTCGATGCAGTTCCACCGAGAATTGCCGCAAGCACATTGGAACCCAGCGACTTGTTCCGCAAAATACCACGGTTGAGCAGAATACCGAGACCTGCTCCCGGAAGCGCCTCCAACGCATATCTTCCAACAGTATTCCAGTCAACCGCTGCTTCTTTGTGCAGATAGCGAAATTGCTGAGGACGCTCCGCGTCCAGTTGTTCTTTATCGATAACCGTTGCCAGTGTGTTCATATCTATACGCCCTTCTTGTTGTCATTATCCACGTATCATCTGCTGTTGCCAATACCAGTCACTCAATGCTCGCTTCCGCTGTTCCGGATCGGGGATATCCTGTTTCGTCGGAGGCGGCACGATTGGATTAGGCGTAGAAGTTGTCTTCTGAGTAGCGGGCTGAACAGTGGCTTGTGTCTGCGGACGCAACCGTTCCAGTCCGTTCATCGCGTTGGAGATCTGCGCTCTCTTCTCTGCGGGCATCTTCATGTATTCCCATAACAGCCGCAGTTTACTGCCATTGGCTTTGTGCGCCAAGTCACCAACCACTTCCAGATCCGGGGAAATCTCGCTCAAAGTCTTTGCCTGATTGTACATCGTCTTCAATCGATCCCCATACCGATTCCAAAGATATGCGCCACCTCCGACCAGTCCGGCAACACCCAGCCACGGCAGTATAGATCCCATACCCTGCGATTGCTGCTGTGCGAACTGTGGCTGCTGATACTGCTGAAATGCGCGATTCGTCTGTGGATACGGCTGCGCTGCCCGCATCATGCGCTGCACCGCATACCCGGTGCCCGCGATACCCAGACCAAGTCCGGCAGCAGTCAACGCCGGTGATTCCTTGAACGTTTTACTCAGCCAATTGCTCGCCGGAGACTTCTGCCACATATTCCAACCGGCAGCAAGATTATTGCCGAGATTATTGAACTCGGTTTTCATCCAATTCGGAGTTCCGGAAGATTGCTTTCCGGTTGCCGGAGACGTTGTCGCAACCTGATGCGCACGCTGTTGATTTGGCGTCGCCTCATCTGCCGAGTGCTTCTGCAAAAATATCATAACACCCTCCTACTTCACAGAGGCTGGATCCACCGCAATCGGCTGAACACCAGGTCTGCCGTTCAACACGGTCTCTGCAATATTCACCAGGTTATCGATACGAGCCAACAGAGTTTCCTTATCATCCGACTCCTGTTGAATCTGTCTGCGCAAACCTTGAATATCGGCCCGCATACCCGCAACCTCCTGGGTCACGCGATGCATGTTTTTATCCTGCGTCTCCAATGCACGATCCGTGTCTTTCAGCAATTCGGCCAATTCATCATTGGCTTCGCTGTCTTGTCCTTCTGCCGTCGAAACCGGCGCTGCCGGCTGACCCGTCGCGGGACTTACCAGTTGACCAGTTGTCGGATCGATCAGATTGCCGGTTGCAGGATCAATCGGCATACCGGTAGTTGGATCGACCATCATGCCGAGCGCCGGATCCACCTGTCCTGCAGGCATCGGAGGCTGCGCACCTGCTGCAATAGGAGCACCGAGCATGTCCGCAGGATTCGCCATAGGATCATCAGCCGCCATCTGTTGCATCGGAACCGCGCCACCCGCAGCATCCGGCATAGGCGTCTGCTGCATCACAGATTGACCGACATTCATCATATCCATAGGAGGCATACCACCACCCTGAGGCACGCCTCCCGGCACCGTTGCGGTAGGCTGTGCTGCTTGCGCAATCAGCTGCATCGCCTGTTCCGGGGGAAGCGGCTGTCCATCAGGACCGACGAACTCACCCGTCGATCGATTTAGACTGATGCCAGTGTTCGGATCGACTTCGATACCCTGTTGCGGATCCAACACGATCATACCGGTTTCCGCGTCAATCGGCTCTCCGTTCGGTCCCGGAACCATCTGGATCTGCATGCCACCGTTCCCCTGTGGCATACCGCCCTGCGGCATTGGCACACCACCAGACATATCCGCAGGCATAGGAGGCATACCACCACCGCCAGCAGCAGCACCTGGATCTGCGGGACCCATTGGCATACCACCCGCCGCAGGCATCGGTGCTCCCGCCATTTGCGGATTCATTGCTGCTTCCTGTGCCGCTGGCGTAAACGGCACAAATGCCTGCTTCGCCAGCCCGTGAGATTGTTGTGCCGCCAGCCGAATGGCACGAGCGCGATCAAGAACGGACATAGTAGCCTCTGTTTAGTTTTTATGATTTTAATATATCAAATTTGAAAATAAACGTCAACGCTTTGTTTGCGGAATCCAGCGTGATGCGAGCGCTTTCAACTGAGGACGATATTTATCGATCAGGTACGTCATACCCACTGTACCCAATGCACCGGTCAACGGCAATGCGATGTCCAGCCACCGACCACGCAGAATATTGCGCTGATTATCCCGCAGCATACGAAGCGCTCGTTTTTTCTCCGCATCAGACGCACGGGACTTTGCAATATAATGCGCACCCAATCTCGCTGCGTCACGCTCATCCTCATACAGCTTATGATTCGCGAACAGTCCGACCAATCCACCAACACCTGCGCCTGTCAGCGCACCGCTGTACTGGCTATTCGTCAGCTTTTTCGCCAATAATCCAGAACCGGCGGCAGCAATATATGGAGAAGCGCTCAATAGAACACGAGACAACGGCGACAGCGTCTTGTCGCGTGAATGTCCGTATTGATGGGCGGCTTCATATAGATTTTTCGCAGTTGAGTCTGGATACAGCACAGGAAATGCGCGCCGGAAGTCATCCTCGTATGAATTCGTCAATCCCTGACCGGTCGCGTCTACCGCTTTTGTAAACAATGGCGTTTTTTCTGTAGCGCCCGACTGCCTCCGCACGTCTTCGAGGTGTTTCATATATGCTGCATTCTTATAGCTACTGTACAGACCAAGCGCGCCAGCTGCAGCAAGTGGCGCTCCCAGCACCGCAACACGGGCACTCGGTGGCAAACGATCCAACGCACGATTGATCTCTGCATCCAACGTGCTGGCTTTTTTCTTGATATCCTGCGGACGGCGCTTTTTATAAATCGTCGTTACAATTTTCCAGAACTGCTCGTCGTCTTCCGACAAGTCAGGATGTGATTGATGGACAGAAGCCTTCGCCTCACTCCATACTTTCTCACCTTGTTTTCCTTTTACAAATGCAGGCATAAAAAGCTCCGTTGTACATCTCTTCACCATTAACGTACAACGGAGCGCTCTGCTGTGCAAATCAATTATTCTTTTGTAGCAGCCAACATTGCTGCACCTGCAGCAGGATCAACGGCACCGCGCAGCATCCGTTCCATCAGCGCTTGCTGATACGCGGACCGCCGTTCTTTCTCACGTTCCATACGCTCGTCTTTCAATGCTTTTGAAATCCCGATAGGAACGCCGGCGAGTGCACCAAGCACCGCACCACCTGGAGTCAGAATTGAAATTTTAGCGTTCCGCTGATCTTTGCCGGCCAGAACTGAATCTGTCAGGAGACCGACTCCGCCACCTGCGAGTCCGCCATAAAGCGCACCTTTTCCAAGACCCTTAATAACAGCCCACGCTTTGCGGAACGCATCGTAGTTCGACCCGCTCAACTTGTTCGAATCAAATTCAGCAGCAGCGCTCTTGTTCAACGCTTTTGTTTGATCAGATTGTTCTTTGTCCTTCTGTTTCAGAAAACCGTTCATTGACCGGTTCTGTTGCTTACGCTTCTTCGCGTTTCCAACAACGGCGTCGGTCATCGGAGCATTCTTCGCGAGCTTTTCGCGATACACAGCACTTGCAGCTTTTGTCAACATAGTAGTATCCTTTTTGTTATTGTTGTTAGATGCTGTTTTATATACAGGTTGCCAACCCTGTGGATTCATTACTTTTCTATTAACGATAAATGGTGCGCGCCGTTCATTTTCCGCCAAATCTTCTGCCAGCAACAACAATTGTTGTTCCCAATCGTCGCGATCCATAGACTTCGGATTCTCGGCCAACCACCGTTTCAATACATTAATCCGATTCATCTTTTCTTGTAGTTGACTGATATACCGTGCACCCTCCCACATCATAGACGGGTTCTTCATATAGAACTGCGTTACTTTTTGATAATCATCCGGATTGTTGATTGTTTCCGGAAGTGCCCGCAGCGCATTCAATGTATCTGCGTTCCACTGTTTAAATTTACCGGGATTTTTTTGAAGCAGCTGTTTTAAGGCCACATGTTCTCGTTGAAACGACTGCTGTGCACCCACCTGCTCTTTCAGATCAAGACTATAGTCAGATATGGGACTCTCTTTCTGTAACACGCTGTTTTTGCGAAATAAATCAACACCTTCTTTGTTGTACCGATTTAGCTCTTCCTGTAACCGCGCCATTGGCGTCAGATAATAGAACTGCAATGCGGTCGGATTCGAAAGTGCATGATTCAATTCGTGCATATAAGCATGCCCTAAACGCCCCCAGGGGGTAAAGACGCTGTCCGCACCGCTAAACCCGGTAGTTGCGCCGCCCGCACCAGCGAGCTCTCGGTTCGCTGTATTTGGAATATAGTAACTCGGATTTAATATTGTATGCGACTCGCGTCTGGGACCATATGATGTCACCGTTTTAAACTCAGTGACAGGTATTGCATCTTGCAGTTTAATCTCGCCATTTTTACCAGTCAGCCTGCGCAACCATGCTGGCATGCTAGTCCAAGTTGTTGTCGCACTCTGATTTTCCGACGCGGAATTGCCGTCATTTGGATATATCTTAACCGGTATTTGTGGCGCATCTGATTTAAACAAACGCTGTGCATCCTTTGTGGAGATTTGCATTGTAGATGGCTTTTGCAAATCCTCGTTCTTTCGATTTTGATCGATTTCCGCCAGCCTGTCTTTCATGTAACCTGGTTTATTCGCCTGCGCATCTACTGCTGCTGGCACATTCGTACTCACTGTTGCGTGCGGTGTAGTTGCATTTCCATTCCACTGAAAGCTGGGAGCCAGCTGTTTCACCACATTGCTGTAGACACCATTCAATATATGCGTATGAGGAACCGGATGCAGTGAATAATCCGGCATCTGTATAACAGGATTCTTGATATTCATAAGAGCTTCGCGTTGTTTCTGCATCCACTTATTCGGAAACAACGTCTGCATAAACTGATTCATCCCCTGAACACCGTTGGGCAGATTTGGATACTTTCGCGCAACGGATGACGGCGGTGCTTTAGGTTCTGGTTTTACTTGTGTAGTTTTAGCAGGCATAAAAAAGTAACCCTTGTTCATACTTCCTGTTGTACAAGGGTTACTATACTCAACAAATCGAGATTAATCCATAATCTCGACCGGTGTATCATATGTGATCTCACCGCGTCGCAATGCTTTCAGCATCTCAGCGGCAGATCGAAACCGCACCGGTTTCTGATCCGGTCTGCTGCGTGTTCCCAGATACAGACCTTGCAGGAACTCCGCCTGCGGAAGATAGTGCGCCTTCATGTTTTTCGGTGACAGAAGATTCCGGGACGGCAGCATTTTTTGAATCACATTCTGCACCGCTTGCTTTGATACTGGGGTGTGTAAATTTAATGTGTCCTGTACAATCGTACCGTCACTCAGTGCGAACGTATACGGACCCGGAACAGTCAGATCCCAGGCATCCATCACACCAGCTGGCTGCACGTCTACGACATTCCGCCAACCGATCTCTGTATTCTCTACGATATCACACCAAGCCGTTACCAACGCGGCTGCTTGTTCCGGTGTGTGGTAGGTGCGCTTCTCTTTCGCAATATAGAGATTCTGCGTATACTGCGTCCAATCTACACTACGAAGCGTTTCTACCATCTGCAGCGCGATTGTCCTCGGCATAGATCCACGTTGATCATAAGTCGTAATCTCAGATGCTCGAACGATATGATGCTTCTTACCCTGACCTCCGATACCGGCATACGTGAGCTCACTCCGCAACTGTCGAGGGAATGGCACCAGATCGTACTTATCCGGTGCATCAGAGTTTTCAAGAGATTCTACGATCCTCTCCAAAGAGGCCTGATCCACGCTGTCCAGCATACGGAACTTTGATTCTTTCCGATACAGCCGTGCGGTATCCGTGATACTTAATGCAATTGCATAGCAGGTATGGATCGAATTCACACCTTTATACGGAGATGCACTGGTACGAACACCTAGCTGTTTACAGATCTGCTGGATGCCGTCACGAAGCAATGGACTTGTGGTATGCATTACAATGGATTTTGCAACAGTCTTCTTACCCTTAGGCGCTTTTGTGCCGCAATGAATACAACCGTCTGTTGCCAGCAATCCGACTAACAGTCCAATCAGATGCGCCCTGGATCCGTGCATGCACGCAACAGGGATTCGCTTATTGATCGCACCTGCTCCGATTAAATCACGAAGCTCTCTACCCACCGGACGCGGGATCCCACAATTAATTCGATGTGCCACCGCACCACCGAACCGCTCATGTGAATCATACTCGTAGAGACGAGCACCTGTTTCTGTCTGCGCAATACTCAGCTTATTTCGAAGCAGATCAATCAGTGCATTTTGAATATCCGGATGCTCTGCCGCAATCCAGGCACCATCCTGTGAATCAACCCACCCGTCACCCAGCATCGCGCCAATAAACACGCCCAAATCAAATGACAATGACTGCTGTGTTCCAATCTTTATGTACTTTGCGCAGAAGCCAGGGGCATTGCCAGTATCGGTAGCAACCAAGTACGGAATCGGATGTCCTTTCACCTCTGCCGGAGTCATCAATGCCAACGCACCATCATCCGCGTATGCGACCAAGCTCTTATCCGCAGAGCAGGTAATGACTTGCGTGTATGCTCCGGATACTGCGGTTGTCACATCAAACATCTGGATATTTTTATGCAGCGATTTTTTGGTAATTGGTGCAAGACCACAGGCACCTTCTTCTCGCTCCATTGTATACACAAAGAACCCTTCCGGAACATCCCACTCCTCATTTCCATTATCATCAACGCGGTGAGACTCTGGGATAATCGGAATGTCTTCAATTGCAACCGTGATGTGATTCACATCATAGATCTGCGACCCTTCTTTCAGCATAGTACCTCCTGTTGTTGTCTCTGACATACAGGATACGCTGTTTTCGGAAAATATCAAGGGTGCATTTCCGTTTTCTTTGAAAATTTGTTTTAGACTATCGAGCTTACAAGCTATCCTAACCAAATTCCATATTGAATCCCCGTCGAAATCTAATCCATACGGCTTATTAATATTAGGATTTGTGAAGATGGTATTACGTTCTCCCGGTTTCCCGCGCAACTTTGGGAAAAATCCCATAATGCCATACCTCCACAGCGTCGGTGCCCTGTTTACCAGAATTGGGCGCTCTGCCATCGATTCTTCCAGCAGCTTTCGGGCTTCCGGTGTCCGATCTGTCGTGTACCGAAGCGCATCCAGCATCCGATATCCCCGTTGCCGCAGTTTACGCAGTACAAACGGTTCGAACATCTTCCAGGCGGTTTCTTCCGGCAATCCCACTTCATCGATGGTTAGGCTATTATCCGGAACAGCTACACCGCGCCCACCCAAATCCACTGCGACACCGAACAACTTTCGATGCGCAGCAGACAACTTCGGGCTTCCCTTCCCGAATGCCCACTTTAATACACCGGATACGTTCTTCGCCTGCAGTTTCGGATCATCCGTCTCGCTGAGCC